>ERZ1292645.833-Hain-H14-02um-R2-833-length-10090-cov-10_pt1 | contig 10090 bp, 8 predicted proteins | sample MGYA00564401_ERZ1292645 | MGnify/ENA primary metagenome ERZ1292645 (study PRJEB36523, sample SAMEA6512644) | groundwater metagenome | collected 2019-01-09 | study: AquaDiva: Metagenomics assemblies of 32 groundwater samples | reverse complement strand
CAGAAAAACCATGGATTTTAATCATGGATGGGGATGACTTCTTGAGTTGCGGTAATCCAGAAAAAGGTATACCGGATGGGCGAGAGGTCATTAACAATCTGACAAGCCTTCCACTGTCGGAATTTCCATTTAAGGCAGCTAATTTTTATGTCTATTTGGATGTAGATTCGTGGGGAATCCCTAGTTTGTTTTACCCGCGCTGTCACTTAGTGAGAAATGATCCATCAGTAAGATGGGAATTCCCGTCTCATAATGCCATTACGGTCCCAGGTGAGCAGCAAATTCTCATCCGTGAAGTAGTTATACTACATAAGCAGAAGCCAAAGAAACGCGTAGAACGAGAAGCGCAAAGAATGGAAATGAATATACCTAACCTGGAGTCTCAGAGCGCATCTGGAACCAACGCAAGTAATGCTCGCGGCTTCTTCTATCTTGGCAACACGCTCCTAGATTCAGGTGACATTAATGGTGCCATCAAAGCTTTCGAGGATTATCTAGCTATTTCCACTTGGAATGATGAACGCTATCAGGCTTATCTCCATCTGTGCTCTGCTTTTATGATGTCCGGCGACTGGGATAAAGCCCAAAAGACCATGAAGCAGGGCATGCTTGAGCCATCACAGTGGGCCCGGGCTGAGGGATACATGATTCTCTCAGACTGCGCTTTGGCCAAGGGAGATAGTCAGGAAGCCATTCATTGGATTAATACAGCAATCAACTGTAAGCCTATGACCAGTGGCCTATTCCTCCAGGGACATTTATACACTTGGTTTCCTCACTGGCGTCTGGCGATGATCTATGACCGTATTGGTTGTCTAAGAGAGTCTCTTTATCATGCTCAAATGACTACACAATGGCGGCCAGAACCATATGTATTAGAAACAATCCAGATTCAAGCACAGCGCATCGCTGAAATGGAAGCACGAGGCCTAGAAATTACGTCCTATGATAAAGCCGGTGATGTTGTTCCGTTATACCAAATTTCAGAGGCAGAGGCGATGCAAAGGCTTGGAGTAAAATTATAGGCAACAATTCTGTATAGGTCACATAAAATGCATTATAATGCTCCAGCAATCATGCTATCTGTAAGATATGACATAATGGATATTGCCCAGTATGTCTACAGTATTATGGGCCCTGTTTCAATTGAGGCAATGATTAGTACTTTTCCAAGTCTTGTTGAGAGTTGGGCAAAGCAAATTAGCTATGACCACTTCAAGGGATGCATGAGGGATTTGTTAAAGGAAATTCACAGTCGTGTGCCAATTGCGACAGGGGCTTTGCTAAAAAGTATTAAGGGATTGAAGGATATTGAAAGATCTTTACCTTTTCAACGTTACTCAGGAGAATCAACACGAGATTTCAGGGTTTTTTCCAAGGCAGAAGATGGCACAAATTATTATTGGGAAGAGGACATTACGATGCCAAGTCAGATGTATCTGACTATGGTTATTCACTCAACTCAGGACCGTCAAGCGATTGGTGATCTATCGTATGTTGAACCAGTTGAACATGGCAGTTCACCACATCTTGCGCCTCTTGGTCGACTAGCAGTATGGACTAGACTAAAACTTGGAGATGACCCATCACTCGTATTCGCTGTGCGAAATATCATTAAGGGTCGGGGAACACCATTGAGAGCCATGTTCCATCATGGATGGATTGTGGCATTCGGAATTGTTGAGTTGACGCAACGAGAGATGGTATACGTTCATGTACCATGGCCAAATGAGTTCTTCCATATTGACGAGGACCGACTAGCATCTTCTCCTGGTGAAATTAATGTAGATGGCACTGGGTTTGTGGGGATATAATATGCCAACTATTACAGGGATAAGCGCTGCAATTAAGACGGTTATCTCATCAGCCACTGGTGTTGGGAATGTGTATGACTATATCCGTTTTGCCACTCTAGATAAGACATTTGAGACGCTAGTTGTTACTGGAGGAACAGTGAATTTTTGGCAATTCGAACGTACGACAACACGAGAACAATGGTTAAATAACTTCCAGTTCAAGAGAATACATAGTTTCAACATCTCAGGCTATAAAGCAGTTAGCGAAGCCACGGATAGCGGCAGGAAATTTCAGATGCTTGTTGAACGTGTGGCCGAGCGATTTCGACGCCCAAGCAATAGAGATCTAAGTGACAATGTTGAGAGCATTGTAGAAGGCAGCGGTGGCATACAGATTAACGCAATTGGCCATTCGATGGTTCACGGTGTTTTATGCCATTCTGCTCAGGTTGGTCTTCGTGTAAATGGTTTACCAGAAGATTTTCCTACTACGGGCTAGGGGCCAAAAATGTCAGGTCCAAGACTATTCCATGGTAACAGTATCGGCGCTTCCGCCATGTTCACAATATCAAGTTCAAGCCCTAGCTTCCCACGTACATATCTTATTGACGAAGCTCGTAAAACTCCTTGGCGCTCGCTCAGTCTTGGGTCGCCTTCGGTGACAATCGATATTGACCTTGGCGCAGCAACTACTATCCGAAGCCTTGCTATTTTAAATAATAATTTCTCTAGTGGAACTTATAAACTTTTCTACGGAGCCACTAGCCCAGCAACTCACTCAGTCACGTTGACTAGTAAGAACCAGAGCATGTGGGTGTCCTTCTTTGCAACTCAGACTAAACGTTATTGGAGATTGTCATTGCAAGAGGCTTCCATTGCTTCGGGATTCTATCAGATTGGTGAGTTAAGACTAGGCAATTATGTCCAGCTTAGTAAATATCACGATTCCGGAGAGCAAGCCAAGCGAATCTCAGGGAAGAAAGAGCACGAGACAGATGGGGGTGTGCGATGGAGACTGTCAGGATTTCAGCGCAAAGTCAGAAGCTATAAATTTGTTGACCTTGATGAGGCGACAGATTTTGCTAAATGGGAGCGACTTTACGAATCAGTTGGTGAGGAACATCCATTTCTTTTTATTATCAATCCATCGGTGCCTACGAGTAGCTTATTTTGTACACTTGATGGACCATTAAGCCTTAGCAAAAATAAGCCCGATAGAGTTGATATGTCCATAACATTAGCGGAAGACCTCTAGTATGGCCTGGGAAGAGAATGCGATAAATAGCAAGAGTACAATGGGTGAGATAACTATTGACTTGGTTGAGAGGCAACTCTTGCCAATTCTACGCGATTTGTCTCGTCGGGGTGTTATCGTTGCCTATAACTCTGGGATTGAGCCACGGTCTAGGGCAACAGAGAATGAGCAGCCTCCTAATGTTTTTCACGACCCACATGGATTGATACCACTAACCGATGCACTAACAACCGTATTTTCTGTAACAGTTAGGTCTGGAGAGATGGTAAGTGGGCGAATTACCTATGCTGTTCGTGCTTCGAATGGCACTGACCATCAGTCACTGATTGGACATCTATTATTCGCCATGGTCAATAAAGCTGGTACTTTTACCACAACACCAAGTAGTGAGCCGATTGCTCCAGATTCTGAAGTCTATGCTGTTTCAACTGGCAGCCTATCAACCATGTGGTCAATTACTACTAGTGGTTCGGTAGCGACAATCAAAGTGACGCCAACTGGATCGTTAACAGAAATTATTTATGGCTTGGAATATAGTGTTGATATATTTCCGCAAATTCCAATTATAGTGCCATAACGCATGGAGATTCGTAGTGAGCAGATTTATCAATATATCCAACCAGAGATTTGGGTTCCTTGTGGCAGAAAGTTATAGGATAACTAGACGTAAGGGAGATGGCGTAACTCATTGGACATGCAAGTGTGATTGTGGCAATACAATCGAAGTTCCCGGTGGACAGCTTACATCTGGGAAAAGGGTGAGTTGCGGATGCAGGCCAAGAACCAAGGATATATCTGGTCAAAGATTTAACTTCTTGATTGCAAGGACATTTAGAAAAATCACTCGCCAAGATGGCTCAAAAGGAATAGTTTGGATATGTGACTGTGACTGTGGAAATACAAGAGAGTCTACCTATTCTGATTTGAGAGCTGAACGCACAATAAGCTGCGGTTGTAAGATTAGGAGGAATCTTCCTGACGGCACAATAAACATACTTTCTATTGATGAATCACATAAAAAAACACTTTACAGAAGGTATATACAGGGAGCAGAAGAGAGAAATAAGGAATTTTCCTTGACATACCAACACTCAGTAATTCTTTTTGTATCTAATTGCCATTATTGTGGTTCACCTCCATCCCAGTCACTAAAATACACAAGAAATGGGAAATCTTTTCTTTATAATGGCATAGATCGAATTGATAGTTCTATGGGATACACTATGGAAAACTCAGTAGCATGCTGCTGGATATGCAATAGGGCAAAACATTCAATGAGCTACGAAAAGTTCCTGAGCCATGTTTCAAGAATATATAACAACCTCATATCAATTAGCACAGCGGCGGACTAGTCAATGCCAAATGTTAAGACATTCAGTGAGGCCCGGAAGCTTCACTCACCGCCCGCATTGCTGACTTACGTCGAAATTGATAGCGGAATTGGCAGAGCAACGCTCAGTGGCTTCGACCGTCCATGGCGTGTTGTAGCAACTCTTGGGGCGGCTGTAGTTACCGCTGTTTCTTCACCGCGTGTCGAAGGCACCAAAGCCCTCAAGCTGACCTGGAATGCTACGAATACATTAACGATGATTGCTACGACATTATCAACAGGCGTGAATCTCTCTGGGCTTGAAACTCTGCGCTTTTTTGTGCGGAGCGATAAGACTGGGTTACAGATGCGTATAGGCTTGGGGGAGGCCAGCGCCGGAGAATATTTACCGGACGTAGCCGGTATTGTTACAGCCAATACCTACCTAGAACGTTCAGTTGCCATCGACAGCATACAGCCCTTAAGTCGAGATGCTATAAAGAAGCTTCGTATCGAACTTTATGGGGCTGCTGGTAAGAGCACAACTATTAACTATTTCGATAATCTTCACGTGGTCAAGCGCTCACGTTATTCTAATATATTCGCAGCTCGTCCCGGTATAGTCAATCCAGATTTGTCATTGGGTATTATCCTCTCTGGTGCTGTTGGCCATCTAATGGATAATAGCTATCTCATGGATGATAGCGGATACATGTATGATGGCAGCGGACTGAGTGTAGTAACCAGTCCTGGTATTGACTTATCGCCTTATCGCAGTCTGAGTGGAGTTTTTTCTATTAGCCATGCCCCAGCAACTCTAACCTTTGGTTTTGGTGAACTAGCCGTTACTGAACAACAGAATACTGTAAGAATTGCTACCGCAGGTACACCGGTCGAACGAACGTTTAGCCTAAGCGCTATTTTGGCTTCAGCTCGTAATGCAGTCAAATATTTTGCCCTCACACCAATCAATACACCTACAGGAATACCTTACTTTTCGGCTTCCATTAATGAGTTAACGGCGCACTACTACACAACACCAAGTCCGGTGGTTCCGTATCGCATTTTCCATGAGAAATTACTTAATATCCAACCTATCACTCACTCTGTGGGCCCTGTTTACGAATCCGCGAAGATTTCCAATACAGTTCTTCGGTTAGATAACCTTGATTCTGAGTTCTATGCGCTGCGCGATTCTGCTCCTTTGATTAACCGTCGTGTTGACGTGACGGTTGGTTTCGAAAACTTCCCAGAAAGTGAATCACAAACAGTGATGCATGGGGTTATACGCCAAGAGTCTATAGGTGACGAGGCCTATGAGGTGACTGTCCAGGATGTCATCGACAAACTAATAGTTGACCTCCCACCAAATCCTATTCAGGATCGTCAGTACATCTTTCCAAATAGTATAGGTGCCGGTAGTGCCGTTTGGCGTGAGGATCAGGTCCCTGGCTGGTCTCGTGCTCATCCTAATCACCAGGGTCTTCCCATTCCTATGGGGTTTGGACATTGTTTTATACCGATGCTGCTTGTTCACCGTGGATTCTGGCGTGGAACAACAAGCCAGAGCCCAATTATCACAGCATGGAAATTTCTCGATGATACCTTTGGTTCAGCGAAAGAAGTGACACGCATATTCCGTGGCAACTTAGCTGGTGAATTTAACTCATTTGGCACCAAACTGTCCAATTTAGCATCTTTTGGTCAAAATAGTCTTGGTTTCGTAGCTAATATTGCTAGTGGCATAATCTATGTTGCTGATGGACACACAGAAGCTGGTGGTACTGGTACAGGCGGGTTTGTTGTACCGCATTTCGCTGAGATACGTGGTTATGTTGATGATAGCGATGGTACCTGGACTGGGAATGCCGGAACGACAATTACCAATCCTTCTGATATTACACGTTTTATGTTGATGAATGTCCTAAAATTTAAAGCTGACGAGGTGAATCTTACTGACCTAGATAGTTCGCGTACCTCTCTAAGACATTATAGGGCGTCGCGAGTTATTGCTCATCGTTCTTCAGCTCTCGAATTACTTGGTGGAAGGTCTAGCCAAGGTGGATTAGCTAGCAACGTTTTTGCCTACTTTTTCGCTTCGAATGTCGACGGAAAGATTAAGTTCACACCTGCTAGCACCTCAGTTGTTACAGCAGGCACATATAGATCTACTGGCCAACACGCCAATATTATTAGGAATTCTTATCATGTGCAGGCCCAACCTGACCGTATTATCACTCGTGTCGAGGTCGATACTGGTTATAATGTTGCTTCAGCAAGTGACCATAGCTTTGTATCAGTGATAAATCATCAAGCCGAGGCCTACGCTGGAGTAAATCGTCAGGAGGCTTTACGTGTTGCCGGTAAATGGCTTCCGTCTGATCCAAAAATTATGACTGTGCGTTATGTTGGTACTGCCGGTACGGCAACAATGTCACTGCTAGGTGAGGGTGACGACACAACGCAACTGTTTCGATTTACATGTTCAAATTCCAACGAGAATTTTACTGTTGACCTTAATGGTGCTTCAGGTAGCACTATTTCCAAACTTAGAGTGACATTGGATAATAAGTCATTCCTTACTGCAACAGTCGGTAACTATGTGTCGAGCGCTCTTGATAGTCGTTTCCTGCGTACTGTCTATCATATTTCCATTGTTACTACTGCAGCTGCTCCTACATTAGTTGGAACAATAAAATTCGGGTTTGGTAAGATGCTTGCCTACAGCTACCTCGATTATTATGACCATAATAGGGACGCAGTTGCGTGGCAGGCTCCATGGATAGGTTATCAACAGGAAATAACTCAATATGTCTCAGTCCGTTCTCTCGGTGAATCGACCACAAGAAATGTGAAAATTCTGCAGACAAAAAAGGATCCCAGGGCAGGTGTTGTGGACTTCATAGCAGAGGCAGAATAGTGAAAAATAAAGAATTTTGCAGAAATAATTTACATCTAAATATACCAGAAAACCGATATTATTTTAAGAACGGTATATCAACCTGTAAACTTTGTAATTTAGCATATGCCAAAAAGTATAGACAGAATAATTACGAAAAAGATTTAGAATCTAAGCGGGCTTGGAAGGAAAGAAATAAGGAAAAAATTAAAGCTGATTCCAAAATATATTCAGAGAGAAACAAAGGCAGAATATCGGAGTACGGTAAGAAGAGGTATTCCGAAAATAAGGATAAGCTAAGGGCGCATAACATTGCAAGTGATCGTGCTCTTAGACTTTTAATAATCGCAAATTACGGAGGAATGTGTTTTTGTTGTGGCGAAGATAACGAAATGTTTTTATCAATCGATCATAAAAATGGTGGTGGGAATCAGCATAGAAAGAAGAAAAACCAGAAAATATATAGAGAAATAAGAGATCAGGGATTTCCAGATATATACCAAATCTTATGTTACAACTGTAATTGGGGAAAGTACAGAAATGGCGGTATCTGCCCCCATCAAGAAGAAGTCAAAAACATAACGGAAAAGGGCGCCTAAATGAGCAACTATCGGTTCGACGGAAACCAGAGATGCAATTATACAAGGCACTCAGAAATGGGAACCGAGAGTTATATTAGAGTGCCCGAAATGTCTAATCGTACCAGTGGAGTCTTCACCGGATGCGCTGTCACATCAGGCCCAGGTTTATCAATAAATATTGCTGCCGGAAAGGTATTGGTCAACCGTACCCTACGTAGCGTATCAGCTGGTGCTATTTCAGCCACTAACACAGCTTTCTCGTTTGTTTATATTTCTGGTGTCGGGACACTCAGCAAAGCCACTATGAGTACTTTGCCATCAACCTTTGCCGTACTGGCTGTTGCTCAAGCCTCTGGGGGTAGCATTCGGGCATTGCGTGACCTACGCGTCCGTATCGGAGAATATATTCTGCTGAGTCCTGGTGGTTCTACCGCATGGAGAATGTCTGTTTTGACTGGTGGGGTTCTTTCCCTCACATCATTGTAAGAGAGGATTATCATGAAGAAGAATGCTGTCGGGATTATTCTTGGGGCCATCATTGCAATGGCTTTTGGGGTTCAAATCTCCTGGACCGCTAGCCAGGTTTTTTTAACTGTTGACAATATATCGGCTGGTAGCGGAATTACTTTAAACAAGACCAGTACCACGGTTGAGGTTGTGGCCACAGCTGTTGGAATTAGCGATGGAGACAAGGGCGACATTACCGTATCTTCCTCTGGTGCAGCATGGGCAGTAGACAATGCGGCAATTACATATGCTAAAATCCAGGATGTCTCGGCCGCTTCTAAGTTACTTGGGCGTGGTTCAGCGTCAGGGTCTGGCGATACTGAGGAAATCACGATTGGTACAGGTCTTACTATGTCAGGCACTACAATTTCATCTAATAGTGCCGTTAACCCGGCCTCATGTACTGTTGGTGGCGGAACCAACTCCTGGCTATGTGGCACCAGCGCCCTAGCGGCCGGGCTACGTGCTACTGCTATCGGAGACTCAGCGAGTGCGCCCATGGCCGATTCTTTAGCAGTTGGCCGTAGCGCTGTTGCCGGCACTGGCTCTCAGACTAATAATATTGCTATTGGCGCATCGGCAACCTCTACTGGTAACCAGTCGATTGCCATCGGTAAGAGCGCCTCCTCGACCAACTCCAGTTCGGTCGTCATTGGAACCTCAGCAACGGACAATGGTAATGCTGAATCGACGGTCATCGGTTTCGGGGCCGCCGGACTCGACGGCTCAGTGGTCATCGGCAGTGGCGCCACGGTCAGCGGGAGTACTAGTAGCATTGCTATCGGTGAGGATTCACTGGCACAAGTGGCCCACTCCATTGCCATAGGCCGCAGTGCAAGGGCGAGTGGAGGCGGAGCTGGGGGTCCAATCGCAATTGGCGAGAATGCCGATGCCATCGGTATCCCGAGTAGTATCGCAATTGGCAAAAACTCCTCGGCTGGACACGCCAGCTCTATTGCCCTGGGGATTTCAGCCACCACAGCAGCAACCGGAGACTTGATAATAGGCTCAGAAACAGGTCCAATAGTCTCAGCTTATGTAGGCGAGGGCGTTACCAGTACGACTCCTGGCAGCTTACTCTTCAGCGGAAGCGGCGGTTCTGGCAGCAATATCGCTGGCGGAAACATGACGCTACGCGCTGGACTAGCCACTGGTAATGCTGCTACTGGTGATGTGGTAGTGGCCGGAGCAGATGCTGTGGCCTCCGGAACTACACTGCAAACCGCGGCCAACCGATGGCTATTTAAGGGCGGAACTGGCCACCTGATTACAGGTAGCGATAATGCCTACGACATCGGCGCTTCTGGTGCCACTCGACCAAGAACCATGTATCTGGGCACAAGCCTCACTACGCCAGCGATTACTATATCTGGTGGCACGCTTGGAGCTGGAAAAATTCTCACGGACTCAGCTGGTGATGGTATTGGAACCTGGCAGGCTCCAGCTGCGGCATCACTAACCGTTGGCACTACAACAGCTACAAGCGGTACGGTGGGCTCTGTTCTCTTTGTTGCCACAGGACCAATCCTTCAGCAAGACAACACCAACTTCTTCTGGGATGACAGCGCTAACAGACTTGGCGTTACAACCGCAGCACCAGAATTTGATATTGCTCTAGGCGGGAATATAGCCAGGACCATTGGGTTGAATCGCCGTACTTCTGGAAGTGTGGTTAATCCTATTACCATTCGTGGTAGCGATGCTATTTCCGGGAATTCAAACGCTCATGGTGGAGATGTTGTC
>ERZ1292645.832-Hain-H14-02um-R2-832-length-10096-cov-5_pt1 | contig 10096 bp, 10 predicted proteins | sample MGYA00564401_ERZ1292645 | MGnify/ENA primary metagenome ERZ1292645 (study PRJEB36523, sample SAMEA6512644) | groundwater metagenome | collected 2019-01-09 | study: AquaDiva: Metagenomics assemblies of 32 groundwater samples | reverse complement strand
AAGGCAATTCTAAATTTTCCGGTCAATAGGAAAAGGAGAAAGATTGCCTGGTAGACTAAAAGAGTCAGGGGTAATACTGTTATTATATTTACTGTTGATAAATTTTTAAGATAAGTTAAAAGTCTATTTTTAAATGAGTGGAATTGTATGTACGCTCTGGCAATTTTTTTCGAAGTTCCTGCCCCCTTATGGTAAACCTCTGTATCCGGGGTATATATAATTTTATAACCGGCAAGCCATATTCTGTGACACAGATCAGTCTCTTCAAAATATGCAAAATAATCCTTATCGAATAATCCGGTTTTCTCAAGAACGTTTTTTTTGAAAAGAAGACAGGCTCCTTTGGCAGAATAGATCTCCATGCTTTTATTGTAAATTGGAAGCTTTGAGTCCTTCTCCCGACCAAAGTGATACGAAACCCCGCTTCGGACAAAAAAAGTTCCAATGGAATCTATTAAATTAGTATTCGGATACATGAGAAGTTTTGGCATAACCGCTCCGATATTTTTCTCCTTGTAAATAGCTACAACCATGGCAGACAACATATTTTCTTTAACAATTGTATCTGTACTTAAAAGTAAAATTAATTCCCCTTTTGCTTTTCGTATAGCCTCTTCATGACCTTCGGCATAACCTAAATTTTTTGAATTTTGAATAATCTTCATCCCCGGGTACATTTTTTTGGCGTATTCCAAAGAATTATCGGTTGATGCATTATCTACAAAGATAATTTCTTTATTTTTATAGGAAATTTTTAGCAAAGAGGAAAGGCAATCTTCCAAAAGAACTCTACCATTCCAATTTACAATTATTATTGTAACCAGAGGATTAAGCATATCTTTCGAAGAATTCGCCCGCAGATTTAGCGACATAATCTATATCTCTGTCGGTAAGGGCTTGATGGCAACCCAATAATAAAGAAGATGCCATAATGGTATCTGCATTTTTTAACGATCCGCTAACCTTAAATTTAATATCTTTATAAACAGGATGCCTAACGATATTTCCTGAAAAAAGTACCCTTGTCTGAATTCCTTTAGATTCCATATGTTTCAAAAAATTATAACGAGTGAAAGGCACATTTTTTTTAACCGTCAGAGGAAAAGCAAGCCAATTCGTTTCTGCTCCTTCCAAAAGATAAGGAAGGACAAACCACTTCTCATATTTGCTAAAGAATTTTTTAAGTTTTTTAAAGTTATGGGTACGTTTCTTTAGGAAACCATCCAGCCTTCCTAACTGTACAAGACCAAATGCCGCAGCTGCCTCATTCATTTTTAAGTTATATCCAAGCTCTGAATAAAGAAATTTTGCATCATATGGAATTTCGTCTATGGAGAAATTGAATCTATTTTCGAATGCTTCCTTATCATTTCCTACTCTACCCCAATCACGAAGAGTGTAAATTCTATCCCTTAGTTTTTCGTCGTCTACCAAAACCATTCCGCCAAATCCAAGAGCTGTAATTATGTGTGATCCATAGAATGACGTTGTTGTTAAATCGCTATAGGAAGCAGCAGTTTTGGAATTAAAATAAGGAGCGAATGTGTCGCAAGAATCATCTATCAAAATAAGATTATGTTTATCTGCTATTTTTCTAAGTCTTGGCATATCACAAACTCCCCCAACTAATTGCGGGACAAAAATAATTTTGGTTTTTTTTGTAATAGCTTTTTCTACCAAATTTTCATTAATAGTATATCTGCCAATTACAGTATCTATGAAAACAGGAACTAAATTATTATGGATAATGGAGGAAACAGTAGTTGAAAATGTGCAAGCCGGAGTAATTACTTCAGCGCCTTTCGGAAGATGGAGACTTTGAATCGCAAGGAGATCTGCTGAAGAACCGGAGTTTACGGCTATGCCGTATTTTTTCCCAAAAAGCTTAGCAACTTTTACCTCAAATTCTTTAACTAATGGCCCTGAAGCTAACCATTTATTATCCATTGACCGCATTACTGCCTGCTTCTCCTCGTCTCCATACACTGCCTCTGCATACAATATTTTTTTGGTTATAGTCTCCTGATTGCTTTTCAACATATCGTAGATACCCAAAGGGTACAAGGGTTATTCTAACGGATGGTAAAATAGTTTGCAAGAGATGTTATAATGATAAGAATGACGAAAAATATTTCTTCTTTAATTACTGGAGGGTATGGATTAATTGGTTCTGCTCTTGCAAATGTTATTTCTGGTGATATTACTATTCTTGCAAGATCAAAAAACCATGAAGAACGCATAAAAAGAAAAGACGCGAAAATAATCATAAAAGATCTTAAGGATCTCGAAGCAAAAGATTTAGAAGGAATTGATATCATTTATCATTTAGCCAGCACTGTTGACAATTATAATGTACTCACCAATCCATATCTCGACGTTGAAACAAATATTAATGGCACCATCCGGCTTTTGGAAATATGTAAGAATTTTAAAAAGAAACCTAAAATAGTTTTTCTCTCAACCTTTTTTGTGTATGGAAACGAATATGATAAAACAAAAATTCCTATCAATGAGGACTCGAAAACAGAACCTCTGGCAATTTATCCTGCAACAAAACTTTGCGCCGAAAGTATTATCAAACTTTATTCACGTCTTTATAAAATCCCATATCTTATATGCAGACTGACAAATGTATATGACGAAAAGGAGGATTTTGATAATAAAAAAAAGGGCGGATTAAATTATATGATAATGCAGGCAGTAAGGGGAGAACGCTTGTCTGTTTACAAAGGAGGCAATTTTCTTAGGGATTACATTTATCTTGACGATGTGATTAGCGCCATAAAATTCCTCGAAGAAAAAAGTATTACAAATGACACTTATCTAATAGGCTTTGGCAAACCTTTTCTTTTTAAAGATATTATCAATTACTTACACGAAATAACAGGAAAAAAATCAGAAATAGTCGAAATTGAACCACCGGAATTCCATAGAGCCGTGGGGATTACAAATTTCGTTGCTGATACATCAAAAATTTCTCAACTTGGTTGGAAACCGACAATAGATTATAAAGAAGGAATAAAACGAATTGTCAACAAATACAAATTAATAATCTAGTTTTTTAACTATTTTAGCGGGATTACCGGCGGCGATAGAATACGAAGGAACATCTTTTGTTACGACGGCATTCGTTGCTAAAATTGCTCCGTTTCCTACGGCAACTCCCTTCAGAATAGTTACTCTACGGCCAATCCATACGTCATCTCCTATAACAACGGGGGAATTTAAAACTTTCTCGTCGAAATTACCGGTCAGCATATATTTTCTCCTCTCCCTATAATCCAAAGACCTGCTGTTGTGATCTTGTATTGCGCAATCACTTGCAATGTCACAATATTTCCCAATTTTTATTAAATCCATTGATCTTAGAATGGTATTCTTATTAATTACTGTATTATCCCCTACTATAATTTTCCCCCCATCACTTATTAACCAGCCCGACAGGGACACATTATTGCCAATAATTATCTTATCTTTGCTCCCTATTATTCCCCCATTAATATCCATTTTGAAATTTTTGCCGACCGTGTAACTTCCGAAAAATAAAAGCTTCTTAAGACTTCCCAACAAAGCGCTTAATTTAAAATAAATAGCGACTACACTCATACTTAAAACCTGTCAGCTTAATGATCAACTTTATTAGTTCTTCAACGCTTGTTCCTATTCCTGAACCCACATTTACTGCTTCCTGATTGTTCTTAAGCATGAAGCTTATTCTAGTGTATAACAAAATAATTTGCAATAGCTCAAACCAGCTAAAAATGATGTTATAATGATTATGCAAACAATTAAAAGAGAACCTTTATCAGTTTATAAAGGCGGTAAATTTCTGCGGGACTATATTTATCTTGATGATGTAATTGACGCATTAAAATTTTTGGAGAAAAAAACATCACAAATGATACTTATCTGATAGGTTTTGGGGAACCTGTTCTTTTTAAGAAAATTATTAGCTATCTTCACGAAATAACAGGAAGGAAATCAAAAATTACTGAAGTTGAGCCGCCGAAATTTCATAAAGCAGTAGGAATTACAAATTTCGTCGCAGACACCTCAGAAATGAGAAACCTTGGTTGAGAAGCTAAAGTGGATTACGAACAAGGAGTTAAAGAAATCGTAAATAAATACAAAAAACTTATTTTTTAAAGAAGACTACGATATTTGTTGCACCATATCTTTTCTTTTCTTCTTTCGATTCAATTTCTTCTATTATTTTTGCTAATCGTTTTGTTCTAAGAACCTCCGAAATTAATACTCCAAAGAATTTTTTTAAATGTCCGCTATAAATGTATTTTAGAATTCGCATCCTAAATTTTTCTTTAAGTTCAATTAAATCATATCTTCTTAAATGACCAATCCTTTTATCGTAGAGAAACGCGATTGGCACAAGAAGGGGCAATAAAAACTTATATTTTATTGGAACTGTTATCATCATTTTTCCATTCTTTTTCAAAATTCTTTTCCATTCTTTAATTGCCTTTTCTTCTTCAGGTATATGTTCTAAAACGGCATTGGAAACTATGTAATCGACACTCTGATTTCTTAGAGGAATCTTTTCTGCTCGACACTCTATAAGTTTTATATTTGAAAGGTTAAATTTCTTTTTGTAGCGCTCGATATTGTCTAAAGCTTCCGCTGTTAAATCACAAGCAATTACATTTAAACCAAGTTTAGCCGCTTCAATTGCTATATATCCAAGTCCTGTTCCAATATCTATTAGTGTTTTATTTTTATAATTTTTATCCAACAGATAGCTTTTCATTCTTTCTACATATGTTTCTTGCCAAGGCTCTAAATAATAATCCTTAACCTTTGAAAACTCATCTCCAAAATAAGAAATTTGATGTTTATATTGTTCTTTTATTTTTTTATTTTCCATACATTTAAAAGTCTTATTCCTTAATTCTTTTTACTATTCTTGCCGGATTTCCGGCAGCAATTGACTCATCCGGAACATCTTTTGTAACAACAGCGCATGTTGCAACTATTGCTCTATCACCAATCGTAACGCCCTTCAGTACGCTTGCTCGCCTCCCCATCCAAACATCATTGCCAATTTTGACCGGAGCATTTAGGACATCTTTTTCCAACCTGCCTGTCTTAGTGTATCCTCTTCTGTGTATATAATCTAAGGATCTACTGTTATGATCTTGGATATAGCAATCCGGTCCTATATCACAATATTCTCCTATCTCAACATTACCCATCGACCTAACGACTGTTCTTTCATGAATAAATGTATTATCGTGAACCGTTATTTTTCCCCCATCGCTTATCAACCATCCTTCAAGCTCCACGTTGTTTCCTATTATTATTTTACTTCTATCTCCAATTATTCCCCCTGTAGCATACAGTCTAAAGTTTTTACCTGCAGAATATTTACCAATAAATAATATTTTTTTAATTTCACCCAATAAAAACATTATCTTATAAAAAAAGTCTACCATATTTACGATTTTGCATTACTTTTGTACCAATCGATAGTTTCTCTTATGCCTTCTTCAAAGGAATACTGAGGTTTAAAATTAAATAATTTTTTGGCTTTTTCAATACTCACTGTTCTTATTTTTTGTCCTTGAGGCTTTGTGGTATCAAAATAAATTTCACCATTAAAACCCGTCAATTTCACTATTAATTTTACTAAATCTTTTATACTTACTCCAACTCCTGAACCGATATTAACAGGTTCTGGACTATTGAGTTTTTCCGCTGCTAAAAGAATGCCTTCTGCGAAATCTTTGACATAGAAAAAATCTCTAATTTGACTTCCGTCTCCCCAAACCTCAAGCTTTTTAAACGTAAAGCATTTCCGTATTAATGAAGATATAACATGACCGCTTTCCAAATCAAAATCCTGTCTGGGGCCATAAGAATTTGCGGACATAACAACGCATGCATTAAGCCCTTTTTCTTCTTTATACGCCCTTGTTAAAATAACTTCCATTCTCTTAGCGAATCCATAACCGTACCCTCCTTTTGACGGTTCGCCAATAAATAAATCTTCTTCTTTTAAAGGGGATGAAGCATTTGCGGGATAAGCAACAGCGCTGGAAACGCAAACCAGCTTTTTAATTTTTTTCTGAAATGCTGCCTCAAAAATATTTGCGTCCATTAAAAGCACATTTCTAAGCTGTGTTGCGGGATGAGTACTGCTGTATCCTATTCCTCCCACGTCCGATGCGAGATGTAAAACTATATCTACATCTTCCATAATTTTTCTTGCATCATCAAATTTCCTAAGATCGATTTTTTTACTTTCGGGTATTATTAAATTTTTAGGAGAAACTTTTCTTTTGAGAGTGAGGTTATCTACAACATGACTTCCAACGAATCCCCTGCCGCCTGTCACTAAAATTTTTTTATTCGCCCAGAAATCTAACATTTTACCAATCTACCCTTCCTATCCACTTATCCTTATTTTCAGCATACCATTTGATGGTTTTTCGAAGTCCTTCTTTCCATGAAAATTTTGGAGTCCAACCCGTAAGCTTATTTAATTTCGTATAGTCAACTCTTAATTCTTCAACTTCGCTTTTCCCAAGCCTACCCCTTTTTCCGCTTGCTCGATTTATTAGTTTTTTGTCTTTCCAGTATCCTTCTTCACGCCCCACCTCTATAATCAGATTATACCAATCTCCAATTGAGATCGTTTCTCCATAACCATAAACGTACACTTCTCCAGGATTACCAAAAAGCGCAACATTTATATGCCCCATCGCTCCATCTTCTACGAAGCAAAAATCTCTCTTTGGAGTCAAAGTACCAAGCTCTATTGAATCTTTATCCAAAGCTTGCGTTATAATTGTTCCAGTTATGAATCTTGGGTTTTGCCTGGGACCATAGTTATTAAACATTCTTGTTACTACCGTTGGAACTCCATATCCTGCATAAAAATTTCGAGTTAGAAAATCTGCCGCTACTTTGGATGTGGCATAAATACTTTGTGGATTTAAAGGTGATTTTTCATCCAAGATAAGACCACCGTTTTTATCAAATCTGTATTGATTTCTAGCTTCAGGATTTACATTGCCATATTCTTCAGAAGTTCCTGCAGTATCCAACTTAAATAGATCAAGATCTAAATCAACAATTGTTTGCAAGAGATTTAATGTTCCAAGAGCATTTGTGTTAAATGTCTCATACGATCTTTTCCAAGATTCGCCAACATGGGCCTGCGCCCCTAAGTGAAATATTATTGGCTTTGGTCCTTCGCTTTTTAAAATTTTCAATACTTCTTTTATAGCCTGCTTGTCTGTTAAATCTCCATGATGGACAACCATTTTCCCCCTGAGATGAGGAAGATTATGAAGCATTCCTGAAGAAGTTGCTCTAATTAATGTGTGAACATTCGATCCGTACTCCACTAACTTTTCTGTCAGATGTGAGGCAACAAAACCATCTGCTCCTGTTATAAGAACTGTTCTGTTGTTGAGAATTTTTTTGATATCTTGTTCAGTTTTTTTCATAAAAACTTTTTATTTCTTTGCAGATATGCATTATATCAGAATCTGTTGAGAAAGCTGAAGACGGAAGCCACAATCCATGCTCCGATGTCCATAAAGAATTCCTATATTGATTTTCTGATTTGTACGGTTCGGTTGTATGAATAGCAGGATAAAAAAGTCTGGTTCCTATATTTTTGTTTTTCAGAAAACCTTGAAGAGCCTTTGGATCGGAAACAAAAATATCCATAAACCAAGGAGACGTTTGAGAAAGATCTGTAGCTATAAATTGTATTTGCTTTAGATTCTTAAGCTCTTGCTTGTAAATATTGTACATCTCTTTTTTTCTCTTAAGCCTCGTTGGCAGCTTTTTCATTTGCACGACTCCTATTGCTGCGAGAATGTCTGTAAACTTAAAATTAAAACCAATTTGATCATGATTTTGGGATGATCTATCGATTCTCCCAAAATCTTTCAGTCGGATTATCTTATCATAGAGGTCTTTTCTGTCGGTAACAAGCGCTCCTCCTTGGGCTGTTGTAATCACTTTTGGGGTACTGAATGAGAAACTTCCGATATCCCCAAACGTTCCCAAATGTTTTCCATGAAAGTAAGATCCAAGAGCTTGTGCTGCATCCTCAACAACAAATATATTATTGTCTTTTGCGATTTTAAGAACCCTATTCATATCAGGTGCTCTGCCATTGAAAGCAACAACCATAATTGCTTTAGTTTTCTTGGAAATCTTTTTTTCAACCTCATCTAAAGAAAGACACAATGTGTCTTTTTCAATATCCACAAAGACAGGTTTTGCATTCGCCATAATAACGGCATTTGGAGAAGCTACCATTGTCATGTCTGGCACGATGACCTCATCCCCCTCCCCAATCCCTAATGCTTTAAGCGCAAGATAAAGACTTACGGTTCCATTAGTTACGACCGAACAATACCTGCTCCCTGTAAAATCCGTGATCATCTTTTCAAATCTTTTTGTCTCGTCAGACTCGGTTATCCATCCAGATCGCATGACCTTAATTACTTCTTTTTCTTCTTCCCTATCAATCCAGGGCTCCATCTGTCTAATAATCTTCATATATTAAACGCTTTTAAGTGTGTATATACAGTTTAGTCCGTTTTCAAAAACTTTCTTGTATCCGACTTTTGACAAAAATGGTTCTATGTAATTGTATTCTGTGTGTTCCCCTCCGCTCTTGTGATGCTCGAATGATTCTACGCATATTAGAGTCGGTCTAAATTTATCCCAATCGTTGCTTTTAAGCACTTCCAAGTCATAGCCCTCTGTGTCTACGGAAATAAAATCAATTTTTTTATTTTTGCAATATTTTGAAAATATACTAGAAAGACTCTCTATTTTAACTTTTATCGTATCTACCAATTTGTATCCTTGTTTTTTGTACTCCTCTGCCTCTTTTTTCGAAAATGTAGAAAGCGTATCCGGAATAAATTTGTAAAAAACCAAACTCTGTTTCCCATTTCCTACCCCAATATTAAGATTTATATCTCTTTTTCTTGCATCTAAAAACTTTTTATAGTTAATAGTATCTGGTTCTATATTTATTCCGCGCCATCCCTTTTGGTAAAAACGATAGGTATTGCTAAAACGTTTCGGATCATAAGCTCCTACGTCTACATAAAAACCTCTTTTTTTATTTTTGAGAAGCTTATCGATTATCAAATCTTCGCCCTTCTGGCTATAAGATCCTTTTATTAATTGCATTAATAATTTATTTTTTAATTCACCTATGGCGAATGAAAAAAAAGTTTTGGGACCGTAAATCTTTAATTTTTCGATAATATTTTTCATCTTTTAAATACTTTACTATCAAACCAGGCATTATACCTGAATTCATATGGATCTAAAAATAAACCATTCCTTACTGCATTAAATATTTCCAAAAATCCATCCTTAACAGTTATTCTTGGTTTCCAGCCTAGTTCATCCATAATTTTCTTTGCTGATACCCTATAGTCCCTTTTGTCGTCTTTCCCGCTTTCATGTACTTCAATCTTAAGCTGCGGATTAAATTCCTTGGCAAGTTCCATAAGATAAGCCTTTTGGATATTCTCTCCAACAACATTAAAAATCTTCCCGCTTATTTGATTGCTACTTGACTGTAAAACCGTTAAGAATGCATTGCTTACGTCTTGGACGTGAAGAAATGGCCTCCATGCGTTTTTATTATATACGGAAAATTTACCACTCATCGCAGTCTCTCTTGCTACTTCATTTACCATTAAATTAAATCTCATTTTTGGAGATAATCCAAATATGGTGGCTAGTCTTAGAACGGTTGGATGAAAATTATCAGAAGCTAATCCTAAGATAAATTTTTCCGCTTCAATTTTCGTCTCCGCGTATAAAGAAAGTGGATTAAGCTCTGACTCTTCCGTAGCTTCTTCAAATGCTTCCGAAATTCCATAATTGCTGCATGTAGAAGCAAAAATAAAACGTGCAACCCCTTTTTCTTTTGCAGAATTTGCCGAATTTTTTGCAGCCTCTAAATTAATTTCTTTCGTAACCTTTGGATTTTCCCTACAGGCAGGTTCCCCGACCAATGCAGCTAGATGAATTATACTATCTACACCGCTAATTGCAGCTTTAAGCCTTTCCCTATCCCTTACGTCTCCCTCCA
>ERZ1292645.831-Hain-H14-02um-R2-831-length-10100-cov-5_pt1 | contig 10100 bp, 14 predicted proteins | sample MGYA00564401_ERZ1292645 | MGnify/ENA primary metagenome ERZ1292645 (study PRJEB36523, sample SAMEA6512644) | groundwater metagenome | collected 2019-01-09 | study: AquaDiva: Metagenomics assemblies of 32 groundwater samples | reverse complement strand
AGCACACCTACTGGACGGGTGGCTTGCTCGTCTCAAACTGCGGCGAGGTCCCACTCCGCGCTTACGACGCCTGCACTCTAGGTAGCATCAACCTCGGCCGCTTCTACGTCGAGAAGCCCGACGGCGGCGGTCAAGGTCTGTGGCGTGGCACAGTGGACTTCGACCACCTGCGCGACGTCGTGCACCACGCCATGCACTTCCTCGACAACGTCCTCACGGTCAACACCTACCCGATCCCCGAGATCCTCGACGTGACGACCAAGTGTCGCAAGGTTGGGCTCGGCGTGATGGGTTGGGCGGATCTGCTCGTGAAGCTCGGTGTACCCTACGCCTCCGACAAAGCGCTCGGCCTCGCCGAAGAGGTGATGAAGTTCGTGAACGCGTCCGCGATCGAGGCGAGCGAGGATCTGGCGGCGAGACGCGGCCCGTTCCACTACTGGAAGGACTCGAAATGGGCGAAGCGCGGCGACAAACCTCGACGTAACTCGACCGTGACCGTCATCGCCCCAACGGGCTCAATCAGCATCATCGCGGGGTGCAACTTCGGAATCGAGCCGCTCTTCGCACTCTCCATGGTACGGAACCAAGCCGGCATGGAACAGCACGACGTCAACCAGCACTTCATCGCGGTCGCCAAGCGCGACGGCTGGTATTCCGACGAGATCATGAAGCGGGTAGTCGAAACAGGATCCTGCCAAGAGGTCGCGGGTGTTCCAGCAAGCGTGCAGGAGGTCTTCAAGGTCTCGCCGGAGATCGAGTGCGCGTGGCACGTCAAGATGCAGGCGGCCTTCCAGAAACACACCGAGGACGCTGTATCGAAAACGATCAACTTACCGAAGAACGCCACCGTCGCCGACGTCGAGGAGGCGTACCGGCTCGCATGGGAACTCGGCTGCAAGGGCATCACTATCTACCGAGATGGCAGCCGCTCGAAGCAGGTACTCAGTGCAGGAACGAGCAAGACGCAGATTTCTCCGAGACGCAATCTCAAGAGCATCCCGAAAATCGGCGGTGTACGCCGCCGCCAAGGAGACACGCTCTCGGTCGATACGTCCTATGGAACAGTGCACGTCACCATCAACAAACACCCATTCGACAAACAACCGTTCGAATGCTTCGTGGAACTCGGCAAGAGCGGCACAGAGACGAAGGCGCTCACCGAAGCGCTCGGTCGTGTAAGTTCGCTCCACCTCTCCTCGCCATCGATCGACTCGCCACGCAAGATCCTTGAACAGATCGCGGAGCAACTTGGAGGCATCGGCGGCGGCGCGCACATCGGCTTCGGCGAGGAAAAGGTGATCTCGGCACCGGACGGGATCGCGAAAGCCATACTCAACTACCTCACGAACGAGATGGTGGAGGAGAGCGCACTGGAGCAACGCACGCGACTCGACATCTGCCCGAAATGCAACCAGTCAACGCTGGCGAAGGGCGTCGGCTGCAACCTTTGCCAATCCTGTGGTTTCTCGAGCTGCTAACCTAGGAGGTCGAGGCAAACCAAAGAACACTTGACACCACCGTGGCGTCCCACTAGTCTCCCTCGCCGTGCCGTCCTCTCCCTCTCCCCTCTCCTAGATTCCACGCGACCATGCCCAAGGATCTGCGCGACGATTACGAATTCGCCTTCGACGTCTCCGAACCGTTCACCGAGGCATTCAAGGAGATCTCACCACCCCCCGAGAAGGTCGAGCCGGTCGTAGACCTCGACCAGCCCACCGTCCGCGTACCAAGTCCGCATCATCTCCCAGGTGATCCCCCGGGTCTTGAGCGGTAGTTGTACGTGAGGGGTGTCCTTGATCTTGAGCCACCTACCTCCCCATTCTAAGTTCAACTTCGCCGTCTCCTCGCCCAGCACCGCGTAGTTCCTCACGGCGTAGTCTGTCTTGAGCTTGCCCTCGTAGTCCCCGCCGACGTGTGGAGCAAAGTCGGCCGCCACGCCGAAGTTGTGCGGGCTGTACCCGCCGCGGGCGTTCGTGACCCGCTTGCCGGGCGCGGTCCGCCCTTGGGCGTAGAGATTGTCCTGCTCCGCGTACGTCCGCAGGCCCGACGTCGCCACGTAGATCGCACCTCGGGCCTGGCAGGCGAGGATGAGCGCGTTCAACTTCTCGAGGAACGGCTGGTAGAGGAGATCGGTGACAATCCGACCCAACGGATCACGGCGGCGGTCTTCGTCGTCGGTCAATTCGTGACCTCTTCGATCCTCCACGGGACGAAGTGAAACGTCCGATAGCCACCCCGCAGGCGGGCGAGAAGCGACCCACACTCGCACCGCGAAACGATCTCAACCAGTCCCTTGCCGACCTTGACCATCTGCGCCTGTCGCTCGATGAACACGTCCGGTGACGTGATCTTGAGCCACCGACGAAAATCCTTCTCGAAGAAAGTGGCTCCACACCAAGGGCACTCCAGCACCGAGAAATACTTACCGATGTCGTCCCTCTCGGCGACGCAGCCGCAAGGGAGCGGCAGGATACACACGACCTTCACCAGAACACCGTCCCAGACCGCAGCACGACGCGCGGTCTCGTGGGCTTGTCGCCACTCTTGGCGCCCCTGCCGGGCCCACCGGGCAATTTCGGAGACATCCGGTTAGCGAGGACGACACGCGATGGGACGATATTCATCCCTGTGTCGACCTCAAGTTCGCCGACGCTCGGACGCCTCATGTGGACACGTCGACGAACAGCGCAACCGGCGCCCCCTCGGAGCCGATGACCTCGCGCACGTAGCTCCGCACGAACATGACGAGCTTCGGCCGATTGTACTTCTTGGCCTCGTACTCGGCGAGAACGAGGAGGGCGAAGAAGCGATCGATCGAACTCACGACCGAAACCTACCACGCGAAATCTTGCCCTACAAGTTTCCCTGGCTTCGGACGTGATCTCGTCCCTCCAGTTCAGATCTCGGCACTTGATCACCCAGATCCGGGCCGGTGCCCCGCCCGAGAATCGAACTCGGTGACTGCGTTTAGAAGACGACGATGAGAGCGGAAGGCGGAGATCACGATCCCCAAGGACGCTCGCGCGCCTCGACTCGGTGTAGCACACCGGCCCGGATCCCATCCGGTTCACCTTCCAGTACCCGAGGCGGGACTCGAACCCGCACTGTGCCCGTCTTAAACGGGCCGCCTCTGCCATTGGGCTACTCGGGCGCGTGTCCATGACGCACTCGTAGCAGGTTCCTGCGTCCGTTGTCTGGACGACGGCTTGTGAGCGCTGAAAATGTTGCTGTTCAGATCTCGCCCCTCTGCGAATTGACGATCGACGCCCGGATGGCGTCGGCGGCCCGCCGGAGTTCTTCGTCCGACATCTCGTAGTCCGGGCAGCCGGTGCAAGCGAAGTCATCCCAATTCTGGAGCACGGCGAACTCCAGACAACCGCGGTAGTGTCCGCAGTCCGTGAACCGCGCCATCCCCGTACCCCGGTAGACGTCGTGCGTGGACAGCGACCCGACCGAGACCTGCACGGGCTTTCCGATGAACAACGTGGCCGTCTTGGCTCGACCTCTGCGGCGCAGGGCTGCGCTGGCGATCGCGGCCCTGCGGAACAGATCACTTTTCATCGTCCGGCGGCGTGTGCAAATCTCCCGTTGCCGCCACCCACCTGGCCGCGCGCGAGGGCCGCGTGGACGCAGAGGCAGGCGATGACCATGAGGAGGAAGAGGAGGGCTCGCATGGGATTGTTTTGACAAAAAACGCTGCTTCTGTCAATCTGCAACACATTGGCCGAACGCGCCACCAAGTTCCACCCGCCTCCGCCACCTATTTCTTCACCTTCAGCGCCGCACGACGCACCTTGAGCTTGCCCGTTTCGTCCTCCATCTCCCACCCGTGTCCCTGATCCGGGTCGATGCCGTACTTCTCGATCAACCGCTGGCGCGCGCGCTGCCACGCGAGCTGCCGCACGTTCAACTCGTTCGTGGCGGCCTGCATCGCGGCCTGCGCCTGCAACGCCGCATGAGCGTCATCGAAGTCGACGTAGTCGGCCTGGGCCACCTTCGCGGGTTGGGGGGCCTTCGGCACCGGCTTGGCCACCGCCGCGCAGGACGTGAGGAGGAGCAGGATCAAAATGCGCATGGAGACTATCTTGCCCGGGTCGCCGCGAAAACGCAAGGACTCCACGAACTCTGCGAGTCCACCGGGAGAGCACCGCGTTAGTGGCGCCACAGGAATAGAACGAGCGCGCCAGCGATGGCTCCGAGCGTGAACCACGACGCGTGGGGTGAGGAGGTGATGGCCAAGATCTCGTAGCCATTGGCAACGTCGGCAACGTCTGCGCCCACGACGACGTCAGGTGTCCACGATCGATCGACGAGCGATCGCGGTGCCTCGCGCACGTTAAACCGTCCGAGCTTGGCTCGCTGATCGCGCACGTCGCGGGCGTCGTTCGTGAAGTACCACCAGCCCTCGCCTCCAAACATGCCGCGGGTGTCGATCGTGTAGCGGTAGACGTCGCCGCCGAGGTGTTCGAGCTGCGAGTTCTCATGGCCGTAACCAGGGTCATGGAATGGGACCTCTGAGTTCGGCGCGAGGTAAGAGAACAATACGTGACCGTTGGCGAACCACGCGGATACCCGAATCGGTTGTCCAGGGTCCACGGTGACGTTGGCCTCGGTGGTCGGCGGATCACGACTCTCCCTCGTCTCCTCCGTCGACGAAGGTACGAGTTTCAGGCGCGTCGGTGGTGACGTCCGGCTCTCCATATTCTGCTCCCGCACGAGCGGTCACGGTCTCCATGCTCGTCAACGCTGAGGGCAATTCTACCACGACATAGAGGTCGGGAGTATCCACAAGCACTAGGTCGCGCAGGTCCTCAAGAGATCTCCGCTCGATGTAGGCGCGCATTTCCGATTCGTAAACAATCTGGCCATCGATCAGGTAGGCAGGGCCGTAGTCGAGAACGGCCGGTGCGCCGCCGCCAGCCGATCCGCCACTGACAGCGCTCGCACCACCTGATCCTAACCCAATGAACCCCTGACTGAAGTGACCAACGTCGCCCACTACGAAACCATCTACGAGACTGGCGGAGAAAACGTCGTATCCTCCGCTTAGATTAGACCAATAGAGAGACGCGCCTGACTGATAGGCTTCGACGAAGATCGCGATCGAGCAAACGATTGCAAACTGTTCGTCGTTCGGCGTGAATGTGTACAGCGGCGACAACGCGGTCACACCTGGCAGCGATGGGGCTGGACCGGCAACGGCAATCGCGATGGTAACAGTAGATGTCAGAGCACCTGACGGGACAACCACGCGCGCAACGGTGCCTAACGTGGTGTAATCGCCGGTCGCACCTGTCGGAGTCGATGCAGTCGGATTATTCATAGCCAGCGCGCCAGCGGTGCGCACGGTGTCGCTGCTGATCAGCGTCTGCACCTTACTCGACCGTCGCCGACCAGAGGACCGTCTGAGTTGGTGCAGCTGATGGCTGGAATATGGCGACGTATACCAGCCCGCCAAGTGCCATGGAACCCGTGTAACTGATATCGAGCACACCGTCGGCGTCTGTCGTCGCAGTCCCCTTCTGCTCGCGGACCATCCAGCCTGCGTTGGCCTGGTTGCCAGAAGCATAGGTATGGATCGAGAAGCTCACCTGTGTCGACACAAGCAACGCGCCGTTTGAATCGCGCAGGACAAAACGGATGTGGTTGGCAAGGTTTCCGGCGGGTAGTTCTTCCGGATCACCAAGCGGCAGACGAACGTACAGTGACGGGGGTACTGGTGCGGTCCAGTTCTGCCAGAAGTCCTCATCGGGTGGAGCGCTAGGCGCTGTGGTCAGTAGTTCTTCCGGGTCAGGGAGGATCGGCAAGAGCAGGAAGTGAGAAGCGGCGACTGGCTGAGGCGCTCCCGTAAGCGAGCGCCAGTCCAAGTCCTCGTCTGGTTGCCCTGCTAGGCTCGCAGCAGCGATTTCCTCGGGATCGCCAAGCGGCAAGATCATGTACATGACAGCGACGGCGGGGGCTGTCGGATTGCACCAGAAGTCCTCGTCCGGCTGCCCTGCTAGGGTCGCAGCGGCGATCTCCTCGGGATCAGGCAGATACGGCAAGGTGACGTAGTGCGCCGCTGGTACGGCAGCGACCCAGTTCTGCCAGAAGTCCTCGTCGGGCTGTCCGCTGAGGCCGCCGGCTGGCAACTCTTCTGGATCGCCAAGCGGCAGAAGAACGTAGTGCGCTCCCGCAACGGGCGCCGCGTGGTTCCGCCAGAAGTCCTCGTCGGGCTGTCCGAAAAGTTGGCTCGCCGGTATCTCTTCCGGATCGGGAAGGATCGGCAATACGACGTAGTGCGTAGCGACTCCCGGCGCGACGGCGTTGATCCAGAAGTCCTCGTCTGCCTGCCCGCTGAGACTTCCCGCCGGCAGCTCCTCGGGGTCGATCGCCGGCAAGCGCACGAAGTGCACCGCCTGGACTGGAACTACGGCGTTGTGCCAGAAATCTTCGTCGGCGCTGAGCGTTGCTGGCGCCGCGCTGATTACGAGTTCTTCCGGGTCAGGCAAGTAGGGGAGCGGCACGTAAAGCACCGCGATTGCCGGTGCGACGCCGTTCTGCCAGAAATCTTCATCTGGCTGACCTGATAGCGCTCCGGCGGGTAGTTCTTCCGGGTCGCCGATTGGCAGTGCGACGTAGTGCGTCGCGACGGTAGGAGCGCTCCAGTTTCGCCAGAAGTCTTCGTCTGCCTGGCCTAACAGCGCGCCTGCCGGGAGTTCTTCGGGATCGGGCAGGATCGGCAGTGGGACGTAGACCGCCGCGACTACCGGCGCTGCATGGTTCTGCCAGAAGTCCTCGTCCGCCTGCCCTGCAAGCGTTGTCGCCGGGATCTCCTCCGGGTCGGGCAAGATCGGGTACTGGACGTACTGCGCCGCAGCGACAGGCGCGGGCGATGACCCTGCTGGCGGGAAATCCTCGTCCGGTTGGCCGGTGAGCGCGCCAGCGGGCAGTTCCTCTGGATCAGGTAGATATGGGAGGGCCTGGTAGATCGAGGCAACAACCGGAGCCGGCGGACCCGCTTGCGCGCGCCAATCGAAATCCTCATCGGGTTGGCCGGTCAGACTGCCGGCAGGAAGTTCCTCGGGATCGGGCAGAATCGGCAGTGATTGGTAGGTAGTGTCAGCGAGTGGGCGCGGCGGTCCAGTGCGCTCCCGCGGATCGAGGTCTTCATCCGGCGCGAGAGGCACCACTTGCGGAGGCGGATACTCGTCGTCCACCTGACGGGTGACGCGGGTTGCAAGGTGCGAGGTAGCGACGGTCTGCTCTGCGAAAGCGCGCGCAAAGCCGGTAACGACCGACGCCAGCCTCGCCCCGCCCTGCCACTCGTCCTCTTCGCTGGGCATAGCTTGGACTGAACCGTCGACCTCGACGATCGCCGATCCAAAGGCTGAGGCGGACGTACTCCCCCACGTGATTGTCGTGCCGGTGAAGCCGGAATCGCGCGAGACGACTTCGAGGCCCTCATTGGGGCTCGCCTGCCCCACGTCCTGCCGCTCGGTCCAGCTCGTCGGCGTTGTCAGCGTCGCCGGGTTGGTCAGGTTGGCGACGGCGCCGAGCGTGACGTTCGCGGTCAGTGCGGAGGCAGGAAACGCCGGAGCAGGAGTGGTGCTGCCAGCCTGGTTCTCCTGCTTGGCGGACTGCCGGATCGCACTCGCCCCCACGCGAGTCATGCCGGAGAGCGCGACGATGACGACCGATCCGGAGGTGTTGCTGCCCGTCGCCACCGTGACTACAGTCGAGGTGGTGTTGGGAACTCGCTGATTGCGAACGAATACGGAGAAGGCGTTGGCCGAGGCGCTGTAGAGCCCACTGGCGACGAGGGTGTAGGTACCCCCGTTGTTGTCGGAGCAGGTCGGCGCGGTGTTGGTATTGACGGAGACGTTGCAGAATACGACGAAGAGATCGTTGACCGCGGGGACGATCGTCGCGGAGCGGTTGCCGGTACCGCCAGATCCACCGCCGGCTGCACTGGCACGGAACGTGGCCATGGCGCCCTTGGCGCTGCTCCCTGGCTATTCCTGGTGCTCGAAGCTGAACTCGAAGTTCAGCGAGACCGTACCCGAGACGTCGAGACCGTCGATGGACTGCGGTGTCGCACTAGCGCGGATGGCGATCGTCGAATCCGGGTTCGGAGCCACCCATCCGCCGGGACCCGCCGCACCACAGCCGATCACGATCCGGTTGGTGCGGGTCGTCCCTGCCGTCGGACGCGAAGCGGCGGTCGCCGACGCGGCCGGCGCGTTCTGGTCCTTCGGCGCCGGCGTGATCGCGGTTCCCACGGTCGCGCCGGTCCCCCAGGTGATGACGCGGAGGGCGATGCCCGAGATCGCTGTCAGTCCGGCGCCCTTCCCGATCAGGTAGATGGACTGGAGCGCCACGTTGCGCCCCTGCGTCACGGCGTTGAGCCGGAACGTCTCCGTCTCGGTGTTCGCCGTGCCGCTGGTGGTCAGGTTGCCCGCCGTGGCGAGCGAAGACTCGTAGACGAACATGGGCTACCCCTCCACTTTCTCGACCGTGTGGTCGTCGCGCTTGAGGTTCTTCTTCTCGCAGACGTCGGCAAAGTCATCGCAGCCTTCGTCCGCCGCGAACGCATCGAGCGCTTCCTGCTCGTTTTTGCCAGCATACGTCCCCATGATGGAGCCTTTCCGTCTGATCGTGTACCTCGGCATCGTCACGTCTCCTTTTTATAGGTCGATCTGTCGCGCGCGAGCTTCGTGAGCACATGGTGCTCGTCCTTGAGCGCTTCTACGATCTCGTCTCCGGTCAGTTCGCGCCCGAACGTCTCGATCTGCGTCTGCTTGACCTTCTCCCAGAACACCTCGTCGGGGACCGCCATCAGCCCGGCGAGCGGTGACCACTTCTCCGCGCAGGTATCGCAGAGGTAGAACGCGAACGTAGCGGCCTCTTCTGGTATGAACCCGCCGTCCGCGCCGCAGTTCGCGCAGTAGATGGGGATCCACGGTTGGCCATTGCGAAACATCCGTCCCTTGGTATTCTTCGGGATACTGTTGGGGAGGATGCTCGCCCGGTGCAACTCGGTGGGCTTTTCGTCCATCATGGTATGGAGCCGTCTGGCGGCGTGTGGGAGTCGCCGAACTCGTCGAGCGTCGCGTCGGCCTTGGCGTCGTTCTCAGCGAGGCGCCTGGGCAGGCCCGCGAGCGCAGCGGAAAGCGCCTGGTAGGCCGCATCGAGCGCCGCCTTGGCGGCGGCCTCGTCGGCGCCTGCGGCAATGGCCTGTGCCAGCTTACGCCCCAGGGCGCCGAACGCAGCGATTACCATCGCATATGGCGCGGCAGGCGGCACGGCGGCAGCGACTAAACCGGCAATGGCCTCAACGCCGGCAGCGGCGGCTTCGACGATCTTCGCGGCGTCGCTCATGGGGAACTCCCGATGATGTCTTCGAGCCCTGGAACAACGAACCCGACCACCTTGCCGATGTCGCGCAGCGCGCGCGCGGCTTCTGCGAGCGCCACTACCAACCGTGTCCAGTCGACGTCTTTGACCGTGCCCGCCGCGAACGCGTCCACGGTCTCTTTCGCGGCGTGACTGACGTGCGCCAGCGCTGAGAACGCCGCCACGATCTTGGCGCGCTCCTTGCGATAGGCGTCGAGCATCGCGCGACGGTTTTCGACCGGACTGTCACGCTCAGCGATCGCGCCTTGGTGCAAATCGTCCCACACCACGAACGAGTCGATTCCCGTTACCTGGACGTGGTCGGCCACCGTGAGAACACGGCGAACGTTCGTAGGGACGCTCGCGCCACAGGCGGCAAGCGCAGGTGCAAGCAGTGCCAGCGCGCCCAGCAACATCATGGTGCCCATAGCGCGCGGTGGGCCTGGCTTGCCCGGGGTGGCATTCTTGGCACCCTTGCCTGGGCTGACCCCGCCGCGTTGGATGACAGGCGTTTGCTGCCGCAGTTGGAACACGGCTGTCGGCGGCGCGGGGTTGCCAAGCAGCGACAGTGGGTTCACGCGACCTCCTTGGGTGGATCTGGCGGTTGGATCTTGTCCAGTGAGGGTTGCTCCTTGCCCTGACTGGTGTTGTCCAGCATGAGCCAGGTCATCACGTAGGAGAGCGCCCCGAACGCGACAGCCCTGGGCGCAGTCGTGCCCGCCATG
>ERZ1292645.829-Hain-H14-02um-R2-829-length-10107-cov-7_pt1 | contig 10107 bp, 12 predicted proteins | sample MGYA00564401_ERZ1292645 | MGnify/ENA primary metagenome ERZ1292645 (study PRJEB36523, sample SAMEA6512644) | groundwater metagenome | collected 2019-01-09 | study: AquaDiva: Metagenomics assemblies of 32 groundwater samples | reverse complement strand
GCTGCGCGGAGTGCGCTCGAAGCGGTACGGCAGTACTGGAAGAGTACTCTCGGCGTAGTGCAGGTGGAAACACCCGATCAGTCCGTCAATATCCTGACCAATGGTTGGCTCTTGTACCAGACTCTGGCGTGCCGTCTGTGGGCGCGCAGCGGATATTACCAATCGGGAGGCGCCTTCGGTTTCCGCGACCAGTTGCAGGACGTGATGGCGCTCATCCATGCCGAGCCCAAGCTCGTGCGCGAGCACTTGCTCCGCTGCGCGGCCCATCAGTTCCGGGAAGGCGATGTCCAGCATTGGTGGCATCCCTCGTCGGGTAGGGGCGTGCGTACGCACTGTTCGGACGATTACCTCTGGCTGCCGTTGGCGACGTGCCGCTACGTTCTGAGCACAGGGGACACCGGAGTGCTGGATGAACCCATCCACTTCATCGAAGGCCGGCCGGTGAACATCGAGGAGGACTCGTATTACGATCTACCCGGCCGGTCCGAGGAGGCGGTAAGTCTGTACCAACACTGTGTGCGCGCGATCCTGAGAGGCCTCAGATTTGGTGAGCACGGCCTGCCACTCATCGGTTCCGGTGACTGGAACGACGGCATGAACATTGTAGGCGAATGCGGCAAAGGCGAAAGCGTCTGGCTGGGTTTTTTCCTTTATGAAGTGCTCATGCAGTTCGGTCGGGTTGCCCGCGTTCATGGCGATATGTCCTTTGCCGAACGTTGCCAGGCGGAGGCGGATCAAGTGCGCCGGAATATCGAGCAGCATGGCTGGGATGGCGAGTGGTACCGCCGCGCCTACTTCGACGACGGTTCGCCACTCGGTTCGGCGAGTAATCCCGAATGCCAGATTGATTCCATTGCGCAAAGCTGGTCTGTTCTCTCCGGCGCCGGGGATGCCAAACGCTCGCGCATGGCAATGGAAGCAGTGGATAAGCGCCTCGTTCGACGGGACCATGCGCTGATCCAACTCTTGGACCCGCCCTTCGATAAGTCGAATTTGAATCCCGGCTATATAAAAGGCTATGTCCCGGGCGTGAGAGAGAATGGCGGGCAATACACTCATGGGGCGATCTGGGCGGCGATGGCGTTTGCTGCATTGGGCGACAACCGGCGTGCATGGGAACTGCTGGCAATAATCAACCCGGTTAGCCATGGGAGATCTCCGGAGGAAGTTGAAACCTACAAAGTAGAACCGTACGTTGTCGCAGCCGACGTATATGCGGTCTCACCACACAGTGGTTGTGGTGGATGGACATGGTACACGGGATCGGCTGGCTGGATGTATCGGTTTATCGTGGAATCACTCCTGGGGCTGAGGCTTGAAGTAGATAAACTGCGTTTCGAGCCGTGCCTCCCTGCGGATTGGGAGATGTTCAAGGTGCATTACCGATACCGGGAAACGATCTATCATATCACTGTCCAGCAAACGCCCGCCGGCAACGGCGAGACGAGTGTGACCATCGATGGCGTTGAGCGCCACGACAAGGCTATTCCCCTTGTTGATGACCGTCAGGAACACTCGGTCAAGGTGAGGATACCTGTTGCAGGCAGTTAACATTTCGAAACAGGAATTCCTCAGAGGTTAAAGTTATCCCAAATTATAGTAAGACTTATTATTACTGCTGTGAGAGGCTATTCAACACAGGACGTGCGACAGGGGATCAGATGGTAAAGGACCACAGGACGGGTACCGAAGCGGGTAATATCACGGCTGTTATGGATGGTGATTTAGATCAGTTTATCAAGGGTTATCTGCTGCAGAAGATAAAGAAGTAGATCATGGAGGAGGAGCTAGATGCCTTATCAAGAACCCGGAAATGAACTGTCTGATGAGGTGCGTGATATGCACCGGGCTATCGAGTCTCTGAAGGAAGAGCTGGAGGCAATTGACTGGTACAATCAGCGTGTGGGTGTTTGCAAGGATAAAGATCTCAGGTCAATCCTTGCCCATAACAGAGACGAGGAGAAAGAGCACGCCTCAATGATCCTGGAGTGGATCCGCAGGAAGGATTCTTCTTTTTCAAAGGAGCTAAAAGACCATCTGTTTACGGAAAAGCCTATAGTCCATGAGTGATGTTGAGCAGAAAACTGTCCAATATGCAAAATGGAATATTATCTAATTGCGAAAGAGGGATCAAAATAGACAGTTGGGTCAACCTGAATTTATATTTTTTCTTGAACTGTTCATAAAATTCTGATAATGTCCACGAAGTTGCTCAATAAATGTTTAGGCGTTGAATGTAGCAAGGAGGTAGAGCGTGGGAACCTGTTTCGTCATGCAGCCGTTCGATGCTGCAAGCTTCGATAGGCGTTATGAGGAGATATTCGCTCCGGCCATCCGTGAAGCAGGGTTAGCCCCCTACCGGGTAGATCAGGATCCTAAGGTAAGCATCCCAATACAAGAGATCGAGAACGGTATCCGGGACGCTCAACTCTGCCTTGCGGACATCACGCTCGACAACCCAAACGTGTGGTTCGAACTGGGGTTTGCGATCGCTTGCAAGAAGGAAGTGGTGCTTCTTTGCTCTGATGAGCGGACGACGAGATTTCCGTTTGACATACAACATCGAACGATAATCAAGTACACGACTAAGTCTATCAGCGACTTCGAGACGTTGAAAGAGCAGATTACAGTCAAGATCAAGGCGTATCTCTCGAAGGCGGAGACGCTTGCAAATGTGTCTGAGATCACAAAGCTCACCACATTCGAAGGCCTCGACCACCACGAGGTGGTCGCGCTTGCGGCGCTGGCCGAGAATCTTCAACATCCCGAAGACGACGCGTCCATGTATCAAATCAAGCGGGATATGGAAGCGAGCGGCTACACCAAGATCGCCGCGACTTTGGCTGTAAAGAGTTTGGCACAGAAGCAGTACATAGAGTATGGCGCGCGTAAGGATCCCGAAACCGGCGAATATTACACCGGTTACTGGTTCACCGACAAAGGCTGGGGGTGGATCCTCTCGAATCAGGATCGGTTCGTCCTAAATAAGCCGGCGTCCAAAGAGAAAGAGAACGACGTTCCTTTCTAGAGCAGACGAACTGAGAGTACGTTGTTTCTAACAATGCAATAACCCTGCAAGCAGTCAAGGACTCTCTGAAATCAAGTCATTTCCCCGACAAGCCCGCCTCAACGTCCCCGATGACTGGAAAAATTATAGACAGAACATTTCATTTAAAATCTACAAGACTTTCATTTGCGTTCCGGAGTCAATCCTTCCGAGTTTTTTTATTAGCCTGGATTTGTCAACCGTCCTAATCTGATCCAGTACAATCTGACCCTTTTTACCTTTAAATTTGCAGGATACCTGGTCGGATAATCCCTCCCCTTGGTCGTCATAGGAGCAACAATCACTGTTTGGATATACCGGTTCATCTCATCTGGAGATACCACTAAGCAGGGTCTGGTTTTATGAATCTCGCTACCAAATTGTAGGCTTCAGGCTAATTAGGAAGATATCGAATCGTCTAACTATCACTGCCGCTCATCTATGTCCCATCGGGTATGTACTGCAATCTCCTTGTCAAGCAAGAGATCATCGCCCTGCTCAGCCATAGAGCGGAATGCCTCTTCCCATTCCTGGCGCGGGTAGGATGCTGGGCGGATGAGGATCTGGTTATCCTGGACCTCCAACTCTACTTCTTCCCCAACTCCGCTCTGCTCTAAAGGACCCTTGGGATTCGGATTCCCCTGGAATTACCAATTCTAATAATATGTGCCTTCATAGTTTAGCCTTATAAAGTTACCCTTTTATTAACTAATTACATTGTAATTATATTTCCAGAGAAAATCAATTCTATCCGTCTATTATTTATTAACGGACAGGCCTTTTACTTTGAAAAAAGTGGAGCTTTATGATAATAAGATAGGTACATAATCATTCATGAGGGAGGTAGGAAGATGGCTTTTATAACAGAGCGTTTTGGTGATCAGATATATGCCGCCTTAAGGTTTGTTGTCGGTTTCCTGTTTTTATGGCATGGTTTGCAAAAACTCTTTGGTATTCCAATGCCACTTCCATCCGGGGTTCCGGCCTATATCGTATATATTGCAGGCCCAATAGAGTTGATCGGAGGGATACTTGTGGCAATAGGCCTTTTTACGCGTTGGGCAGCGTTTTTATGCAGTGGTCTCATGGCCTTTGCCTATTGGATTGCCCATGGAACTCAAGCGCTACTTCCCATCGTAAATCGCGGTGAGCTGGCAGCGCTCTATTGCTTCGTTTTTCTATACATTTCTGCGCATGGGAGCGGGATCTGGAGCGTGGACTCGAAAAGATAAAGAAGTAATTAAGGTTTGTCTTCAGACTAAAGGCCCAGCACCTTTGCCGTCAATTCAGATCTGGAATAGACCTGAATCTTTTTGAAGACATCATGGAGATAATCCTTAACTGTCTGCTCGCAGATATCAAGCCTTTCTGCAATTTCATTATTTGACAGCCCCCGGATCACCAAAACAACAACATCCTGTTGCTTCTTGGTTAGATCAAACCCATTGAGTCCTGACATTATCTGTTTAGATATTGGGCCTTTATCCAGCATAGTATAATGGCTATCCCGATGACGCCTATGTTGAATATATGATTTGGATTTATACGATAGTCCTATATTCTATATCTGTCAACCCTACTAAAGTAGGTATTCTTGTGCAAGGATGTCCCTTTTGTTGATCTATCCTAAAAAAATCCTCCCTCTATTAAGGAGATAAAATTTTGTAAGGACATCAAGAAGATATAAAAGACTGTCCAGAAGGATTTACATAAAAAACCTACTTTCGTAGTCTTGACAAGGATATTATATCTGGCATATTTTAAATCTTCCAAATCTATTGTATATCGTATCGGCGGTATATATGTTATTAATCAAGTCTATACCGGATGAGGAGGTGGTGAGGATGAGGATCAGGGTATTTAAGGGTAATACGGTTGGAATTAATTTGTAAATAGATGAGTTATCCCAAGAACGGCGATAATGCACGTCAATTGTTCCCTCTCCCTTGATGGGGGGGTTGGGGTGAGGGTGAAGGATAACTTCAGATATCCCCCTCCCCTTTATCCCCTCCCGCAAAGTGGAGGGGATTTAGATAGTGGAACCAATTTCTATCTCTGTTTTTAGGTTATATTTAGTGTTCGCAATGTCAAAAAGGAGTCTTCTATGAAAAGCAAGGAAAAGATGTTTAAGTTACTCTCTCTGAGTTTTTTGGTCTTTATCCTCATCTCTGCAATCTCAGATCCCGCCCTGGCGCAGAGCCAAACCCTCCTATCCATTGATGTAACACCGGCCAATCCAACTATTAATGCCGGCCAGACCCAGCAGTTTACGGCAACGGGGACGTTTAGTAATGGATCAACACAGGCATCTATTGCCGGTCTCCTGGATCTAACCTTTGACACAGACGGCATTGTAACAACACCTGTAGGCATATTTGATGACCTTGCCAATGCCATTGCCATCCAGCAAGACGGTAAGATAGTGGTAGCAGGAGTGTCTTGGGCCGGTACTAAAAAATTTGACTTTGCCCTTGCCCGCTATAATCCAGATGGAACCCTTGATACCGCTTTTGGCACAGGAGGCAAACTAACAACAGACCTCACAGTAGGTAGTAATGATAGTGCCAATGCCATTGCCATCCAGCAAGATGGTAAGATAGTTGTAGGAGGAAGGTCTTCGACCGGGACGAACCTCGACTTTGCCCTTGTCCGTTATAATAGCAATGGAACCCTTGATACAACCTTTGGCACAAATGGTGTAATAGCAACACCTGTAGGCACACTGTCTGACGAGGCCAATGCCATTGCTATCCAGCAAGACGGTAAGATCGTGGCAGCAGGTTCTTCCTCGACAGGTTCGGGCCCTGACTTTGCCCTCGTCCGCTATAATCCAGATGGAACCCTTGATACCGCTTTTGGCACAGGAGGCAAGCTAACGACAGACCTTGGATTAGGTAGCATTGATGATGCCTCTTCCCTTGCCATCCAGCAAGACGGTAAGATCGTAGTAGCAGGTTTATCCTCGACCGTTACGGGATTAGACTTTGCCCTTGTCCGCTATAATAACAATGGTACCCTTGATACAACCTTTGGTACAGACGGCATCGTAACAACACCTATAGGCATATTTGATGACCTTGCCAATGCCCTTGCCATCCAGCAAGACGGTAAGATAGTGGTAGCAGGAAGGTCTTCGAATGGTACGAATACCGACTTTGCCCTTGTCCGCTATAATAGCAATGGTACACTCGATACTACCTTTGACGCAGACGGCATAGTAATAACACCTATAGGTATATTTGAGGAGGAGGCATTTGCCCTTGCCATCCAGCTAGACAGTAAGATCGTGGTAGCTGGGTGGTCTTGGAACGGTACTAAAAGTGATTTTGCCCTTGCGCGGTATAATCAAGATGGAGCCCTTGATGCAACCTTTGGCACAGACGGCATCGTAACAACACCTATAGGCACAATGGACCAGGCCAATGCCATTGCCATCCAGCAAGACGGTAAGATCGTGGCAGCAGGTTTTTCCTCGACAGGTTCGGGCGCTGACTTTGCCCTTGTCCGGTATACACAAAACCTAAATTTCACCTGGACCAGCAGCGATACCTTAGTTGCAACGATTAATAGCACCAGCGGTCTTGCCACTGGGCTTAGCCCAGGCGCAACCACGATCACCGCTTCATCCGGTACTATCAGCAACAGCACGACATTGACAGTAGCAGCAACAGACACTACACCTCCTGTAATTGTTCCTACTGTGACCCCGGCATCTAATGCCGCTGGGGCTGGATGGAATAATTCTAACGTTACAGTAAGCTGGTCTGTTACTGATCCTGAGTCAGGGATCTCTTCTTCTTCCGGCTGCACCTCAACCTCTCTTGTTACAGAGACCTCAGGGACTGTCTTGACCTGCATAGCAACAAATGGGGCGGGCTTATCTAATTCTGCCTTTGTTACGATAAAGATAGACAAGACACCACCTGTCATCTCAGCCTCTAGCAGTCCTCTTCCAAATGGTTCTGGCTGGAATAGCACAAATGTAACAGTAAACTATACCTGTACAGATTCCCTCTCGGGGATAGCCTCCTGTTCTGGCCCTGCCGCTGTAACCACAGAGGGTTTAGGCCAGGTGATTGCAGGAAGCGCAATGGATTTGGCAGGAAATAGCGCAGTATCAAGTGTGACCCTGAATATAGACAAGACGCCGCCTAATGTAGCTATTACCGGAGTTACAAATGGGGCCACCTATACGCTAGGCTGTGCACCCACTGCCAGCTTTACAGCAACTGATACCCTATCAGGTGTTGCCACAAACAATGGCTCCCTTACAGGAGGAAATGCAAATGGGGCCGGAAGTTTTGCCTATACGGCCTCTGCTACTGATGTAGCTGGAAACAGCGCTACGCAGAAGGCAAACTACTCTGTTGCCTATAATTTCATCGGATTCCTCCAGCCGATAAACATGGATGGCTCAAGCATCTTTAAGCTGGGAAGTGCAGTCCCAATCAAGTTCCAGCTCACAGACTGCAATGGGGTGGCCATAACTACTGCCGTAGGCACCCTGGCAGTCTTTAAGATCACAGATGCCCTGTTAGGGACTGTAGAAGAGGTGACGGTAGATAGTACAGGAACTGCCAATACAGACAATCTCTTCCGATATAACGCCCCGAATTATATCTATAACCTGGATACAAAACCTTATACAGCAGGCACATACCAGCTCCAGGCAATCCTTGATGATGGGACAATACGCTCTGTAAATGTATCACTGAAGGTCAAGTAGGTAGAAAGGCATAAGACCCTATTAAAAGAAGGCCCCTCTTATTAAGGGGCCTTCTGATTTACGGCCATCAAAAAACTTGCTCTTTGATTTAATCCTACCAGGCCCTTCTCAGATTTTTAAGTCCCTTTAGGTAATCTTCATATTCAAGGTTTGCCTCAACGCCATATTCTTTAAAAATATCCATCATCTTCGATATAGAGACCCCGGCTATCCTTGCAGCCCTTTCAATGGATGCCTCTGATTTCTTATACCTGTCTATGGCAAGCATGACCCTGCCTAGGTCGACAAGCTCCCTCACCTTTTTTGAAACATCCTCTTTTTCTTCCTTTGCAAGGGAAGAAAGAAATTTAAAGTCATCCTCATCCATGCGTATACTTAAGGTTTTTGTACTCACCTTTAAACACCTCCCTTTATCTGTCTTGTTGCATCTTCAATTATTGCCCTGCTATATCTTCCAATAGATTGCAACTTTTCCAGTTTTATGAGGGCCTCATCCTTCTCTATAAGCCTTTTCTTATAAGCCCTTATGAGTATTGCAAGTGCTGTAGTAAAGTCTATCTTTAGGATCTTTGATGTCCTGATTGCATTTTTATCATCAGTCGCAATTATACTGGCTTTCTCCTGAATGGCAAGGGTCAACGCCTCTGCCTCCCCTGCACCTATGTTAAAATCATCCATAAGTTTCTTTATCTGGTTAATGTTCCTTGCCTTCAGAACCTCAATTTTATTATCCGCAATTAACTTCAATATTAAAGGTGTTTCCTCTTGGTTTTCCTTGCTAACTTCTGACCTAACCCTTTCAGGAATAACAACCCTGCTATGAAAATCTGATATAAACAGCTCCAATATTTCTATCTTAGCAAGAAGAATTACAGTTGATGAATCAAAAACAATCATAATCCAATGTAATACAGTTGCATGACAAGTGTCAATAGATAAATGAAGTGTCTGTATGCAACATATATAAATGTTATTTATTGTTTGACTTGTGTCATGTTTTTTGCTTAAGTATAGAAAACTGGTTAAATATATAATTCTCCATTCGATTCGCGGATCGAGAACACCGAGCTGAGCCATACCCCGTAGGAGTATTGGTTCGAGCGCCTGGTTTTTTCGGAGCGTAGCGAAGGGATAGCGCATAACTCAGCTCCGGTGTTAGGCATCAAGGCATAACGAATGATGATCCGTCGGCAAACTGTTGGTGCAATCGGCCTCTCAACTGGCGCCGCAATGACGGTCGCAATGTGGCTTTTCCACGCAGAGTCCTCGCCGATGTACGAATATACGATTTGGCACTCTGGCGTCGGCAACATGCTGGCCATCCTAAACCTTCCCGCCTTGTTCCTGGGCATAGTTGTTTCTGGAAACGTTCATCAGCCGTCCGAAATTGCGACTTATGCCGCGGTCTTTGTGCAATGGACGGTGTTGGGTTGCCTTGTAGCTTGGGCCTCGTCGAAATTGATCGCCGGTGTGGGTGCAGAAAGGGAAGGTGAAGCTTAACAACGCGTTCGAATCGGACCGTGATCCATCGTGGCTTTGTTCGGCGGCTGATTGAGGTCTTTTTGTGAAAGTGGTTAAAAAACATGTTTGCGGAGCGTGCGGAGCAGAAATGGTGTCTCGCCTCGTCGGGCCTTGCCTGGATTGCGGAGGCAATCCGAAAGAGGTCGAGGAGTGCCTTTGCGGCGAGCATACGTATGGTGCTGTTGACCTCTTTGGCGGTGAACTACTTTGCGATTTTTGCGATGCCGACATGCCCAGTACCGATCCACTCTTCTGGGGTTTTCCCGAGAGATTTGACTGGGATGTAGGATTGCGGCAGGAAAGATATGAACGACATGAGGGACTCAAGCCAAAAGAAGAATTCGCGTGCTCTCACTGTCACAATACCCTGCGTAAGCAGAGGTTCATAATCAAGAATGCACAGCGCAGCCACGTAGAATTACCGAAGAAGTATTGGCCGTTTGTATAGCAGCCGCCGAACAGCACGCCCCGCCCGGACGCGCGGGGAGCGTCTTACGTTGGCTAATCATCACAGCCGCGCGCCGGTGACTCCACGTTACATAGGCCTCGCCCCATTCCTTATCCATTTTCCCTCATCTGATAATAATAGAATATATACAAGTAAGGTGATCTGACGCAGGGATGCAAGTACCGATGTTCCAGCAATAATTGCAATAAGGTTAATTTGCAAGTGCTTTACATTTATTGATAATGTAAAGTAGTAATTATCTAACAGCAAGAGGTGGGTTATGAGCTATATAAAATTGTCCACAAAGAACCAGATCCCTAAAACAGAGATTGAGTTTAAAAAAAATGGGAAGGCCCTCTTGGCAGT
>ERZ1292645.827-Hain-H14-02um-R2-827-length-10128-cov-9_pt1 | contig 10128 bp, 8 predicted proteins | sample MGYA00564401_ERZ1292645 | MGnify/ENA primary metagenome ERZ1292645 (study PRJEB36523, sample SAMEA6512644) | groundwater metagenome | collected 2019-01-09 | study: AquaDiva: Metagenomics assemblies of 32 groundwater samples | reverse complement strand
AAATCAATGTCCTGCCGGTTATTAATGAGAATGACACAGTTGCGACTGATGAGATTCGGTTTGGCGATAATGACAAGCTTTCGGCATTAGTTGCGGCCCTGACCGTAGCTGACCTGTTAGTCATCTTATCCGACGTTCCCGGCCTCTATCGCCTGCCGCAAAAGCAAGTCATAGCTGTGGTTAAAGAAATCACCCCGGAAATAAAACGTTTATGCCATGATAGCGACAAGCCAGAGGGCAAAAGCCACAAACAGGCCTGCGTGGGAGGGATGTCAAGTAAGTTAGAGGCGGTAAAAATAGCGGCAAGTTCCGGGATACCTTCAGTTATCGCCAGCGGAGCATCTTCGGATTCACTTATAAAATCTGCCGCAGGCGTTGCCGTGGGAACTTTTTTTCCGGCTTGCGCAGTAACCCTGAAAGCAAGAAAGCGCTGGATTGCCTATGGGGCAAGAGTAAGGGGGGCTTTAATCGTTGATAATGGAGCCAAGAATGCGCTGACTAAAAACGGTAAAAGCTTACTCTCCGTAGGGATAATCGGGCTAAAAGGAAACTTTAATAAAAAGGAAACCGTAAGCATTGCGGATGAAGCAGAAAATGAATTTGCCCGCGGCAAAGTTAATTTTTCTTCTGCCCAACTGCAATCCTGTATTGGCATGCGCCTGAAACAAGAAGTAATACACCGGGATAATCTGGTGATACTATGATGTCTTGTCAACTAAATAACGTTTCGTTTACCGTGAACCGTTTACCGCTAACCGTTTTCGGTAAACGGTAAACAGCGACGAGCTAAAGCGAGGAGCGGGTAAGCGGTAAACGTAGCTGTTTCGCTAAAGATATAAGAATTATTTTGTAGACATTGCACTATGAAGAGCAAAGAGTTGAGAGAATTGGCAAAAAAGGCAAGAGCTGCCTCTTATGAATTGGCGAGTTTATCTTCCGCGATAAAAAATAAGGCATTGATTATGATGGCTGAACAGCTTGAGGCACATTCCAGGGAAATCTTAATTGAGAACAAAAAAGATATAAATGCAAATAACGGCTTGCCAAAAGCGCTCCTTGACCGGCTGACATTAGATCAGGGCCGAATCAGGCTTATGTCTCTCTCGTTACGGCAAGTTGCTTCTTTAGCTGATCCGGTTGGAGAGTTGATTAAAGGATGGGCCAGGCCAAATGGCTTAAGAATCCATAAAGTAAGAGTCCCGATTGGGGTAGTAGGCATAATTTATGAATCACGGCCGAATGTTACCAGCGACAGTATCGGCCTGTGTTTAAAATCAGGAAATGTTTCCATTTTAAGAGGCGGAAAAGAGGCAATCAATACAAACAGGGCGATTTATAAAATTCTATCCACGGCAGCCAGGATATCCGGCATTCCGTTAAACGCAATCAATTTTATTGACACTACTGACCGTAAGGCCTTGCGCTTTCTGCTTGGCTTAAGTGCATATGTGGATTTACTCATTCCCCGCGGCGGAGAAGGCCTGATCCGCTTTATCCAGGGACATACAAAGATTCCGGTGATCAAGAATTATAAAGGCGTCTGTCATACCTTTGTTGATGAACATGCCGATCTGAATATGGCCCGGGACATCTGTTTCAATGCTAAGGTTTCAAGCCCGGGGGTTTGCAACGCAATGGAAACCCTTTTGATTCATAAAGGCATTGCAAAGAGTTTTTTGCCGATAATGATAAAAAGATTCAAAGATGCAAAGGTTGAAATCCGCGGCTGTCCCAAAACGCGCAAAATTATCGCTGATATAAACAAGGCAAAAGAAGCGGACTGGTATACTGAATATCTTGGCCTTATTTTATCGGTTAAGGTAGTTGAGAGTATTGATCAGGCCGTTACCCACATCAATCATTACGGCTCGCACCATTCCGACGCAATCGTTACTGAAAATTATGAGAATGCATTAAAGTTTTCAGATCGCGTTGATTCAGCCTGTGTCTACGTTAACGCCTCAACCCGTTTTAGCGACGGATACGAGTTTGGCTTAGGCAGTGAGATTGGCATTTCTACGGATAAAATCCATGCCCGCGGCCCTATGGCGCTTGAAGAGCTGACTACCTACAAATATATAATATTCGGAAATGGACAAATTAGAACATAAGTTCATTGAGTGCATAGAGTTTAAAGATTATGAGAATAGGTATATTGGGCGGTAGTTTTAATCCTATACACAACGGCCACCTTATACTTGCTGACGAAGTAAGGCAGAAGTTAAACTTAGACAAGGTTTTTTTTATTCCCGTGCATCTGCCTGTGCATAAGGAACAAAAGGACTTGCTTGATGCACTTACCAGATTGAAGATGGTAAAGATGGCAGTGAAAGATAACCCGTATTTTGAAGCGCTTGAGCTTGAAATAAAACGCAAAGGCAGGTCTTATACCATTGATACCCTGAAGAATTTGCGCCTTTTGTATCCTGAGGTTAAGAAATTTTTCTTTATTGTCGGCTCTGATGCCCTGGGTTATTTAAATAGTTGGAAGGATATTGCTCAAGTAATGAAATTAGCTAAGTTTGTAGTTGCATTAAGGCCGGGGTATCCATTTAAAAATCTTCCCAAAGATATACTCGCGCTTACGATTGAATCAATTGATATTTCAGGCTTTCGCCTCCGGCAACGGATTAAGAATGGCGAATCGGTGCGTTATTACATGCCAAGGGAAGTATGTAATTATATTATGAAGAAAGGACTTTATGTTGCTTCGTCAACTAAATAACGTTGCGTTTACCGTTAACCGTGTGCCGTTTACCGTAGACGGTAAACGGTAAACAGCGACGAGCAATAGCGAGGAGCGGGTAAACCGTAAACGCGAACTCTGTGTCTAAGATATAACCTTTATTTTGCAGATAAGGTATTATGAAACACCGCCACGGGCAAGTCCGTAGTGGCTAAATAAACGCAAAGCATAAAGCGCAGATGAATATCAAAATCGCCCCCTCTTTACTGGCCGCTGATTTTTCCTGTCTGCGCGACGAGGTTAAATCTGTTGAAAATTTAGGCATAGATTTCCTGCATATTGATGTTATGGACGGTCATTTTGTCCCCAATATCAGCATTGGGCCGGCAATGGTGAAAGATTTACGGCCGCACACGAATTTGCCGTTTGAAGCCCATCTTATGATTGATGAACCCTTAAAATATATTGATAAATTCATTGATGCAGGTTCAAGTATTATCACGGTACATATTGAAGCAATGAGTATTTCTGATTTTAAAATGCAGGCCAGAAAATTGCACAGAAGGTCCCTGCGGCTTGCCATTGCCTTGAATCCCGAGACGCCGGCAGAAAGAATAAAAGCCCTGCGTGATAGCGCCGATATGGTCCTGGTAATGACTGTCCACCCGGGTTTCGGAGGACAGAAATTTATCAAGGAAGTCCTGCCAAAGATTAGCGAAATCCGCTCTTTTTACAAAGGTGACATTGCAGTAGACGGCGGAATTGATGATAAAAATGCAAAAATTGCAGTTAATGCAGGCGCAAACGTCCTTGCCTGCGGGACATATATCTTTAAAGCCAGAAACAAAAAATTAGCAATTGCGCGCCTGAAAGGAGATTATTAACTTGGCGGATATTAAATTTGGAACAGACGGCTGGCGGGCAATTATTGGCGAAGATTATACCTTTGATAATCTAAGGATTGTAGGCCAGGCAGTGGCTGATTATTTTGGCCCCGGCAAAAAAGCAGCAGTTGGCTATGACAGCCGTTTTATGTCAGGCCGCTTTGCGCAGTTAGTGTCGGAAGTTTTAAGCGCTAACGGAATTGAAGTCCTTCTTTCTGATAGGCTCATCCCCACACCAACGTTAAGTTTTACCGTAAAAAATAGAAGGTTGGATTTTGGGGTAATGATTACTGCCTCGCATAATCCTGCTGAATATAACGGCTTTAAGCTCAAGGCCTCAAGCGGAGGCGCAGCCGGCCTTGAACTAACACAGGAAGTGGAAAAACGTTTACGTGTATCAGAAGTGAAATATTCGGCCCACTCAAATATTAAAAAAGAGGATTTAACCCGTGACTACATAAAATTCATCCGCTCCTATATTGATTTTAAAAAGCTTAAAGTACAGAAATTTAAAGTTCTTGTTGACGCTATGTATGGCTCCGGCGATAGCTATATTGCCGGAATACTCAAAGGAACCGGCATCAGATTAGAATTTATCCGTAACAGCGTAAATCCGTCATTTGGCGGCGGCCGGCCTGAGCCGCTAGAAAATAATTTAGCAGAGTTAAAACACCGGGTGAAGGAAGATGGCTTTGACATAGGCATTGCTTTAGACGGCGATGCCGACCGCTTGAGCGTAGTAGGCGCAGGCGGAGTATTCATTCACCCTCAAAAGATACTCGGTTTATTAGCGCTGCATCTTAATCAAGGCAGGGGATGGCCGGGCGGCATCGTAAAGACTATCGCCGGCACAACTATGATTGATAACATCGCAAAATTTTTAGGGATTAAGCTTTACGAGACGCCCGTAGGATTCAAGCATATCTCAAGCCTTATGGAACAGGAAGATATTTTAGTTGGAGGGGAAGAGGCGGGCGGAATGGGCGTAAAGGGCTATATCCCGGAGCGGGACGGAACTGTTGCCGGTTTACTACTTCTTGAAATGATGGCTTATCGCAATAAGCCGATTTCTAAGATATTAGAAGCAATGGAAAAACAATTCGGCAAATATTATTACCTGCGCAATGACCTTCAGCTTAAAAGCGCGCGCAAGCTCAAAAGACAAGATTTACCTGATAAATTATTAGGCAGAAAAGTTATCCAGGTAAAGGATTACGACGGGATGAAGCTCATCTGCGACGATGAAAGCTGGCTTATGTTCAGGGCCTCGGGAACCGAGTCGTTAATGCGCCTTTACAGCGAAGCCAGGACATTAAAACGTGCTAAAGAATTACTGGTGTTAGGCGAAAAGCTCATTCGCAAAACTTACTGATGTATCTTTACTACTTGGTAAGGCTGCTTGCATTTGTCCTTACTAAGTTTTTCTTTCATTTAAAGATAAAAGGCAGGGAATATATTCCGCGCAAGGGAGGATTTGTCCTTGTCTCTAATCATGCAAGCTTTTTAGACCCCGTAATCTTAAGCGCTGCCTGCCCCAGGGTGATAAATTTTGCCGCACGCGACACTCTTTTTCGAAACCGCTTTTTTGCGGCATTGATCAGCAGATTATGCGCATTTCCCATTAAGCGCTGGTCTGCCGATTTTTCTGCGGTAAAAGAATCTGTGCGCAGGCTTAAAGCTAATGCGGGGTTATTAGTATTTCCCGAAGGCACAAGGAACGCAAGCGCTGATATTGATATGCAGAATATGACATACGGTTTTGTTTTGCTGGCTCATCGTGCAGGAGTTCCGATCATTCCGGTATGGATATCAGGCAGTAACAAGGCATGGGGTAAAAGCGACAAAATGATGAAACTGGCCAAAATCAAGGTAATCTTCGGACAAGCTGTTTATACAGAACACAGGCATCCTTACGTAGAAACTGCCCGGGATGTCTATAAGAGAATGCAGCAACTAAAAATTAAAAGTGTCCACTTTTAATTTTTAATTTGACAATTGCCTGTAATTATATGATAATAGTAACACAATAAAAGCAAAAAAATTAAAAAGGAGCGTGTACGTAATGATTGAAGAAAAAACGCAGGAACTCAAGAATTTTTACGAAAGCAATTTCAGGGAAATCAAGGACGGGCAGGTGGTAAAGGCAAAGATCGTGGCTATAAGGCCGAAAGAGGTCCTGGTTGATATCGGCTACAAATCAGAAGGGATAATTGCCATTAATCAATTTTCCCGGGCCGATCTTGAGCTCGGTAAGGAAATAGACGTTTACGTTGAGTCAATTGAAGACGATAACGGCACGGTTGTCTTGTCAAAGGAAAAAGCTAATAAGCTGCAGGGCTGGGATAAGATAGTGCGTTATTTTGAATCCGGAGAATTAGCTGACGGCGCCGTAAAAAGAAAAATCAAAGGCGGTTATATTGTTGATGTAGGCGGAATTGAGGGGTTCCTGCCTATTTCTCTTGCTACATTCAGGAATATGACTGACCAGGAAATAATCAATAAACAGGCCAAATTTAAAATCGTGAAATTAAATAATATGCGCCACAGCATTATCGTCTCGCGCAAGGAAGCGCTCAGTAAAGAAAAGGCGGAAGGCCGGGAAAAACTCTGGACAACCTTAAAAATCGGTGAAATCAGATCCGGGACGGTTAAAAGCATTACCGATTTCGGGGCCTTTATTGATTTAGGCGGTGTAGACGGGCTTTTACATATCACGGATATGAGTTGGGCGAAGATTTCGCATCCTTCTGAAATCCTGGCCTCAGGCGACAAAATTGACGTAATGATTTTGAATCTTGACCGTAAAGAGGGGAAGGTTTCGCTGGGTTTAAAGCAGAGGCTGCAGGACCCCTGGACTGACACAGGAAATAAATATGCCATTGGCTCAAAAGTAAAAGGCAAGGTTGTCAATATCATGCCCTATGGCGTATTCGTGGAATTAGAAAGAGGGGTTGAGGGGCTCATTCATATCTCGGAGATTTCCTGGGCAAAACGCCTTGCGAGCCCCCAGGGAATTTTTGCGGTTGGCGATATTATTGAAGTCCAGATATTAAGCATTGATAAAGAAGCGCGCAGAATTTCTCTGAGCGTAAAACAGCTTGAGGCAAATCCCTGGCTTGATGCCGAATCAAAGTATCCGGTAAGTTCAAAAGTTACAGGGAAGATAAGAGGCTTTACTGAATACGGAGCATTTGTTGAGCTGGATAATAACCTTGAAGGAATGATTCATGTCTCTGATATGTCCTGGACTAAAAGGGTTACCCATCCGCAGGATAGCCTTAAAAAGGGGCAAAAAATAGAAGTGACAGTTCTATCTGTGGACGGGATAAATCGCAGGATATCTTTAGGCTTAAAGCAGCTTCAGCCAAATCCCTGGCAGGAAATTGCAGAGAAATATCCTGTAGGAACAATCTTAGACGTTGAAGTGGCACAGCTTGCTCCCTTCGGGGTATTTGTAAAGATAGATGCTGACCTTGAAGGATTAGTTTATTCAAGCGAAATAGAAAAAGAAGCCCTGGAAAAACTAAAACCACAGGATAAGCTCCGGGTCAAGGTAACCAAAGTTGATACCGAGCAGGCAAAGATAGGCCTATCTGCCAGGGCTTAACTGGAATGGATGCTTTAGGCCAACTGAACACGCTTAAGCGCGGCTGTGCCGAAATAATCAATGAGGATGAGCTAAAACATAAACTTGGCCAAGCTGCTAAAAACAAAACCATCCTCAGGATAAAAGCAGGATTTGACCCTACCGCATCCGACATCCACTTAGGGCATTCCGTTCTCTTAAGAAAATTACGGCAGTTCCAGGATTTAGGCCATAGGGTTTACTTTCTGATTGGCAATTTTACCGCACGTATTGGTGACCCCACCGGACAAAATAAGTCCCGCCCCGCGATGTCTGACGAAGAAATTAAAGAAAACTCCGCAACTTATAAATCCCAGGTTTTTAAAATCCTTGATCACGATAAAACAGAGATAGTTTTCAACAATGACTGGTTTTCCAAAATGACCGTCTATGATATTTTTGAGTTACTGCGCCATTCAACGGCCGCACAGCTGTTTGCCCGTGCCGATTTCAAAAATCGCCTGAAGCAGAACATTGATATCAGGGCAAACGAGCTTCTCTATCCGCTCTTACAGGCTTATGATTCAGTGCATTTAAAAGCTGACGTAGAAATCGGCGGCACTGATCAGAAGTTTAATCTCCTTTTAGGTAGAGAGCTCCAGCGTGATTACGGACAACAAGAGCAGGTTATTATGATGCTTCCTCTTCTCTTGGGAACAGACGGCGTCCACAAAATGAGTAAATCATTGGGAAATTATATCGGCATAAATGAGCCGCCCGGGGCGATGTATGGTAAGATTATGTCAATCAGCGATACGCTTATGTATAAATATTACGAGCTGCTTACTGACGAAGGCCTCGCCGCAATCAAACAACTGCATCCTAAAGAAGCAAAGGAAAGACTGGCATCAATTATCATTGAACAATATCACAGCCAGAGAGAAGCACAAAAGGCAGAAGATGAGTTTAAGAAAGTATTTAGCAAAAAGGAAATTCCGTCTGATATTCCAGAGTATCTCATCAAGAGACAGGCCGAGCTTGTTGATATCCTTACCCAGGGCAAGCTAACCGCCTCCAAAAACGAATCCCGCAGGCTAATCAGGCAGCAGGCAGTAAGCTTTGAAAATGAGAAAATTATTGACGAAAAATTTATCGTCGCGCAAACTGGCATTATCAAAGTAGGCAGCCACCGTTTCCTGAAGGTTGTAGTAAAATAATCTTTCCCACCTTAGTGCACTGTGACATAAATCTCTGTTAGATAGGACGGGGGCCCTGGCAAGGTAAAGCGCTGTAGCATGAATTTTTGTCACAATGTAATAGTTCAAATAGAGAATGAAAATTCGCTTAGATACCTTTGCTAAAAATAATATGATCATGTTTATTGCCAATAGCATAGGGTCTTTTTTTAACCTGCTCTATCAGTTGGTAATGCTGCGCTTGATTTCAAAAGACGTTTTTGCGTCCTTGAATTCGCTTTTATCTTTGCTGGTAATTATCTCTGTTCCCACAGCCGCCTTTACAACCATGGTTACTAAGCATATTTCTTCATATAACGCAACAAAAAAATCAGGCCAGCTGAAGGCAGCCTGGCAGAAATCATCTTTGCACGCTTTGTATTTTAGTATCGCGGTGTTTTCTTTAATTGTTTTATTCAAAAAAAACATTGCCTCATTTCTCCAAATAGATTCACCAGGCAGTATCAATTTATTGGCGGCAATATTCTTTTTGAGCGGAATCGCCCCTGCGGTGAACGGTGGACTGCAGGGTTTAGAGAAATTTAAATGGCTGGCGTTTGTCGGCGTTGGCTGCGGCTTGTTAAAATTAACCTTGTCGGTTGGCTTAGTAAGAAATTTCTGCGGGGCCTTAAACGGAGCGCTCTTTGGCTTTTTGGTGTCTATTCTCATTTCTATCTTAATAAGTATCTGGCCGCTTAGGTTTCTGCTATCCGGCATTGCCAGGGAAAAGATTAATCTAAAACAGCAGTACGGCTATATCCTGCCGGTTGCGGCAGTTTCGCTCTCCTTTGCCCTGCTTACAAATATTGATATGGTTTTGGTAAAGCATTTCTTTCTCCGGGAGGCGCAGGATTATGCTGTGGCTCAGATGGTTGGAAAGATAATTCTTTCTATATCGGGAATGGTTTATATGGTTATGTTTGCGCGCGCTTCCGGTTTACATGCTGTCCAAGGAAGTTCAAGGGAAATTTTAAAACGCAGCCTTATCTATACTTTTATCTTAAGCCTCGCCGCAGCTGTATTATACAATTTATTTCCCTATTTCGCCTTTTATCTTTTGGCTGGTTCGGCGAGCAATGAGGTTATCGTTCTGGCAAGGATTTTTAGCATCAGCATGCTTTTTTACGCTTTAAGCAACGTATTATGGTTTTATCAATTATCCATTGAGCGCTATAATTTCATAAAACCATTGATGGCGATGGTTATCTTAGAAATTATCGCTATATGCCTGTTTCATAAAACAACGCTCTGGGTAGTTAACCTATCTGCGGTTTCTTCCCTGCTTATATTTATTGCCAATCTAAGGTCAGCCTTTAGAGAGAGCTATTAGAATGAAATACATCAAAGGAAAAATATCGGTAATTATTCCCGCCTTTAATGAGGCGGATATAATAGCGGAGAGTTTAAATGAGACCATAAGGGTCTTTGATGAATTCGGCTGTAAGTATGAGCTTATCGTTATTGACGATGGCAGCTATGATCACACTTATAGCAATGCCTTAAAGGTTGCAGAAGAACATTCAAACGTACTGGTTAAACAAATTAAACATAATCGCGGTAAGGGCAGGGCGCTTAAGGTAGGCTTTAGGCTTGCCAGCGGTGATTATGTTGTCTTCTTAGATGCCGATATGGAGCTTCACCCTGTCCAGGTGCAGACCCTGTTTGACATTATGCGGCTTGACGACGCGGATGTAGTTATCGGCTCAAAACTACATCCTAATTCGCGGCTTAATTATCCTTTGGACAGAAGAATAGTCA
>ERZ1292645.825-Hain-H14-02um-R2-825-length-10145-cov-8_pt1 | contig 10145 bp, 11 predicted proteins | sample MGYA00564401_ERZ1292645 | MGnify/ENA primary metagenome ERZ1292645 (study PRJEB36523, sample SAMEA6512644) | groundwater metagenome | collected 2019-01-09 | study: AquaDiva: Metagenomics assemblies of 32 groundwater samples | reverse complement strand
GGATACATGAATATCCCGCCCTTTACAAAGAATTCTACGACATTGAATGAATACACATCTGTCTCCTCTAATGCGATTGTTTATCAGAGACTCTATCTCTGCTATCTGCGCATTGCTAATCTTACTGAAATCAGTCCCTTTAGGCAAGTGGTATCTAATCAGATAAGTCTAACAACATCCCCTACGAGCGCTACTATTTTTATTGTTGTTCTCAGATTTATCTAAGGCGCCGCATTCCTTGAATTCTCCGAAGTGTTCCTTTAAATCACCGATTATCTCAAAATATCTGCCAAATCTTGTCTTGGATAACATCAGCGCAGTATTACCGCATACCCGTTCAGGTTTGTTTGTATAAAAAATATGGGAGCCGTCAAGTTCAAACCGGAACGGTGATACAGGGATTCCGCCTCTATAGACGGCCATATGCCCATAATCCTCGCAGGCATCTTCAAGCCCTTTCAATTTCCAGAGGCGATAGGTTATAGAATAGAATCTGACATTGCCTACGAGATTACTGATCGCTGGATTTGTAATAGGAATCTCCATTTGAGATATGATGCGTGTATCAGTGAAACCGGATATCCTTGCTATCCGCACAAAATCCTTGTAATACAAAGCCCCTCCCAGACACTCGGCAAAAAGGAGCGGGTCTCTCCTTATCCCATCAGGCGGCCTCCTGTCTGCATAGACATCGGAAAAATATAATTCCCCTCCCCATTTTAAGACATTAAATATTGCCTTCAGGACAGCCTCTTTATCCTCAGACAGATTTATCACACAATTGGAGATTACCAGATCTATTGATTCCCCTTTAAGGCGCTTTGTAATACTTTCCATATTATCGAGGATAAACTCTATATTCGGCTTTTTGTATCCGAATCTATCGGTTTGTTCTTTAATATATCTTCTGGCGATACTTATCTGATTTTCCGTCATATCAATACCATAAACAAACCCGTTTTTCCCCACAAGTTTTGACATAACATAACTATCCCTGCCGGTACCACAGCCCATATCCACCACCTTTAAACCTTCAACACAAAGCGGGATAGGTGAACCGCATCCGTAATATTTAGACTTTATTTCATCATTTATCAGTATAAGGGCATCTTTAATATAATCAGGGACGAGAGCGGCGCTGCAGCATGCCCCTGTCTTTAAGTCAGAGGTCTTTTGCAACTCTTCACCATAATATCTCTTTACATTTTCTTTCATAACAAATCCCATTGGCATGGATTCCTCCTCTTTTATCAAAACACCATGGCAAGAGCTCCCCATATTAACAGTACAGGCATAACAATGCTGCCCAAAGGCGATCTCCTGATTAAAATTGGGCAGGTCTATCTCCCAGAATTTCCTGTCTTCATAACCTTTAGTCTTCATACCTAATGCCAGATTAAAATCGCAGTCATAGACATAACCCCTATAATCAATAGAAATCAGATTCCTGCACATTAGCTTATTTATTGTGGCAGGGTTGTAACTCTTTTTAAGTAGTTTCAGATATTCTTCTAACCTGCCTGTCTGTTGAAGAGATTCCTTAAATCTCTTAATGGGCGAGTTAACAATTGGTATAAGATTGTTAAAGGTGATGTCATATCTCTCTTTCAATAACCTTTTATAATTGTTCTCAATCTCATTTTGGTCAGGCGGCAGATAATCTCCTACCGGATTATACACGAGGTCTAATAACAGGCCGTCTCTCCCGTAACCAATCGCATTAAGTCTATTCAGGACATTTATACTCTTTTGGAAAACACCCTTTCCTCTTTGCTTATCAGTAGTATCAGGAAATATGTCGGGCAGAGAGGCAATGACCTTCACCTTATATTTTTTATATAGATCCATGTAAAGGGAATAGGCAGGTGAGTCGAGAACAGTCAGGTTAGTCCGCACCACAAGATTTTTATTATGGATGGAGAGATTTTCAATAAAGAGTCTCAGATTAGGGTTTAATTCCGGCGCGCCGCCGGTGAATTCAATATCTTTGATATCTGTCTCAATTAATCTTTTGCTGACCCTCATGGCTGTATCGGAATCCATATTTCTGTTTCCTTCCGGAGAACCCCCGATATGGCAATGGGAGCATTGCAGATTGCATTTATTTCCAAGATTTATCTGAATAACCTTTATCTTATTTTTCCTTACATCTACCATTTTCTCTATTAATTTCATCTGTTCTCCCTCTTTTTATTTAAATTTCATTAAAAACCTTGCCACCTTTGGAAACCAGCCGGAGAATAGCTTTTCCTTATAATACTGATCTGCTCCCCTCTTTACTACCTGCCCCATTGTTGGATAGATATGGACAGTTTGTGATATCTTCTGCACCGGAAGATTATTCTTCATGGCAAAGATATATTCATTGATCAGATCTCCAGCGCCCACACCGAGGATATGGGCGCCTAATATTTTACCTTTCTTGTCACAGATAAGTTTGATCAGCCCCTCTGTCTCTCCATCTATGATTGCGCGGTCATGTTCGGAGAAGGGGTATCTGTAAACCTTGATATCCCCATATTCCTTTCTTGCCTCATCCTCTGTCAAACCTACACGGGCAAGTTCCGGATCAGTAAAGGTTGTCCATGGAACTACTGTCTTATCCATCTTTCTGTTTACAAATGGAAAGAGTGCATTTCCTATTACTATGCCGGCCTCATATTCCGCCATATGGGTAAACGGAAACATTCCCGTAACATCACCGCATGCCCAGATATTGGAGACTGTAGTTTTCAGGGTATCATCAACTACAATCCCTTTTGAGGTCGTCTGAATCCCTATCTTGTCAAGGTTCAGTCCTTCAATATTCGGCGCCCTTCCTATGGCAATAAGAAGTTCATCTGCCTCAAATCTCTTCTCTTTACCGCTGCACCCAGCCACAACAATCTTTTTATTCCCAGACTGTTCTACCCTTTTGGTCTCAACGCAGGTAATGATTTCCATACCTTCCCTCTTTAATATCCCTTCTAATCTATCTGATATCTCCTTTTCTTCCCTCGGAAGGATCTGACCTGCCTTCTCAATTACTGTTACCTTTGACCCAAACCGCTTAAAAACCTGGGCAAATTCCATGCCGATTGGTCCGGCGCCCATTACCAGAAGTGACTCAGGAAGGCGATTGAGCGCCAATATCTTAATATTGTCCAGGGTATCTACTTTGTCCAGACCCGGGATCGGCAATTTTACAGGTCTGGAACCGGTGGCAATAAGAAATTTTCTGCTTTTTATGTCTGTGCCGTTTACCTCAAATGTTCGGGTATCCTTAAACCCTCCCTTTCCAAAAAATAATTTTATCCCCATCTTCTCAAAACGTTTAGGGTCGTCATGCTCCCCTACCTTCCTTTGCACCTCACGCATATGCTCCATTATCTTCCTGAATTCAAAATCCACCTTCACAGGGTTCAGACCAAACTCCGTAGCCCTGCGCATAAGTGAAATAAGCCTTGCAGAATGGACAAGGGTCTTTGTGGGCACACAGCCATAATGGAGACAATCTCCCCCCAAACTCTCCTTTTCTATTAAGGCTACCTTTGCCCCGAACTGACTTGCCCCGCTTGCCGCAACCAGGCCGCCCACACCTCCGCCGATTATAGTCAAATCAAATTCTTCCATGGTTATCCCCCTTAAGATTATTTTAATGCCAAATAAATAGCAGCGCTGAGAATAGCTGCTACCGGCAAGGTCAATGTCCAAGCTAATGTTCCTGCCGCATATCCGCCCAGCCCATTGGCCAGCCACCATTCCCGTCGTTCAGCCTGTAACAATTCTCCACATTCAGCCCTTCCAAACCGTATAAATTGTGGAAGATTATTATTCATATTATATCCTCGTTTTATACTTACTTTATTTTCTTTTCTTTCTGTGGTCTGTATATTTCGCCCACACGGCCGTGTATTCTCTCATGTACGGTAGCCTCGTCAGGACCGAATACATGTCCTCCAAATCCGTGCCTCATCATTGCAATGGCACGGGCCCAATTCTTATCTTTGTCGCGTGATGCAAAGAGCTGCATTACCGCCAAGGATATAACCGGGATCGGTATCTCCATCTGTATGGCATCAGAGATAAGCCAGTTAACCTCCCCTGTGTCTTCTATGTAAAATGGTACTTTTCCTTTTTAGTTTTATTTTCTTTCGGCGACATGCCGGGGTGCACAAAGAACCTGCGCAAGGAAAATAGGTCATACCGTTCCACCCACCACGGGAGGACGAAGAAAAGGACCACCATGATCCCGCCCAGCAGCATGCTCATCCACTTCCCGATGACCAGCAGTACCCCAAAAGTGTTATAGACAAAGGTGAGCGGCACCATGCCCAGAAACGTCGCCAGGATATAATTCTTCATGGACATCTTCGTCAGCCCAGCCCCGTAGCTGATCATATCGAACGAGAAGACCGGGACCAGTCTGGCAAGGAACACAATTCTCGTCAAAAGGCGGTCGGAGCAGGGCGTACAGAAATTGATATGGCCCTTCAGGAATCGTTCAATAAGCTTCCGTCCCAGGAACCGCGCAAGGAAAAAACTTATGAGCGCGCCGCCCGTGGCGCCGACCACGGAATAGAGCGTACCGAGCATGGGGCCGAAAAAGGCGCCTGCCGCTAAATCCAGCGGCAGGGTCGGCAGGGGTGTGGCCACCAAAAGCGCCATGACGGCCATGTACACCAGGGGCGCCCATCTACCGGTCCTGGCGAGCAAGGCGCTGAGGAGGCCGGAGTCCAGGTACTGAGCAATATCGAAAAAATACTGCACCAGAACAAGCGCTGCAGCCACAGTAAGAAGGATCACAATTTTTAAAACGACACCTTTTCTCATTTTACACCGTCAAATCCTCACAAATTGACAAACGTGCACCGGGAAACTACCCATATTTTTCAAGCAACCTAAGAATGATACATTCTGCCGCCTTGACTAAATTTAGAACTATTTGAACATGTGGTTGGTCATCTAATTTTCTTGCCTTGTCTTCTTCGCCAGGCTCATTTTCAAAAGGGATGAGAATTCCAGTAGCATTAATATTTATCGCGGTTTGGATGTCCGATGCCCGGTCTCCAATGCCTCCAATATTCCTCACTATTTAATTCCATACTTATTACTTCCTCTATTTTTTATTTAGCGGTCGAAGAACCGCCCTGGCCGGAGCCCCATCCGCATTTAATATCTTAATCGGCAGACAGATTAAATCATACTCTCCTTGTGTCACATTGGAGAGATTCAGTCCTTCTATAATCCAGATGCCTGCCCCGAGCAATGTCCGATGGGTCTCAGCGCCGTCTTTTAAATAGCCGCCTACTGAAAGATAATCTATGCCTATAATCTTTACTGAACATTCTGCAAGGAATACTGCGGCTTCGTGCGAGATATAGACAAAATCTTTAACGAAACCAGAACGATTCCGGCAGCGTGTGGAATTTGAGGTTTTAAAAAGGATCCGCTCTCCTTTGCCGATATTGTGCTTCTTCAGCTCGGCAGGTTTAATTGATTCTTTATCTTTGATCTCTATTACCCTTGCAGGCCCGATCACCGCATCTAACGGTATTTCATCCAGGCTCATCCCCCTTTGCAAGAAGTGCAGCGGTGCATCCATATGTGTGCCGGTATGCGAGCCCATCGAAATCTTGGAGACGTTATCTTTATCCCCTTTTCCCATGTCCTTTATGCGATCAATAATAACCGGGGGATCGCCAGGCCAGTGAACCATGTTGGATTCAATACCTACTGACACATCAATCCAGCCGGCATGTTCCTTAACATTTTTGAGGTCTTTCATTTTATCCGTTCCACCATTTTATCTGGCATTCTTGGAATCATTGGCACTCCAATTATAATCAAGATAATCTATCTTAAATTTCCCCTTTTTCAGTATTTCAAGATCATCCGGCAGCACATAAAGAAGAATAAAATTGCTGCACGCGGCATGAAAAGGGATATGCAAACCAATATCTGCACCGACACTTCATACAATCTCCTCTGAATTTCATAAGATGTTTTCGTACTCCTATCCACCTTACCTCATGCCGTATTTTACCTGTCACCAAAACCTCTGCCAGAAAGCGGGAATATCCTTGCGATAATGCCGGGATATCAGATTTGCCACGAGTCCGGTCCATCCGGTCTGATGAGCAGCGCCCAGCCCAAGGCCTGTCTCTCCGTGAAAGTATTCATTAAATAGCCGTAGGTCCTTCCAATGAGGGTCATATTGAAGCGGTGGAAACAGGTCGCCGTCCAGCCACCGGGCCAGATCATAGTTGTAGAACTGCTTGCTCCAGATCATCCCGGCAACGGCCTGTCGAATAATCAGACGGTCATCTTCACCGGCGCCCGGCAGGAGGTCATTATAAAACTCTTCCGCCTCCGAACCGCGGCTGGAAAATGTTGCTGCTGTCTTGTCAAAGGGTGACTGCAATGGACAACTCCGGCACCACGCCCCGACGCATAAATTCACGCACTGCCTCACGCGAGCACAGAAACTGCCCCGTAAGATTGACTGATAATACAAAATTCCAATCTTCCAATCTCATTTCATGGAAAGGAGCGTCTTTTTGCAAGCCTGCATTATTCACGAGGATATCGATGCTGCCATAGGTTTCGTTCATCCGGCGAAACATCTCCTGTACTTCTGATTCCTGACTGACGTCGGCCTTGATGGCAATTGCCTCACCGCCGCCGTCTTTTATCTCTTCAACAACCTTTTTGGCCATTTCTTCACCGCTCACATAATTTACCACTACCTTTGCGCCTGCCATGGCAAGCTCTTTGGCCACTGCCGCGCCGATCCCGGAATTGGCGCCTGTCACAAGTGCGCGTTGTCCCTTTAAACTATGTTCAGGGATATTATTCTTGCTCATATTTTGCCATATGGGTAAATGGAAAGATTCCCGTAACATCACCGCATGCCCAGATATTGGAGACTGTAGTCCTCAGAGCATCATCAACTATTATCCCCTTTAAGATTATTTTAATGCCAAATAAATACCCGCACTAAGAACGGCTGCTACCGGCAAGGTCAATATCCATGCCAGCAGTATATCCGAAATAACCTTTATATCCCCCCTTTTATTAATGAGACCAATACCGGCGATAGAACCAACCGAGACATGGGTAGTGGATACCGGCAGGCCGGCTATGCTCGCAAAAAACACAAGTATGGCGGCGGTAAGGTTTGCAGCAAATCCCTGGCCCGGGTTCAATGGTACTATCTTTTTGCTCATCGTCTGCGCCACCTTATGGGAATTAAGAATCCCTCCCATAGCCATTCCTGCGGCAATCGCCATTATCCCATATTTAATATCAAATACTGAAGCGGCCATAAGCAAGGCCGCAATCTTTGGGGTATCATTTAATCCCCTTGCGAAACTCACACTGCCGGCGCTAAAGATATGGAGAAGGTCTATTAGTTTCTGATATTCTATCCCTATAAATTTACCTGTGTATCTCTCCTTACATTCGTCTACTGTGCCAATAGAGGCATCTATCCCCTTTATACTTTCAAGGTACGCAAGAGAATTTGGTTGAAGAATTGGAATTATTTGCTCAGTCTCCCCTACGCAAACGCACCACTCCTTGCATACGCCAGATTGTATTCGCAGATGGTGTAATCCTGAATAAAGCAGGGCAGAGAGAGAAACAGAGATTAACGGGCTCAAAAGAATAGGGAGAAGGAAAGATTTAATCAGTGTATTGAGATTTATCTGTGCTCCAACAGCCATAAAACCGGCGCCAATCAAGGCGCCGGTTAAACTATGAGTGGTAGAGATAGGAAAACCGGTCAGAGTAGCAAGCATGATTGTTAATCCTGCGCCTATGACCACAGTTAATAAGAATTCAGGAGAGGCGGCAATACTATCCGGAACAAGCCCTTTTCCGGAGAAAATTTTAATCAGAGAGAGGGAAAGGTAAAGAGAACAAAGAGAACCGGCAAGGGTGGTTATGGTGGCCAAATATAAAGAGTCCCTATAATTTATGGTCTTACTTCCGAAGAGTGTGGCCACACCCTTAAAATTATCATTTGCCCCGTTAGAATATGCCAGGAATAATGTAGCTAAGAAAATAAGCGATATACCAATCATCGTCAGTTACTCCCTCTGCCTTCAGATAAACTATTTCCCTTTCTCCTCATGGCGCTCTTATTTAAGAATCGGATAATCTATATATCCTCTTTCTCCTCCTCCATAGAAGGTATCTGTATCAGGAATGTTCAGCGGAGCGCCGATATTCAGACGATGCGGGAGATCAGGATTTGCCAGAAAAGGAACTCCGAAAGAGACCATATCCGCTGCTCCATCTTTGATTGCCGCATCTGCCCGTTCACGGTTATAACCTCCGTTTACAATAATCACTTTGTCAAAGAGCGGCCGGAATTGTTTGGTTTCAACATAATTTCCCTCATGCCGTTTATCCGCATCAGAGGTCTCTATAATATGGATATAGACAATCCCCAATTGTTTGAGCTCTTTTACCGCATAGCTAAAGGTATTAAGAGGATTGGAGTCTTTCATATCATTAAATGTTCCGCTTGGGGATAAACGTACGCCAACACGGTTACTACCCCAAATATCAATCACGGCCTTTGTAACTTCCAGAAGAAATCGGGCGCGGTTTTCTATGGAACCGCCGTAGATATCAGTTCTTATATTAGTTCCATCCCGAAGGAATTGATCAATTAAATAACCGTTGGCCCCGTGCAGTTCCACTCCATCAAATCCTGATCTTAAGGCATTTTTTGCCCCATGCATGTATTGTTCTATAATTCGGGAGATTTCATTTGTTTCAAGCGGACGGGGGATTTCGTAAGGCTTCATCCCTTCCGGGGTATAAACCTGCCCCTGCGGCGCAATTGCCGATGGAGCCACAGGCCTCATCCCTTTGGGAAGCAGAAGCGGATGGGAAATACGTCCCACATGCCAAAGTTGCAGAAAGATGCGCCCTCCTGATTCATGAACCGCCTTTGTCACCTGTTTCCAGCCTTCCACTTGTTCATCCGAATGGATCCCCGGGGTATTGGGATAACCTACTCCTTCAGGGGTTACCTGTGTTGCTTCGGTGATAATTAGTCCAGCGGATGCGCGTTGTTTATAATATTGGGCCATTAGCGCGGTCGGCACATTTTCGTTCCCGGCGCGGTTACGGGTCATAGGCGCCATGACTATCCGATTGGGAAGTTGATAAGGACCTATTTGAATTTTAGTAAATAAATTTGAAATTGACATATTAAGTTACTCCTGTAATTAAGGTTTTAGGTAAAATCTTTCCATCACTTATACACCTCTATAAAATCCACATAGGAGATCGCCTTCTCCCCTGTATTATCAGAATCATTCATTATGGCAATGGTGGCAGCAGGAGGAGGAGCTTCACCAAAGGCGGATTTGTAATCATCTATAATATTTACCTCCTCTGTCTCCCATTTGCCGACATTTGCGCTTCCTTGCTCCAAGAGGAACATCTTTGCCCTGTCCGTATATTTGCTGGTAAACATCCTCTCCGGATATTCCTTGCTTGACCAGATATAACTTATGGCGCTGTATGGAGGATAGTCCCCGTATAACAATCTTGCTGCGTTATATTTTAACTTTTCCGAAAAGGTTGCCTTTGCCGGATCATATTTAAAGGCGACATAAACCCTGATCGGATAGTCATCCCCTTCTTTGGTTTTAACATCTCCCTTTTTATATATATTCTCTACCCGCCAGCGCCACTTAACCTTAGGGAATTCGTAAACATTAAATTCCTTCTTGTAAATTATTCCGGAGGCAGAGGCATCGCTCTCCGCCTTGAGATATCCCTCTTCCCCCTCAGATTTTATGGTATAAATGGTATGCCTCTTTATCTTAGGGAAATTGAGCGGATTCCAATTTGATAGGTCATTGAATTCCTCCCTTAAAAAAACCTTATCCCCGGCATAACTAATCAGCGGAAAGAATATGATTATGAAAAATAAGACTATTTTTAATTTATGCATAATTCCCTTTTTTAATAAGCGATATAATAATCAGCCGCAGTGCGGAGTCTGATAATCTCTTTCATGCCAATAGGTTTAAAAAATTTTGCCGAGACCTTTTCCAAGTCATTCTCATCCCTGGCAATACCCGCCGTAATCATCATCTCACTATTGATATAAAAGACGGCGCCTTTATTATGGAGCATAG
>ERZ1292645.823-Hain-H14-02um-R2-823-length-10153-cov-25_pt1 | contig 10153 bp, 7 predicted proteins | sample MGYA00564401_ERZ1292645 | MGnify/ENA primary metagenome ERZ1292645 (study PRJEB36523, sample SAMEA6512644) | groundwater metagenome | collected 2019-01-09 | study: AquaDiva: Metagenomics assemblies of 32 groundwater samples | reverse complement strand
CCAACCGCGCCCTGATGGGCTCGAACATGCAGAAGCAGGCCGTGCCGCTCATCCAATCGGATGCGCCGCTGGTCGGCACCGGCATGGAAGCTATCGTCGCCGTCGACTCCGGCGCTGTCGTCGTGGCTCGCCGCGCCGGCGTGGTCGAGCAGATCGACGGTACTCGCGTCGTCATCCGCGCGATCGGTGAAACCGACCCGACCAAGGCCGGCGTCGACATCTACCGTCTGCAGAAGTTCCAGCGTTCGAACACCTCGACCTGCATCAACCAGCGTCCGCTGGTCCGCGTGGGCGACAAGGTCAACGCCGGCGACGTGATCGCCGACGGCCCGTCGACCGACCTGGGCGAACTGGCCCTGGGCCGTAACACCCTCGTCGCGTTCATGCCGTGGAACGGCTACAACTTCGAGGACTCGATCCTGATCTCCGAGCGCATCGTGCGCGACGACATCTTCACCTCGATCCACCTCGAGGAATTCGAGGTCATGGCCCGCGACACCAAGCTGGGTCCGGAAGAGATCACCCGCGACATCCCGAACGTCGGCGAGGAAGCCCTGCGCAACCTCGACGAAGCGGGCATCGTGGCGATCGGCGCCGAAGTCCTGCCGGGCGATATCCTGGTCGGCAAGGTCACCCCGAAGGGCGAAAGCCCGATGACGCCGGAAGAAAAGCTTCTGCGCGCCATCTTCGGTGAAAAGGCTTCGGACGTCCGCGACACCTCGCTGCGCCTGCCGCCCGGCGTCGCCGGCACGATCGTCGAAGTCCGCGTGTTCAACCGTCACGGCGTCGACAAGGACGAACGCGCCATGGCCATCGAGCGCGCCGAAATCGACCGTCTGGGCAAGGACCGCGACGACGAGTTCGCGATCCTGAACCGCAACATGACCTCGCGTCTTCGCGACCTGATCGTCGGCAAGACCGCCGTCTCGGGCCCCAAGGGCCTGGGCCGCGGCGAAGTCACCGCCGACAAGCTGGAAGAGATCGCGCCGGGTCTGTGGTGGCAGATCGCCATGGACGACGAAAAGGCCATGGGCGAGCTGGAGGCCATGCGCCGCCAGTTCGACGAAGCCCGCAAGCGTCTGGACCGCCGCTTCGAAGACAAGGTCGACAAGCTGCAGCGCGGTGACGAACTGCCGCCTGGCGTGATGAAGATGGTCAAGGTGTTCGTGGCCGTGAAGCGCAAGCTTCAGCCCGGGGACAAGATGGCCGGCCGTCACGGCAACAAGGGCGTCATTTCCAAGATCCTGCCGATCGAGGACATGCCGTACCTGGAAACCGGACAGCACGTGGACATCGTTCTGAACCCGCTGGGCGTGCCTTCGCGCATGAACGTCGGCCAGATCTTTGAAACGCACCTGGGTTGGGCGGCCGCGGGCCTCGGCAAGCAGATCGCCGACCTGTTGGAAGCCTGGCAGAACGGCGGGCAGAAGCAGGCCCTCCTCGATCACCTGCGCGACATCTACGGCCCCGACCAGGAGCTTCCCGACACGACGGAAGAACTGATCGAACTGGCCAAGAACCTGTCGAAGGGCGTGCCGTTCGCGACCCCGGTCTTCGACGGCGCCCACATCGACGACATCGAGAACCTGTTGGAGAAGGCGGGCCTGGCGCGTTCGGGCCAGTCGATCCTGTACGACGGCCAGACCGGCGAGCAGTTCAAGCGTCCGGTCACGGTCGGCTACATCTACATGCTGAAGCTGCACCACCTGGTCGACGACAAGATCCACGCCCGTTCGATCGGTCCGTACTCGCTCGTCACCCAGCAGCCGCTGGGCGGTAAGGCGCAGTTCGGCGGTCAGCGCTTCGGGGAAATGGAAGTGTGGGCTCTGGAAGCCTACGGCGCGGCCTACACCCTGCAGGAAATGTTGACGGTGAAATCCGACGACGTGGCCGGCCGGACCAAGGTCTACGAGTCCATCGTCCGCGGCGACGACACCTTCGAGGCGGGCATCCCCGAGAGCTTCAACGTTCTCGTCAAGGAAATGCGTTCGCTGGGTCTGAATGTGGAGCTGGAGAACGGCTAAGGCCGGCTCCGACTTCTACCGAATGTGCGAGGGGAGGGGCCGTCAGCTCCTCCCCACCGCCTCTGGAAATACTGACGAACTGGAAAATCGATGAACCAGGAAGTCCTGAATATCTTCAACCCGGTCCAGGCCGCTCCGACCTTCGACCGTATCCGTATTGCTCTGGCTTCGCCTGAAAAGATCCGTTCGTGGTCGTTCGGCGAAATCAAGAAGCCTGAGACCATCAACTACCGGACGTTCAAGCCGGAACGTGACGGCCTGTTCTGCGCCCGTATCTTTGGCCCGACCAAGGACTACGAATGCCTGTGCGGCAAGTACAAGCGCATGAAGTACAAGGGCATCATCTGCGAGAAGTGCGGCGTCGAGGTCACCCTCGCGCGCGTTCGCCGCGAGCGGATGGGCCACATCGAACTGGCTTCGCCGGTCGCCCACATCTGGTTCCTGAAGTCCCTGCCGAGCCGCATCTCGATGATGCTCGACATGGCCCTGAAGGACATCGAGCGGGTCCTCTACTTCGAATACTACATCGTCACCGAGCCGGGCCTGACGCCGCTGAAGCTGCATCAGCTGCTCTCGGAAGACGACTATATGCGCTACCAGGAGGAGTTCGGGGACGACAGCTTCACCGCCGAGATCGGCGCCGAAGCGGTCCAAGGCCTGCTGAAGGCCATCGACCTGCCCAAGGAAGCCGACCGTCTGCGTGAGGACCTCCTCACCATCACGTCGGAAATGAAGCTGAAGAAGACGTCCAAGCGTCTGAAGCTGATCGAGAGCTTCATCGAAAGCGGCAACAAGGCCGAATGGATGATCCTCTCCGTGGTCCCGGTGATCCCGCCGGAACTGCGTCCGCTGGTTCCGCTGGACGGCGGCCGCTTCGCCACGTCCGACCTGAACGACCTCTATCGCCGGGTCATCAACCGGAACAACCGCCTGAAGCGCCTGATCGAGCTGCGCGCGCCGGACATCATCATCCGCAACGAAAAGCGGATGTTGCAGGAAGCCGTCGACGCCCTGTTCGACAACGGCCGTCGCGGACGGGTCATCACCGGCGCCAACAAGCGTCCGCTGAAGTCGCTGGCCGACATGCTGAAGGGCAAGCAAGGCCGCTTCCGTCAGAACTTGCTCGGCAAGCGCGTCGACTATTCGGGCCGTTCCGTCATCGTCGTTGGTCCGGAGCTGAAGCTGCACGAGTGCGGCCTGCCGAAGAAGATGGCGCTCGAGCTGTTCAAGCCGTTCATCTATGCGCGCCTGGACGCCAAGGGCCTGTCGGGCACCGTCAAGCAGTCCAAGCGGATGGTTGAACGCGAACAGCCGGCCGTCTGGGACATCCTGGACGAGGTGATCCGCGAGCACCCGGTTCTGCTGAACCGCGCGCCGACCCTTCACCGTCTGGGCATCCAGGCGTTCGAACCCAAGCTGATCGAGGGTAAGGCCATCCAGCTTCACCCGCTGGTCTGCGCCGCCTTCAACGCCGACTTCGACGGCGACCAGATGGCCGTCCACGTCCCGCTCTCGCTGGAAGCCCAGCTTGAAGCGCGCGTGCTGATGATGTCGACGAACAACATCCTGTCGCCCGCCAATGGTCGCCCGATCATCGTGCCGTCGCAGGATATCGTTCTGGGCCTCTACTACCTGTCGCTGGCCAAGGACAAAGAGCCGGGCGAAGGCAAGCTGTTCGCCGATCTCGGTGAGATCGACGCGGCGCTCGACGCCAAGGTCGTGACGCTCCACACCAAGATCAAAGCCCGTCACGCGGAAATGAACGCCGAAGGCGAGCTGGTCCGCAAGGTGATCGATACGACGCCTGGCCGGATGAAGATCGTGGCGCTGTTCCCGCACCACCCGGCGATCGGCCACCGCCTTCTTGAGAAGAACCTGACCAAGAAGGAAATCGGCAACCTGATCGACGCCGTCTATCGCCACTGCGGTCAGAAGGCGACGGTCATCTTCGCCGACCAGATGATGGCGCTGGGCTTCAAGGAAGCGGCCAAGGCCGGCATCTCCTTCGGTAAGGATGACATCATCATCCCCGAGCGGAAGAAGCCGATCGTGGCTCAGACCCGCGCGCTGGTCGAAGAGTACGAGCAGCAATACGCCGACGGTCTGATCACCAAGGGCGAGAAGTACAACAAGGTCGTTGACGCGTGGGCCAAGGCCACCGACCGCGTCGCCGACGAAATGATGTTGGAAATCTCGACCGCCGAGAAGGACGAGAACGGCCGTGAAAAGGAGATCAACTCGATCTTCATGATGGCCAACTCCGGCGCCCGGGGTTCGCAAGCCCAGATGAAGCAACTCGGCGGGATGCGCGGCCTGATGGCCAAGCCGTCGGGTGAAATCATCGAGACGCCGATCATCTCGAACTTCAAGGAAGGCCTGTCCGTCCAGGAGTACTTCAACTCCACCCACGGCGCCCGTAAGGGTCTGGCCGACACCGCGTTGAAGACCGCCAACTCCGGCTATCTGACGCGTCGTCTGGTCGACGTGGCGCAGGACTGCATCATCAACGAGGAAGACTGCGGCACCACCCGGGGCATCACCCTGCGGGCCGTGGTCGAGGGCGGCGACGTCCTCGTCTCGCTGGGCCTGCGGGTCCTCGGCCGGTTCTCGGCCGAAGACGTGAAGGATCCGGGCACCGGTGAAGTCATCGCCCCAGCCGACACCTATTTCGACGAGAACATGTGCGATCTCGTCGACAAGGTCGGCGTCCAGTCGATCAAGGTGCGTTCGGTCCTGACCTGCGAAGCCAAGGTCGGCGTCTGCGGCGCCTGCTACGGCCGCGACCTGGCCCGCGGGACTCCGGTCAATATCGGTGAAGCGGTCGGCGTTATCGCCGCCCAGTCCATCGGTGAACCCGGCACCCAGCTGACCATGCGGACCTTCCACATCGGCGGTACGGCCCAGGTGGCCGAGCAGTCGTTCTTCGAAACCGGCAACGAGGGTATCGCTCGGATCGTGGGCGGCATGACCGTCCAGGCTCCCGACGGCGAGTTCGTGGTTCTGAGCCGCAACCTGCAGATCGTCGTGCAGGTCGACGGTAAGGATCGTGAGACCTACAAGCCGCCTTACGGCGCCCGCCTGCGGGTGAAAGAGGGCGACAAGGTCAAGCGCGGCCAACGCCTCGCCGAATGGGACCCCTACTCGAACCCGATCATCTCCGAAGTGGGCGGCAAGGTCCGCTTCGAGGACTTGGTCGAGAACATCTCGGTCCGTGAAGAAGCCGACGAAGCCACCGGGATCTCCAACCGCGTGGTCATCGACTGGCGTACCTCGACCAAGGGCTCGGACCTGCGTCCGGCCATGTCGGTGATCGGGGACGACGGCGCCTACATGCGCATCTCCAACGGCGGGGAAGCGCGTTACCTCCTGCCGAGCGGCGCCATTCTTTCGGTTGGCGACGGCGACGAGATCAAGCCGGGTGAAGTCCTGGCCCGCGTCTCGACGGAAAGCGCCAAGACCCGGGACATCACCGGTGGTCTGCCGCGCGTCGCCGAACTCTTCGAAGCCCGCCGTCCGAAGGATTGCGCGGTCATCGCCGAGATGGACGGCCGCGTCGAATTCGGCCGGGACTACAAGAACAAGCGCCGGATCAAAATCACCCCCGAGGATGGTGGCGAACCGGTCGAGTTCCTGATCCCGAAAGGCAAGCACATCGCCGTCCACGACGGGGACATCATCCGCAAGGGCGAGTACCTGATCGACGGCAACCCGGATCCGCACGACATCCTGCGCATCCTGGGCATCGAAGCGCTGGCCGAGTTCCTGGTGGACGAGATCCAGGAGGTCTATCGCCTCCAGGGCGTGCCGATTAACGACAAGCACATCGAAACGATCGTTCGTCAGATGCTGCAAAAGGGTGAAATCCTTGAGCCGGGCGACACCGGTCTGCTCAAGAACGACCACCTGGACATGACGGAGATCAATGAGGAGAACGCCAAGGCTGAAGCCCGCGGCGGTCGCCCGGCGCTCACCCAGCCTGTCCTGCTCGGCATCACCAAGGCGTCGCTGCAAACCCGCAGCTTCATCTCGGCGGCCTCGTTCCAGGAAACCACTCGCGTGCTCACCGAAGCTTCGGTGCAGGGCAAGAGCGACACCCTGGAAGGCCTGAAGGAAAACGTGATCGTCGGCCGTCTGATCCCGGCCGGTACGGGTTCGTACCTCCGGAATCTGCAGCGCATCGCCGCCAAGCGCGACGAAGCCCTGTCGGCCAGCCGCGAAGAGGCCATGGAGCCGCTTCCGGACATCATCGCCGTCGACGCCGAGGCGGAGAAGGTCGAGAGCTAAGAGGTTCTGTCAGTCAGAACTTCAATGGAACGGCCCGGGAGCGATCCCGGGCCGTTTTCATTTGCGCCCGCCGCGCCTAGCGCAGCCATCCCTTTTGCTTGATGTAGACCAGCGGCAGCAGGGCCGAGAGCAGGGTGAGCACGATGGTGGCGGCGAAGCCGTGCTTCCAGGCCAACTCGGGCATGACCGCGAAGTTCATCCCGTAGAAGGTGGCCACCAGCGTCGGCGGCAGGAAGACGGCGGTGATGATCGTGAACACCTTCACGATCTGGTTCTGCTTCACGTTCAGCGAGGTCATGACCGAGTTCTGCAGGTAGCGCAGCTTGTCGTGCTCGAACCCGGCGCGTTCCTTCACGCTGCCGATATCCGACAGCAGGGTCTCGACGTGGAGGCGGAGATCGTCGCCGTTCGTAGCCAGGTCGAGCCGCAGGTAGCGGGCGGCGCGCTCTAGCAATAGCTGGCCCTCCTGAATGCGCGAGACCAACTCCTCGCTGTCGTTGAGTTCGAGCATGGCGCCGGAGATGTCGCTGACGCCGATTTCGCGGCCGCGGTCATCCACCCCCCCCCATGATCGCGCCGATCTGCTCGTTCATGGCCTCGATCGAGTTGCTGGCCAGCTCGACGACCTGTTCCGACGCAGTGTTCATCGCCCGCAGCAGCGCATAGAGCACCCCGCGTGGGTCGCCCGCGAACTCGGGTTTCCGTCGCAGGGCCGCGAGGCCGCGATCGAAGGCCGCGAGCCCGGCGGCGGGCTCTAGCGTCACCAGGATCTCCTGGCCCAGCGCCAGCAAGACGCTCTCCTGACGGACCTCGTCGCCGCTCCGCACCATGGTGGTGACCCGGAGATAGACGTAGAGCTCGTCCTCTTCATATCCCTCGGTCAGCAGCGGGAAATGGCACTGCAATTCGTGGCGGGCCCGGGCCAGGCCATCGATGTCGCCGGCCTTCAGGCGCCGCCAGCGGAATTCGGAGATCATCATGTTCATGGTCGTCTCCCGGTCAGGGGCGAGCCGCCGCGCCCCGTGGGGACGCAGCGCTCGAGAAGCTCTCATGGGCTGGCGAGGTGGACGAGGTGAGCGTGTCCGCGCCTTGCGGTTGGAGGTAGTGAATGGCCAGCATCACCGCGCACAGAACGACGTAGAGGATCACCACGGCGGCGATCACCTCGCGTTCCAGGCTGGACGGGACGCCGGCTGTGGGCTTACGCGCCATAGCCTGCTCCTGGTTCTAGGTTGGGGGGCCGCTAGCGGCGACCAGTCGAAGGGCTCAGGCCGCCTTGCGAAGCAGCCGCAGGACAGCCGGCCGCGCGGAGGGAGGCTCCACGACGTCTTCCGTCCGCCAGGTGCGCGACAGCCGGCCGTCCTGTGGGGACCAGGACCAGTAGGCCGATAGGCGTGGGCGCATGGCGACGGTTGTCGTCATGCGAGGGGGCGCAGGCGCACGCAGCGTCCATACGTGGTTCAGGACCGGAGTTTTCATGCTCGCCTCCATGGGGCCGCTTGAAGCGGCCGACCGGCGAGCGGAGAGGTTGGACCCTACGCTCGCCCGACGTACGCCGGGGCGACCCTTTCGGTTTTTTCGGGCGACGAAGCGGACGGGCAGGCCGGCGCTCCGCAGCGACTAGGGTAGGTGTCCATTGGCTCGTTTGTGTTGGCGCCCGATGGGTCGGGCGATGGCGGGCTAGGCCCCTGTGGATAGTTTGTCAACCAGGGCGCCTGTCGAGGAGGCGCGCGCCACCCAGCCTGGCGGGCCAGGTTCCGCCCTCACCGCGCCGCCTTCATCGCTTCCCTCATGCCCGGATAGATCCCGGTCCGGCGGTAGATGCGCATCTGCTCCTGGGCGGCGACCTTCTCGTCGAAGCCTCGCGACTTGTCGCGGGCGATCGGCGGCGGAATGAACGGCGCGTCCTTGGCGCCGGCGCCCAGCTTCTCCAGGCATCCCTGGCGCTCGTCCTTGCTGAGCAGGGCGAGGTTTGCGCACCCGACCACGCCGCGTCGCAAGGCGTTTCGTAGGTCCGCCGGCGCGCCGGCGGAGGACGCGGAGGAGGGGCCAGGCGACGGACCGACGGGCGCTGTCGGCGCCGCGGCGCTGGAGGTTACGAGCGGCGCCACCGGGGTGGTCTCGTCCGGGCGCAGGACCCGGCGTGGCCGCAACGGGCGGATGGCCGTGGCGCGTACGGGCGCCGTTGCGTGGTCCTGGCGAGGGGGCATGAAGACAGGAACCACCTCCACTTCGAAGACCGGCGGCGCCTCGACCGGGGGCTGGGCCGGGCGGCTGAGGGCCAGCAGCGACAGCACGGCGAGATGGCCGACTCCGGAGGCTGCGAGTACAACGGTCAACCTTCGCCGGTCCGTGGGACTCATGTCGCGCCCTTGGGTTGCAAACTTGACCGCAGACTTCGCGTCACGCGCGGCGAATTCGTGGCTGAAACCGACCCAAAGGCGGCGAAAAAGGCCTTTCTTTCGCAAGCGTTGACGGGAAGGGGCTTCGCGAGTATGAACCGCGCTCCTTTCGCGACCGGGGATTCTTCCCTCGTCCCGATGAACGGTCTGTCCCGCAACGGACGACCAGGCCCGCCGGAACGCACGAGATCGCGCGCCGGCGAGTTTTTGCGTTCAACGGGTGGTCTCGAGACCAGACACGAACTGAACCCTTTTTCGAGGCGCTACGGCCAAACGGCACACGCCTCCAGAGCAGAGATTAGATGCCAACAGTCAACCAGCTCATTCGCAAGCCCCGGCAGGACAAGCCGTCGCGCAACAAGGTGCCTGCCCTTAAGGGCTGCCCCCAGCGCCGTGGCGTCTGCACCCGCGTCTACACGACCACCCCGAAGAAGCCGAACTCCGCTCTTCGTAAGGTCGCCAAGGTGCGTCTGACCACCGGGATCGAAGCGGTTTGCTACATTCCCGGCGAAGGCCACAACCTTCAGGAGCACTCCGTCGTGCTCATCCGCGGGGGCCGCGTGAAGGACCTTCCCGGCGTTCGCTATCACATCCTGCGCGGCGTGCTCGACACCCAAGGGGTCAAGGACCGCAAGCAGCGTCGTTCGCTCTACGGCGCCAAGCGTCCTAAGTAAGGAATAAGAAGAATGTCCCGCCGCCGTCGCGCCGAGAAACGTGAAGTTCTGCCGGATCCCAAGTTCGGAGACCTCACTGTCACGAAGTTCATGAACTACGTGATGTACGAAGGTAAGAAAGCCGTCGCAGAAAACATCCTGTACGGCGCCTTCGACATCCTGGAAGCCAAGCGCAAAGAACAGACCCCGCTGGAAACGTTCCACGCGGCTCTGGAAAATGTCGCTCCTGGCATCGAAGTCCGCTCCCGTCGGGTCGGCGGCGCCACCTATCAGGTGCCCGTCGAAGTCCGTCCGGAACGCCGCAAGGCCCTGGCCATCCGTTGGCTGGTCACCGCCGCCCGCAAGCGCGGCGAGAACACCATGACCGAGAAGCTGGCCGGCGAACTGCTGGACGCTTCCTCGAACCGTGGTTCGGCCGTGAAGAAGCGTGAAGACACGCACAAGATGGCCGAAGCGAACCGCGCGTTCTCGCACTACCGCTGGTAAGACCCGGCATCCATCGCTTTCCGGCGCGGGCGGTTTGAGTTAAACCGCCCGCGCCGTTCGTTCAGATATCCCGAACGCCCTTCTCCAGCAGAGCTTCCGCTATGCCCCGCACGAACAAAATCGAAGACTACCGCAACTTCGGCATCATGGCGCACATCGACGCCGGTAAAACGACGACGACGGAGCGGATCCTCTACTACACCGGCAAGAGCCATAAGATCGGCGAAGTCCACGATGGCGCGGCCACGATGGACTGGATGGAGCAGGAGCAGGAGCGCGGCAT
>ERZ1292645.822-Hain-H14-02um-R2-822-length-10157-cov-7_pt1 | contig 10157 bp, 9 predicted proteins | sample MGYA00564401_ERZ1292645 | MGnify/ENA primary metagenome ERZ1292645 (study PRJEB36523, sample SAMEA6512644) | groundwater metagenome | collected 2019-01-09 | study: AquaDiva: Metagenomics assemblies of 32 groundwater samples | reverse complement strand
CGGAACGCCCACGTTCACACTGACGGCTAGATGGGGGATCGACCCCGAGGGCCTCGAGCAGCAGGTATCCCTCGTCGACGTTGCGCGCAAGGACGCCGGGCACGTGCACGCCGGCCGCGGCGAACAGCCCGGCGACGTGGAGAAACGGGCCACAATTCTCCTTCTCGGGCGGGGCGTCCATGGCGACGAAACTGCGCCCGTCGCCGAGCCGGGCCCGGAAGTAGCGCCTGAAGCTTGCGTCTGCGGAAGCCGGTGCGATGGCGATCGACGCGCCCGGGAATTGCGCCGCGAGCCAGCGCTCGAGCGCGGCGAGCCTGAAATCCATTGCGAATTGCGCCGAATTGTGCCACTTTTCACATCCAAAAGCTCGTTTCGATCTCCCGCTCATGCAGCACCATCCGGCGCAACTCGCCGCGCTGTTGTTTCTGTTGTCCGGCGCACAGCTTGCCTGGACCCAGGCCCCCGCGCCCGCGCCCAAGGAAAAGGGCGCCACGACGATCGACGCCGAGAGCATCGAGGGGATCTCGGAGCTCGAGGTCACCGCGCGGGGGCGCGTCGAGTTCCGGCGCGAGGACATGAGCGTGTTCAGCGAGTTCCTGCGCTTCAACCAGGAGTTCGGCCGCATCGAGGCCGACGGCGGCGTGCGCCTGCAGCGCGGGGTCGACCGCTTCTTCGGCCCGCGCCTGCGCTACGACACGCGCAATGACACCGGCGTGTTCGAGGAGCCGAGCTTTCTTCTCGGGCGCGACCAGACCGCGCGCGGCAGCGCCGAGCGCCTGGAGTTCCTCGGCAAGGACCGCCTGCGGCTGAGCCGCGCCAGCTTCACCACCTGCGCGCCGGGCCAGGACGACTGGAGCATCGAGGCGCGCGAGCTCGAGCTCGACTACGAGGCCGAGGAAGGCAAGGCGCGCGACATGCGCCTGCGCCTGCTCGACAGCACGATCTTCGCGCTGCCCTACGCCAGCTTTCCGCTCGAGAACCGGCGCAAGAGCGGCTTTCTCGCGCCCCACTATTCGCAGGGGACGCGCCGCGGGCTCGAGATCGGGATTCCCTACTATTTCAACATCGCCCCCGAGCAGGACTTGCAGCTCACGCCGATCGTCATGTCCAAGCGCGGCACCCAGCTCAAGACCCACTACCGCTACCTCGAGCGGAACTACTCGGGCGAGATGCGCCTGGAGTACATGCCCGAGGACAAGGTTCTCAGGCGCCAGCGCAGCGGCTTGGCGTTGCAGCACGACCACCGGTTCGATTTGCCGGGCCTCACCGGCAAGCTCGACCTCAATCGGGTCAGCGATGACCGTTACTTCGTCGACCTGGTGTCTCAAGTTCGCTCCGTGTCGATCGGCAATCTGCAGCGCGAAGGACTGCTCAGGTACGGCACTTCGTTCTTCGGCGCGCCCGGCTATATTCAGGGCCGGGTGCAGCGTTTTCAGACGCTGCAGGATCCGTTGGCGCCGATCGTGAGCCCCTATCACCGGGTGCCGCAGATCAATTTCGGCGCATCGAAGACCGACGTCATGGAACGCTTCGATTTCGCCATTCCCGGCGAGTACGTGCGCTTCACGCACCCGACGAAGATTGAGGGCACGCGCCTGGCGTTCAATCCGACGGTCACCATGCCGCTGCTCGCGCCGGGCTACTTCCTGACGCCGAAAATCGGGCTGCGCACTGCCAGCTACGATTTGCAGCGCACCGCACCGGGGCAACCGGCGCGCCAATCGGTGAGCGTGCCGTGGCTGAGCGCCGACGGCGGCCTCATCTTCGAGCGCGGCGTGAAGCTCCTCGGTGACAGCCTGACGCAGACGCTCGAGCCGCGCTTGTTCTATGTCTACGCGCCCTACCGGGCCCAGGACCAGATACCGCTGTTCGACAGCGGGCTCACCGATTTCAACTACGCACAGCTGTTCAACGAAAACCGCTTCGCCGGGAACGACCGCTTCGGCGACGCCAACCAGCTGACCGTGAGCGCGACCTCCCGGATCCTCGGGGCCGGAGGGCAGGAGCTGTTCCGGGCGACGCTCGGCCAGCGCTACTACTTCAAGAACGAGCGCGTCGGCCTGCCGCCCCCGGCGCCGCCGCTGCGCAGCCGGGACCAGTCCGACGTCCTGGCTTCGGTCGGCGGGCGCCTGACGCAGAAGTGGACTTTCGACGGCACGGTCCAGTACAACCCGCAGGAGTCGAGGGCGGAGCGCTACAGCGCATCGGTGCGCTACGCGCCGGAAATCGCCAAGGTGCTCAACGCGAGCTATCGCTTCAACCGCGACCTGCTGCGGCAAATAGATCTTTCCGGCCAGTGGCCGGTCTATACCGGCTGGTATGCAGTCGGCCGCTACAACTACTCGTTGCGCGACAGGCGCCTGCTCGAGGGGCTGGCCGGCCTCGAGTACAACGCCGGCTGCTGGGTGTTCCGCGCCGTGTTCCAGCGCATCCAGGCGGCGGCGCAGACCACCTCGACCGCGATCCACTTCCAGATCGAGTTCAGCGGCCTCGGCCAGATCGGAACGGGGGACACCGTGGATTTCCTGAAGCGCACCGTGCCCGGCTACTCGCGCACCAACCCGGCCGATCCGCTGCTGGTACCGGAGAGCCTGCGCCCGCGCCTGCCGTTCGAGCAGGTGTTCTGACGGATTCTCCGATGCGTGGGTTGATCCTGGCGTTGGGATTGAGCGCTCTGCATGATCCTGTTCTAGCCCAAAGAATTTCCCTGGTAGACCGCATCGTTGCCGTCGTCGGCCGCGAGGTGGTGACGCTCTCCGAGCTCGCCGAGCGCAGGAACGTCGCCTTGCGGCAACTGCAGCGCCAGGGCACGCCCCTGCCCGAGCGCGTGCTGCTCGATCGCCAGATCCTCGAGCGTCTGATCCTCGACAAGGCGCAGCTGCAGCTGGCGAAGGAGAACGGGATCCGCGTCGAGGAGCCGCAACTCGACCGGGCGCTGGAGCGCGTCGCCGAGAACAACCGCCTGTCGCTGCCGGCGTTCCGGCAGGCGCTGGAGAAGGACGGCATCGCCTTCGACAAGTTCCGCGAGGAGGTGCGCCAGCAGATCCAGATGACGCGGCTGCGCGAACGCGAGGTGGACGACCGCATCGAGGTCAGCGACAGCGAAATCGACCTGTTTCTCGAGGAAGCCAAGCTTGGCGGCGGCGCGCGCAACGAGTACCACCTGGCGCACGTCCTGGTGCGCCTGCCCGAGCAGGCGAGCCCGGAAAGAATCGAGCAGGCGCGCCTGCGCGCGGAGGAGGCGCGCGCCGAGGCCGCCGCGGGCGCGGACTTCGCCAAGGTCGCGGCGAGCTATTCCGACGGGCCGGACGCGCTCCAGGGCGGCGGCATGGGCTGGCGCGCCGAGGAGCGCCTGCCGGAGCTCTTCGCCGGCGCGCTGAAGACGATGCGCGCGGGCGAGGTGAGTGCGGTGCTGCGCAGTCCGGGCGGGTTTCACGTGCTCAAGCTGATCGAGCGGCGCGGCGCGGACCAGGGGTCCGCGGTCAATCAGACCCGCGTGCGGCACATCCTGGTGCGCACCAGCGAGGTGGTGTCCGAGGCCGACGCGCGCCGCAGGCTCGCCGACCTGCGCGAGCGCATCGTCACCGGCGGCGCCGACTTCGCCGAGCTGGCGCGGCTGCATTCCGAGGATGGCACCGCGGGGCGCGGCGGCGACCTCGACTGGGTGTTTCCCGGGGACACGGTGCCCGAGTTCGAGCGCATCATGGACCTGCTCAAGCCGGGCGAGCTCAGCCAGCCGGTGAAGTCGCCCTTCGGCTGGCACCTGGTGCAGGTGCTCGAGCGCCGCGCCGCGGGGCTGACGCCGGAGCGCCGGCGCATGCAGGCGCGTCTGGCGCTGAAGGAGCGCAAGGCGGACGAGGCCTACCAGGAATGGCTGCGCCAGTTGCGCGACCGCACCTACGTCGAGCTCCGCCTCGAGGACAGGTGAGGCCGCGCAAGCGCTTCGGGCAGCACTTCCTGCACGATCCCGGAGTTCTCAGGCGCATCGTCGAGGCGATTGCCCCGGAGGCCGGCGACGTGATCGTCGAGATCGGGCCGGGCGAGGGCGCGTTGACGCGGCCGCTGCTCGAGCGGGTGGAAAAGCTGACCGCGATCGAAATCGATCGCGACCTGGCGAGCCGCCTGTCGGAGGAGTTTGCCGCAGAAAAACTGAAAGTGATCTGCGCTGACGCGCTCGACTACGACTTCTCCGGTCTGCCGCAGGACACGCGGCTGGTCGGCAATCTCCCCTACAACATTTCCACGCCGCTGCTGTTTCATCTCGCGCGCCATGCCGATCGGGTTCGCGATCTGCATTTCATGCTGCAGCGGGAGGTCGTGGACCGGATGGTGGCGAAGCCCTCGACGCCCGACTACGGGCGGCTCTCCGTGATGCTCCAGACGCGCTTCAAAATGAAGAAGCTCTTCAGCGTCGCCCCCGGCTGCTTCCGCCCGCCGCCGAAAGTGGATTCCGCAATGGTGCGGCTGGTTCCAATCCAGGGAAAACCGGATTGCGACGAACAACAGTTCGAGAACGTCGTCCGGCAGGCATTCTCGGCGCGCCGCAAGACGCTGCGCAACGCGCTGCCCCTCGCGCCGCGGGACTACGATGTGCTCGGAATCGATCCGAAGCTCAGGCCGGAGAATCTTTCGCCCGCCGACTACGTGCGCATCGCGCGGCGTATCGTTGGCTAGTAGGGGATGCGGTGGCTGCCGGTGTCCTTGGCTCTGACGAGCTTCAGCTGGAAATCGATGATGCGTTGCAGGAATTTCGTGCTGAATTCCCCATCGTCCCGCATTTCGAGCAATCGCTCTTTTGCCGAGTCGAATAGGCCCAGGCGTCGCGCAAATTCTGCGGAAAGCATCCGTTTCAGGATGCGGTGCCTGATATCCGGCAACGCCTCGAGCTTGATCCCGTCGTAAGTCGCGAGCGCCTCCTCGGCGTACCCCCGGTACCGGACAGGATCCGAAGACACCTCCCAGGTCGCCTGTACCAGGGACCAGGCCACGACGTAGGGCGATTCACCAAGGTGCTTCCTCAACGCGGCCTCCAGGTATCGGGTGGAGTGGATGTCGCTCATAGAACGGTACCGATCCGAAAGAACGAACTCGCGCAGTTTGGCGATTTCGTTCTCCGGGAAGTTGCTCTTGTACAGGACAAATCCGTTCCCCGGACACTTGGCATGCGGCCAGGGGGCGTTCGGGTCAACAGACCTCTGGTCGAGATAGGTCTCGCGGGACGTCAGTGCAGGGGGTGGCTGGTACTGAAAGCGGCTGCCGTCGATCGGGCAGGTCCGCTGTACCGAACCGCCCTGGGCCGACGCTGTTGCCACGCAGATCAGGAACAGCGAGCAAAAAGCAACGCCACGCATCATCAAGTCCCCTTGCGCTCGATGAATTCGATCTTGTAGCCGTCGGGGTCCTGGGCGAAGGCGATCACGCTGGTGCCGCCCTTCACCGGGCCGGCTTCGCGCGTCACGGCGCCGCCCCTGGCGCGCACCGCATCGCAGGCCTTTTTCGCGTCGGGCACTTCGATCGCGACGTGGCCGAAGGCGGAGCCGAGCTCGTATTTTTCGACGCCGTAGTTGTAGGTCAGCTCGAGCACCGCGCTCTTGTCCTCGCCGTCGTAGCCGACGAAGGCGAGGGAGTATTTCTGCTCCGGCCGGTCGGTGGTGCGCAGCAGCTTCATGCCGAGCACTTCGGTATAGAACTTGACCGAGCGGTCGAGGTCGCCGACCCGGAGCATGGTGTGCAGGATTCTCATCGCGGTCCTCAGAGTATTGGAATCGTGGCGCCGTCGCGCTCGATGCGTTCGCGCGCCTCGCGCCAGTCAGGATACAGCCATTGCAGCAGCGCGCAGAAGCGCTCGGAATGATTCAGCTCGACCAGGTGCGCGACCTCGTGCGCCACCACGTAGTCGGCAAGCGCGGGCTCGAGGTGCACCAGCCGCCAGCTGAGCCGGATGCGGCCGCTCGCCATGCACACGCCCCACTGGCTGCGCGCCCCGGACAGCGCCACCGGCGGGGCCGCCAGCCCGAGCCGGGCCGCGTAATGCGCCGCACGCGGGGTCAATACTTCCAGGGCGCGGGATTTCAGCCAGCCGATGAGCAGAGCCCGCACCGCGCCTCTGCGATGTGGCTCGGGGAGATTTATTCTGAGATTGTTTTCAACCAGATTTACCGATTGCAAACCTTCAACCGCGGAAATCACCACTTCACGACCCACCAAAGGCAGGCTCTCGCCGCTCATCCCGAACAGCGTCCGCGGCCTGGCGGCGCCGGTCCATTGCTCCAGCTTGGCGAGGATCCAGCGTTCCTTCTCGATCAGGAAGGCCTCGATCTCGCGCCAGGGCGCGCGCAGCGGCGCCGCCACGGCGAGGCCGCTTTCGTTCACCGTGATGCCGATCGTGCGCCGGCGCCTGCGCCAGAAGCGGTACTCGACCGGCCGCCCCGCGAGCAGCACGCGCCGCCGCTCGGCCGCGTCCGCGGGCGGCGGCTCGTCGAACAGCGCTAGCTGTCGAGCGTCTTCTGCTGCGCCTCGATCCACTGCTCCGCCATGTCGCTGATCGTCTCCGGGTCGCGCCCCACGCTCTCGATCGGCGGCCCGATCCGCACCGTCACCTTGCCCGGGTACTTGAGGAACGAGTTGCGCGGCCAGACCCGCCCGGCGTTGTGCGCCACCGGCACCACGGGCGCACCGGCGTGCGCCGCGAGCCAGGCGCCGCCGGGCTGGTAGCGGCGCTTCGCGCCGGGCGCGACGCGCGTGCCCTCGGGGAAGACCACCACCCAGAAGCCCTGCTCGAGGCGCTCCTTGCCGCGGCGCGCGATCTGGCGCAGCGCCGCGATGCCGCGCGCGCGGTCGATCGCGATCGGGCTCATCAGCGCCAGGCCCCAGCCGAAGAACGGGATCCAGAGCAGCTCGCGCTTGAGCACGTGCACCTGCGGCGGGAAGATCTGCTGGAAGGCGAGCGTCTCCCACGCCGACTGGTGCTGGGACAGGATCACCGAGGGCCGCCGCGGCAGATGCTCGCGCCCCTCGACCGTCCAGCGCACACCGCACAGGCGCCGCAGGCACCAGAGCATGAGCCTCGACCAGCCCGAGATGAAGCGGTAGCGCGCGTGCCGCGGCAGCGGGAAAGTCGCGAGCGCGGCGAGCGCGTAGGGCGGCGTCAGAAGGAGCTGCGCCAGCGCGAACAAGCCCGAGCGCAGGGCCGTCATGGCGCGAGGCGCGCGGCGATCGCCGCGAGGTCGGCGGCGATCTCCGTTCCCGGCGGCAGGCTGCCCGCATCGCGCGTCTTCCTGCCCTTGCCGGTGAGCACGAGGTAGGGTTGGGCGCCGACCGCGGCGGCGGCCGCGATGTCGCGCAGCGAGTCGCCGATCACCGGCACTCCCTCGAGCTCCACGTCCAGGCGCGCGGCGATCTCGCGCAGCAGCCCGGGCTTGGGCTTGCGGCATTCGCAGTTGGAGTCGGCCGCGTGCGGGCAGAAGAAGATCGCATCGATCCTGCCGCCGGCCTGGTTTACCGCGCGATGCATCTCGGCATGGATCGCGTTCAGCGTCGCCATGTCGAACAGACCCCGCGCGATGCCCGACTGGTTGGTCGCCACCACGATGCGCCAGCCGCCCTGGGTGAGCCGCGCGATCGCCTCCAGGCTGCCGGCGATCGGCTTCCACTCCGCGGGCGATTTGATGTACTGGTCGCTGTCCTGGTTGATGGTGCCGTCGCGATCGAGGATCACCAGCTTCATGCGGCAAGCTTGGAAATATCGGCAACACGGTTCATCGCCTCGCGCAGATCGCGCAGCAGCGCGAGCCGGCTTCGACGCAGCTTCTCGTCCTCGACCATCACCATGACCTTGTCAAAAAATGCATCGACCGGCTCCTTCAGTACAGAAAAGGCTTTCAGGTAGCCCGTATAGTCGCCCTTGTCGTAGAGGGGAATCGCTTTTTCGGACGCAGAACGAATGGCTGCGTGCAACGCGAGTTCTGCAGGCTCTTTGAGCTCACTCAACTCCGCCCTCGTGACCGGCTCTCCCTTTGCTTCCGCCTGCTTGAGGATGTTTGCGACTCGCTTGTTGGCAGCGGCCAGACTATCCGCTTCGGGCAGCTCTTGGAACGCTTTTACTGCTTCAAGTTGCTTGGTCACCGTGCTCAATTGGGCCGGATCGCTGCTGAGAACCGCGTCGATTGCAAGCGTCGGAAATCCTCGATCTTTCAGGTAACTGACAAGTCGCTCTCGGAAGAATCTTCGAAGTTCCGCTTGTTTCTTACCCTGATATGGTCTGAATGCTTCCTCAACGAGATCTGATTGCGGCAACGAAAGTTGATTCTCGAGAACAATTCTTATGACTCCCAGCGCGGCGCGGCGCAGTCCGAAAGGATCCTTGTCACCAGTGGGTGTTTCGCCAATGCTGAACAAGCCGGCGAGGGCATCGAGCTTGTCGGCAAGCGCGACCGCGCTGGCGACAGGGCCTACGGGAAGCCGGTCGCCAGCGAAGCGCGGGCGATAATGTGCCTCGATCGCATCCGCAACGACGGCCGGCTCCTTGTCGTGCAGGGCGTAGTAGCGGCCCATTACACCCTGGAGCTCGGGAAATTCGCCCACCATGCCGGTCAGCAAGTCCGCCTTCGCGAGCTCGGCAGCGCGCTCGGTCTGCAGCACGTCGGCGTCGAGCATGCGTGCGATTTTCCCGGCGAGCAGCTTGATGTTCTGCATCCGCGTCAGCTGACTGTCGAGCTTGTTGTGATAGACGACTTTGGCGAGCGCTGGTACGCGCTCCTCAAGCCGGGATTTGCGGTCCTGCTCGTAGAAGAAGCGCGCGTCTTCCAGTCGAGGGCGCACCACGCGTTCGTTGCCCGCGATGATGTTGCGCGGGTCGGCGACTTTCATGTTCGCGACGATAAGGAACTTCGGCAGCAGCTTGCCGACGGGATCAAACAGCGGGAAGTACCGCTGGTGCTGCCGCATGGTGAGGATCAGGCATTCCTGCGGCATCTCGAGGAACGCCTTGTCGAACTCCCCGACGTAGGCGTTCGGGTGCTCGACCAGCGCGCAAACCTCGTCGAGCAGGCCCTGGTAATTGCCCAGGCCGGCTTTTTGCTCTTTTGCCTTTTCTTTCAGGAGATTTTCTATCCTGTCGCGACGCGTCGCGAAGTCGGCGAGCACCATGCCCTCGTCGCGCAGCTTAGCCTCGTACCCGTCCGCATCAGTGAGCGTGATCTCGCTCTTCCCCATGAAACGGTGGCCGCGCGTCCGGTTACCGGACACGAGGCCGAGCACCTTGCCAGGCACGACACGTTTGCCGTGCAGCATGACGAGCCCGTGCACCGGGCGCACGAACTGCGCATCGCCCGATCCCCAGCGCATCACCTTGGGGATTGGCAGCGTTTTGAGCGCCGTTTCGACCTTTGCGGCAAGCGTATTGGCTAGCGCCTGACCGCTCACAGTCACGTGGGCAACGTAGATCTCGCCCTTCGGTCCCTTTTGCTTCTTCAAGGCTTGCACCGCGACGCCATTCTTTTTTGCAAAGCCGTTGATCGCTTGCGCGGCGGCGCTGACAGGCGGGCCCTGCACGTCGCGCTCGGTATCGGGGGAGCTTTCTCTTGTTTTCGTGATGAGCACCGAGAGGCGGCGCGGCGTAGCAAGTGCGCGCGCTGCGCTGCCATCCGAAAGAAATTGATCCTGCTGAAGATCAACAAAAAGCTTCGAGGCAAAAGCGTCCGACAATTCTCTGAGCGACTTGGGCGGCAGCTCTTCGGTGAGCAGCTCGACGAGCAGCGTCGCTTCCATCTACGCCGCCTTCGGCAGCATGGGGAAGCCGAGCCGCTCGCGCGAGCCGTAGTAGGCCTGCGCCACCAGGCGGGCGAGGGCGCGCACGCGCCCGATGTAGGCAGCGCGCTCGGTCACCGAGATCGCGCCGCGCGCATCGAGGAGATTGAAGACGTGCGAGCTCTTCAGGACCATCTCGTAGGCGGGCAGCACGCACTGTGCTTCGATCAGCCGCTTCGCCTCGGACTCAAAGTCGCTGAAATGGCGGAACAGCATTTCGGCATTCGAGAGCTCGAAGTTGTAGCGCGATTGCTCTGCCTCGTTCTGGTGGTAGACGTCGCGGTAAGTCACGCCTGTCGTCCAGACGAGATCGAAGATGCTGTCCTTGTCCTGCAGGTACATCGCCAAAC
>ERZ1292645.819-Hain-H14-02um-R2-819-length-10199-cov-7_pt1 | contig 10199 bp, 7 predicted proteins | sample MGYA00564401_ERZ1292645 | MGnify/ENA primary metagenome ERZ1292645 (study PRJEB36523, sample SAMEA6512644) | groundwater metagenome | collected 2019-01-09 | study: AquaDiva: Metagenomics assemblies of 32 groundwater samples | reverse complement strand
GAGGGGTCAATTCTATATGATTAGGAGGGGTCAATTCTATTCTACGATCAACAGAGAACAAGTGGCCGTCGAAATACGGCCGAGTTCATGAGGTGGAAGGGTTCGAACGGGTGGCGCTGCCGCAAGGCTTGGTGGCTTCGGGCTTCTTTGCCAACGTCGTGCTGCGAGATTTTGAGAATGCTCTCCGCAAGTCGATTGACACTCCGCTCTCCCCCTCGGGCAGTACACATCTTCTGGACGCCTGCTACTACGTAGATGATTTGAGGTTGGTGCTCCGGGTGCAGAAAAGAGTCGATGAGAAGGTCATCGAAAAGGAGGTCTGCGAATGGCTGCAGAAGTTACTGATCTCGACCGCGCCCGGGCTTCTGGTAGAGCAGAGCAAGACCAAGGCGACTGTCGAAGGCAGGGAGAAGAGGTTCCTCGTTCAACAATCCAAGGCGGCGACGCGAATTCAGAACGAAGTGTCTGGCACCTTCGACATGCTGCACGGCACGGAGTTGATCGGGGCAATCGAAGGCTTCTTCCACACCCAGCAGCGGTATTCTTCTTCCGAAACGCCGGAGGAACATGGCCGGTCGGGCTTGCTTGTCGGAATCTCAGACCTTCGGGACGATACGGCCGCCCGCTTCGCCGCCGGAAAGTATCGCCGGACATTCCGCTCGCTTCGCCCACTTCTGGCCGATGAATCAGATACCGTAGCAGTAGAGGGGAAGTTTGACGACGACGATAAAGAAGAAGAAAGGCGGCATCCCTCGCAGTTGGTTCTTTCGCGACAACAACTCGATGAGAAGGCCAATCTTTTTGCGGCGATGCTCATCGAGGAATGGGTTTCCAATCCAGGCAATGTCCGTCTGTTAAGAATCGCTCTCGATATCTATCCCGACGCCACCTTCCTGGAGCGAGTGCTGGAATTACTGCGCGACGGTTGGTCTGTCAACGGGAGGCGTGGCCCTGGAAAGGATGTGCGTCTTTACTGCCTGTCGGAGCTTTTCCGTGCGGGGGCAACTGAGACCGGCATGGTGCGGGACGAGGACTGCCTCCCGAGCGGGGTTTCGGTGGAGAAGTATCACGAAATTCTGAGGCAGGAAGCGGTGCGTGTCTTCGAAGCCTTCCTAGCGCATCCCGGCAGTTCGGCGCGGTTGCCGTGGTATTTCATGCAGCAGGTGTTCCTCTATCTTAGCGCGAGAAGCGCGTTCCCAGGGCCCGTGCGGGCTCCAAGCCAACGTCGACACGACAAGCTGGCTCGTCATAAACAAATGGCCAGGTTTCTCGCTGGCAACCAGCCCGCTCTTCTACACGAGCGGTGCATATTGCTCGTCCTTGCTGTCTCGGCCTTCGGGCATGAGAAGACGCTGCAGCAAACAGCCGAGGGAACAGTTTCCCCGGAGTTTCTCCGGGCACTTGCCGAGATCTCGCCGGACATTGTTGCACGTCTATGGGAAAAGATAAGCGGAGGTGCCAGTGAGGAGCAGAAGATTGCGGCGCGATCTTTGGGCTTGAGTGCTCTCTCAGGTTCAACCCAACTCCAGCCTACGGTCGGATTGCTGGCGCAACCGGGCCAAAACCCGTTCTACGAGGAAGAGAACCTGTTAGATCTCGCTGGGGTTTTGATCGAGATTCCCTTTGCCGATTGGCCAGAAGATGCGACCCCGTGGCAGCTTAATTGCCAGCTGCATAAGACTGCTGAGGGAAGGCACTTTGGCCGCGTGGACAGGCAAGCTATTTCGTTTTCAGATCGCCCACCCCGCGCTAAACATCTCTTTTCGGTGCCGGACTGGTGCGAGTCAGACGAGGACAAGCATCGGCAGCAATTGGGGATGTTACTCCGCTATGCCATCCGTGGCTCAATCGGTTTTCACGCTGGTGTCCACCAGCGCCTTGTGCCTCCGCTGAGCTGCTACAGGAGGCCTGTGTCGCACTGGGTGCAACAAAGATATTCAGGTTTTCAAGGCCGGTCAGCATTCGGACCGCCTTGGCTCCCGATATCCTCAGCGATGGAGAGCATCCTATTTGAGCTCTTGCGGTGGCCGGGGTGCGGGGTTAGCAGTCCCATCCGGTCCATTGCGGAGATCGCAGAAGTGATCCGAGAGCGGCTCGAACAGCTCAGGTCAAAGCGCGGGAAGGCGACGAAGATGACGTTCTTGGAGCAGAGCGCATCATGGCCCGAGAAGCCGCCAAAGGAGGGCTGGCAGCGTCCCTTACGGGTCGGAATAGTGCAATCAATTGTTCCAGATTCTGATGACTATTCGGCGCGGACGACCGATCCCCAACTCATCAGCGATGCAGGTTTTCGCAGGCGTCAGAGGCGCCACCTTGCATCCTTGATGGAAGGTGTATCGCAGATGCTGCGGGTCAGGGAGACTCATCGGCATCAAGCACGCGAGGATGGTAGAGTTCTCGATCTGCTCGTGTTCCCTGAACTGGCGGTTCATCCCTTGGATGTGGATACTTTGATCCTGCCGTTCGTCCGCTCTTACAAGTGCATGGTGCTCTGTGGGCTGGTATACCATACCGAGCCCGCACTCCCAGGCAATCCCTTGGTGAATAGTTGCCTCTGGATGATTCCCGAGTGGACTCGGTCGGCAGGGTTTCAAGTAAGGCGGTTCGAACAGGGAAAGCAGCATCTTGCTACCGGCGAGACCGAGTTCATGCCTCCAGTAGTCGGGTTTCGCCCAGCACAGTGGCTAGTCGAGTATCAGTGGCATAGCGATTCCCGCATCTCCAGGCCGCTCGTTCTCAGCGCTTCAATCTGCTACGATGCGACTGACTTGGCGCTCGCATCTGACCTCAAGAGCCGCAGCGACTTCTATATTGTGTGCGCGTTGAACAGAGACGTTGGAACTTTCGACCGAATGGCGGAGGGACTCCACTACCACATGTTCCAAGCTGTGATGGTCGTGAACAACGGCCAGTTCGGAGGCAGCAACTTGTTCATTCCTTTTAGAGAAAGCTACCACCGGCAGGTTCTCCATTTACATGGTCAACCGCAGGCGACGATTGCGTTTGCGGAGATCTGCCCTCGCAAAATGGTCGAGCGACCAACTCCGCGCGTAGATGCCCCTCCCGAAGGTGATTGGAAGGCGTTTCCGGCTGCATGGGACAATCCTGGAGTTATTCCGTAACCTAGTTCAAAAGAGATATGCCCACGCCCACCGAACATAAAACCGTTCAATCCCGCATCCTGAAAGACGCGCAGGAGATCGGGTGGAAGTATGAGGTATAGTATAATTCGGTTGTGAGGCATATAGTTCTGGGGAGAGGAACGCGATGTGAAAGACAGCATAATCAACACGTCGGAATACCAAAAGTTTATTGCATACCTGAAGACGCGTGTGTTATCGGCGCGTATTTCCGCCGCTCGGGCGGTGAACAGGGATGTTATTCTGCTTTACTGGGATATCGGACGGGGGATCGTCGAGAAACAAAGTTTGCACAGGGGTCAGCAACTGACTGAAGCGGTCCGTGTAGTTCTTCCAGAAGGGAGCAACAAGTAAACAATGCCCATCCCCACTGAACATAAAACCGTCCAGGCCCGCATCCTCAAATACGCGCATGAGATCGGCTGGACTTATGTGTCGCGCGATGAGGCCGAGCAGCGGCGCGGGTTTACCCCTCACCCTAGCCCTCTCCCAGAGGGAGAGGGAATGAAGGGCGGGGAGAGGGAGAATGCGGAGGATGCGCGAAAAGCATCGCTGTTCTTTGGCGATTTGCTGCACGCCAAAGTCCGCGCCTTCAATCCAAAATACAAGGAAGCCGAGGGCGCACTGGTGGGCGATTTCCAGCGTTTCCACGCCGACATCTACGGCAACCGCGATTTTCTCACCTACCTGCGAAACCAGGGAAAATTCTTCTGCGCGGAAGAAAACCGCGAGCTGGACCTGACGCTGATTGATTACGGCGACCTTGCCCGCCCGCGCGAGCAGTGGCGCAATGTTTATGAGGTGACCGAGGAGTTTTACACACACAACGGCAAATACGGTACGCGCGAGGACGTAGTTTTTTTAATTAACGGCATACCCGTGCTGGTGATCGAGTGCAAGAACGCCAGCAAAGACGAGGCGATTGCCCTGGGCGTGGACCAGATCTGCCGGTACCACGCCGAGACGCCCGAGGTGATGGTGCCGGAGATGATTTTTACGGTCACGGAGGCCATTGGCTTCGCCTACGGCGTGACGTGGAATACAGTCCGACGGAACATTTTCAACTGGAAGCACGAGGAGACGGGCAATCTTGAGGCCAAGGTCAAGAGCTTCTGCGCTGTGCCGCACCTGTTGCGCGTCCTGAAAGACTTCATCCTCTTTGCCGAGAAGGAAGAGGAACTACAGAAGATCATCCTGCACCAGCATCAGACCACGGCAGTGGACAAGGTGATAGGCCGGGCACTCGACCCGAAGCGCACCCGCGGCCTGGTCTGGCACACGCAAGGCAGCGGAAAGACCTACACCATGATCAAGGCGGCGGAGCTGCTGTTCAAAGCGCCCGATGCCGGCAAGCCGACCATTCTATTAATGATCGACCGCAACGAGCTGGAAGATCAGATGCTCAAGAACCTTGTGGCGGTGGGTCTGGGTAATGTGGAGCACGCGGACCGTATTGCGAAGCTGAACCGTCTGCTGAAGCAAGACTATCGCGGTATTATCGTGACGATGATTCACAAGTTCCGCGACATGCCTGCGAACCTAAATACGCGGGCTAATATCTATGTTCTGATTGACGAAGCCCACCGCACGACTGGTGGCGATCTGGGCAACTACCTCATGGCCGGCCTGCCGCATGCCACATATATCGGTTTCACGGGAACACCCGTGGACAAGACGGCCTATGGCAAAGGCACCTTCAAGACCTTTGGCTGCGAGGACGACCAGGGTTATCTGCACAAGTATTCCATCTCCGAGAGTATCGAGGACGGCACCACCCTGCCGCTATACTACAGCCTCGCGCCGAACGAGATGCTTGTGCCGCACGAGATCATGGAAATGGAGTTCCTCGCGCTGGCCGAGACCCAGGGCATCGCCGACATTGAAGAGTTAAACAAGATTCTAGATCGCGCGGTAAATCTGAAGAATTTCCTGAAGGGCCGTGAGCGCATCAATAAGGTGGCCCGCTATGTGGCCAGCCATTATCAGGATAACGTCGAGCCGCTCGGCTACAAGGCGTTCCTCGTGGCGGTGGATCGCGAGGCGTGTGCCTTATACAAAGAGGCGCTCGATGCGATCCTGTTGCCGGAATACACCGAGGTGGTTTACACGGGGAACAACAACGACCCCGCCCACATGAAGAAGTGGCATCTTGGTAAGAAGAAGGAGAGGCAGATCCGCAAGGACTTTGCGAAGTTTGGCGAGGCTCCGAAGATTCTCATCGTCACCGAAAAGCTGCTGACCGGCTTCGACGCGCCAATCCTCTACGCTATGTATCTGGACAAGCCGATGCGTGACCACACGCTGCTGCAGGCCATCGCGCGGGTGAACCGGCCCTACGAAAACGAGGAGGAGGAGATGGTGAAACCCCACGGATTTGTCCTCGATTTCGTGGGTATCTTCGACAAGCTGGAAAAGGCGCTGGCCTTTGACAGCGACGAGATCAACGCGATCGTCAAGGACATCGGCCTGCTGAAGCACCTTTTCAAAGCGAAGATGGAGACTAAGGCCCCGGCGTATCTGGGACTGGTCACCAGCAAGTTCGATGATAAGGACGTGGACAACCTCATCGAGCACTTCCGCGACAAGGAGCGACGCAAGGAGTTTTTCAAGGAATATAAAGAGATCGAGATGCTCTACGAAATTATCTCGCCCGATGCGTTCCTGAGGCCGTTCATCGAGCCTTACGCGACGCTTTCCTCCATCTACGCTGTTGTCCGTAACGCTTACGCCAAGAAGGTGTATGTGGACCGGGCATTCCAGAAGAAGACCAACGAACTCGTTCAGAAGCATATCGGGGCCATGATAACAGCCGAGACGCCTGTCGGGTGTGTGGGCATCGATGCCGAAACCATCGAACTGATCAAGAAACAAAAAGGCGGTGACGGGACGAAGGTCATCAACCTCGTCAAATCGATCGAGAAGACCGCTGAGGAAAACAGCGATGATCCTTTCCTCGTCGCAATGGCCGAACGTGCCAGGGCTGTTCAGGAAAGCTTCGAGGATCGTCAGACCAGCACCGGCAACGCGCTGGCTGATCTTCTGGCAGAAATTGAGCGCAACGAGCAGCGTAAGAAAGAGCAGGCGGCCAAGGGCCTGGATGGGCTGACCTATTTCGTTATGTGTAAGCTGCGGGATGAGGGCGTGGCGAACGCCGAGGCAGTGAGCAGGAAGGTTCACGAAGCCTTCGCGGAGTTCCCTAACTGGCGGCGCAGCGAGAAGGAATTACGCGAGCTTCGCAAGAAGGTGACCTTCGCGGTTTTCGCGGAGGAGGATGATATGGATAAAGTCACTGCGCTGGTAGACAGCGTCTTTGCCGTGCTCCAGAAGACCGGGAGCGCGTGAGATGAACACCTGGCGCGATAAGGAGGAGTTCAAGGCACGGGTGTTTGAATGGGCCGCAAAGATCGATGTGCATGTGCGTTCACTAGCCGTTCGCCCCATGCGGAACAAATGGGCTTCGTGCTCGAGCGGAGGAAATCTTAACTTCAACGCCGAGCTGCTCTTGCTTAGTCGTGACATTGGCGATTATGTGATCGTGCACGAGTTGCTCCATTTTTTCGTCCCCAATCACGGCAAGCTGTGGAAGAGCCTGATGCGGGCGCATCTGGAAGACTATCAACAACTGGAAATAAAACTGAAGCAATCGGCCTATAATAAGGCACTGCGGCGGACGGGGGATAACGCTTCTGATAACCTCTTTAAATAGGGGGATACGAAAAGCGACCCACTATAATCTTTGATCTTGTCTTATTAAGAAATAACCGGATTACAAAAAATCCGGTGGAGGATTGAGACAACGATACCACCTTGAGAGCACTAAAATGGTAAAATAATTGCTTTAGCAGAATAAGGAGGCAGACGATGAGCAAGACAACTCAAGAAATACTTAAAAAGCTGAGAGTAGAGCTTACAAATATCTATGGAAAGCAATTGGAGGGATTGTATCTTTATGGCTCTTATGCAAGGGGTGAGGAGAGACCCGGCTCAGATCTAGATATCGCAATGATCCTGGACAATTTTGAACGTCCCTGGTTCGAGATCCAGAGGACCAGTCAGTTAGTATCCGATCTTTCTTTAGAATACGATATAACCATCTCTCTTATACCTCTGCGAGCCTCAGACTGGAAAGAAAAACAGAAGTCGTTGGTACGAAACATCCATCGCGAAGGTGTGGCCGTCTGATGAAGGTACAGACGATGGCCTATCTGGAAAAGGCAAGGGAAAATATTCAAGCCTGCACAGATCTGGTCCGGGACGGACACTTTGAGATAGCAGCATCAAGAGCATACTATGCTATGTTTTATACGGCAGAAGCCATGCTGACTGAAGAGGAGAAAGAATTTTCATCCCATGGTGCTGTACATGGGGCATTCGGAAATCTGTTTGCGAAGACTGGGAGATTGGATGCCAAGTTTCACCGATATCTAATTGACGCATATCGCGAAAGGCAGGCTGCCGATTACGATGCCCCGGCTGAAGTTGCCATGGAAGAGGCTGAGACTCTGGCAAACCAAGCGAAGGAATTTCTGGAAGCAGCGGAAGCTTTACTAGGACAGTAAAAATAAATATGATCTGGCGGATTGCGGCGATATCGACTTTATAGACTTAATAACGATGTTATAGAGATCGTTGCTATTTGCCATAGAGCAAAGCCGCCAGAGGATATTTCTTGATATGTCAAAATCCTGATCCTGGGTTTGCTAGCTGTATTCATTACGTCAGCTTCACTTCCGGTTTGTTGACACCTCATCTCTGTTACTTATAAAATCAAACAAAACCATATGTAGTGCAGGCATTCTCAAGGGGTCTTTTCTGAGTGAGACAGCGGATAAGTATTGGAAGAAAGTATTATACATAAACGTTTAGCGTTCCAATCCAGGAGAGGCAATGGGGAATTGTTGCACCGATAAAGAATGCGAGATTGAGGCGCTTCGTAATCGGCAGTACTCGACTCTTAAGATAGTGCTCATCATCAATGCTGTGATGTTTGTGGTTGAATTAACAGCTGGGTTATTTTCAGGCTCTCTATCGCTACTTGCGGATTCGCTAGACATGCTTTGCGATGCCCTGGTTTACGGTTTCAGTATTTACGTTGTTGCGCGTGGCGCGAGACTCAAGGCTGTTGCGGCTCTATCTAAAGGCGGCATCATGGCGGCATTTGGTTTTTTTGTTCTTGGACAGGCAATTTATAAAATCCTGTTTCCGAATGTTCCACAGTTCGAGACCATCGGCGCCATCGGTTTGCTCGCGCTTTCTGCCAACGGCCTATGTTTAGCCATGCTTTGGCGTCATCGAACCGATGATATCAATATGAGTTCCGTTTGGTTATGTTCCCGCAACGACATTGTTGCGAATATCTCGGTATTATTTGCCGCCATAGGGGTATGGACCACCAATTCTGGATGGCCTGACATCGTGGTTGGACTAGCGCTTGCTGTCCTTTTTCTGCGGTCGTGGTTATTCGTATTGTGCGGTGCTATATCGGAATTTCAAGCAACCAAAAGGGGAGGAACTGGGGTCATCTCTAACCTCTGACAAAATGACCAAGGCTATCATGATACAGGGTACAGGCTCTCATGTGGGAAAGAGCCTCTTTGTTACTGCGCTCTGCAGGATATTCATGCAGGATGGGTATAAGGTTGCGCCTTTTAAGGCCCAGAACATGGCCTTAAATTCCGCAATAACCTCAGATGGGGGTGAGATCGGCAGGGCCCAGGCACTGCAGGCGATGGCGGCAGGAATCGAGCCTACCGTAGATATGAACCCGATCCTCTTGAAGGCCAGTTCAGATATGTGCTCTCAGGTGATAATCAGTGGAAAGGTTGCAGGTAATATGTCCGCAAGGGACTTTTTTTCCATTAGTGATCAGCGTAAAAAGTTTAAGGAGAAGGTGTGGGAGGTGATATGTGCCTCCTATCAACGGCTATTAACCCAGTATGATCTTGTTGTCATAGAGGGTGCAGGGTCGCCTGCTGAGATAAACCTGGATGATATAGTCAATATGAAGGTGGCCAGGATGGCTGATGCGCCTGTTATACTTGTAGGAGATATAGACATGGGCGGATTCTTTGCCTCCATAGTAGGTACGATGGAGCTGCTCTCAAAGGATGACAGAGAAAGGGTCGCTGGTTTTATAATCAATAAATTCCGCGGGGATGAATCGCTCCTAAAGGGCGGGATAGAGTTTCTTGAGGAAAGATGCAAAATACCTTGCGTAGGGATCATTCCCTATTTGAAAGATATATGGCTTCCCGAGGAGGATAGGGTGTCACCTGAGAGCAAGGGGGCTGTGGAGAGGGACAAGAAGGGAGGAGAGAAGATACAAATCGGCGTTATATACCTGCCGCATATAGCGAACTTCACTGATTTTGATCCATTTAGGATCGAAGAAGGGGTCGAGATCAGATATCTGGCAGGCGCAAATATAAATTATGATGATCTGGATCTTCTCATCATCCCGGGCAGTAAGAATACCATAGATGATCTTGCCTATCTCATCGAGTCAGGGATGGCAGAAAAGATCAAGGAATTCCATAAGCGGGGCGGAAGGGTTATAGGGATATGCGGTGGATATCAGATGCTGGGAAGCACAATAGATGACCCGTTAAAAATAGAAACAACAAGAGGGATGATAGGGGGCCTGGGACTTCTTCCCGTGGAAACGATACTTGAGCCCGAGAAGATTACATCCCGGGTTAAGGCCGAGGTTATTTCTAGCCCCCTCACCCCTCACCCCTCACCCCTCACCGACCTATCAGGTTACGAGATCCATATGGGGAGGACGAGACTCCTTGATGGTGCGAGGCCTATATTCAGGATCTGTGAGAGGTCCGGGGAAAAGGTTGATCTGCCCGATGGTGCGATAAGCAGGGATAAAATGGTCTGGGGGACATATATCCATGGGATCTTTGACAATGATAGTTTTCGGCATCAGCTCCTTGAGGAGATGAGGCACAAAAAGAATATCTCATCAGGTATACCGGAAAACTATTCAGCCCATCTTGAAGCCAATCTCAATAAACTTGCCTCTCTTGTAAGGGAGAGGATAGATCTGTCCCG
>ERZ1292645.818-Hain-H14-02um-R2-818-length-10204-cov-5_pt1 | contig 10204 bp, 17 predicted proteins | sample MGYA00564401_ERZ1292645 | MGnify/ENA primary metagenome ERZ1292645 (study PRJEB36523, sample SAMEA6512644) | groundwater metagenome | collected 2019-01-09 | study: AquaDiva: Metagenomics assemblies of 32 groundwater samples | reverse complement strand
CGCGGAGTGCATCTTGAATCACACTTTTTGTCTCAACCGCCCCACGCTAGCCAAAATCAGGGTTCATCCCCGCTCCAAGACCGCGAGTGAGCTTATTGCCAATATGAATTTTACCCTTGGCTTTATTATGATGAAGATCCTGCACATCACAATTGACCGCAATAAAATCAACTCCGCTAACGCCGTAGTTAATCATATGATCAATTGCATTGCCTCCAGAGCCGCCAACGCCCACCACCTTGATACGGGCCCCAAATCGCATCTTATCGCTCAATGCCTTACTCATGTCTGGATTATTTACATCAATTTTGATCGCGGGAGTCATAAAATTCCATAATTAATTATATTTCTTTGTCTACCTCCTCTTTCTCCAACCAACATACTCTTCCAAGAAAAAACCGACCTGACCCCGCCGCACTATGAAACTTATGCCGAGAGTAATCAAAAATATTGGCCAGAGTATTTCCCATACGCCCACCGAAATAAAGCCGAGATTTTTGAGGAGAAAAATGACTCCAATTATAATCAAAAGAAAACCTGCCATATTATAGTAATTGTTTAAGTATCTTCTTGATTTCTCGTAGCTTTTCTTCCGTAGACAACTCCTTATCCTCATCTTTGTTATTTTCTTTACCCCTACTCTTGATTTTGTCTTTTTTATCACCAAGCAGTACGACAATATCCCGCAGTTTATCACGGCAGGATTTTAAATATTCCAATTCGCTTCTATCAATAGTCACTATGCCCATATATATTAGACTTCTTTCAAAAGTAGGCATTTCTTCCTATAAAATGCCTTACCTTCTAGCGAATCATTAGTGAATTTTTCACGTCTTCTTCTTTGAAAGAGTAGTATTGACCCTCGGTTTTTCCTATAAACTCGTCGCAATTTTGGCAGTAATTTTCTAGAATATGGTAAGCTTCATTAATTTTTTTCATTTTTTCAACTGCTTCTGATTCTCCGCCAGATTTGTCGGGATGACATTGATGAGATAATGCATGATAAGCATGTTTAATTTCATCAAAGGTGACTTTTTCTCCCAAACCTAAAAATTTTCTCGCCTCATCAATTATTTCAAAATTCCCATGGCCTAGATTGATATTGCTGAAACTATAAGCAGCCATAGGACCGATGTATCTGAATCTTAATATTCCTGCATATTTCTTGCCCAATTCCTGTATTTTTTTATCAAATGCGAGTTCTTTAACTTTTTCCACCAAGAAGGAAAAATTAGCGATCATATCTTCCTCAATCAATTTATTAAATGTGGCATCACAAGCAATAGTATTCAAAACAGTGTGAATATTTTTAATGTGCTCAAGTTTCTGGGCTTCTATTTTTTGGTGAACTAATTTTCCTAATCTTAATTTGATGGGCATGTCAAGCATGCCGCTTTTCGAAGATATTTCCTGTTTTAATTCCTGAATCTCTCGGTCGGTATTCGCTAATTCCTCAAGAACTCTTTTGGGATCCCACCATACATGAACCGCAAATTCTGTTTTGCCAGTTATATCTCTTAGTACTCTCTTAAATTGAAAGTAGGCCTTTTCTAAAATCCTAGATACTTCATCAGAACTTGGAGCAATAATCCCAAAGGTTAAGGGAACTACATCATAATTTTTCATTATCTCTTCATTCACTTTCTGATGAATTGCAATATACTTTGTGAATTCTGTTTTATCTAACCCATCGGAATTAATAACCGGAATATGAGAAACTACTGCTGCTATATCTTGATAAGGAATAAGGTTTACTTCTTGATTGTTTATTCCGATAGAACCGAAACTTCTATTTTCGTTTTCCCGGATTATAGCATAGATATATGTACCCTCCGTAATCATATTTTTTTAAACCTCACTTCCAAAATCCCATTTTTAAAACTCATCTCTTTGGAAGCGCCGTCAACTTTTGCCGGTAGCAAAATTTGTTTGGCATACTTTTTTTCTCCTCTGGTCTCAAGATTCAATACATCTCCTTTCACTTCAAGTTTGATTTCGTTTTCCTCAACACCGGGAAGCTCAATAATCACTCCAATGGAGTCCTTTTCATCAAACACATCAATGAGTGGTTCTCTTACCTCTACCACTCGGGGACCCTGGTTCGTTCTCTTAATATTGCCGAAGGTCTGAATACGTGATCGCTCTTTACCAAGACCAGTTTTAATGGAAAAGCCATAGACACCAGCCATAGGTCTTTCTTTGGTCCCGCCTCGCAATTCCCCCTCTTTTCTTAATTCGCTTCCTGCTTTCTCGGCTTTTTCTGCAAGATCAATAAGTTGTTCAACTCCTTGAAATAACCCGCCCAAAAACCCGCCAAGCTTTACATCAAATTCCACTTTGGGTTCTTCTTTTTTTGCCTGCTTTTTAATCATCTTTTTTATCAATTAACTCTTCTTTAGCTTTAATTTTTCCTCCAGTGCCTCAATGCGCTTTATTAATTTCGTATTTTCTTTAGACAATTCGATCTCTTTTGCTTTGGGCGATAAATATGAATCATGCTCCCACCAACTAATGCCAATTTCTTTGGCTTTTTCTACTGAAGAAATAAGAAGTCTAATTTTGATATTCAAAAGCTCGACATCCGCAAGCTGGATTCTGATATCACCCGCAATCACAATACCCTTATCCAAAACTCGCTCGAGAATATCGGCAAGGTTTGTTGTCTGCGACATTGTTGTTATTCGTTGCGCATCCATAGTGGTTTGTCAAATCTATCTGCCGACCATTAATTTTTTATAAAGTTTGGCAGCAGCATATTTTTGACCTTTTTTATCCCAATCTTCGGCGATCTTCAAAAGTGCTTCACGCGCCTGCCCGGCTTCATCGCTTTCAGGGTTCACTCGAATCACATCTTCAAACGATTTAATCGCGTGGTGAGTTGTATCTTTTGACTTTTGCCATTCTTTTGCCATATTCAAAGTTGCCTGTTGGGCTTTTTTTGTCATGTCTTGGTCCGATACATTTTTCTTTTGTTCTTCTGCCATATTGAGAGATAAATGTTAATAATAAAAACCTGATGTCTAAAGAAGATTGCCAAGCGGCCCTAAGTCCAAATTAAGTTCATCCTTGATGCTAAAAACCGCTTTTAATTCCTCAATCTTTTTCTCTAACGCCTTGAATGTCAAGCCCATTTTTTGAATTTCTGTTTCAGAGAGAGTACCCGTATCGACCCTTCGCACCGCCTCTCTTTCCAACAACTGCCTGATAAGTTCGATAAGTGTTAAGACAAGTTTGGCAATTCCTTGTTCGGCTTTTTCCGGATCCCCAGCTTCAATAATTTTGGGAATACGCGCTTCAATGGTACGGAGCTGTTCTTCAAGCACTCGTATGTCAGCAAAATCTTGAGGGGATGGTTTTGTCTGTGTTCCCATTCTACCCTCATTGCGTAATCTCTCGGCATTTGAAACAGAAGTGATGATTAAGCGAAGTCCGATAAAAACAAGATCAACATCCGCAACCCGCAAAACGAGTTCCCCATCCACATACGCTCCCTTATCAATGACGCGATCAAGTGCATCAATGAGCGTAACCTTTTTTGACGTATAAAGCCGTTCGTGAGTAAGGGGCCGCGCTGGACGAGAACGGAGATTCTGCCGAAAAGAAGGCAGTGATGCTGCAATACTTTTATGTTGCTTGCCCCCCGTAGCTTGAGCGAAGGGGGAATATGTTTTATGCTTTCTCATTTTTGATTTCAACAAAATTATAGGGCGGCCATGGACCCGTCAAGGTCAAGGTAATTCCAACTGACTCACATTCTCCCAAAAGTTCCTGAAACATAACGTGAAATTTATCCAAAACGTCATTCTTTACAAGACAGACCACATTAAGAATCATATCTTTGCCCGGCTCACTCATGACGTTGGGCAAAAGATCGTTCAGCCGAATCTCTTCTGCCCCCTTATCCAATGTATTAATAATTTTTCTTAATTTCTCTTCAACTTCATATTCTATTTTTCCTGCGATTAACTCATCGCTTTTTCTGCCCACATACCATTGCATTCCTTCGGGAACGGATAATCGTTTTTTTTCCAATTTTTGTATTTCTTTATTTTTCTTTTTAAGAATCTCGGCAAACTTTTTGTATTCAAGATATCCTTTCACTCCCCACTCCTGCTTATTCTTAAGGCACAAGAGTAAACTTTTGAATTTTTCGTAATGTGCTACAAGCATCGCCTCAAGATTCTTTTTTGTTGCATAGAGTGTCCCGAACTTCATTGGAATAACCGCACTCATTTTGTTCGCCTCGGCTATAATCTCGTGGTGCCGCTTTACATTTTTTTCCGTCCATTTCGCGTCTTCTTGAAGCTTTTCTTTGATCGTACTCACGTTGAATTTGGAAAAATCAACTTCACTCACAACAGCTTCAATGTCTTTAAACAAAATTGAGTGCACCTCACTCCCAAACTCAATTCCTTTTACCTTAATTTTCCCAGTGCCCCGGCCGAGACGAACGCAATAAATATAAAACCCTTTCATAAGCTTCATTGCAATCATTCTGCTGGCCCGCCGGACGATTTTTGACCTTTTCGTTCATAAGACACTAATTCAAAATTTCGATCAAGGGTGACTCGATAGATATTTCTGTCATACACCGGCTTTGGGATGCCGATTCTTTTCATATACTCGCTCTGCTCCACCACTTCAATTTCCACTTCCCAGCCATCATCCATTTTCGTCGCTTTGACAATATCGCCTTCTTTCCCAAGCATCTCTTTCATGAAAGCCACCGCCCTATGAATGCTCTTAGAATCTGTTTTTAATTGTTGGGTTTCTTCTGCCATAAAATTTTATGATAATTGTTGCTTTTTTTGCTCATAAATCGCGTTGAGCCGGGCTATTATCTCATCTTCCTTTGCTTGATATTCTGCTTCGTTTATCTGATCAAGTTCAAACATGGTTTGATATCGCAAAAGTTCTTCTTTTAATTTCGAATCGTCGTTTAGCTCCGCTTCCGCCAATTCCTGAATCTTCTCAAATAACGCCATAAGGCCTTGTGCGGGGAGCCAAAGCAATAAATCATCAATAATCAGCATGGTTTCAAAACATTAAACAAAAGAGATGAGTACTTTTACAAAGTTAAAAGGAGGCATTGGCCCTATATATTTGAAATATGCATTCTCATTTTTGTATTCCTCATCAAGATCGCGCACAGTTTTATCAAACACTTTTTGTTTCGCTTGGGGAATAAGGACTGCTATATTAAAAATCATCTGTTCTCCAAGACGCGGCGTATCTTTATGATCAACCACGATATCTTCAAAGAGTGAAAGAATCTCCTCCCTGATCTTATTCCGCCTTGTCTGAAGACCGTCTTCAACCAATTTTCCTATTTCTATCGTTGTAGCCATCCCTAACCGACTTCCCGCAAATTCCTTTTTAAGAAGTGCTAAGTTTGGATTTTCGGCAACGACCTTTTGAAATGTAGAGGGCATATCAAGCCAAATAGCCTTCAAATTCAGTTCAACTTTTCCCTCAACGCGCTCAAGCGCATCCAACAATTCGCTCTGTTTTGACTCAAGCAGTTTTTTCTCCACAACAGCCTGGTTTTCAGCAACTGTTCCAAAACTTACGGGAAGAACAGATACATTTGCCCGCATCACTTCCTCAATTGCTCGCTGATGAGTTATGGTGTTCTCTCGCGTAATAGGATAATCCATAACAGGTGAATCACTCACGATCGCCGCCAGCTCCCCAGAATTTATCACATACAATTTTCCTCCGCCCACACCGCAAAACTCCACGTTAAAAGATTCTCGGGGCTTTTTTATTACGCAATAAATGTATTTTCCCATTTCTTTTCCCATGAGATATTTTACTAGCCAAACCCGATGTTAATTAACCCACAACGATGCCTCAACAGAGATACTGTTGGAAATCAAGCCATTTTGGTTACCCCACCACATCATCAAAACCGACTCTTAACATTTTCAAGCCACTCGCCGGCCTTAGAAGAAAACCCAAAACCAACGGCAATAGCACCTGCCAATACCAAGAAATCAATGAATTTCGGCCACAACGAATCAAGTTGGAAATTCAAATATTGAGCGGCGGCCAAGATGCTAAAACCAATGATAATCCATCGCGCGACAGATCCTGCAATGTCAGCTTTTACGCCAATTCCCATAAAGACTCGGGTGAATACAAGATCAACAAATTTGCCCACAAAAAACCCGATGAACACAATAAGACCAACGGTGATCGCCTTAGGGAGAAACGCGCCAATCATTTGAACAAATACGCTTACTCCTTGCAGTTGGAGCACACTCACGGCGGCCATAAAACTTGCAACAATCAAAAACCACCTCACGAGCCACCCAAAAAACGCGCCAACATCCGAAGACAATCCCAAACGTTCTTCCAAGATTTGCGAAAGTCCGATAGATGAGAGCACTTTATCCCAATTAATATTGTCCTTGCCTAATATCTTTTTCACCAATTGACCAAAGAAAATCGCAAGAAACCAACCAATGAGAAGCACAAGCGCTGCACCAAGAACCGGAGCAAGACTTACCCCAAGACCGTTCCAAAGTGCAGTAGCTGAAGAAAAAAAGATATTCCACCAACTCCCAAGATAAAAACCGATTGTTTCCATATGATTAGATTTAATTACAAATATCTATGACCACATAGACATTTGCTGACTTTTAATGCGCAACAACTTTTTATAAATTAATAACATGCGTCAATCAATCAAATAACTGTTTTCCCAAACTTCGCAAACCTTCAAGACCTTGTATTTCTTGTGGCTGTAAAGCGATTTCAGCGATGTCATGGGTTGCAAACTTTTTTTTAATTTCATTAATATATTTCTCTTGCAGTTTTCTTCGCGTTTTTACAAAGTCGCAACCCTCTTTTGGAAATATATTATTGATAATGATATGTTGGGAAGGGATATGGAATTCTTCAAGACTCTGAACCAAATCTTCTGTTTCGCGAACCCCCATGCTCTCGGCAATGGTTACCACAACGAATTCGGTCCTTGTGGAATCCTGCAGAAGTTCACGTACCTTCTTTACCGTCCTTTTCATCTCCAAAAGGAACTCGTCAGCTTTCGCTATCCGGTCTTCTCTGGCAAACTGCCTCACCATAGCGTGGTATTTCCAGCGCAGGCTTGCCAGAAACTTTATCCAGTCATCCAAAAGTTCGGGAAGAGAGAGCAAGCGAAGCGTGTGGCCAGTCGGAGCGGTATCCACGACGTAGAGTCCATATTCCTTGCTTTCCATGAAATCCGTAATTTTTTTAAGTCCCATCACTTCATCAAGTCCTGGGATATCAAGACTAAAGAAATCTTGAGCTTCTTCATCTGCCAAATAAGTGCCTTGTTGCAGAATATCTAGAATATCTTCGCCATACTCTGTTTTAAATTCTTCAAGAACCTTCTTTGCGTTTATCTCCATCGCAAAAAGATTTTTTGTGCCATGGATTACCGTCGGTTCATTGCCTATTTTTTGATCAAAGCTATCTGCGAGTGATGGCGCAGGATCAGTGGTAAAAATCAATATCTTTTCATTCGCCCGCTTATGCGCGTATTCCTGTGCAAACCACAACGATGTTGCCGCGGCCATGCTTGTTTTGCCAACACCTCCTTTGCCGCCAAACATGATAAATTGTAAAGGTTTTTGCAAAAGCTCGGTTAATGGCATGGATTTTTTACTAAATCAATCAATTACTGGCATATAAATTTTGCGTTCGATTTTTTCAAAAACACAAAGCGATATGTCAAATACATGGATTTATTTTTTATCTTTTCGACCTCCTTCGTTCATCACTCCGGTTTGTTGTCGCGCTTGATTGATCCAACTTGCGGCTTTCTTAAAGCCGATGCCAATGCTATCAATAAGTTTAGTGATCCTCGCCTCAACTAAACCTTCAGTTGACTTGTGTACTGCTTCAGTTTGCTTCTCTTTTTCTTGAGGAGTTATATCTTTAAGCTCATCTACTGTTTCCTTTTTTACTTCTGATTGCTTGCTTTCTGCAACAACAGTTTGGGTTTGTTTCATTTCCTCTTCAACCTCGGTTTTCGTCTGTTCAGGAAGCGTTGTCGCAGAGATGAAAACTGCCTGCGGCGTTTCTTCCGAAATCGCTGTTGCTTGCGCCTTTTCTTCAGGCTCAAGGGCTATCGGAATCTCTTGTTCTTTAGAAGATTCTTCGGTATTTTCTATGGTCTTTGTCTCCTCTGCTAATTCGATCTGCAAACTTTCCTTATCCGCACCAATCTCTTCCTCCTTTGGTGATGACGCCGAACTCAAACCCTCAAGTGCTTGATCAAGCTCGCTATCGTTCACTGCTTGTCCGCCGGATTCATCCTCATGTTCCGCATTTTCTTTATTATCGGAATCATGATCGTCCCCAGACGAAATTGGTGTGTTTGACACAAGAATAATTTGCGAAGCTTCCGACGGCTGTTCTCCAACCGATTCATTGTTTCTCTGAAAATGATTGCTACCTTTTGTTAAGAGATAACAAACGCTCGCATCCGCAAATTTAAGATAACCTGCTCGCGCAAGCGAGCGGCAAATAAGCCGCGTATAATCCGTGCCAATCCCCACGTTCCGCGAAACTACATTAACGGGCGCTCTCCCTTTGGCGTCCCATAAACATTTAAGAATTTTACGCTCGGTTGATGTCATAGAATTTTTAAGTAAATCCATCCCCTAATTTATAAATCGGGCGAAAAAAATTATCTTCCGGTCAAGAAAACTTTCAGTATCTGTTCCAACTCTTTAATCTGACATGCTTTTTCACCGCCTTTCTGGACCTGTGGATGTCCATGCGGATAACAAACACCGGTATGCATCGGTTTAAAGTTAGAATAATCATCCCAAAAATCATTAATCGGTTTTTCAACGAGAACAGAATTATTGGTTCTCACCGCCTCTACCACTGCCTTACCGACACTTTGAACCAATTGTTTTCCCGCCGCATCAAGACTAGGGACTGACGGCGGACATTGAAAAACTGCAGTGTCAAGCGGACCGCATGGCGCAAGTTGATGAAAATCGAAACCAAGCAGACGTTCCATAGTATTGAAAACCACTGTAGCGATTTCCACATGCCACACTGTTGGTAAGTTGATTGATTGAATCGGAGCCACAAGAGGAACATCTCCTTTTTCTCCTGCAACGAGATAGGCATTCATCCATGCATCAACCGCATTTACCACAAGTCCTACTTCCACTTGCCTCCAGTCTATATTTGATCTATTCGCCTTACACATGCCGTCCTGGAGCTTACCCTCTTTATTCCATTCGTTGCAACTTCCCGCTGTGCGATCACAAGACTGTTTTTCAGAACAATCCGATGAGAAATAACATTCACAATTCGGCGGAGGCGGCTTTGGTGTTGGACAACAAACATCCGGCACAACAGTTATACTTGGCAGAATAGTCGCTACCGGAGCCACGGCAACCTTTTGGTTAACCGAAGTAATGGCAATGACAACTCCTACGACAAGAATAATTGCAACGAGTATCAGGATTTTAAGTGTATTCATAAAAATAATCTTAATAGCAAATTTTTCCGCCGGAGGCGGATCCGCCTTTGCCGAATAATTTCTTCTGCCCACTGAAATCTTCGGGATTAAGACCGGCCTTCGTTTCTCGGCTACGGACGGGCAAGCCAACCTTTACGCGAAAACCGTAAATACCCTTAATCTCCTTTCCGTTTTCTGTCTTGCCGGTAATCTCTCCTTGCTCCGCGTACTCATCCTTTCCTTGCGCCTCAAGATTCGCGGCAAATCCCAAAAGGCCAGTTACTCCTCTGGCAAAACCTCCTATCAATCTTTCCAGAGAGACGTCCACGCCTTCTTTAGATTGTCTCCTAATTTTTCGAGCCATAAAGTTTCTTTTTTGACTTCTCTGATAAATGGTTTGATGGACTTGAGTCGCTTCTCAATCTCTTTGGTTTTCTTATCGGTTTCTTTTCGCGTCCATGAGAAACGCTTCGTAATTTCCCCCAAGCGTTCTACTAAATTGACCGCTTCTCCTTTTTCAACAACTCCCACTCCTTTGCAACGAATGCAGGCGAGTCCCAACGCTCCCAGCGACCCTCCTTTTCCTTTGCAGGACGGACAGGTAATAGCAGAGTTCTCAAATTCAACCTCTCCTTTTCCGCGACAGGCAAGACATCGGCTCTTCAAAGAGCGCGGCTGAACCCCCGTGCCTGCACAAAAGGCGCATTTAATTTTTTTTCCTTGTTAAATTTC
>ERZ1292645.317-Hain-H14-02um-R2-317-length-18276-cov-8_pt2 | contig 10208 bp, 4 predicted proteins | sample MGYA00564401_ERZ1292645 | MGnify/ENA primary metagenome ERZ1292645 (study PRJEB36523, sample SAMEA6512644) | groundwater metagenome | collected 2019-01-09 | study: AquaDiva: Metagenomics assemblies of 32 groundwater samples | reverse complement strand
GCGGCACACGGTGCTCCGGGTCCGCGGTCAGCATGCGCGCCACGTCCACCAGGTCCGCCACCACCGCCGAGGCCGTGGGCTCGGCTCCTGCGCCCGCGCCGTAGTACATGGTCTGTCCCACCGCATCGCCTTTCACCAGGATCGCGTTCATCACCCCTTCCACATTGGCGAGCAGCCGCCGCTCGGGGACCAGCGTCGGATGCACCCGCAATTCGATGCCCCCGCTCTTGCGCTTGGTGACGCCGAGCAGCTTGATGCGATAACCCAGCTCCTCCGCGTAGCGGATGTCCTCCTGGGTGAGCTTGGATATGCCTTCGGTGTAGGCCGCCTTGAACTGCATCGGGATGCCGAAACCGATCGCCGCCATGATGGTGAGCTTGTGGGCGGTGTCTATGCCCTCGACGTCAAAAGTCGGATCGGCTTCGGCGTAGCCCAAGCGCTGCGCCTCCTTGAGCGCCTGCGTGAAGCTCGCGCCTTTCTCCCGCATCTCCGACAGGATAAAGTTGCTGGTGCCGTTGATGATGCCGGCAATCCACTCGATGCGGTTGGCGGTGAGTCCTTCGCGCAGCGACTTGATAATGGGGATGCCGCCGCCCACCGCCGCCTCGAACGCCACCATCACGTCCTTCTTCTGCGCGGCGGCAAAGATCTCGTTGCCATGCTGGGCGAGCAGCGCCTTGTTGGCGGTGACGATGTGCTTGCCATTGGCGATCGCCTTCAGGATCAGGTCCTTGGCGGCAGCGGTGCCGCCGATCAGCTCGACCACGATGTCGATATCGGGATGGTTTACCACCGCATAGGCATCGGCGGTAACGATGGCGTGCTTCCCGACGAGGCGTCGCGCCTTGTCGAGTTCCTTGTCCGCGACCATTTTCATGGTGATAGCGCAACCCGCGCGGCGCGCGATCTCCTCCTGGTTGCGCGCGAGCACGGTGAAGGTGCCGCTGCCCACGGTGCCGATGCCGAGCAGCCCGACGTTGATTGGCTTCATAAGGTCAAGTTCTCACCACAGAGACACAGAGGCACGGAGGAACACATCCCAAAACATGAGCGATAAATGACGACTCAATGGCCTTTCTCTGCGTCTCTGTGCCTCTGTGGTTAATCAAAGCAATCCGTCCTTGCGGAACATGTCCTTGATTCCCCGGACCGCCTGCCGGGTCCGCGCCTCGTTTTCGATCAGGGCGAAGCGCACATGAGCGTCGCCATTATCGCCGAAGCCGATGCCCGGCGAGACGGCGACCTTCGCATCGGCGAGAAGCTTCTTCGAAAACTCGAGCGATCCGAGCGCGCGATAAGGCCCAGGAATTGGTGCCCACACGTACAGGGTCGCCCTGGGCACCTCCACGTTCCAGCCGAGCGCCTTCAAGCCCCCGCACAGCACGTCGCGCCGGCCCTGGTAGGTCCTGCGCACCTGCTCGACGCACTCCTGAGGGCCTTCGAGCGCGATGATGGAAGCGACCTGGATCGGCGTGAACATGCCGTAGTCGTGGTAGCTCTTCATGCGCGCGAGCGCGGTCACGAGTTCCCGGTTTCCGACCATGAAGCCCACGCGCCAGCCCGCCATGTTATAGCTCTTCGACATGGTGAAGAACTCCACTGCGATCTCGCGCGCGCCCGGCACCTGCATGATGGACGGCGCCTGGTAGCCGTCGAACACGATATCCGCGTAGGCGAGATCGTGCACCACATAGACGTGGTGCTCCCGCGCGAGCGTGACCAGCCGCTCGAAAAAGGGCAGGTCCACGCACTGAGTGGTCGGGTTGCTCGGAAAGTTGACAATCAGCATCTTCGGCTTGGGGTACGAGTCCTTGAACGCGCGCTCCACCGCCTCGAAGAAGTCGCTTTCGGGCGCCATCGGCACGTGGCGGATGTCCGCGCCGGAAATCACCGGCCCGTAGATGTGGATCGGGTAGCTCGGGTTGGGCACCAGCACCGTGTCGCCGGTGTCGAGGGTGGCGAGCGCGAGATGCGCGATGCCTTCCTTCGAGCCGATGGTGACGATCGCCTCGGAATCGGGATCGAGTTCGACGTCATAGCGCGCCCTGTACCAGTTGCAAATCGCGCGCCGCAGCCGCACGATACCCTTCGACACGGAATAGCCGTGCGTATCGGGACGCCGCACGGTCTCGACCAGCTTCTCGACGATATGCCGCGGGGTGGGCTGGTCGGGATTGCCCATGCTGAAGTCTATGATGTCCTCCCCGCGCCGGCGCGCGGCAAGCTTGAGCTCGCCGGTCACGTTAAACACGTACGGCGGAAGACGTTTTATGCGTGCGAATTCTTCCATGCTGGTTCCACGCTGCTAGTCATTGCGGTGCAAAAGCGTATAATTCTATCGGAGTGAGTAACCTTAAGCAAATCAGAAGGTTATAGGAAGTTCGTGAAGCTCCATCTGACATCGGGCGCAAGCCAGAACCTGTTCTCGGGCTACGGCCCGGGGTACATCGCCGTCAACAACGTGCGCTACGGGAAAAACGTGGTGGTAAGCCCGCAAGGCGTCACGGAATGGCGGGCGGGCAGATTCGAGGCGCTCGTTGCCGATGACTTCGGATTTATAGCGGAACTGCAGCCGGAAATCGTGATTTTCGGCACCGGCACAACCCAGCGTTTCCCGCCGCCGGAACTTGCCCGCGCCCTTGCCGCTGCCGGCGCAGGCCTGGAAGTGATGGACACCAGAGCGGCGTGCCGTACCTACAACATCCTGGCGGCGGAAGGCCGCAAGGTGGTTGCGGCGATATTGTTGGACTAGAAAAGCTTTAACCGCTGGGACGCAGAGGACGCGGAGAAAAGCCGGGGAGGAGCGTAAGGCTCGCTTCTAGTTTCAGGTTCTTGATTGTTATCTGCGTTTATCGGCGTTCATCTGCGGCTCATTGTTATTTTTTTGCGATTTGAGATCAGTTCTAGCTACTTGCCAACTGTTCCCGGGGCGACGAGGTGCCCGATGTTGACCGCCGCGTCCGCCCGCGCCCTCAGCGCTTCACGCACGCCGATGCGCAGTTCCTCCTCACTCAAGTTCTTCGGCAGGAAGCGGAAGATCTCGCCCTTGTTGACTGCATCGGCCATGGTCTGGAAGTCGGTGTAGTTGCTGGTCATCATGCGTATTGTCTTTGGAAAGAGCGACTTGACGCGCTGCAGAAACTCTACACCCGGAATCCCCGGCATCTTCTGGTCGGAGATCACCACGTCCACGTGGTGCTGGCCGAGCAGCTCCAGCGCTTCATGCGCGTTGCGGGCGGCGAGGATCTGGTAGCCGTCCCTGCCGAGCGACCGCTTGAGCAGGGTCAGCGCATCGTCGTCGTCGTCCACCAGCAGCACGATCGACGTATCCGAGTCCGCAACCTGCCGCGGGCGCTGCAGGCGGCGTTTCTCCCCGAGCCAGGTGCCGCACTCCTGCACCGCCAGCGGACGCGAGAAATAATAGCCCTGGATCTCGTCGCAGCCGTATTCGGCGAGGAAGGCGAGCTGTGACTCGGTTTCCACGCCCTCGGCGATCACCTTCAATCCCAGGCTGTGCGCCATCGAAATCACCGCGCGGGTGATGGTGGCGTCATCGGCGTCGGTGGTGAGGTCGCGCACGAACGAGTGGTCGATCTTCAGCGCATCGAGCGGGAAGCGCTTGAGATATCCGAGGCTCGAGTAACCCGTGCCGAAGTCGTCGATGGAAAGGCCTACCCCGACATGTTCCAGATACTCGAGCGTGCGCGTCGCTTCCTCGGCGTTGGCCATGATGCAGCTCTCCGTGATCTCGAGCTCGATCAGCGCGGGATCCACCTGATACTCCTCAAGAATGCGTTGGATGGTGGGGCCGAGATTCTTGGCCGTGAATTGCCGCGCAGACAGGTTGACGGCGACCGGCACCGTCGTGACTCCGGCGCGCTCCCACGCCTTGATCTGGGCGCACACGGTCTTGAGCACCCATTCGCCCACCGGCACGATCAGGCCGCTCTCTTCCAGCACCGGTATGAACTCGATCGGAGACACCAGCCCGCGCTCTGGATGCTGCCAGCGCAGCAGCGCCTCGACTCCAACGATGTTGCCGTCCGCGACGCTGGTCTTGGGCTGGTAGTAAAGCAGGAGCTCGTTGCGATCGAGAGCGTGGCGCAGGCTGTTTTCCATGTTCAGGATCTCGAGCGCCCGTGCGTTCATCTCCGGGGTATAGAACTGGAAGTTGTTGCGCCCCGCCTCCTTGGCCCGGTACATCGCCGCGTCGGCGTTCTTGATCAGCGTGTCCTGCTCGGTGCTGTCGTCGGGATAGAGCGTGATGCCGATGCTCGCCGTCACGTAGATCTCGGAGCCTTCAAGCTTGAACGGCTCGTCGAAGTTCGCCATGATCTTCTGCGCGACCAGATTCGTGTCCTGCGCGCTGGAGAGATTCGACAGCACGATAGCGAACTCATCGCCGCCGAGACGTCCCACGGTGTCGCCGGTCCGCACCGAACGTGTCAGCCGCTCCGATATCTGCTGCAGCAGCTGGTCGCCTACCGCGTGGCCAAGCGTGTCGTTGACGTTCTTGAAGCGATCCACGTCGATGAACATGACGCCGGTAATCCACTGGTTGCGCTTCGACTGCGCCAGGGCCTGCTTCAGCCGGTCGTAGAACAGCACGCGGTTGGGCAGGCTCGTGAGCACGTCGTAGTGCGCGAGTTGCATGAGGCGCTCTTCCGCCAGCTTGCGGTCGGTCACGTCTTCCGCGATTCCGGCGATGCGGTACACCGTACCGGAATCGTCATGAACCGGGAACGCACGTTCGTGCACCCAGCGGATGGAACCGTCCGGACGCACGACTTGATACGTTTCGTCGTACTCCCCGAGCGCCGCGGATTTCCGCGCTTTAAATACCCTCGGCCGGTCGTCGCGATGCACGGCTTGCACCAGCTTGCGCGGGTTCGCTTGCAGCACATTGACGGGAACCCCCAACAGCTGCTCGCTGGCGGGGCTCACGTAGATGACTTGCTTCTGCGTGACGTCCGTAATCCAGAACACCTGTGGAATGTTGCCGGCGAGCTGACGGAACTGCTCCTCGCTCTGGCGCAGCGCCCGCTCCGCGCGCAGCCGGTCGGAGATGTCGTTGACCACCGTCAGCCAGACCGAGCTGCCGCTGAGCGTGACCCGCTGCGCGGTGACCTCCACGTCAATAATGCGCTCGTCCTTGGTGCGGTGCCTGCGCTGCAAATACAGGGTCTGCTCCTGCGCGCGGTCGCGGAGGTTCTCCTCGTAGCGCGCCTCCTCGCCCGGTGCCCAGATATCGCGCACGTTCATCCGCAGGAACTCATCCCGGGTGTAGCCGTAATGATTCACCGCGGCCTCGTTCACCGCCAGGAAAGCAAGCTTCTCGTCGTTCCACACCCACATCGGCAAAGGACTCAATTCGAACAGATCGCGATAGCGCTCCTCGCTCTTGCGCAGCGACTGCTCCGCTTCCTTGCGCTGGATGAATTGCCCGATCTGGCTGCCGATAGCCCGCACGACCTGTAACAGCGCTTCGTCAGGCTGCTTGATGTCGCGACTATAAAATTCCATGACACCCAAGGGCTGTGCTCCCGCCAGGACCGGGAATCCAAAGGCGCAGTGCAGGCCTGCCTTAGCGGCGATCGGCCCGCGCCGGAAACCCGGCTGCTGCGCGACATCGGGAAGCCATACCGGGGTGCCGCTGAACCATACACTCCGCACGAGACCGCCGGTCTTGGTCCCGGGAGCCCTACCGAGCCAGGTCGGTGCCTCATTGATGCTTTTGCGGCCCACCGCAACGAACTCCGCGACCTCCTTGGCGTCAACATGCCACGTTTCGGCGCACTGCAACACCTCGGCCTTGTCATCCCATCGCCAGTGAGCGCCGCAAGCCCATCCTAGACCTTCACAGATGGTTTGAAGAATTGCCGGCATCGCATCATCCAGGGTTGCTGACTCCGAGAGCACCCGCGTTACCGCATGCTCCATGGTACCGCGGCGGGCGGAGAGCATGCGCTCGGTGATGTCGGCCACCACCGCGATGATCCCGGTGACGTTCCCGGAATGATCGCGCAGCGGCCCGAGAGATGCATCGATGTCGATCGGGCTGCCGTCACGCCGGCGGCGCCGCGCCTCGTGCTTGATAAATGGCTCCCCAGCCAGTAATCGCTTGCGCAATGCGTCGGACTCTGCACGCGACTCGCCCGGCACCGAGGGCAATGGTTTGCCCAGCACTTCGGATGCCTTCCAGCCGTACATCTTTTCGGCGGCGGGGTTCCAGCTCGTGAGCAGCCCGTTTGTGTCGCGCGTGTAGATCGCGAGCGGAGAGGACTCGACCAGTATTTGGACCCGCTCATTGGTGGCGCGCAGCGCTTCTTCGCTCGTGCGCAGCGCTTCCTCCGCCTGCTTGCGCTCGCTGATATCCTCGATGATGCGGATGAAGTAGAGAGGCTTGCCTGCCGCGTCCCTCACCAGCGACACGGTGCGGTTGACCCAGATGGTCGAGCAGTCCTTGCGGATAAATTTTCTCTCGGATGCAAATGACTGGGACTCGCCACTCAGTATCTGTTCCTTGTACTTGGACTTGTCCGAGAACCGGTAATCGGGATGGACGACGTCGGTGCTGGTCATTCCCTGCAACTCGTCCAGCGTATAACCCAGCATCTCGCACAGCTTGGGGTTCGCGTGCAGGATTTTATAGGTATCAATTTCGGTATGCATAATGCCGATCGGGGCGTTGTCAAAGGTCGCGCGGTAGCGTTCTTCGGCCTCCTTGCGTTCGGTAATGTCTTCGATGACCCGGATGAAGTACAGCGGCTTGCCCGATTCATCCCGCGCCAGTGACACCGAGCGGTTCGTCCAGATGGTGCCTCCGTCCTTGCGGATGTAGCGCTTTTCCTCGCTGAACTTGTCGAGCTTGCCCTCCCACAGCAGCTGCCGCTGATTCCTTCCTTTCTCGCGGTCTTCGGGATGCGCGAAATCCGCGACCGGGCGCCCCGCCAGCTCGGACTCACTGTAACCCAGCATCTCGCAGAATTTCTGGTTGACCCGCAGATAGCGGCCGTCTATTGCAGTGTGGACGATGCCGACCGCGGCCTGGTCAAACGTCTCGCGGTAACGCCGTTCCAGCTCCTTGCGCCCGGTGATGTCGTCCACCACCGCGATGAAATACAGTGGTTCTCCCGAGGCGCCGCGCGCCACCGAAAAGGTGCGATTGACCCAGATCACACGCCCATCCTTGTGGACCAGGCGCTTTTCGCTGCTGACACTTTCGACCTGTCTGCTCAGGAGCTTCTGCCGCAGCTGCCCGGTTTCGGCGCGGTCATCCGGATGCGTGACGTCCTCGCTGGTCATGCCGAGCAATTCTTCCCGCGTGTACCCCAGCATGTCGGTAAATTTCTGGTTCACTTGCAGGAAGTGGCCGTCAAGGCTGCTCTGCGTCATCCCCACCGCCGCGTGATTGAACGTCAACTCGAAGCGGTGTTCGAGTTCCTTGCGTTCGGTGATGTCCTCGACCACGCTGATCAGGTACTGCGGGTTCCCCGCGTCGTCGCAGGCCGGCGACATGGTGCGCCGCGCCCACATGATCGTGCCGTCCTTCCGCAGGAACCGTTTCTCGCCCGACATTGCCTTGGAGGCACCGTGCGCGAGCAGCTTGCGGTACTGCGAACCCCGTCCATAGTCGTCCGGGTGGGTAATGTCCTTGACGGTCTTGCCGAGGAGCTCGTCCCTGGCGTAGCCCAGCATGTCGCAGAATTTCTGGTTGACGTCCACCAGAACGCCGTTCAAGTCCACGTGCGTGATCCCGACCGCCGCCTGCTCGAAAGTCTCGCGGGAGCGCTGCTCGCTTTCGCGCAGCGCCGCTTCGGCGCTCTGGCGCGCGACGCGCGTGCGCAGCCCGGCGACGCCGAACGCGATGTCGTCTGCCAGGGTGGCGAGCAGCGCGATCTCTTCCTCGTCGAACGCGTCCGCTTCACGGGCATAAATGCTGATGCCGCCGATGCAACGGCCTTCGACCTTCAGCGGCAGACAGATCAAGGACTGGTAGCCGCGCTGGCGGGCGCGCTCGACGTAGGAGCTGAGATTGGAATCGGTGAAGATGTCGCGCGAGATGTAGCTCCGGCCGTTTGCAATGACCCGGCCCATCACGCTCTGTTGCCTCCCACCACTCGCCTCGCTCCGCTTCGCCTGTTCGAGGTAGCCTTCTTCGAAGCCCGCCGAAGCCACCGGGCGGACCGATTTCTGCTCGTCGTCCTGGGCGAAACCGATGTACGCCTGGACGTAAGCGCCCGATTTCACCACGATGCGGCACATTTTCTGGAGCAGCTCTTCCTCGGAGGATCCGTGCACCATGGCGCGGCTGCACTCCGCCAGAACCCGGCGCGCCCGGTTTGCGCGCTCAAGGTGCTCCTCAGTGCGCTTGCGCTTGCTAATGTCCTCGATGACCTGGATCAGATACGGATCCCCGCCCGCAGCCTGGCGGGCCAGCGTCACGGTGCGGTTGACCCAGATATCCTTGCCGTCCAAGCGGACGTAGCGCTTTTCACCGCTGAAGGACTGGCGGCTGCCGGCCAACAGCTCGAGTCTCAAGTTGTCCTGGCGGTCGCGATCGTCGGGATGGGTGAGATCGCGCGTGGTGAGCCGCAGCAGCTCCTGCGCCGAATAACCGAGGATGTCGCACAGCTTCCGGTTGACCTCGAAGATCCTGCCGTCGGTGGTGGTGTGTGCGATGCCGACCGCCGCCTGGTTGAACGTGGCCTGGAAGCGCTCCTCAGCCTCCTTCCTGTGGGTGATGTCGAGCACTTGCAGCATGCGGCTGCACGGCGTGCCGTCGCGGTCGCGCACCAGAGAGGCCGTGACCTGGACCCAGACCACGTGTCCGAGCTGGTGCACGTAGCGTTTCTCGCGCTGCGTGCTGTTCACTTCGCCCGCAACCAGCTGCTTCATCAGGTCGATATCGACGGCGATGTCCCCCTGATGCGTGATGCTGTGGCAGTCGGTTGCGAGCAGCCCGGGTTCGGTATAGCCGGTGATCCGGCACAGGGCCTGGTTGACCTTCAACCAGCGCCCGTCGAGGCTGGTGAGCGCGATGCCGATCGCGGCAGTATCGAAGGCGTAGTCGAGTTCCTCCCGATTGTGTTCCAGGGCCTGCTGGATATCGTGCGCCTGCTGGCGCAATGCCCTGCGCTCCAGGGTGGCGGCAATCGCCGGGCCCAGCCTGCCCAGCCGGTCCTTGGACAGGAAGTCGGCGGCGCCACGCTTGATGGCCTCGATTGCATCCTCGTCCCGCGCCCTCCCGGACATCAGAATGAGCGGAATGTCGAGACCCCGTTCTTTTAGCTGATCCAGGGCATCGAGCGCGTTGCAATCCGATAGGTGGTAATCCGACAGTATCAGGTCCGGGGCCGGATCAAGCTGTGCGATAAACTCGGCCATGTCCCGCGCGCGCTTGAGCGAATAGACATACCCCGTGCCGCTCAGAGCACGCTCTACCAGCAAGGCATCGTCGTCGCTGTCCTCGAGCAGCAGAATGTTGAGGACGATGACGGCTTTAAGGGGCGGGGCTATATTTCCCATGTTGCCCCTCCTGCGGTGCGGCTTCGCCGTCCGCTGTGCTGGTGAGTGTTCATCCGTGCAGCGCCCATGGCAGTTCGTTGAGCCGCAGCCAGTAGGAGCCCAGCAGTCCCACCGCCTGCGAGAATTTCTCATAGGCTACGGGCTTGACGACGTAGCTGTTGGCCCCGAGCTGGTAGCACGAGCTTAAATCGTCATCGCGGCTCGAAGCAGTAAAAATGATGGTCGGGACCATGCGCATCTGCCCGTCGCCTTTGATCTGCCGCAGCACCTCGATGCCGTCAATCAACGGCAGCTTGAGGTCGAGGAGAATGGCCTTGGGTCGGTTCTCGATTCGTCGGTTCGCATAGGCCTCCTTGCAGAACAAGAAATCGAGCGCCTCGGCGCCGTCACGCGTCACGTGCACCTGGTGCGCGAAGCGGTGTTCGCGCAACGCCTTGAGCGCGCGCTCGACGTCAGCGGGGTTATCTTCCACGAGCAGAATGTCGACCGGCGCGTCTTTCATGGCTTGTTCTGATCCTGAGTCATCGTTTCGGTTGCCAATCCTATACGGGCTCTGTTGCCTTTAACCCACCATAGCTGAATCTTAAGCTGCTGATTGACAGGGTCAATCAGGGATTCCCTGAGTTTTCCTCAGGAAATCCCTGAGGCGGGACCGCCTTCGGGGTCAGATCCCCAACTGT
>ERZ1292645.816-Hain-H14-02um-R2-816-length-10219-cov-9_pt1 | contig 10219 bp, 13 predicted proteins | sample MGYA00564401_ERZ1292645 | MGnify/ENA primary metagenome ERZ1292645 (study PRJEB36523, sample SAMEA6512644) | groundwater metagenome | collected 2019-01-09 | study: AquaDiva: Metagenomics assemblies of 32 groundwater samples | reverse complement strand
TGTTGTGGCCATTAGCATAACTTGAAATACGGCTAAGTTTAGGAAAGGTGTATTTGAGTTTTTCTAAAATGGGCAAAAGCTTATCATTTTTGATAACCAGCGCGTCCCCATCCATAAGAAAGACCCGCCGCGTCCGGGGATAATAACGATACCCTGCCTCTATGTCGGATGTTATTTCCTCATAACTTTTAATGGTAAAAGGCTTACCGCTATATGCCCCGCAAAAACTGCAATAATTCTCCGAGCATCCAGTAGTTACCTGCAAAAGAAAACTCTCTGCTTCTGAAGGGGGCCTGATAGCGGGTTCAATGATAGGCATAAGTAATGGGATTAGAGGTCATTCCTAAAGAATGTGACGCCGTTGTTACAGCAGATTAGTTAGCTGGAAGAAAAATAGTATATTCTATAACTGACTATTAATAAAGCTGTTAGGCAGAAACGACACTATTTATTGTGGCTTATTTCGCAGCAAGAAGTTTTCCTATCTCTGGATGCGCCTTGATCTCCTGGCGGATTCCTTCAATTACCCATATTCTCATCAAAGTCTGGTAGCCAAGTCCTCTGTATCTAGCGATAACCTTGGCTAAATCAATTTGCCTTTGCCCCATCCTTAAAGTGAGCTGACGTTTCCTTTCTTCCCGCCTTCCAGCAGCTTTTTTTAAAAGACTAGGGGCAAATTCAAACGGATCTTTCACCTCACTGAACTCACCAGAATAATCCAATGGGCTGTGCGTATCCCAAAAACGCGCCTCTTCTTCTTCAGTTTTAAATTTAGGTATCTTTTTCACCTTACTTCATCCCCTTCCTCTTTTTGTAATAATGTTTTTCTTTCTCGGTCATGTCCCTGGCACTAATTATCCTTATCCGGCCACTACCCTTGATAACAAAGACTATAAAGAGATACCTTCCCTCTTCTGTAACAGAATAAGCAACATATCTACCTTCCCTGCTTCTCTCATAGAAAGTCCTACTAAATAGAATTGCCTCCTCAACCTCAAAAATAGCAACTCCATGCTCAGCTATATGATTTTCATTCTTCTCATTCCAATCAAAACTATGAATGTGCATCAAAAGCCTTTCATTGCTCTGTTACAAGATTACCACAATGTAACTACATTGTCAAATTTTATTTTTACCCAACTTTCATCCTGTTTCGCTATTATAAAAGCCTGATATGCTTTCTGCCGGGCGTTATCGGTATCAGCCAGAGATAAATAGGCGGGGGCATTTAAACCTGCCTTACCGGTACACTAATCCATCTAATGCAATTCTGGATGCTCGCGGCATAGAAACAGATTAGCTTGGGGAATTAAAACTGTCAATAATTATTCTGTAACTGGTTATTAATAAAGCTGTTAGGCAGAAACGACACTATTTATTCTATACTTTATTCATTAAAACAAAGCACGATATTGTAATAATTAAAGAGGTTGCTAATTTAATAAGAAAATTTATTTTTGTTATTTTAATATTATATTTCACAGGAGAAACGACTAAGTTAAATGAAGTATTATTAGTTACCAGTAGACCCTTCATATTTTCAATTTTTAGCGTATAAGTAGAAATCTCATCGAGAATAACTTCTCCTAAAACGTAATATTGCCCATCAATATCTCCATAGAGATATGCCTTAAAATAATCTTTATTTGAATTATCCGCAGAAGTGTATATCTGAGATACCAAATGATCATTTTTTAAAATATCTATCCTATATACTCCACTAAATTTATCCGCCATAGCAGAAACAGATGGCCTAATCTTGGCTTCGATATTATATTTTGCTTTTATACTATTTTTAAAGTTATATACTTGAATTATGCCTACTTTTTTTAAGTCAATCGGTAGATTAATATAAGAAACCGGTTTATGAACATTAAACGCCCCCTTATTAATAAATAAGAGGTTTAACATTATTAATTTTAGTAGATAGAATAAAGAAATAAAAAAACAAATTACATAAATCTTTTTAATTAATACTGCACTCATTTGCGACACCCTTTCTTATTTTTTTTGTGATAAAGGTATTGGTTTATCAGCTCCCGGCTGCCACCAAGGTAAGTCCGGAAAATTAGAATTTGCGTCTTTCAAAATTCCACTTGCATAAGAATTACTATTATAAAACGGATCAAGGAGCCACGGAGTCGGATCATAAGGTAAATTGTTATTGTATTTTGCTGCAGAGGCGAAGATATTATTGATAAATTGAGCGTCTGAAGTAGTTGTTGAGCTAAATACCCTTGTAATATCATGTAAATTACTTGGCCTATCAGCAAGAGCATTAGGAGTAGCGGTAAGATTACCAAGGGGACTGTTAAGATTTGCTTTGAGATCTGGATTAGCGCTTAAAGTTGCCTCTAATTCTCCACTTGTGTTTCTATAAAAACGCGGGTCATTTCCAAAATCAGAAGGATTACCTGGATGAATAATAATTACTGTATGATTTCCTGGACCAAAAATATGTCTCTCTCCAAGAGCGACATATAATCCGTAGGCATCTGAAAGATTGATTGGATTATTCGAGCAATACCCATACAAATTCACCCCGCCTTTAAAACCTATCGGATCCCTCGTGATAAATCTCCCTGCCCTGGCATCGTAATAGCGGTTGCGGTAGAAGTAGAGTCCTGATTCTGCATCAAGCTGCCTTCCGGTAAAGAGCCAGGGGTTGGCGGCCTGGCTGGTCTGGGAACGCAGCTGTCCAAAGGCCTTATAGGTGTAGTCTGCTGTTTTTGTGCCGGCAGTATCAGTGAGGCTTACCACACTGCCTAAACCATCAGTGTGGTAGTAATATCCTCTTGAGTCAGAGAGGAGCTCATCAATCTTTGGGCCGTGGAGGTAGTAGATAAAGCTGGTGCCGGTTTTCTCTGCGATAAGCTCGTCGCCATCGTAGTAGTATCTGGTAGTAGTGCCGTTGACAGTTTTAGAGATGCGTTTTCCCTGGCCGTTGTAGGTATAGCTTGCGTTTTGGGTAGGGCTTAAGTAGGTTTTGAGGCGATTCTCAAAGTCATAGCTGTATTGGGTTATTTGAGTTCCTTGAGTTTGTTGGATGAGGTTTCCGTTTTTGTCGTAGGTATAGGTTATGGCAGGGGTGGTGGGGTTATAGGTTACGGTTATCTGGTGGGTGGCGATGCTGCCTATGTTATCAGTTACTTCAGCGGTGATGGTATTCAGGCCGGAGTTTATCGGGATATTGTTTGCAGTGAATTGGTTGCCTGTTACGGTTGCAGGTATTGCGTTTACCTTGACTGCAAGAGGGCTTGTGCCGGAGACTGTGCCTTGGACCGGGATTAGCTTTTGTAGTGTTCCCTGGCTCTGGGTGAGCTGGTTTAGGTTATTGTAGGCGTAGGTGGTGGTTGAGCCATTCTCTAAGGAGGTGAGGCGGTTGCCTAAGGCATCGTAGGTGTAGCTGAGGGAATAACCCGTGGCTGATTCTTGCATAAGCTGGTTTAGTTTATCGTAGGTGTAGGAAGTTGAGTCAATAAGGGTGTCTATCCTTGTGCGTCTTGAGTTGGCATCATAAGTATAGGTAGGGGAAATAGGTGTCTGTCCCCTATTTGTCCCCTATTTCCCTCCCTCTTTAGTGGATATATTTTAGAACCCTATTGCCGAATTATAACACCTGGCTCCGAAGTAAACAAGATTAGACTTTACAACATGCTTGCTAAAGTAGTAGCATTACAAGTCATGGCCGTAGGTCAAGATACCGGCAGAGGCGAGACTACCTTTAGCATCGTTAGTATAATCGGTTATGCCTACCTTGGCGTATTGGTTGAAATTATCAAAAAACATAATTTATGCGAAACTTATCTTATCGCAGGGCGTTAGGCTGAAACGAGACGGTTTATTGACACGATTTATTCGATTTATTATTTTGTGCGTATCGCGTGTTACTAAATGCCTGAGAGGCCTCAAAGGAGATAACCTCAAACTTGTTATTAGCGATGGATGAAAATAAAGGGGACGCTTTTATTTATTTGTTTTAGAAGGCTTTGCAAAGAAAAATACAAGCGTCCCCTTTATTTTCAGGAATTGCGGTATTTTATAAAATAGCTAATTATTCAATATGTTGCCTGTTAAACCATTGAGCTATCGTCCAGCTTATATATGCGGGGTACTGATGGTCAAGGCCGCTTGCTTCTTTTACCACTGCCTTGAAGCCGTATTTCAATAATTCCTGCTGGCCGAAATAAGATTCTTTTATATCTACCGTGATATCATTGGTGCCATGGACAAAACAGAATGGAATTTGTTTTCTAACCTTATCGGGCCTCACGCCTGCCTCTTTAATAAGCCATTTAAGGCTGCCCGCGAATGGTGCGCTAGCCGCAAAAATATCAGCATAAGTAAGTCCTAAATATAGCGCGTAGGTGCCTCCCGCAGAGAAGCCTGTTACAAAAATCCTTTTTTTATCTATGGAGTAATCCCGGGTTACTTCTTCTATCATTCGCAGCAAACAGGCATCCTCAACTTTTATATCCCAGTAGTTTGAATTAGCCGAGTCTGGGCATACGATAATATAGCCATATTTTTCAGCGGGCTCCTTCCACCGTTCAATCATATCCATGCCCCGTCCGGTTGACCAATGCAGTGCAACGATAAGGGAATATTTTTGTGATGTGGTATATGCGGTAGGAACGTAGAGATAATATACAAACCCTTTGCTATCTTTGTGCACAACATCTGCATAAATAAGGGATGAGCTAAATAAAACAAACAATATTATTAAAGCCGCTAACTTTATTTTATTGCAACCTGATGCCTTTTTCTTCAATGTATTAAAAATATGGACAGTGACCATTTATCTTGCTATTTTTCTATGTCTTCCTCTCGGTAAAACAGGTAATCTCCAGAATTCATCCAGAATTCCTTACGGATTTTTGTTAGCCTCATTCTTTATGATATTGACTGTATCAATCCGATTATCACTATCGTAACTTACTTCGTATGCCATTATTGTTCCGTCAAAAACCATTTCTGTCGGAGTTCCTACAACCTCCCAAAGGCCAAACGAAAAAACATCAGCAACACCATGAAATAACGCTCTGCCGACTTTACTAGAGGCGTTATAGCCTTGTGTAAATTTAAAAATTTCATACTTTTTTCCGTTTCTATCTTCTGTAACTGTCGGCGCGCCAAATTCAGCGATAAGTGAACTTCTTGAAGTACCTATCTTGAATAAGCTTATATTTTTCTTTCCCGGCTGTCGTGCTGCCATAAAAACAGCGCATCCTTGGATAGATAGGGTTGCTAACATTAGAATTACCAGCGGCATTATCTTCATCTTCATTATGGCCTCCCTTATTTATTATAGGACATCTTTTCAGCTTTTGGCTAAAATTATAGAGGAACCGTTATTTGTTAACCAGTTCAGAAAGTATATCTTTAGCCATGTTATCCGCATCTTTTGCTTTAGTTACATTCAAGCCGTATCGCAAAGCAAAATTATACCAGAGAATATCAGCGGTTTTTAGATCTACTAAAACAGCACTGCTATAGACATCGTTATCTGCGGGGGAATGTTTTCCAATTACCGGGTCATCATCAGCGCCTGCAGCAGCCACAAGTCCGCCAAGAAGGCCAAAGGCATATAGGCCGCCAGCCCAGGGATTCCCATAGTGCTGCTTACATTTAACCAATAACAGAGCGTCTATTTCTGGATCAAGGGATTGAAGCTGTTTTATTTCTTCGCTGAATTTTCTGGAAATAATCGTATTTTTCTTATCCTTCCAAAGCCCTTTAAGCTCTATATCTCTGAGGTATTCGCGGCTATTAGAAATAATCCGTTCTACATCGCTATTCCATTGCTCAGGATAGTCTGCTTTGCGCACCAATTTAAGCTGATAAATACTCTTATTGCGCAAAGATTCAATGATAGCATTCTCCAAAACTTTTCCATCATCATCGCGGTTACTCATATACTCAAGAGGGGCAAGGAAACCTATTGTTCTTATGTCAATTTTTCTATCTTTAAAGTCTTGACTCATTTTGGCGAAATGCGTTGAGGCACATCCTGAAGATACCAGCATACATAACCCTAAAAACAACACTCCTACAAGAGAACCTTGCTTCATTCTTTTTATTTTACCCATATCACTTTAACCCTCCCCTCTTTAGTGGACAATTAGTTAAGATAGTAAAGAGCGTTTTTCGTACTCAAGAAACAGAATTTATGCGAAACTTATCTTATCGCAGGGTGTTACACAGAAACGACACTAATTACCTAATTACCCGATTTTGTTATTTTCCTCTATATGTAGTAATAATTTCTCCGGTCTTGGCGTCTACAAAAATACAAAGATCACCACCTTTATATATCATACCTATTTTCTTAAAATCATAGTAATAATACACCGCCCAATATTCCTTATTTTTAAGTTTATTTAGTCTCTCAATAATGTATTCAGATTTAGAATCTTTAGGTATGTATTCATTCCAAGGTGTATTGTATTTAGTAATTTTAATATCCATTGATTTAATATCATATCCGAGTTTAATTGCTTCTTCATTGGCTATTTCAATTGCTTTTTTCTCTGTTATTTTCATATTATCTCCATAACTTTTTAAGAAAAACACTAATAACAAAAATATACCGCCAAAAATTGCTCCTATTAAGATCGGTCTTGCTCTCATATATTATATTTCCTCATATAAGGTTCTATTTAGTTTGACGCAGGGCACCCACCTGATTGCGGAATTATTGTTTCTTGACTTGTTGAAGGATCGTATCGCTTAATTGTTCCACTAGGTGTACCTAGATATCCAGTAGTGTTCATTTGATCATTACCTATTTTATCAGTCTGTGAGAAATTTTCATTATCATAACCTGGATCATTTGCGCCATGCGTATGATAATCACCTGTTATCTGGACGCCCTGAGGAACTGGTCCTAGTGAGGTGCCAGCTCGGCTACCAGAATTTGATTCAGTATAAGAATATGTTCCATCAGAATTCTGATATATCCAACCTCCATATTCTCTTCCTTCTGAAATTGATGTAGGATTTATATCATTTATTGCATCTCTTGCGGCTGTGTCTTGAGTTGGGTATGGATCGCCTGGTTTTAATCCAAATGGGTCAAACCAATCGATAGGATTATTTTTGACATACCCATACAGATTTATCCCGCCTACTATGCCAATCGGATCCCTCGTTATAAACCTCCCTGCCCTTGGCTCGTAGTATCGGTTGCGGTAGAAGTAGAGCCCTGACTCCTGGTCAAACTGCCTTCCGGTAAAAAGCCAGGGATTGAAAATTGAGCCTGACTGTGAGCGCATCCCGCCAAATGCCTTGTAGGTGTAGTCTGTGGCTCCTACCTTAGTGTATTAGTTGAGGCTGTCAAAGAACAGAATTTATGCGAAACTTATCGTATCATAGGGTGTTACGCAGAAACGAGACGGTTTCGCTAGGTTAACTAGTTAATATTACCTCGAAAAAAGATTCTCTGATAATGTATACAGCGTCTTATTTAAATATACAACGCTGATAATATGTATAAGAATGAAGAAAAGCGCCAAAACAATTCCAAGTGTTTTCCTCCTATATAACACAAACAAAAGACCGACTAAGCTGAAGTATAATATTAAAATTATGCCTGTTGATACGCTTGTAAAATTTTCCTGTAACCAAGGGTACTTCTCTATTAATTTCATACTCGTCACTAAAGGTGGGCTGGTAAGAAGAGCGAAAATCCCTGAAAAAATATCTATAACATTTAATGCCGATAATAGAATAAATATCCCTCCGATGGTACCGCCAAATAGTAAGCCCTTGGCTGCTGGATGTATTTTCCTCATTTCCACCGCCCTCTTTATCTCGGATTTTTTTTCTGGATTCCCAACAGTTCACCCATCTTTTTCTCGAACTTATCCCAAGGCCAATCAGGATGTGCTTCTTCCAACTTTTCCAACAAATCTTCTTTTATTTGTTCCAGCTTTTTACCGGACTTGGCATCAAAGGCATCCTTATTACTTATCTTGTCACCTACCTCTTTTGCAATTTCATTTATCGTCTCTTCCCTATTTTTCCCAGGAAGGAGTGGAATATCCGGTATTTCTTTCAGCTTTTCCTTCACAATCTTTTCAACAGCTTTGTTAAGAGGCCATGATGCTAATCCATAAGGGTCTACTAAATTTACGGGATTATTTTTAACATAAGTATAGAGATTCGCTCCATCAATAAAGCCGGCAGGATCCCTGGTTATGAACCTGCCTGCCCTTGGCTCGTAGTAGCGGTTGCGGTAGAAGTAGAGCCCTGACTCCTGGTCAAACTGCCTCCCGGTAAACAGCCAGGGATTGGAAACCGAACCTGTCTGTGAGCGCATCCCGCCAAATGCCTTGTAGGTGTAGTCTGCTGCTTTTGTGCCTGTGGAGTCAGTGAGGCCAACTACACTACCTAAGCCATCGCTATGGTAGTAATATCCTCTTGAATCGGAGATGATTTCGTCAATACGCGGGCTATAGACGGACTCTGGGCCTTATGCCGGAAACAGAAAATACCGGCACCTGAGCCTTTTCAATCGAAGAATCCGGAATTAGTAGAAGCATAAAATTATGAGTTGCGGAGCGATGTCCCGTATCTACTTTTACAGGAAAGAAAAGACTTGACCGTCAAAGAAACAGAATTTATGCGAAACTTACCTTATCGCAGGGTGTTACGCGGAAACGACACTAATTACCCCTAATTACCCTAATTACCCCTTCGCATGTAAAGCGTCTTGGCTTGTTTGTTAAATTAAAAGAGTTGTGTATACTGTCTAGGACTTAGGACTTTTGTATTGGACTATCGCAAACCTTCGATTACCAGCGGCCTGTTACTTTTTGATATTTTCTTAACTGTTAAAACTATATCTGTATTTTTACTAAAAAACACCCTACCATTTACATCTATATAACCAGGAAGAGACATATTAGCAATTAGACGATTATTATCAATAATAAATAAATGACAACTTTCTTTCGCAGCGGTTATCCAAGCTAATTCTTCTGATAACCTTACGTCATTAACAATAGGCATGAATTCATCCTTACTCACATAAGGTGGAGTAATGATTTTTAAATAACCACTGTGAAAATTTGATAATTTTATTTCTTCTGTTTGATCTATTGATAATTTTTTGTTAGCGGTAGATAAGCTAATATCCAAGCTTTTAAATTCTTTTGGTTTTATTTTATAGCAACCAAAAATAGCTACAAGAAAAATAACAAATAAGAATTTAATTGTAATAATTCTAATTTTAGTATGGTCCATTATTTTTCTGAGGATAAATCGTAGTAAGCTTATTTTGGTCTATATTTGTTTGATTCCAAGCAGCATCTCTTCCTGTTTTGTTATTATTCAAATCCATTTGCATTTCCATCCAAGGTTGATTATTATTAATCATATTATCTAACTCGTGTGCCCATCCAGATGCCCAGGAGGTAAGCTGATTTATTTCTTCGGCCATCCGTTTACTCCACTCAGCATGTCGCATAGCATCTCGAGGGTCATTATGACCTATAGGAAATTTTGCACTAACTTCTCTTACTATTTGTTCTGCGCGCCAAGGATCGAAGGTAACCTGATTGCTCCACCAATTCCAAACGCTTTGCCACCCCGATCTATTATTCGGTTCCAGACCAAAAGGATCAAGGAGATTTACAGGATTATTATCAACATACCCATACAGATTTATCCCGCCTGCTATGCCAATCGGATCCCTCGTTATAAACCTCCCTGCCCTTGGCTCGTAGTAGCGGTTGCGGTAGAAGTAGAGCCCTGACTCCTGGTCAAACTGCCTCCCGGTAAACAGCCAGGGATTGGAAACCGAACCTGTCTGTGAGCGCATCCCGCCAAATGCCTTGTAGGTGTAGTCTGCGGCTTTTGTGCCTGCGAAGTCGGTGAGGCTAACCACACTGCCTAAACCATCGCTATGGTAGTAATATCCTCTTGAATCGGAGATGATTTCGTCAATTCTTGGGCTATGGAGGTAGTAGATAGGGCTTGCGCCGGTCTTCTCTGCGATGAGTTCATCGCCATCGTAGTAGTATTTGGTGGTGGCAGAGTTGACAGTTTTAGAGATGCGTTTTCCCTGGCCGTTGTAGGCGTAGCTTGCGGTTTGGGCAGGGCTAGTGTAGGCCTTTAGCCTATTCTCAAAGTCGTAGCTGTATTGAGTTATTTGAGTTCCTTGAGCCTGCTGGATGAGATTTCCGTTTTTGTCATAGGTGTAGGTTATGGCAGGGGT
>ERZ1292645.648-Hain-H14-02um-R2-648-length-11696-cov-7_pt2 | contig 10225 bp, 9 predicted proteins | sample MGYA00564401_ERZ1292645 | MGnify/ENA primary metagenome ERZ1292645 (study PRJEB36523, sample SAMEA6512644) | groundwater metagenome | collected 2019-01-09 | study: AquaDiva: Metagenomics assemblies of 32 groundwater samples | reverse complement strand
AGCTTCTCCCAACACGGTGGTCGCCATGAAGCGATATCGGGGCCTGACGCTGCGCATCCTCGGGCGGCGCTCTCCGGCCATGGGCCCGGGCAGGGCGCAGCTGATCACGCAAATCGAGCGCACCGGCTCGATCTCGGCCGCCGCGCGCGCGATGGGGATGTCGTACCGCCGCGCCTGGCAACTGGTGGAGGCCCTCAACCGGAGCTTCTCGCGGCCGGTCGTTACCAAAGCGGTCGGCGGCAAACGCGGCGGCGGGGCGGTGGTGACGGACTTCGGCAAGCGCATGGTGGCGCTCTACCACGCGATGGAGAGCAAGGCCTCTAGCGCGATCGCCACCGATGTCCGGCGGTTCTCGAGGCATCTCCGCAGGTCCCGTTGACGATACAGAGTTCACCGAGAAAATAAAAAGCGATTAGCATCGGTTTGGATTTCTTAACCCTCTGTGTTCTCTGTGCTCTCGGTGGCTAAAGCCTTTTGTTCTAAGCGGTGACGAGAAGCTTCATTCCTGCGAGTGACATGACGATCGCCAGCGTCATCAGCAGCCCCTTCTGATTGAGGCGCGCCAGTCCAAGCCAGGTGCCGACAAACGCGCCCGCGAGCGCGGCGGCGGCCAGAAGCGGCAGCTCCTGCGGCAGCGACTGCGCGGTCAAGGAGCCTGCGACCAGCGCGACGGTCGAATTCAAGAATATGAATGGGGCGGCGATTCCCGCCGTCGTCTTCGGCGCCGCCCAGCCAAGCATCAGCAGGGTGGGGCTGAGGAAGATGCCGCCGCCGGTGCCGGTCAGTCCCGCGATCAGGCCGATGAGGGCGCCGATGAAGACTGCCGGGAGCCGCTTGACGCGTACGACGCCTTCCTCCATTGCCGTCCGCGAGCCGAGCGCCCGCCATACGAGGTAGAGCGCGGAGAGCAGCAGTACGACGCCGACCGCCGCATAGTAGCCCCCGCGCGACAGGCTGAGCGCGCCTCCGACCGCGGCCAACGGCATGGAGCCGAGCAGGAACGGCCACAGGCCGGGCCACGAGAAATATCGCGCCTTGCGGAAGCGGTACACGGTGAGCGCGGCCACCAGCACGTTCAGGAGGAGCGCGGTCGGGCGCATCGTCGCGGGGGCAAGGCCAGCGAGCGACATCATGGCGAGATAGCCGGATGCGCCGGCGTGGCCGACCGTGGTGTAGAGCATCGCCACCGCAAAGAACGACGCACAGAGGATAGCGAGCTCGTATGGCTCCATGTGGTTCTACAATAGCACGGCCGTTAGCGTTATTCCTACACGGGAATAGCGACTGTTTCCCGAGCGCCATCGTGGGATGCCGGCTAGCCGTTCAAGTTCGATTTTGGCGCCAATGTCCGTTATGATTGCATCGATACGCGCATGAAGATCTTCGGCTTTGCGGGATGGTCCGGCAGCGGCAAGACGACGCTCATCGAGAAGCTGATCCCGCTGTTCGTGGCGCGCGGTCTCAAGGTGTCGCTCGTCAAGCACGCCCACCACAGCTTCGAGGTGGACCAGCCGGGCAAGGACTCGTACCGCCACCGGCACGCGGGCTGCTCCGAGGTGCTGGTGACCTCGTCGCGGCGTTGGGTGCTGATGCACGAGCTGCGCGGCGCTGCCGAGCCGTCGCTCGAGGAGCACGTCAAGCGGATCGCTCCATGCGACCTGCTGCTGGTGGAGGGATTCAAGCGTGAGCGCATCCCCAAGCTCGAGGTCTATCGCGCCGCGGTGGGGGAATCTCTGCTCCATCCGCACGACGCGAGCATCGTCGCCATCGCCCGCGACCAGCGACTGGAAACGCTGCTGCCGCAGTTCGACCTCGATGACGCGCCGGGTATCGCTGGCTTCGTGCTGCGCCACGTCGGGCTCGCCTGACGACGGTGACGAAGTGACGAGGTGACGAAGTGACGAGTGGCTTGTGACGCGCGAAGTAGGAGCGCATAATTAACTATATGATTACAGTGCTTTATTTCGCCCGGCTGCGGGAAGCTCTCGGCATGGGCACCGAGCGGATCGCGCTGCCCGCCACGGTGCGCGACCTGGAGGGTTTGCGCGCGCTGCTGGTGGCGCGCGGCGGGGCGTGGGAGCAGGAACTGGCGCCGAGCAAGCCGATACGCGCCGCCGTCAATCAGGCGATGGCTCCTGGTGACACGCAGATCGCTGACGGCGATGAGATTGCGTTCTTCCCGCCGGTTACTGGTGGATGAGGAGTGACGCAGTGACGCAGTGACGAGGTGACGAAGTGACGGTAAGAATTCAAACTGCTGACTTCGATATCAATGCGGAGATCGCGGCGTTGCGCCGCGGCAACCCGAAAGTCGGGGCGGTGGCGAGCTTCATCGGCGTGGTGCGCGACGTCAACGAGGGCGACGCGGTCTCCGAGATGACGCTCGAGCACTATCCCGGCATGACCGAGAAGGCGATCGAGGACGTCATCTCCCAGGCCCGCTCGCGCTGGAACGTGCTCGATGCGTTGGTGGTCCACCGCGTCGGCACACTCAAGCCTTCCGACCAGATCGTGCTGGTGGTTGTGACCAGCGGTCACCGCGGCGACGCCTTCGCCGCGTGCGAGTTCATCATGGATTACCTCAAGACGGGCGCGCCGTTCTGGAAGAAAGAGCAGACCGCCAGCGGCACGCGCTGGGTGGATGCGCGCGCGACCGACGACATCGCCGCCGAGCGCTGGCGGTTTAAGTAGCGTTAAAGCCGGACGCAATGCGCCGGTTTAACTCCGCGTGTTCGAACGGACGATATGATCGCCGTTCAACACGCGGGCATAACGAACTGGGGGATGACCTAGGAAAAGAAATAGGAAGAAATAGGTTCAGCTCAGACTCGATTTTCCATTCCAGCTCGCATGGACGTAAAGAAAATCGTCTTTGCCGCCATTTTTCAATTTCCGTCAACTCACATCGGAGGCATCGTGCCGTTCTTCAAGCTTAAGGAAATGCCGGAACCGGTGGTAGCGCCGGGACACTCCACGGCTTACGGTCCGACCATTACCGGCCAAGAGCTGGAAATCGGTTACTACACCGAACCCAAGGGGACTGGCGCGCAGCCACACCACCACCCGAGCGAGCAGATGATCATGGTTCTCGCCGGGCGGCTCCGCATGCGGATCGACGATGAGGTCCGCGAAATCGGGCCTGGCGAGGTGGCCCTAATCCTGGGCAACCAGGAGCACGAGCAGCAGGCGCTCGAAGAGGGCACCCGCTTCGTCAGCTTCAAGACGGCGGCCGGCGCGCAGCCTATCGACGACTAGAACGTCCGGGCGAAAAGTTAATCCGACCCTCTTTACACCCTTGACTCGGGCAGGGAAGTCCCTTTCATTCGTCAGGCCGTGTAGGAGATACAGCGATGGTCGAAGTTTTAGGGGTGCAAGAGCGGCCACAGTCTCTTGGAGAGGAGATAGCGAACAGCGTCAGCCACGGCATCGGCTTGCTGGCGGCGTTGGCTGCCTTTCCGGTTCTCGTCATGGCCGCGCTCCAGCGTGGAGACGCAGCGGGAATCGTGGGCGCGAGCGTGTTCGCGACCACCATGGTGTTGTTGTACCTCACGTCCATGCTTTTCCACGCGTTTCCGGAGAATCGCGCCAAGCGCGTATTCCAGATTCTCGATCATTCGGCAATCTACTTCCTGATCGCCGGGACTTACACGCCGTTTACGCTCGGCGTGCTCCGCGGCGCCTGGGGTTGGACCCTGTTCGGGCTCGTGTGGGGGCTGGCCATCGCCGGCACCGTAGTGAAGGCCCTCGGCGGCGTTCGGTACACGACTGTCTCGACGTGGGTGTATCTCGCGATGGGCTGGTTGATCCTCATCATGGCCAAGACGGTATGGACTCTTGTGCCAAACTGGGGGCTGTTCTGGCTACTTGCAGGCGGTATCGCTTACACGGCGGGCGCGGCGTTTTTTGCGGCGGAACGAATCAGGTACTTTCACTTCGTGTGGCACCTGTTCGTTGTCGCGGGCACCGCGTGTCACTTCATCGCGGTACTGTGGTACGCGGCCTAACCAGGCGTCCGCCAATGTCGACGCGCTGCCATCTCCTGTTTGCGCTCAGCACGCTCTCGTTTTCGTGGGCAGCGTTGGCGGACTGCGTCGAACCCGCTCAAGGGCGCATCATCGAGATTCGAGCGAAGGCATGCGAACGCATCGTTGCCGAAGAACATGACGAGGTGCGCAAGCACGCCGGCCCGCTGTTCAAGACTTGGAATTTGAAGGACGCGTACACGGGAGCACTGATCACCGATCAATCGCGTGTCGTCTGGATGGACCCGTCGCGGAATCCCAACTCCTGCGGAAAGTTTCCGATCGGCAAGCCGGTAGAGCTGAGAGCTTATAACGTGTGCTGCGACACCGGCCGGTGGGGCAAGTGTGTTTTCGGTGGCAACTTTCTCGGGAACATCGACGGTAAACCGTTCAATACGTTTCAGTAGGCAGGGTTCAGGAGCGAGCGTGCGGTGTCGATCGTCTCGGTCGCAGTGAGCCCGACCGGGCCGATGCCGCGTGACACCAGCTCATCCGCAGCGGCGCCATGCAGGTATACGGCCGCCAGCAGCGCGGTCTTCGCTTCGGCGCCTTGCGCGAGGAATGCGGCGATCATCCCCGTCAGGACGTCCCCCATGCCCGCGCTCGCCATCCCGGGATTTCCGGAGGTATTGATGTGCCAGGTTCCTTCAGGCGCCGCGCAGATACTGCCAGCACCCTTGAGGACAACGAGACTGTTGAGCCTTGCAGCAAGTGTCGTCGCGGCGCCGACGCGGTCGTTCTGCACTTCGCGCGCAGTGATAGCGAGCAGCCGCGCGGCCTCCGCCGGGTGTGGCGTAAGCAGCGATGGCGCCCGCCGGCCCCTGAGCAGGGCGGCGAGATGGATGTCGGCAGCGATAAGGTTCAGTGCGTCGGCGTCCAGCACCAGCGGCAGCGGCGACTCCAGAGCTGCGCCGAGGTAGAACGCGGCATCCGGCGACTGGCCGAGGCCGGGGCCGACCGCGAGGCAGCTCAGGTTGGGGAGCTTCAGCACTTCGTCGGCGCTGCGGATCATCAGCTCGGGCTGCGACGCATCGGCGAGTGGAGCATCCTGCGCCAACAATCCGACGTAGACCCGTCCGCTGCCTAGCTTCAGCGCCGCGCGTCCGGCGAGCAGCGCGGCGCCGACCATGCCGGGCGCGCCGCCCACGATACCGACGCTGCCGTAGTCGCCTTTGTGGCTGTTGCGCACGCGCGGCATGAGAGCCGTGGCGAGCACTTCGCGGCCGATCAGGAAGCCGCCTGCCGGGCGCAGCGCCTGCGCATCGAGATCAAGGGTGCGCAGATGAATCTCGCCGCAATGATCGGGGCCGTCGAGAGTGAGCAGGCCGGGCTTGAGCGCGATGAAAGTGACCGTGTGGCGCGCGCGAACGGCGCCGCCCAGTACCCGCCCGGTGTCCGACTGCAGACCGCTCGGCACGTCGATGGCGAGCACCGGCTCTGCGAGGTTATTGACCGCCGCAATCCATTCCGCATAGCGTCCGGTGACCTCACGCTCCAGGCCGATGCCAAACACGCCGTCGACCACCAGTCCCCAGTCTTTCGGGGCCGGCAGCGCTTCGACGATGCCGCCGCCCGCAGCGCGCCAGGCACGCAGCGCCGCTTTGGCGTCCGCGGACAGCTTGCTTTCCTCGCCTGCGAACACCACCGTGACGTTGAACCACCACTGCTTGAGATGGCGCGCCAGCACGAATGCATCGCCGCCATTGTTGCCTGGGCCGGCGAGGATCAACACCGGCTTGCCGTTGCCGCCCGCGACCTCGCGCGCGACTTCGGCGGCCGCAAGCCCGGCACGTTCCATCAGCTGTGGCGGGTTTGGGGACGCGGCCGCGGCGGCTTCGATTGCGCGTACGTCGGCAGTGAGGTAGATCGGCGTGTTGTGAACCACCCGTATGCTCATAAGTCCGCGTAGTTTAGCGTGAATCGCCTCGCGCGCGCTGCGGCACGAAGCGATTTAATGTAGAATGCTTTTTTAGCGGCTCAGATTCGCTCATGTCGCAATTGCTAAGGCTCAGGGGACGCAACGCCCTCTCGGCCTTCCGCCTCCGCAAGCTCAGCCAGTCCGTCACCGCCGCCGTTCCACGCCTCTCCGGTATTCAGGCCGAGTTCTGGCATTTCGTCCTGCTGGATCGCCCGCTCGACGGCGGGGAAACGAAACGGCTGGAACGCATCCTCACCTACGGTCCGGCTGACGCCACGGTGAAGGCGCACGGCGATGTAATGCTGGTCGTGCCGCGCATCGGCACCATTTCCCCGTGGTCCTCCAAGGCGACCGACATCGCACGCCACTGCAGGCTCGATGCGGTGCAGCGCATCGAGCGCGGCGTGGCGTACTGGATTTCGATGCGCGACGGTCTGGCCCTTTCTTCAAACGAGCGGGCGGTATTAGCACCGCTGATACATGACCGTATGACGGAAACGATGCTCGACTCTTTTGAGGATGCTGCCCGCTTGTTCGAGCATTTCCAGCCCAGGCCGCTCGCAACGGTGGACGTGCTGGGCGGGGGCGTGGCGGCGCTGGCGCGCGCCAACCGCGAGATGGGGCTCGCGCTGTCGGAGGACGAGATCGCGTACCTCACGGAACAGTTCACACGCATCGTCCGCAATCCGACCGACGTCGAGTTGATGATGTTCGCTCAGGCCAACTCCGAGCACTGCCGGCACAAGATCTTCAACGCGGACTGGGTGATCGACGGCAAGCCGCAAGCCCAATCTTTGTTCGGGATGATCCGCACCACGCACGAGAAAAATCCCCACGGCACGGTGGTCGCCTACGCCGACAACGCCGCCGTCATGGAAGGGGCAGGCGTGGCGCGCTTCTATCCGCAGCAGGACGCCGAATATCGTTTCGTCGAGGAGCTCACCCATACCGTGATGAAGGTGGAGACCCACAATCATCCGACCGCGATTTCGCCGTTCCCAGGGGCCGCGACTGGCGCCGGCGGAGAGATCCGCGATGAAGGCGCCACCGGTTGCGGCGCCAAGCCCAAGGCGGGGCTCACCGGATTCACGGTATCCCATCTTTGCATTCCCGGCTTCGAGCAGCCGTGGGAGCGCGACGGCTACGGACGGCCGCGGCGCATCGCCTCGCCGCTGCAGATCATGCTGGAAGGCCCCATCGGCGGGGCCTCGTTCAACAACGAATTCGGCCGGCCCAATCTCGCCGGCTACTTTCGCACCTTCGAGCAGCGCGTCGCGGGCGCAGTGCGCGGCTATCACAAGCCGATCATGATCGCCGGCGGCATCGGCAACCTCGCCGCGCGCCACGCGCGCAAGCGCGGGCTGGCTTCCGGCGCGCTGCTGATCCAGCTCGGCGGCCCCGGCATGCTGATCGGGCTGGGCGGCGGCGCGGCTTCCAGCATGGATACCGGCACCAACCTGGAAGACCTCGACTTCGACTCGGTGCAGCGCGGCAACGCCGAGATCCAACGCCGCGCGCAGGAAGTCATCGATCGCTGCTGGTCGCTGGGCGATGCCAACCCGATCCTTTCGATACACGACGTGGGGGCGGGGGGGCTGTCCAATGCGCTGCCGGAACTGGTCCACGCAGCGAAGCGCGGCGGTCGCCTCGACCTGCGCAAGATCCCGAACGAAGAGCCCGGGATGTCACCGCTGCAGATCTGGTGCAACGAGGCCCAGGAGCGCTACGTGCTGGCGATCGCTCCGCAGGATCTCGAGCGCTTTCGCGCGATCTGCGGGCGCGAGCGCTGCCCGTTTGCCGTGGTCGGGGAAGCGACCGATGACGGGCGGCTCACCGTAGCCGACCCGGTGTTCGGCAACCGTCCGGTGGACATGGAACTCACGGTGCTGCTGGGGAAACCGCCGCGCATGATACGCCGCGTTACGCACGAGCTGCGCGAGTTGCCTCCATTCGAAGCGGCCGGCATCGATTTGCGTGAAGCGGCGTACCGGGTGCTGAGATTGCCCGCCGTGGCGGACAAGACTTTTCTGATCACCATCGGCGACCGTACCGTGGGAGGACTCACCGCGCGCGACCAGATGGTCGGTCCATGGCAGGTGCCGGTGGCAGACGTGGCGGTGACATTGCTCGGCTTCAACACCTATCGCGGGGAAGCATTCGCGATGGGCGAGCGCACGCCGCTCGCGCTGGTGAGCCCGGAAGCCTCGGGACGCATGGCAGTGGGCGAGGCGATCACCAACATCGCGGCAGCGCCCATCGCCGGCATCGGCGACATCAAGCTTTCCGCCAACTGGATGGCCGCGGCCGGTCATGCCGGCGAGGACGCCGCACTGTTCGATACCGTGCGCGCGGTGGCACTCGAGCTGTGCCCGGCGCTCGGCGTGAGCATACCGGTGGGCAAGGACAGCCTGTCGATGAAAACCACTTGGACGGAACGGCCAAGTGGTTTCGGCGCAGACTTACCTGCCGGGCAGGTTAGTCGGAGCCAAAACGCAATAGAGAACGGCACGAAGAAAGAGGTGACGGCGCCGCTCTCGCTGATCGTTTCCGCCTTCGCTCCGGTAGCCGACGTGCGCCGCACGCTCACTCCGCAACTCAGGACCGACTGCGGCGACAGCGATCTCGTACTCATCGATCTCGGCTCGGGGTTATGCCGACTGGGCGGCTCGGCGCTCGCCCAGGTTTACGGCCAACTGGGGAGCACCGCGCCGGACGTGGATGCGGCGCGGCTCAAGGCGTTCTTCCAGGTGTTGCAGCAGCTCAACGGCGGCGGAAAGATACTCGCTTATCACGACCGTTCCGACGGCGGACTGTTCGCCACGGTGTGCGAGATGATGTTTGCGGGCCGCTGCGGCGTAAGCCTCGACCTCGGCGGGCTCCCCGGCGGCAAGTCGGCACCGGAAGTGCTGTTCAACGAGGAGCTGGGCGCGGTGCTGCAGGTAAGGCGCGGGGATCTGGCTGCGCTAAGGCAGGCGTTCGCTGACGCCGGACTGACCGGCGCCTGCCACGTGATCGGCACGCTCTCTGCCGATCTGCGGTTGCGCATCACCGCTGGATCGAGCGAGCTCTTCAGCGACACGCTGGTCGATCTGCGACGGGCGTGGTCGGAGACCACCTACCACCTGCAGAAACTGCGCGACCATCCGGAATGCGCGCAGCAGGAGTACGACCGCATTCTCGATGCCGGCGATCCGGGCCTGCATGCCGTTCTTACATTCGACCCGTCTCAGGATGTGGCCGCACCGTTCGTGAGCCGTGGCCCGCGCCCGCGGGTGGCGATACTGAGAGAGCAGGGCGTGAACGGCCAGACCGAGTTGGCGGCGGCCTTCGACCGGGCGGGGTTCACCGCGGTGGACGTGCACATGAGCGATATCATCGCCGGGCGCGTCAGCCTCGCGCAGTTCAAGGGGTTTGCGGCGTGCGGCGGGTTCTCCTACGGCGACGTGCTCGGCGCCGGCGAGGGATGGGCGAAATCGGTCCTGTTCAACGCGCGCGCGCGCGAGGAGTTCGAAGCGTTCTTCAGGCGCGCCGACTCGTTCGCGCTCGGCGTTTGCAACGGCTGCCAGATGATGAGCAACCTGCGCGAGCTCATCCCGGGGGCGGAAGCGTGGCCGCACTTCGTGCGCAACCAGTCGGAGCAGTTCGAGGCGCGCTTCGTGATGCTGGAGGTGCAGCGCTCGCCCTCGCTGTTCTTCGAGGGCATGGCGGGCAGCCGCATGCCGATCGCGGTAGCGCATGGCGAGGGCTACGCCGAGTTCACGGGCGCGGCAGCGCATGCGGCGGCGGAACCGCTGGTCGCGTTGCGCTTCGTCGACAACCGCGGCGTGGTGACGGAGACCTATCCCTCCAACCCTAACGGCTCGCCGTCCGGCATCACCGGGCTGACCACGCACGACGGGCGTTTCACCATCCTCATGCCTCATCCCGAGCGTGTGTTCCGCACGGTGCAGAACTCCTGGCATCCTGGTTCCTGGGGTGAGGACGGTCCGTGGCTGAGGATGTTTCGCAACGCACGTCGCTGGGTGGGCTGACGCCCACCGGCGACGTAGCAGACAGCATTCAGCTGCGTAGGGTGGGTAAGCGAAGCGAAACCCACCGTGAGACGGTGGGCTGCGCCCACCCTACGAGCTATCGGCAAGTATCGGAGGACATCGCGTCGGCCGCCTGCGCGCCTCCGGGGTCAGATCCCCGAAAACAGGACTGAGACCGCACGCGCGGCCTCTGAATCGGTATCGGCAAGTATCGGAGGACATCGCGTCGGCCGCCTGCGCGCCTCCGGGGTCAG
>ERZ1292645.814-Hain-H14-02um-R2-814-length-10234-cov-6_pt1 | contig 10234 bp, 19 predicted proteins | sample MGYA00564401_ERZ1292645 | MGnify/ENA primary metagenome ERZ1292645 (study PRJEB36523, sample SAMEA6512644) | groundwater metagenome | collected 2019-01-09 | study: AquaDiva: Metagenomics assemblies of 32 groundwater samples | reverse complement strand
TTTTTGACGGTTCTTTCCACGAAGTTGATTCTTCGGAAATGTCTTTTAAAATTGCCGGATCAATGGCTTTTCAGGATGCCATTAAAAAAGCCAAGCCGATAATTTTGGAACCGATAATGAAAACAGAAGTTGTTGTTCCCCAGGAATTTTTCGGCGATACAGTAGGGGATTTATCTTCCAGAAGAGGCCGGATTGAAGAAACCGAAGATCGCTTAACGGCCAAGGTTATTAATTGTAAAGTTCCTTTATCGGAAATGTTTGGCTACGCCACAGCCTTAAGATCCTTGACAGAGGGAAGAGGAATCTTTACAATGGAGTTTGACCATTATGAAGAAGTGCCGGCTAATATTGCTCAAGAAATCATTGACGGCAAAAGAAAATAATAATATAATAGTCGTGTAACTAATTATTAATAACTAATAAAAAACATATGGCGGAAAAAGAAAAGTTTGTCAGGGGCAAAACCCACATGAATATCGGCACCATTGGTCACGTTGACCATGGCAAAACCAGTTTAACGTCGGCGATTTTGCATGTCATGAAACTGAAAGGTTTCAGGGCAACAGAAAGATCGGTTGATGAAATCGATGCCGCTCCTGAAGAAAAAGCTAGAGGGTTAACAATTTCCATCTCTCACTTGGAATACGAAACGGAAAAACGGCATTACGCTCACATTGATTGTCCGGGTCACGCCGACTATATCAAAAATATGATTACCGGAGCCGCTCAAATGGATGGCGCTATTTTAGTGGTCTCGGCGGTTGACGGCCCTATGCCTCAAACCAGAGAACATATTCTTTTGGCAAAACAGGTTGGCTTGCCGTCTTTGGTCGTATTTTTAAATAAATGCGACGCTGTTTCCGATCCGGAAATTATTGGCTTAGTTGAATCAGAGGTAAGAGAATTATTAAAGAAATATAATTTCCCCGGCGACCAAATTCCCATTGTCCGAGGATCGGCTATAAAAGCTTTAGAAGCCAAATCGGCTGACGACGAAGCCGCTAAACCAATTTTGGAATTAATGAAAGCGGTTGATGATTACTTCCCGGATCCGATCAGAGAAACCGAAAAGCCATTTTTAATGGCAGTAGAAGATGTTTTCTCTATTGAAGGCAGGGGAACAGTGGCCACCGGCAGAATTGAAAGAGGTATAATTAATTCCAACGACGAGGCGGAATTAATCGGAGTCAAGCCGACGATAAAAACCACGGTTGTCAGTATTGAGATGTTTAATAAGATCCTTGATCAAGGTATGGCCGGAGATAACGTCGGCATACTTTTGCGGGGATTGAAAAAAGAAGACGTGGAAAGAGGCCAAATTTTGGCCAAACCCGGCTCGGTCACTCCTCATACCGAATTTGACGGAGAAGTTTATATTTTAACTAAAGAAGAGGGCGGCAGGCATACTCCTTTTTTCACCGGATATAAGCCTCAATTATATTTCAGAACTACCGATGTTACCGGAGACGTTTCATTGCCCGAAGGCACGGAAATGGTTATGCCCGGCGATACGGTTAACTTGAAGGTAAAATTAATCGTCCCGATCGCCATGGAAGAGAAACAGAGATTCGCCATCAGGGAAGGAGGGAAAACCGTAGGAGCAGGAGTGGTAACAAAAATAAACAAATAAAAAGTTCCTTGCAAGATGGTTAAAAAGAAAATCGCTGAAAGCAAAGAAATAGAATTAAAGCCGAAACTTAGAATTAAGTTGCGGGCTTATGACCATAAGGTTGTTGACAGCTCGGCAAAGCAGATTATTGAAACGATTTTAAGGCAGGGTTCAGGAGCTTTAGGACCGATTCCTTTGCCAACTGAAATAAAAAAATTCACTGTCAATCGGTCTTCTTTTGTCCATAAAGATGCCAGAGAACAATTTGAGATGAGAGTCCATAAAAGGATTATTGATATTTTGACTCCTAATCAGAAAGTCATAGAATCCTTAATGTCTTTAACCCTCCCCGCCGGCGTAGATATTGAAATCAAAATGTAAAATCCGAATTTGAAAAAGTCGCCCCTCCGGGCGGCTTTTTGTTAATAGCAATTCAAATAAACAAAGCCCGAGGTCGTTTAGGTGTGAGAATTTGACAAATTGGATTTAGTATTATAAATCAGAAAAGGCCGATGACTATCGATGACGGATTCAGGCGTTGGGTCATCTTTAGTCTTTCGACGCAAGACGGCTCTAAACATCCCGGATTCGATGCCATTATCGACGGGATGAAACGCGATGATATATATGACGAAATGTGGCATATCACTGGAAGGGGAGTATATTTGCCGACCTTGAAAGATATTATGAACGATCTCGTCAGAGCATATATTCGCAGGAGCCCTTTGATAAAGTTTGAGGCAAAATATAACGTTAGAACCCGCAGTGGATCGATAGAGATTTAGCTCTATCGAAAGCGGCGAAGCAATTATATTGCTCGCCGCTATTTTTATTCCTTTCCGTAGTTGTTCGGCACTCGGTGTCGCACATGTAGTTAAGGGTGATTATATAATAGTTGACATTATTGTTGAGAAAAGATATACTCTATTATATGTAAATCAGCGAATAACGAATCTGTTACGAATATACAAATTCGTATATTCGCGATAAATTCGATATCCGTTGATTTTTTATGAAATTTATTTTAGGAAAAAAATTAGGAATGACTCAAATATTTGATCAAACTGGAAATGAAATTCCGGTAACTTTGATTGAGGCCGGGCCTTGCTCTGTCACTCAAATTAAAACAAAAGACAAAGACGGATACGAGTCCGTCCAAATTGGTTTTATCAAAAAAATTAAGAGAATTAAGAAAACGGAAAAAGGGAAAGAGTTTAAGTTTCTAAAAGAATTTTTAGGCAGCGGAGAGTATAAAATTGGAGATGAAATTAATGTTTCAGTTTTTCAAGAGGGCGATCAGGTGAAAGTGGCGGGCATTTCCAAAGGTAAAGGTTTTGCCGGAGCGGTAAAAAAAGAAGGCGTTCACGGAAAAAATAAAACCCATGGCACGAAACACGAAGAAAGAACAACCGGTTCCACCGGCGCTTCCCAGCCGTCAAGAGTTGTCAGGGGAATAAAAATGGCAGGACGTTTTGGTTATGAAAGAGCGACAATAGAAAATGTAAAAATTGCTAAAATTGATAAAGAAAATAATATAATTGCCGTCCGCGGGGCTGTTCCCGGAGCCAAAGGAACATTATTGGAAATTTATGAAAATCCCAGTTTATAGTCAAAATGGAGAAGAGATGGGAGAGACCTTATTGCCGAAGGAGATTTTTGACGTTAAGTTTAGTCAAGATTTAGTCCATCAGGTGGCAATAATTCAAGCGGCTAACAGAAGGCAAGTTATTGCTCATACTAAAACCAGGGGAGATGTCAGCGGCGGTGGAAAAAAACCATGGAAACAAAAGGGGACAGGCAAGGCCAGAGTAGGTTCCAGCCGGTCGCCTTTGTGGCGCGGTGGCGGAACTGTTTTCGGCCCCAACAAGGAAAAAATTTATAAGAGAAAAATAAACAAAAAGACGGCAAGATTAGCCCTTTTTATGGTTTTGTCTTCTAAGGTCCGGGACAAAGAATTGATTGTTTTGGAAGATTTAAAAATTGAAACGCCGAAAACAAAGTTAATGGCGGGAATTATTGAAAATTTAAAATCAAAAATTGCCAATTTTAAAACCGGGACTGTTTTGATTTTATTGCCGGCAAAAGAAGAGATAATTTTCCGGGCCGCCAGAAATATTGCTAAAACCGACGTTATGGAATCAAGAAATTTGAATGCATTGGATTTACTGGACCATAAATATTTATTGGCGTCGAAGGCGTCTATTAAAGCGATTAAAAATACATTTCTTAAAAAATCCGAAACTTAGAAGCTTAGCTTCTAAGTGAGAAGCTAAGCTTCTTTCAACCATTATGACTACTTTAAACAAAAAATTTAATGAAATATGGAAGGCTTTAAAAAAACCGCGAGTTACCGAGAAGGCTACTGATTTAGCGGAAAAAAACCAGTATGTTTTTGAAGTTTTTCCCAGGGCCGGAAAGTCTGAAATCAAAAAAGCGGTTGAGAGTTTGTATGGAGTTAAAGTGACGGGAGTAGGAATAGTTAATATCCCCAGAAAAGAAAAAAGGGTTGGCAGAAATATGGGGTTTAAGGGCGGCTATAAAAAAGCCATTGTTAGGATTAAGCAAGGCCAAAAAATAGAAGTTTTATCGAGATAAACCATGAAATCAATTTTAACAAAACAAGGTCCGGAAAAAAAATTGCTTGTTTCTTTGAAGAGATGGGCCGGAAGAAATTCTACCGGCACAATTACCATCCGGCACAGGGGAGCGGGAGCCAGGCGCCTTTATAGATTGGTTGATTTTGGCCAGCCAAAATTAGATGTCAAAGCGAAAGTTATGACACTTGAATACGATCCTTACAGGTCGGCTTTTATCGCTTTGGTGGAATATCCGGACAAGGAAAGAAAATATATTTTGGCTCCGAAAGATTTAAAGGCGGGAGACGAAATTATTTTTTCCGAGAATGCTGAAATAAAATCGGGCAACAGATTAAAGATTAAAAATATTCCGGTTGGCACGATGGTTTTCAATATAGAATTAGAGCCGGGCCAAGGAGGAATATTGGTCAAAGGAGCCGGAACAGCGGCAAAAGTCCAGGGATCGGAGAATAAATTTGTTCAAGTGGAACTTCCATCTAAAGAAACCAGATTGATTTTAGGGGAATGTTTTGCTACTATAGGCCAGGTTTCTCATCAGGAGCACAGATTTGAGATAATCGGTAAGGCGGGTCCTAAGCGCCACAGAGGATGGCGGCCGACCGTTCGCGGTTCAGCAATGAATCCTCCTGACCATCCTCACGGAGGCGGCGAAGGAAAAACGCCAATTGGCATGAAACATCCTAAGACTCCTTGGGGAAAGCATGCCAGAGGAGTAAAAACAAGAAATAAAAATAAATGGACAAATAAAATGATCGTTAAGCGCAGAGGGCGATGAAGTAGCGACTTCATCTTTCAACTTCATTTTTTATTCTAAAAAATTCGTTAAATAATTATGTCAAGAAGCTTAAAAAAGGGTCCGTATATAGATGAAAGATTGGTGGCTAAGTTCAAAAATTTAAAACAGGGAGGGAAAGAAATTATTAAAACTTGGTCAAGGAGATGCACAATTATCCCAGAAATGACAGGTTTTACTTTTGGAGTTCATAACGGGAAAGATTTTATTGTTGTTAAAGTTTCTGAAGAAATGGTGGGTCATAAGCTTGGCGAGTTTTCGTCAACTACCAAATTCTCGCGTCACGGAGGAAGAATGCAAAAGGAATTGGAAACAAAAGCCGCTGAAACCGAAGCCGCAAAAATGGAAGCGGTTAAAAAAACAGAACCGGCTAAAAAATAGTTATGATAAGAGCTAAACTCAGCAATTTAAGAATCGCGCCCCGGAAATTAAGATTGATAGTTGATTTAATCCGAGGGAAATCGGCTATGGAAGCCGAACGGATTTTAAATTTTGCCGTAAAAAGGGGAGTAAAAGATATTTTAAAACTTTTAAAGTCAGCCGTATCTTCAGCCAGACATGATTTCCAAATTGAAGAATCAAATTTATATATTACTAAAGTTACAGTTGATGAGGGGCCGAAATTAAAAAGATGGATGCCAAGAGCCAGAGGCTCGGCTTCAGAAATTCAGAAAAAAACATCTCACATAACTATTATTCTTGATGAGATAGACCCATCCTTCGCTAAAGCTACGGAGGGCAAGGAAGAAATTAGGGTGGAAAAGGAGAAGATAGTTAAAACAGATAAACCTAAATTTGAAGTTAAAAAAGAGGCGCCGAAACCTAAAAGAACAACGGGATTAAAGAGAATATTCAGGAGAAAAGCAATATAAAAAATTATGTCACATAAGGTCCATCCAAAAGCATTCAGAATAAGAGATATTGCCGATTGGCAGGCAAGAGGTTTTTATGGTAAAAAAATAGCTCCTAAACTTCGGGAAGATTTTGAAATCAGAGAATTTTTAAAAAATAAGATAGGAAAATTGGGGGTTGAAAAAAACGAAATTGAAAGATCGTCAAATAAAATTAATATCATTATTTCTTCGGCCAGACCGGGATTGCTTATCGGACGGGGCGGAGAGGGAATAGAAATTTTGAAGAAAGCGCTTGAGAAGAAAATTTTTAGCAATTACGCAAAAAAGCCGGAAATAAAAATAGAAATTAAGGAAGTCAGATCAATCTGGGCTTCAGCGCCTTTAGTTGCTCAATGGATGGTCAGTCAAATTGAAAAAAGGGTATCATTCCGCCGGGTTTTAAAACAAGCCAGGGATAAAGTTACGGCGACAAAAGGAGTGGAGGGAGTCAGAGTTGAAATCGCCGGGCGCTTGGACGGAAATGAAATTGCCAGAAGGGAATGGTTAAAAGCAGGGAAATTGCCGAGACAGACTATCAGGGCGGATATTGATTATGCAAACGAGCAGGCTTTTTGCACCTATGGAACAATCGGGATAAAAGTTTGGATATATAAGGGACTTAAATTTTAAATATGTTAACGCCAAAAAGAGTAAAACACAGAAAATGGCATAGGGGAAGAAGGAGGGACAAAGGAATTGAAACAAGGGTAACCGATCTTGTTTTTGGCTCTTTTGGATTAAAAAGTTTGGGCATGGCCTGGATTCCTTCCCGTCAGATTGAAGCCGCAAGAAGAGCCATTTTAAGATATTTTAAAAAAGGCGGCAAGCTTTGGATAAGAATTTTTCCTCAAAAACCGATAACTAAAAAAGGCATAGAAGTTCCTATGGGCGGCGGCAAGGGTGATGTTGAACATTATGCGTTTCCCATAAAACCGGGAAGGATTATTTTTGAGATAGACGGAATTGATGAGGCAACCGCTAAAGAAGCTTTGGAAATTGCGGCCGATAAAATGGGAGTTAAAACAAAATTTGTAAAAAAATAAAATGCAAGAAGAGATTTTAAAAACGCTTCAGGAAAAAAGAGAAAAATTACGGCAATTGCGGTTTGACCTTTCTGCTGGTAAAGTGAAGAATGTCAGAGAAATAAGGCAAATAAAAAAAGATGTTGCCAGAATTTTAACCTTAAAAAAATAATGAAAAAACAACTGACAGGTAAAATTATTTCCAACAAAATGCAGAAAACTGTGGTAGTTTCGGTTGAAAGAATCAAAGAACATCCGAAGTACAAGAGAAGATATATGGTTCGAAAAAATTATAAAGCTCATTGCCAGGAGGGAGAATTTCAGGAGGGAGATAAGGTTATTATTGAAGAATGCCGGCCGATATCAAAAGATAAAAAATGGCAGGTTATTAAAAAAGTATGATCCAGTTACGCACAATGTTAAAAGTAGCCGATAATACGGGAGCGAGAATCCTGCAGTGTTTTCATATTTTAGGCGGAAGCAGAAGAAAATACGGCCAGATTGGCGATATTATTGTTGGTGTGGTAAAAGAAGCAGAGCCGAGGCGCATAGTAAAAAAACACGAAGTCACCAGAGCGGTGATTATCCGCCAAAAAAAAGGATTAAGAAGGCCGGACGGCACGTATGTTCGTTTTAGCGATAACGCCTGCGTTATTTTGGAAGGGAAGACTAAAGAACCTAAGGGCGGGAGAATTTTTGGCCCAGTCGCCCGTGAGATAAAAGAAAAGGGTTTTGAAAAAATAACCACTTTAGCTGAAGAGCTTGTATGAAGATTAAAAAGAATGATCAAGTGTTAATAATTTCCGGTAAAGACAAGGGAAAGAAAGGCAAGGTTTTAAACGCTTTTCCTAAAGCGAATCAAGTTTTGATTGAAGGAATTAATTTGAGAAAACGGCATCAAAAACCGAAAAAGGGAGGAGAAAAAGGCCAAGTTATAGAGTTTTCCGCCCCGGTTAACGTTTCAAACGTAAAATTGATTTGCCAGAAATGCGGAAAAGCTGCTAGAGTGGGGTATAAAATAACCGGAGATAAAAAAAATAGGATTTGTAAAAAATGTAATCAAGAAATTTAGAATATGGCGATGAGGCTTCGCCTCATCTTAATACTTCATTTTTATTATATAAAAATTCGTATGTTAAACTTAGAAGAAAAATATAAAAAAGAGGTTATCCCGGCAATGATGGAAAAATTTGGCTATAAGAATCCAATGGCCGTTCCTAAGATTGAAAAAGTGGTTGTTAACACCTGTTTTGGAAGAATGGTTGCCGACAAATCGGGCGAAGAACAGAAAAAAATTGAAAATTCAACTATGCAGGATATTTCTCTTATTTGCGGTCAAAGATCGGTTTTGAAAAAAGCAAAAAAATCAATTGCCGCTTTTAAACTGAGAGAGGGATTGAACATCGGAGTCGCCTGCACCTTAAGAAGAAAAAGAATGTATGATTTTTTAGACAGGCTGATTCATATTGTTTTACCCAGATCGCGTGATTTTCGGGGGATTAATTCTAAGGGTTTTGATCAGTCCGGAAATTTAACAATAGGCATGAAGGAACATATCACTTTCCCTGAAATATTATCTGAAAAAGCCAGGAACATTTTTGGACTGGAGATTACTGTTGTGACTAATGCTAAAAATAAAGAAAAAGGAATTGAATTTTTAAAATTAATGGGCTTCCCAATAAAATAGTATGGCAACTAAAGGACAAATAGCAAAATCAAAAAGAAAGCCGAAATTTAAATCGCGGGTTGTCAGGCGCTGTTTCCGCTGTGGCAGAAAAAGGGGTTTTATGAGACAATTCGGATTGTGCAGGATATGCTTCCGCGAAATGGCAAATCAAGGATTAATACCCGGCGTTAAAAAATCATCATGGTAGACCCAATCGCTGATATGTTGAACAGAATAAGGAATGGCCAGGCCGTTTCAAAAGAAACGGTTGATTTTCCATTTTCCAATCTGAATTATGAGATTGCTAAGGTTTTGGAAAAAGCCGGGTTTATCGGAAAGATAGAAAAACAAAAAAAGAATTTAGAAATTACCTTGAAATACGAAGACAAGAAGCCTTTTATTTCGGGATTGAAAAGAATTTCCAAATCCGGCCAGCGGATTTATGCGCCATTTAAAGAAATTAAAAAAGTGAAAGGCGGTTATGGCGTAGCTGTTGTTTCAACTTCCAAAGGATTAATGACTGACAAGGAGGCGATAAAACAGAAATTAGGGGGCGAAATAATTTGTAAAATATGGTAATTCAAATATATGTCAAGAGTAGGTAGAAAACCAATTGAAATTTTAGATGGGGTTGAAGTGAAAGTTGTTGGCAGCAATGTCAGTGTTAAGGGACCAAAGGGCGAAATTTCCCGGGAATTTCCGTCTGAATTTAAAATTGCCATAGAAGGGAGTAAAATTTCAATTATCCCGCCCCAATTTGAGAAAAAAATAAAAGGAAAGCAATTGAAGAGGATTGAATCCCTTTGGGGCACGGCAAGAGCTAACTTAAATAATATGGTTAAAGGAGTGAAAGACGGTTTCGAAAAAAAACTGGAAATTGAGGGTATAGGATTCAAGGCTTTGATTTCGGGAAAGGACCTTGAGCTATTTGTTGGTTTTACTAATTCTATAAAAGTTCCGGCGCCGGAAGGAGTAAATTTTTCAGTGGTGAAAAACGTTATCACGGTTTCCGGCGTGGATTTAGGAAAAATAACCCAGGCGGCTTCAATAATCAGAAAATTTAAAAAACCGGAACCTTACAAAGGGAAGGGTATAAGATATCAGGGAGAAATAATCCGGAAAAAATTAGGTAAAAAGGCAGTCGCCACAACCGGTGCCGCTTAATATTATGTCTATTCAAAATAAACAAGAAAAACAATATAGAAGACGCCAGCGGATAAGGGCGAAAGTTTCCGGCACTAATAAAGTTCCGCGGCTTTTAGCTGTTAAATCAAACAAGCATATTGCCGCCCAATTAATCAATGACGATAAGGGAGAAACGTTAGCCAGTATCAGTGATTCAAAAATGAAGAAGAATAAAAAAATAGATCAGGCTCGCGAGGTCGGAAAATTAATTGCGGAAAAAGCCAAGGGATTAAAAATTGAAAAAGTAGTTTTTGACCGCGCCGGATACAAATATCATGGTAGGATAAAGGCCTTAGCTGAAGGAGCGAGAGAAGGAGGACTCAAATTTTAAGAACTTAGAAGCTTAGCTTCTAAGTAAGAAGCTAAGCTTCAAAAATTATATGTTCAGACAAAATAGAAAATTTGATAAGCCGAGGGATGAGTTTGACTCTAAGCTTTTGGATTTGGCCAGAGTATCCCACACGAGAGC
>ERZ1292645.813-Hain-H14-02um-R2-813-length-10234-cov-8_pt1 | contig 10234 bp, 14 predicted proteins | sample MGYA00564401_ERZ1292645 | MGnify/ENA primary metagenome ERZ1292645 (study PRJEB36523, sample SAMEA6512644) | groundwater metagenome | collected 2019-01-09 | study: AquaDiva: Metagenomics assemblies of 32 groundwater samples | reverse complement strand
GGGGGGTCAATTTTATTTGCAGATAGGGGGTCAATTCTCTTGACAAACAACACACCGCACCGATGAGTTAGGTCGTTGGTAGCTGGATCTATTGCATAGCCATATATGGTTTTCTTCTTGGTGTCGGTTTGGGCTGGCTTCCGTCCCTTATCGTTGCCTACATCGCGGGCCTGCTTTGGCCGCTTATCGCGCATGCCATCACAGTTATCGTGTTGCTTGTCATTATCACGTATGGGTGACGGACATCACATACAGGAGGCAAAAAGTGGACAGGCTACTTTATGAGGGATTTTCCTGGGCGCCACCGAGGGCGTAAGGTCGATTCAGGCCCCGATGACTTGGATCGGTGTCAGATTTGCCTAAGTTCACAGCATGAATCTTGCCGTTCATATTGTGGAATGATAGAATGGCGATAGGCCTCTTGGGCCGCCGTGTTCGGCGGTCGGCCTAATACCAGTTAGGCGGTAGGATGATTCATCGCGCTTGAACACTATTGTAGGAGGGTTTCAGATGAACCCAACAAGTACCTCGATTTTTGATCTGAGTCCGTCGGAAAAGCTCCAGCTCGTGGAAGACTTGTGGGATGACCTTGCGGCCACGCCTGAAGCGGTACCAGTCCATGACTGGCAAAAAGAAGAGCTGGCACGGAGAAAGGCCAACCTGATGAAAAACCCGGCCTCTGGACACACGTGGGAAGAAGTCAAACGAAGTGTCCGAAGTCGCTATGGCCGCTGAGTTGATCATTGCGTCGGAGACCGAGCAAGACATCGCAGAGGCTTACGCCTGGTACGAGGGTCGGCGGACCGGCTTGGGAGAAGAGTTGTTGAGCTGCGTCGATGCGTGCATGGAAGAGATCCGCCGCACGCCCGAGATGCATGCTGTTGTCCACGAGAACTATCGCCGGGGGTTAGTGCGCCGCTTTCCGTATGCGGTCTTCTACGAGTATGCAGAAGGCACGGTGACCGTCTACGGCGTATTTCACACCTCTCGCGATCCCGACAAATGGCGTCAGCGTCTTCCTTGAGTTGGTGTGGTGTGACCGGTCACCTATCTAATCGGTTTCAGCGGACGGCTTACCGCCGCCGCTGACCCGCGTAGTTATGCGCAATGCCACAATTCACAATTATCCAATAACATTCATCACGAAAGGAGCGAATCAATATGCGACATCATATCCACAAGTTAGGCCGGCCGGCTCAACTCTCACGCCGCCCTACAGGGAGAATTCCAATGCGCATCGCCCGAGAATTGCGAGTGGCAGTCAAACTCTTCAAAGAGTTAGAAACAAAAGCCTCAAGAGACAAAAACATCCATGACGCTCATGTGAAATACGGCTATACACTGAAAGAGATTGCAGATCATCTGAAGATCCATTATACTACCGTCAGTAAGGTGGTTTCAAAACGAGAAAAGGAACAAAGCTGATGTTTCAAGACCTGACCCTGAGGACTGTTATAGCCTACACATGGCAAGGCCATTGAGGATCGAATATGCGGGGGCTGTCTATCACGTGACCTCCAGGGGCAACGCCCGCAAGAAGATTTTTGCCGATAACCAAGACAGAGAGATCTTTATTGCCACTTTAAGCGCGGTCGTGAAGCGCTATAACTGGTTTTGCCATGCCTACTGCCTCATGGATAATCACTACCACCTCATGATCGAGACACCCGATGCCAATCTATCCAAAGGCATTAGACTTATAAACGGCATCTATACCCAGAGATACAACATAAGGCATGGAAGGCCTGCCACGTATTTCAGGGGAGATACAAGGCGATCCTGGTGCAAAAAGAAAGATATCTCCTTGAGCTTGGCCGATACGTAATCTTAAATCCAATAAGGGCAAAGATAGTAGAAGATCCGGGACAATGGCCATGGAGCAGTTATCCGGCTACTGCCGGACTTAAGAGTGCACCCTCTCAAAGAGATTGCTGACTACCTACAGATCCACTATACTACAGTCAGCAGGGTGATAAGGGAAAATGAGGGGAAGTGATGAAACTGAAGTAAATATCTCCTTCCGGAAAAGATGGGAAAAAGAACATAATTAATAAGGAGGGAAGAACAATGGCTTTAGAAATGCATATTTTGATCGAGAAAGAAAAAGATCTATATTCCGCCCTTTGTCTTGAACTTAATATAGCCTCGCAGGGCAAGACTATAAAGGAGGCTGAAAAAAATATAAAAGAGGCTATTGATCTTTATCTGGAAGATGTTTGGGAGAGTGGTGAAGAAAAGGAGTTTATCCCCCGTCCTGCCCCTGTTGAAGAGTGGTTGAAGTACTTTCAGAAAAGGGCGGATGATATAAAAGGAGATATCTTAAAGAATAGAGAGATCATCTTATTAGAGGCGATAATTGGATAAGAGACTCCTTAGCTTAACCTCAGACGATATCGTCAGAATCCTGAGAGCAGAAGGATTTGTTTTAAGCCGCACCAAAGGGAGTCATCTTCAATATGTTGGTCTTATAAAGGGACAGAAAAGGAGGGTAACAGTAATGGCCAAACAGAGGAGGTTCACTCCCAAAACCTTGAAGTCAATGATAGAGCAGTCAGGGTTGAATGCGGAAGAGTGGCTCGAGTTAAAAGAAAGGATTTAGAAGAGAGATGGACCGACATATCCCCTACCACATCCAAAACCCCAAGGACAGCACAGAGATAGCGCTGATCCCTGGCGGCTGGATCCGGATGTTGATTATCATTAGGAGGTTGTGAAAATGAAGAAAAAAAAGATCCCCACGATTCACCGGGGAGAAATTCTTATGGAGGAGTTTTTCAAACCAATTGGGATCAGCCAGTATAGATTGGCTAAAGACATTAATGTCCCGGCGCGCCGTATCAACGAGATCGTTCATGGCAACGTTCGATCAGCGCCGATACGGCTTTAAGGCTATCGCGGTATTTCAATCTCTCAGAAAGATTTTGGCTGAACCTGCAGTCCAGATATGATTTAGAGGTTGAGAAGGATAAGCTCGATGAGCGCATCGAGACGGAGGTCAAAGTCTTGGAGTTGCCAAGAGTCTAATAAATCACTCCACAGGATGCGGCATAACTACCGCCGCACCTATGAGTTCAGGCCCACAACCTATCTTCCCCTTGCAATCTTCGCCTTTTTTCTGAGAAAATGCCCTGCGAAAGGTTAAAATCGCCTCTAACTTAGAGCGGCAGGAACATGTTGTTTGAAACCCCTGAGGATACGCACAACGCCTATAACCGGTTCCTGAAAAAGAAGGAGTACAGGAAGGCTTATAGCTGCCTTGAGAAGATCCTTCACCAGTTCCCTGATGATACGGAACTGTTAGGGGAGATTGTAGATCTCTGCGTCTTTTGCTGGAAAAGGCCTGATCTTAGCAGGCAATGGCTGATTAGGTTGGCAAAGATCAGCTCAACATGGCTTGACTATCTGCTTCTCAGTCAGGTAGAGGCAGACTCAGGGAATATCTCAACTGCATGGGAGTATCTGAAAAAGTCCAGAAAACTCCAGAAGACGCAGCCATGGAACACATCCAAGAAGAAACCACAAAAGCTCTTTTCTGAGGTTGAGGAGTTAATAAAGCATAGGGAGTGGAATATCCGCCTCAAAGGATCGGCCCCGGACAATGTACTGAATGAAAGGCCGCAGGTGGGGAAGTTAAATGATAAGGCAATAAAGCCTGCAAAAGAGCAAAAGGGCAAAGGGATGCCGGCCGGAAAGATTGAAAAAGATAGAGGGAAGCTGTCTGTTAGCCCTCCTGCATTACCCGCACAGGCCCCTGTCCTGATCCCGACATATTCCGTTCCGGTAAAAATAGAGCCTTTTAATAAGGAGATATTTTCATCGCTAATTATGGGCGGGAGATCAACATTGCAGGAGGTCCGTATGCTGATCGATTACACACACCTTGCCATTCAGAGCGGGTTTGATGATCTTCTTTGCCTGAATGCTATAACCGGGATAGAGAAATACTGGTACCAGACAGAGACGGTAAAAAAGGTACTCAAATATTTTCATGGAAGGGTACTTTTGTGCGACGAAGTCGGGCTTGGAAAGACGATAGAGGCAGGGATGCTCATAAAGGAATACCTGATGCGGGGCATGGTCAGGAACATCCTGATACTTACCCCGGCGCCGCTTGTTTCTCAATGGAAAGAAGAGATGCGGACTAAGTTCGGGATCGAGTTCCTGACCACTGATGATCAGGAATATCTGAATGACCCCGCAGGGTTCTGGAAGGAGAGGAGTATTATTTCTTCCATAAATATTGCAAAGGGAAATAAAAATGCGCCGCTGATATCCGATCAGTTCTATGACCTTGTGGTAGTCGACGAGGCACATCACCTGAAAAACAGGGAGACCCTCGGATGGAAACTTGTTAATCAGATCAAGAAAAGGTTTATCTTCCTCCTTACTGCCACCCCTGTCCAGAACAACCTGATTGAGCTTTTTAATCTTATTACCCTGCTGAAGCCTGGTCAGTTCAAGACCGAAAAGGTCTTTAAACAGGAATACGTCATGAAAGGAAATCTCAAGGCCCCTGCGAACAAGGAGAGATTGAGGGATCTCCTCAGGGATGTGATGATAAGGAATACAAGGAGCGCCATAGACCTGAAACTTCCCAAGAGGTTTGCCACGACCTTGAGGCTCGAGCCGACAGAGGTTGAAAGGATGATTTACAGAATGGTCACCGAATACTTGAGAAGAGGGGGTCAAAAGAGACAGATGGTCAATCTCCTCTTGCGGGAGGCGGGAAGCAGCCCATTTGCCCTAAAGAAAAGCCTCCTTAATATGGCTGACAGGGATGGCGTGAAAGAGATCATAGATGTCATCGATGTCCTGAGCGACATATCCAAAGGGAAGGCATTGATAGATATCCTTATGAAGAATCCGGCTGAAAAGAAGCTGGTCTTTACCCAGTTTGTAAAGAGCGTGGATTATGTCTCCGACCTCCTTTCCAGACACGACATCCCCTATCTCCTTTTCAAAGGGGATATGTCTCTTAAAGAAAAGGATAAGGCGATAGCGGGATTTAAAGATGATATCCCGGTACTGATCTCTACTGAATCAGGGGGCGAGGGAAGAAACTTGCAGTTCTGCAATACCATTATAAACTTTGACCTGCCGTGGAACCCTATGAGGATTGAACAGAGGATAGGGAGGCTTCACAGGATAGGACAGAGCCGGGATGTATTCATATTTAATCTTTCGTTAAAAGAGACTATTGAGGATTATATCATTGATATCCTTGACAATAAGATAAATATGTTTGAGATGGTAATAGGAGAGATTGAGCCGATACTTGGGATTATAGGAGAGGATAAGGATTTCGATGATATAATCCTTGAACTCTGGCTTAACAGCGGCGATGACAAGGGGATCAGGGAGGGCTTTGAGAAACTGAGTAACGACCTTGTTGATGCCAAAAGAGAATATCTGAAGACAAAAGAGATGGATACCGAGATATTCGGCGAGGAGTATGAGATATGACAGGGACTATCCAGGACTTTCTAAAAAGTATCATGGAGTATAAAGGCTCCCTTGTCGAGAGGATGGAAGATGGCTTCCTTGAGGCGATTATCCCAACTGAAGTTTCCCGGATATTAGACATCCCTGAACACGCAAGGTTCTCCTTTTCTTACGATGCAGATCAGAAAGAGGCGATATATGCATCATACGATTCAGAACTTTTTAAATCCATAATCCTGCTTCTTGGCGATAAGGGCAGGTTTTCCTGCGCCGCTATTGAATCGCCTGTCCCAAATCCCGAAAAGATTTCAAATATAGTGCAAAAAAAGATATCCCTCAGTAACGCCATCTTTCGCCTGGAGAGGACCGAGGTCAGGAAGATGTCCTATCTCCTCCTGGGCTTTAAATACACGGCGTTGTCCGATGAAAAACAGGAAGGGGTCACGGCCGTCTTGATAAATAAGGAAACCCTTTCAACAAACATGCTCGAGAATGGTCTTAATGAGGTACTGGAGAGCCTAAGAGAGTCAGATGAAGAGAAAGAGATTTACCTCCCTGAATCCCTAAAGATATTTCAGGCGGCCTATTCTGCGGCTGCCGAAACGATAAAGAGAAGACTGTCCGATTTTGTAAAAAGCCTTGAGAGAAGGCTTAACCGTGATGTTAGAAGGGTCTATGAGTATTATGAAACGCTTAAAAAGGAGACAATTGCAGCCATAAAGCGGAAGGCCGCCTCTGAAGGACAGGACATGGGCCTGTTAGATAGGCAGATAAAAGAGAGGACGATAAAGGGAGAGGGTCAGAGGGCTTGGCCTTTGGAGGGGGACGGTCGCTCCCCTGAGGAAAATCGGAGGCGGGAGTCAGGAGTCGGGAGTCAGGAGAAAAGTATCCTGGATTCTGAATCCAAACAGCGAGCGGACGTAGGGGCAGGGCTTGCCCTGCCCAACCAAGGGCGACCACAAGGGTCGCCCCTACAGGGGCCGGTGCCTGCCTGTCCAGTAGGCAGGGAGGGGGATGGTCGCTCCCCTGCAATTGACCAGCGAGCGGAGTCGAGCGTAGGGAGGGGGAGGCTCCATCCGGCTCTGCCGGTGGAGGGGGATGGTCGCTCCCCTGCGATAGATAAGCTCCTTAACAAATTGGATGCAATAGAAGCGGAGCGGAATTGGAAGGCACAGGATCTGATCTCAAAATACTCTTTGAGCATCAAGATAGAGCCGGTTTCAGCAATAGGCATAGTCACGGATGTCCCCGTTTTCTGGATAAACATAAAGAGACGCCTTTCTTCAAGGGATTTCCCTGTAACATATAACACCATTGTCAGACAATTTGATCCCCTTCCCTGTGAATCGTGCTTTAATCCACAGCATGGTTACTTTATCTGCGATGAAAAGCTTCACATCATCTGCGGGAATTGTTTCAGGGCATGCGCTCGCTGCGGGAAACCCTACTGTCGTGCATGTCATAAAGAAACATGTCCGAGATGTAAAAAATAGAGGTTAGGTGTAAGGTGTAAGGGGACACTTCCCATATTATCCTTGACATTCACATCACCCTGGAGTAATTTCATTCCATGCCACGGATAGCAAGAATATGCGCCATTGGTTACCCTCACCATATAACCCAGCGTGGAAACAACAAAGAGACAGTCTTTTTTGAAGATGAGGACAGGAGATTCTATTTAAAGACCCTCAATAAATACAGCCATAAATGGGATTTAGAGATTTGGGTTTACTGCCTTATGGATAATCATGTTCATATACTTGCAGTACCACAGAAGTATGAATCGCTTGCCAGGGGTATAGGAGGCACCAACCTGGTTTACACACAATATATAAACCGCAAATATAAAAGAAGCGGAAGGCTTTGGCAGAACCGTTTTTATTCTACGATAATAGAAAAGGAATCGTACCTATGGGCTGCGTCAAGATACATAGAGCGAAATCCCGTGAGGGCAAAGCTTGTCAAGGAGGCCGAGGATTATTCCTGGTCAAGCGCCAAGGCCCATGCTTTGTGGATAAGAGACAATATACTTACAACAGACAACTGGTTGGAGGAAAGAGGGATAAAAACCTATAGAGAATTTTTAAGAAGAGAAGATAAAGAAGTAGAGAACCATATAAGGAAAGCGACATCAACAGGCAGACCCCTTGGGGGAGAAGGATTCATAAAAAGACTTGAGAGAATCCTTGAGCGAGACATCTTACCCAAGAAAGCAGGGCGGCCAAAGAAAGGGAAGGGAGAGTGAAAAGGAAAATATGGGAAGTGTCCCCTTTCTATTCTATTCCCGATACGCGTAGTTTACCTTCTTTCTATGGGAGTAGGAAGATCAAAGGATGGCTTAAAGTCAAAATGAAAGATGCGACCCACCACGCTCTTCCTGTAAACCAGATAACCACATAAAGACTATATCCTGTCCAAGTCTTTCTTCTATCTTCCTGCTTGAACGAACGCCTTGAGCATATCCCCAGAGTAATACCTTTACCATCATTGTTGGGTGATAGGCAGGCCGACCTTCCTCCTTCGGATCTCTGAATCCGCTTGTATCGGTTCTATCTATTATTTCTGAAAATACCCTTACCGGATGATCCGATCTTACCCATTCATTTAGACTTGGTGGAAGAAGGAATATCTGGTCTTGATCGTAAGGTCTTAAGGGCATTATTCATCTCCATAATAGAGTTTTTATTGCCTTTACTTTATCATATTTGATGGCTAAAAGGTATAGTTTTTAGACAGGCTCAGTGTCCCCTTCCCTTCTTAAGAATATCTAGAAAAATCTCTTGATCCTCATTATCACGAAATATGGGTTTCCTTTCATTTCCACTTGATGTTATATGATATTATGATATAAGGCGCCAGGATATTCTATCCTTAGTGGTCTTGCCATGACCCCTTGACTTCTACCATAAAAACCACTTATCTGACATGAATGTAGTGTAAGTCCAAACAACACAGATGAACAGGACTGAGGGCAAGATAATGCCTTTAATAAACAGGGTCATTCGGCTCTCGGGCTGCGCCGTAGGTGCTCGACAGAGGTTTCCCTCGCGAACCAGACCTACGATTGTCCCTAATATCATTCCAGGGAACACCCCGGCAAGGGCACCGGCAAAGGAATATAATGTGGCACCAATAAAACCGAAGAAGACTCCTCTCAGAATAAAACCGAAGAAGACTCCTCTCAGTGTCGGGACGAAGCCGATCCGAAGACTGAAAATCACAATGAGGACGATAAATGTCGCATAAAAGACTTTGGTCAGAAACCCTTCTTTCTTGAATCGCCAAATCGTTTCCACGGTGTAGTAGCTCAAGCTAATGAGGAAGAAGGCGAAGACGACACCAGCATTGAAATTCATTTCCTTGACAACAGAGTGGTGAATGCCGGATGCGAGCCAGAACATGATGCCTACTGCTGCACCCAAACCGGCACCCCGAACCGTGTGTGCCCATATGGGCTCGAATAGAAGTCGCACCGGAAACGAGGACATGGCCAATGACTTCGATACTTTTTCCCACTTTGTCTTCTGTCTTTTCCCACTCTGATTCATTTCCCCAAAGTGGGCGCATTCCTCGTCTCGTGTAATCTCTTGCGTCATTATGGCTTTAATGATATCAGTTACTTCGGTATAACGTTTCAAAGACCCGTCAGCCGACTTGACCTCCCAATAAGCTTTCGCCAGCGAAGAATCTTTTGTGCTGTTAGGAGCGGGCACAGGCCCCTCAGCCTTGCTTTTCGATCGGAAGTTCACTCGCACCTCCCGCTTCTCTGCTACCTAACAAGTTATTATACACTTTCTGTCCTTTACCAGAACCGAACCTGAAAGTCAAGCAAAATCAATAAAATCGCTCTTGCACAGATTCTGTTAATCTATTATAATATCAATGTGATTGCTAGCTTCGGTGATAAAGTAACCCAGGATCTCTTCGATGGTGTGAATTCAAAAGAGGCCCGTAGGATTCCGAACCAGTTATGGCCTGTTGTAACAAGAAAATTAGATTTGGTCAATGCGGCCCATGATCTTAACGATCTTTCGGGCTCCTCCAGGGGAAACAGGTTGGAGCCTTTAAAAGGGAAACTGAGAGGATTTTACAGCATACGTGTCAACGACCAGTACAGGATCATTTTTAGATGGTCGGCTGGCAACGCATATGAGGTAAAAGTAATAGATTATCATTCACCTTAGGAGGTATAATGATACCAAAACTTAGGAGACCCACCCACCCGGGTGAGATACTATTAAAAGAATTCCTGGAGCCGATGGGTATGAGCCAGATAGAGCTTGCCAAGGCAATGGGTGTACCTGTTCAGAGGGTAAACACCCTGATTAACGGCAAAAGAGGCATTACCGCCGTTACCGCACTTCTTCTTTCCCGTCAGTTGAAGACTACCCCCGAGTTCTGGATGAATTTGCAGAATGCATGGGATCTTTATGAGGCCACACAGGATCTAAAACTTGCATCGGCTTGAACCAATTTCCAAGCCTAATACTAAGTGCGTTCATACATAAACTGTGGTAGTGATTGTCCATGAGGCAGTAAGCATGGCAAACCAGTTATAGCGCTTCGCGACAGCTATAGAATTCCGCTGTAACGTTGGCGTAGGTTTATAGGTTCTGTCATACCTTTCCTGTCGGCTTGCTGCTGGAAGTGGAGCCCCCGGAGCTCGGGCCTTTTTGCTCTTCCATCCAGCTTTCCTCCTTTCGTGTCCGAAAACCATGGCTTGCATTGTTGCTTAACAAGTTATTATACAATTCCTGTCTTTTACCAGAACCGAACCTGAAAATCAAGCAAA
>ERZ1292645.104-Hain-H14-02um-R2-104-length-39259-cov-6_pt1 | contig 10237 bp, 11 predicted proteins | sample MGYA00564401_ERZ1292645 | MGnify/ENA primary metagenome ERZ1292645 (study PRJEB36523, sample SAMEA6512644) | groundwater metagenome | collected 2019-01-09 | study: AquaDiva: Metagenomics assemblies of 32 groundwater samples | reverse complement strand
TCAATAATGGCCGGCAAAAAAGAACAATTTGAGGCGATAGGAAAATTGTTTGAGAGTGTCGGTTCAAAAATTAACGCCGACATAGCCAGCCGCCAAGGCGAATACGATCAATACAAACGGGAAGCTTTTAAATTAAGAAAGGATATAGTTTTTAAAATTTTAGATAAGAATTTAGAGGAGGGATTGAAGCAGCTGGATGCGGCTGAAGGAGATATTGAGACAGCGAGAAAAGAAGATTCTTCAATAGAAAGCGTGAGCAGTATTAAAGCAAAAATTCAACAGGACAAAAAAGCTCTTGAGGCTAAACTTGATGTTGCCTTGGAGACCGGAGATGAAGCGGCTTTTCAGCAGGCCTTGAATGATTTCAAGGTGAAATGGGAAGGCTTCAGACAAGATATGGAAAAAGCCGCTTCCCAATCGGTCTCTAAAGCCTGCACTATAGCTTTGGCTCAATTTGATAAGGCAAAAAATCAGATTGATCCGGGAGTTAAAAAAATAAAGGATTTACAAGCTAAATGCGCCAATAGCGTAAGCGACGAATGCGTCAAGACAAACGGATTTTCATCGCGATTTGGAACAATCACGTCAAAATTTGCCGATTTAAAAACCGAGATGGCCATGGCTGAAGATATGTGCCAGACGCCCGAAACCGCTGACAGAAAAAATTTAATTGCCTTGATGAAAAAAATTCAATCCGACGCTGAAGATGTCAAAGTGTATGGCGAGGCACTGAATGCTGAAAAAGAAAAAGTATTAAATGATACGGCTTCGCAGATTTGTTCACAGGCGCTTCCGCAGCTTGATGCCGCGGAAAACGAAATAGAAAAAAATAGTCTTACGGTTTTGGAAAATAATATTGCAAAATGCAAAGGTAAGGGAAGTAAGGAATGCAGCGCGGTTAATGATTTGACAGGGGACGTTTCTAAATTGAAGAATCAGATTTCGGGATTTAGCGCTAATGTTAAAAAAGCAAAAAATTTGTGTTCAAAAGCCGGCGGTGAAGAAGATATCAAAACTCTTGGCGACACGTTGAATATGCTGAAATCTGACGGAGACACATTGCGGAGCGCTGCCCAAGATCTGCAGGCGAAACAATCAGCTCAAATGAACGCAAAAAAGTTGTGCAGGGCAGTGGAGCCTCAGTTTGAAAATGTAAAACAGCAGATTGCCAGCGGTCTTGCTCAAATAAATTCAATTGATAAAGCCATTGTGAACGCTAACGCAAATAAATTTAATGACTTTAAGAAACAGGCGCAGGCAACGCTTGCTAAAATTGCCAGTATTAATTCAATGTGCGCAAACGCTTCCGCCACCGCGCTTGACCAGTCTCTTATTGATGCGGCAGAGAGTATAAAAGGCGATAAAGATATATTTGATAAAATGGTTGCCGATCTTAAAGCGCTAGAAGCAACAAAGGGAACAGGAGTTACTATTGAGGCCGAAAGCGAAGTCTCGACAAATCTTTTGCCAAGAACCGAATCGTGGCATTCAATCAAGGGGAAGAGCGCTGAACGCTGGCGGCCGCCAATGTTTGGCACGGGTTATTGGTATCTGTCGCGCGGCGGCGAATCATTGAGCTATAATTTTACCGCGCCGAAAGACGGGCAATATAATATATGGGTGCGCGATTATGTTGATAATTTTCAGCCGCGAGGAGTGAGAAGAATTACGATAATTTTTGACGGGAAAAATTACGGCACATTTCCTGAAACAAGCGCGTCAGTTCCGGCGGATAATAAAATCGGAGTTTTCGCCTGGCACAAAGTCGGTAGCGGCGTAAACTTGAAAGCCGGCGGGCATGCGATGAAAATTATTAAAGAAACTACTTCAAGCGGCGCTGCGATTCTTGATTCGTTTTATTTAACAACCGGCGCAGAAATTCCGCCGGAAAAATAAGGCGATGAGGATGAATCCTCATCTTCAAACATCGTTTTTATTAAAATAAAAATTCGTTTATGACAAAAAAATTAGTGATTATCGTGGTAGTGGTGCTGATTGTCGGCGGAGGAATTTATTTTTTAACAAAAAATAGGTCTATCGACGGGGGATTAAAGGGCGCGTTAGAAGAATTAAAAGTTGAGACGCCGGAAATTGATATCTCTCTTTCGCCGTTGCCAAAACTTAATGTTTCTTCCTTAAACCTTTCTTCCCCTTCATTGCCGGGCGGTAATATTTTTTCCGGATTTTCAGTTAATACTAATTTTTCTTATCAGGGCGATATGAATATTTCTTCTCCGGCAATCCCTCAATTAACTGCTCCTGTCCAACAGCAGCAACAACAACCAACGGTCAACGCAGCCAGTTGCGCCGCCTTTTCCGCCATACCAAGCTCGCAATATTGTTCTATGGCCGGTTCTTCCGGTCAAACTCTTTGTCAGCAATGCAAAGCCGCGGGTTATTAATATTTTTTAATACATAACACCAGGTGTTGTGTATTTGCTATTGACAAATTATTTATATGGTGATATAATAAAAGTATTAAAAATAGTTTGCTGGAGGGAGGTGAAAAATGGAGGTTGTCAGGATAAAAATTTCCTCCTTTGCTCGGATGGTCCATAGAGGACCTGAACAGGGAGGGAAGTTCTTCGCCCTAGCGTGGGCGAATGATTTACCAATCTGGCCATGGACAGACGTGGGGCATATTGATCTCCACGCTTTCCATAAGGCCGGGGGGCGAATCTACATCCATAACGCCCTTCAAAATGACGAGTGGCGCTTGGTCTCCCCAGAAGAGATTAAAGCCCTCCGATTTCGGGAGGACTTTGTGGATGATTATGAAGGATGCACTACGCGAAAAATAGTGTGTCCCTTCATGCCCGAGCTTTATCTCATCCCGACAAATTTTCGGACGAGTCGGATGATGAGAAGGGCGGAGAATCAAACTGGTCGGGAAAGCCGACCGGGGTAAGTCAGCTACCTGTCAACAGAAAGCTGACACCATTTCTTAGTCCCTCGCCATTGCTCGGGATTAAGAAATGGGATAGTTCTTTGAGAAAAAAATAATATGTAAAACTGTCGAGGGCAGAATTTTGGACGTCGGGGTTTTCCCGGGCGTTCAAAACCGCTGCCCTTGGGCAGTGAGAAATTTTAGCCTCGCAATTTGCGAGGCAAGGGGGAGAAAGCGAGGGAAAAAGTGATAAAAAAAGAGGGGTTCTACCTTTGGGCGGCTCCAGAGGCGGAAGGGGATAGAGTGTTTTTGATCTTTGCCTTTGATTCGGGTGAGGATCAAGAGGGGAGCTGGATCCGTCAGAGGCAAATTGTTCCCCAGGGAAGCCGCCGCGCTCCGCTGATAGTAGAGGGGCGGTTGGTGCCCTCTGGGAACATGGAGGGCCATCTCCTGTCTCAGATTGACACACGGCGACCTCAACCATGGGTTGAAGTTGGGAGGCCCTCGCGCTCATTGAGTGCGACTATCGGGGCGATGAGGAGACGCTTCCCGCGGGCCAAACCCCTCCATGGTTTCGAGGACCACGGATACAGAGTCGAGAAGTGCCGCCGACTGGGAGCGGCAGCCTAACGCTGGCGCCACGGCGTCCAGTGAATAAAATCGCTGGAAGAATCCGTAAGAGGAGGCGACGTGTCAGGAATGATAACCCTGACCACATAGCTCTTACGGCGCAAAGCGGACACAGCTACCCGGAAGGTATTTTGCGTAAACCTTCCCGGCAGGACCGCGCGAAAGTGAGAGATTGGGATCGCAAAAGCACTTTTAGGGTTAAGGGTTAAAGAGGGCTGAAGATTCAAAAAATCTTTCAGCCGTTGCCAATCACTAGTCCGGAATAACTATTGCGGACTGATGAGTGGCTCTTTGAGAAAATATTTGAAGCGAGAATAGTGTTCGCGGATGTCTTAGGACTTCGCGAGCAACATTCTCGCTTCAAACAAAAATAAAAAAAGAAGGGAGGAAGAGGAGTGAATAAAAAGGAGTACCTGGAGGGACTGTTCTGCGAAATGGCAGAACAGAGAAGGGGAGGAGGGCCTCCCTCAAAACTGGGCGCCATTGCGGCGTCCCACGGAAGACCCCTGCATCCAAGTTGGGTGCCGGATGGGGTAACCCCAGATTCTCCTATTTGGAGATTATCTGGGGGACAGAACGGCAAGAGACCCTACTATGCCGTTCTGGGTACCAACGGTGGTTGGCACCCGGCGAGAGGCTATTTCTTTGGGAGGAGTTCGTATTTCGAATTTATCCCAATAGAAGAAATAGTAATGAGTACGGACCTTTTGTCCGCCGAGGAGATAAGTAAATTTAATTTCCTCGGTTGAAGAGGGGGACCGGAAAAAAGCAGCATCCCCCTATAGACGATAAGGGGGGGCGATCATAGAGGTTCTTGACGGTCCTCAATAAAAAAATCGTTGCCGGTCGTTCGAGACCCGACCCGGCGTAAAATATAGGGGATAGTACTTTTAGAGTTATAGGGTTAAGGGGGAGGGGATTTATCTTCTCCCCCGTCCATCAAAATTCGGGAACATATTTCGCGGATTTTGACGGACGGTTCTTTGAGAAAATCCGGAGTGGCAATGAGGTGATAATAAGTTTGTCATTTCATTGCCGCTCCGGAAAAATTGGAGCGAGTAACAGAGCTTTTTAAAAATTGAGGCGGTGACGGCCATAACGGTCAAACATCTTAAGGCATCCGGAAAAATCCGGCTCTGCTAATAAGGAGGATAAGATGTACGGAAATAAGTTCGATAGGGTCCAGGTCGGAAAAATTGACCTGGATACAGTGGGTGCGGCTTATCTTTTCGGCGTAAGTCGAAAAGATAAGGTGGAGGTTTTAAAGAATTGCCAGGCTGTAGAAGAGGACCTAGCGGCCCCCCGCATCCTCTGCGTAGAGGTCGGGGGATCAGGTCGAATTGCCGAGGGCAACTTCGACCACCACGATATGCCCATCATCCCTGCCGGGGTGGGCACGATTTACTCGGCCTGCCGGCAGGCTTGGACCGTCGCCCCCTGCGAGTTCTGCGGGGGTGTATATGGTGACCCAGAAAGGCTCCCCTATATCGCATGGGGTCCTGTATTGGGGACGACATGCGGTGGGGAGAACAAGGGGGTGGCCAGGCTGGTCGAATATATTGACTGCCTGGATACCCGCGGGCCGGAGGCCATCGGCCGTCGGACAGGAAATGCGTTTCCAACCCTGTCCGATATTTTTAACGGGATGCTCCTCGTGGTGAGGGATCCTGTGGAACAACTCCACCTCGGAGTAGAAATACTCCGAAAAGTGGTGGAGCATGGGCTGGGCGGGATCAACCCTTACGGGCGTATGCCCGTTGAGGAGATCCCTGAGTGGAGGGTTTGGGCCGAGGCGAAAGCCGAGAATAATCGGCAGATGGCGGTGGCAGTGAAGCGGGCCCAACACGGTGCCACCCAGTCAGGTCTAAATCTGGCTTGGCTGGAAACCGATTTTTTCGGAGCGCCGGGCGCGCTCTACGGGGTCGGTGCCCAGGTGGTGGTGGCGTTTTCGCCCCACTTCGGGCCAACAAAAGTGCCAAAGTTCACCGTTGCCGGAAATGGCATACGGGTGGACGCGGTACTTCCCGATCTCAATGCTCGGGAACCTGGCTGGGGCGGTCCAGCCACCGGGACGATTATCGGCTCTCCTCGCGAGGGATCAAAGCTGACCCTGAACGAGGTGGTCGAGATCGTTCGGCGGACCCTTTAAAAGGTTCGCTAAAAACAAAAAGGGAGTTGAGGCTGTATGTTTCAACTCCTCCCTTTGAAAGATTATTAATCTTTAGTAATTTTTCAAAGGGATTTTTTATTTTCAAAAAACGGTCTCGCTTTGCGAGGCCGTTTTTTTACTGCGAAATTCTTGCAGAGAATTATTCTTTGCCGAGTATTTTGGGGAAAGGGATGCCGATTTTTTTCAGGTTGCCCAAGATAGAACCGACTAGGGCCAAGATTATCAAAAGATAAGCTCCCTTCACAAGTATTGATAAGGCAGGAAGGGCTTGACCGGCCAAGTTTAAAACAGCGTAGCCAAGAACATAGGGCATAACAGCTTTTTTCATAAAGCCGGCCATTTTTCCCAGAAGAAAATCTTTTTTGATCAAAGCGCTGATAACTCCTAAAATTACATCAATAACAATCAAAATCAAAATCCATTGGGTTTGAGAATTGGAAAAAAGATCAATTAAATCTGACATAAATTAAAATATTAAATTTATAAACTAATTTCGACCTTTAATCAAAGTATTATTTTAGTATACTCCAAAAAACGTTGTCAAGAAAGCGAGTTTCGTGAAGCGAAACGAAGCTTGAAGATGAAGCTTTAGCTTCATCGCCTGCTTGACTCAAGCTTGCCAACGGGTTAAATTAAAGTAATGGCAAAGAAAGTTAAAGTTCAAGTCAAAAAGCCGTTTGTACCGATTAAATCTGAAAATGTTAAAAAGGTGAAAATCAGAGTAGTTGGCATTGGCGGCGGCGGAGGAAATATTGTTTCGGAAATTGCCGGCCGAGTCAAGGGAGCTTCTTTTGTGGCGGCAAATACCGATTCGCAGGCCTTGAAACATATCAGCAAAAAAGTTATTCCCTTGCAATTTGGCGAGAGTTTTACTCATGGGTTGGGCACCGGTATGAATCCGGAAACTGCGGCATTGGCGGCTGAAGCCGATAAAGAAAAAATAAAAAAAATCTTCCAAGATCAGGATTTAACAATTATTGTTGCTACTTTGGGATCAGGCACTGGGTCCGGGGCCAGCCCGTATTTCGCCAAGGTTTCCCGAGGACTGGGAAATTTAACTTTAGGAATTTTTACCCTGCCTTTTAAATTTGAAGGCGAAAAGAAAATAGAAATTGCCAAAGCTGCTTTAGAAAATTTAAAATCAAAAGTTAACGCCTTCGTTGTTGTCCCTAACGAAAGAATTTTTCAGCTCGTAGATAAAACCACGCCATTAAGCAGCGCTTTTTCCATGATTAATAAAATTTTAGCCGAGGGGCTGGAAGGGCTTATTGAAATAATTTTTGAACCGGGGCTTATCAATATTGATTTTGCCGATTTAAGAACAATACTTTCCGGCACAGGGAAATTAGCTTTTTTGAGTTCTGTTAAAGTTCAAAAATCGGAGGGAGCGACCAAAGAGGCTATTGAAAAGGCTGTTAGCTCGCCGCTTTTCCCATATGGCATTAAAGGAGCAAAGGGGGCTTTGTTTAATATTGCCGGAGAAAAGAATTTAGAGTTATCAGAGGTAAGCCAAATTTCCGAAACAATTTTTAATTTGACCAATAAGGAGGCTAAAATTATTTTTGGCATATCTCAAAACAAAAAATATAAGGGCGTTATTAAAACTACGCTTTTGGCTGTAGGATGCCAGATGAGAGATTTTTTTGGCGATACGCCAAAAACCAAAGCACTCCGGCGGCCGAAGAAAAAAATAAAACCAGCAGTTATTAAAAAAATAGAAGAACCGGAGATAAAAATAAAAAAAATAATTAGGCGAGTAAGACAAAAGAAACTGCCGTTGGAGGTTCCTAAAAAAATACCGGAAATTAGGAAAAATGCCATCCAGGTAAGGCAAGATGTTGAAGAAGAGGAAGCAAAAATTTTGGCTGAGGAGCAAATTTGGCAAACGCCGGCTTTTTTAAGAAAAAAAATATGACAAAAACATTTAACGTAACTAAAGATATTTTAAAAGAGATTTACAAAGAAAGACCATCAAATTCAAAAAAATACGATTTTGGCTTGCTGACAATTATCGGCGGATCGGATTTCTATTCCGGCTCTCCGGCTCTTTCCACTTTGGCGGCTTTTAAGGCCGGCGTGGATATGGTGAAAGTTATCGCCCCCAAAAGAGCGGCCGATATTATTGCTTCTTTTTCTCCAATTATGGCGGCTTATCCTTTGGAAGGAAAATGGCTGACAAAAGAGCATTTAGCCGTTCTTCTTTCAATGACCGAATCGGCTAAAGATGTTTCTAACGGTAAAACCGCTGTGGTTATCGGCGGCGGTATGGGCCGGACGAAAGAAACTCAAGAAACGATAAATGAATATCTTAAGCAAGTTTCAGTGCCGGTGGTAATCGACGCCGATGCTATCTATGCCATCAACCAAAATAAGGAGATTGTTAACGGCAAAAAATTCTTGTTTACTCCGCACAGTTATGAATTTTTTATTTTAACCGGCCGGCAAGTCTATAATTTACCGGATGAAGAAAGAATAAAAATAGTTCAAGAAGAAGCCAAAAAATTGGGAGCGACAATTTTATTAAAGGGCATGATTGATATCATCTCCGACGGGAACGAAGTGGCTTTAAATAAAACAGGTTCCCCTTACATGACCGACGGCGGAACGGGCGATACTTTGGCCGGGATTGCCGGAGCGTTAATGGCCAGAGGTATAGAGCCATTTTTAGCCGGTCAGGCGGCAGCTTTTATCAATGGTTCCGCCGGAGAATTAGCGGCTAAAAAATTGGGAGAATCAATGACTTCAGCTGATTTGATAGAAGAAATTCCTAATATTTTACCTAAATTTTAATGTTACTTGATTTAATTATCATCGGCGGCGGGCCGGCGGGAATTACGGCCGGTATTTACGCCGCCAGAAAAAAATTAAATACTCTTTTAATCAGTAAGGAATTCGGCGGCCAGATGGCAAAGAAAGCAGTGGCTATTGAGAACTACCCCGGGTTTGAAAAAATTTCCGGTCTTGAACTTATTCAAAAATTTGAAAAGCAATTAAGAAAACAGAAAATTGACATTGAAAGAGATGCCGTAGTTAAAGTGGAAAAAATTGATGATAAATTTTTTGTTGCCACGGCGAGCAAGATTCAGTTTGAAAGCCGGGCTGTGATTGTAACTTCGGGAGCTGACCCTCGGCCGCTGGAAGTTGAAGGGGAAAAAGAATTTATCGGCAAGGGCGTAAGCTATTGCACAACTTGCGACGGTCCCATCTTCGCAAATAAAATTGTGGCGGTTGTCGGCGGCGGAAATTCGGGGTTTGAAGCCGCTTTATTTTTAAGTAAAATCGCTTCAAAAATTTATATTTTAGAGTACGGGCCAAAAGCAATGGCCGACGAGACAAATCAAAAAATGGTTCAAATTGCCAAAAATATTGAGGTTATTACTTCGGCGGATATTAAAAAAATTCAGGGCGATAAATTTGTCAATTCAATAATCTACCGGCAAGGATCAATAGGGGAAAATAAAACATTGAAAGTGCAGGGTATTTTTGTAGAAATTGGCCACCAGCCGGCCACTTCGTTTATCAAAGACTTGGTTGATTTTAATGAAAAAGATGAAATTAAAATTGACTGGCAAACTTGTCAGACAAAAACGCCCGGTCTTTTCGCATCCGGCGATGTAACGGAAGTTAAGACAAAACAGATCGTAGTTGCCGCCGGCGAAGGAGCAAAAGCATCCATTGCCGCTTACAAATATTTAAATGATAAACATTAAGGCAAGAGAAATATCAGATTCTAGGGGTTGTCCGACGATTGAGGTGGAATTGGTTAATGGTTCCGCCAAGTTTTTAGCTTCGGTGCCTTCGGGTATTTCAACCGGAAAATATGAAGCCGCGGTTTTGCCTATTGCTGAAGCGATTGAAAATATAGAAAAAATTATTGCTCCGGCTTTGGCTAAAGAGGATTTGCTGGATCAAAAAAGAGTTGATAAAATTTTAATCCAATTAGACGGTACGAAAAATAAATCAAAGCTCGGGGCCAATGCTATTCTGGCGGTTTCAATTGCAGTTTGTCGCGCCGGGGCCAAGGCAAAAAAAACGCCGTTATGGCGGCATATCAGTCAAATGCAAAATACTGAATATAAAATACCAGTTCCTTCGTTTAATTTTATTGAAGGCGGAAAACACGGAGAAGCGGGGTTGGCTTTTCAGGAATTTATGGTAATTCCCCAGAAAGAAACATTCCAAGATAATTTAAAAGTTGGCAAGACAATTTATCAAGAATTAAAAAAAATTTTAGGTAAAAAATTCGGAGGAAAAAATGTCAGATTAAGCGCCGAAGGGGCGTTTGCGCCCCCAATCAAAAGAATCTCCGAAGCGCTGGATTTTATTTTAGAGGCGGCTAAGATTGCCGGTTACGAGGGAAATATTAAGATTGCCATAGACGCCGCTGCGTCAGAATTTTTTGAAAGCAATTATTATAAAGCCGAAAGGACTCTTTTTTCTAAAAAAGAATTGCTTGATTTTTATGGAAATTTAGTCAAAAAATATCCGATAATTTCAATAGAAGATCCTTTTGTGGAAAATGATTTTGAAAGTTTTGCCGTATTAAAAAA
>ERZ1292645.812-Hain-H14-02um-R2-812-length-10239-cov-4_pt1 | contig 10239 bp, 9 predicted proteins | sample MGYA00564401_ERZ1292645 | MGnify/ENA primary metagenome ERZ1292645 (study PRJEB36523, sample SAMEA6512644) | groundwater metagenome | collected 2019-01-09 | study: AquaDiva: Metagenomics assemblies of 32 groundwater samples | reverse complement strand
AGACTCGAACGGTCAAGCGGGCGCGAAACCACGATCAGCCCAGGGGCGCCGGCCGCGCCGCTCAGGAGCTGCCGGCGCGCGGTGGAGTCGCTGACGTTGCCGTATGCATAGGGGGAGAGCCCCGAAGTGGAGCAGAGCTTCTGTTGCCAACTCGTAACAGCCGGGGTAGCTAGCTCAGTCCCGACGAGCTGGCGCTGATCGGCAGCAAGCGAACATGAAGTGCCGACGGGGTTGAACTCGATCGGGATCGCGATCCGATGTTGCCACGCCCGAGGGGACAGCGGAGACGTTAAGACGCCGAACCGTTCTGCTTGGTCCTCGGAAGGGGTGCCGACGTTCTCGTCTGCCGGACTGCCTCGGGGCACGATCACCAGCCAGCACCGTGGCACTTTCGGCAGGCCACCGGCAACGGTCTGGACTGCCTGGCCGCAGCCGAGGCCGGTCGACTCCAGGCCCGTGTTGACCTCGAACAGCTCCGCGCCTGTCCCGTTCTGTCCTGTCCGCCCGCCGGAGATCTCGTTGGTCGTGATGGCGTTGAAGTAGGGATTCAACCAGAAACTGCCCCCGACGAGGGCTGGGTTGAAGCCGGAGTCGTAGTGGACGCCTACGACCGTCCCTCCGACGGAGCGGAACGGCTTAAAGAGGCGTCCTGTTCGCTCATCAAGGTGCCCGTCGGCAAGATCGAAGTTCGGCCAATCACGGCTCGAGATGATCCGATCGAGAGCGAAACTACCGGGCGGGAAGATGCCGTCGTTGCGACCGCCGTACACAGCGTTGGTCGCCCCTTGGACGCATTGCTCCGGAGGAGGGCCGGCGTTCTCGACGATCGTGCCGTCCTCGTCACCCCAGCACTGCATGATCTGCATGTAGTTTCCCGCGAACCGGCTGGGTCCTGTGATGGTGGGCTTAGCACCCGTCCACGTGATCGAGACGGCCTGGTTCACCAGGTTCTTTGTCTGGTTGACGGTGATCTCGAGATCGGAGAAAGGGCCACGTCCGCTGACCGTGACCTGCGAGTCGGTAGCCGGAAGCGATGTGTCTGTGCCCGCGCTCCCTGCCAGAGACTCGCTACTTGAAGGCCGCGCCGCCATAGCGAACACGGTGGTTAAGGCCAGGGCAACAAGGACACCGCGCATCCGGCGGGTGATCGGTGAGGCGGAGATCATGTTCGCTCACCCTTGGCGAAGTGCTGCCATGCCGCCGCGGGTGCGAACACCAACGCCAACGTAAGAATCAGAACCAGTGCGATCAACACCTGGGAGCCGGACCAACCTGACGCCCCGGCCAGGACCGTGGGCGACGCGGAAGCAATCTGAGCACTGTCGTCGACCGCATCACCGCCGGTGGACCCATCGCCTGCCGCGGCCGTGTCACATGAGCCCGTGTCAGGGTCACACGCCTCGGCGCCGGTTGTTCCGCTACCCGACGCGCTGTCGCCGGAGGCGCCGCCGCCGGACGCAGTCCCTCCGGACCTGGACCCACCACCCGTCTTGGCGCCGCCCGACTTGCCACCGCCCGCCACAGGCGTGGTGGCCTTCGCCCCGCCGGTACCGGTGGCGCACTGGGTCGTACCTTTCTTGTCGCATTCCTGGGGCATAGGGGCGTTCTTGGCCAGAACGTTCGTACCATCTGCCGAGAAGGTCGGATTCTTACACTTGGAGATGTCGACGTCTTGCACGACCACACCCGGGATCTTCCGGATCTGTTCGAAGCTGGCCTGCACGAGGTTGATGGGCATCGGCGAGTAACCGAGCGAAGCCGACTGCTGCTGAGCCTGGCACATCGCGTAGTAAGTAAAAGCCCCGAGGGTCTTACCCTTTTCGAGGTTGAACTGGCCCTGGATCTTGGTGGGCAGGATGAAGTAGGAGTACGACGAGAGTTGATAGTTGCGCCGGTCAGGGTCGCTGTAGACCCCGTCGAGTTTTTGGGTCAGGTATTCATCGGAACTCGCGTCCTGGTTTATCTGGGCCTTCAACAGCGAAACGGCCACGTTCTCGGCCTTGGGTTCGGTGTAGTACCCGGCGGCGTTCAGAACCTTGGCGACGGGGAACTGTGCGCCCAGCGCGTACGAATAGTTCACGTAGCCAATCGCGCCTTCGGCGAAGCCCTGCTGGACGTACCCGGCGACACCCAGGTCGCCGGACTGGGCGATCATTCCGGGGATAGTGGGGTAATAAGAAGTGAAGCCACACGCGGGGGCTCGATTCGACCGCTTGCAGTAGGCGTCCCAGATACCCCCGTGTTGGAAGATCATCCAGCGAGTGAACTGGGCGCTCGAGCCCGACCCGTCGGAACGCACAACGGCAACAACCTGCCGATCTGGAAGAATAAGGCCGGGGTTGTCAGCCTTGAGCGCCGGATCGTTCCAGCGGGTGATCACACCGGTGAAGATCTTGGCGACGTTCTCACCGGAGAGTCGCAAGTTCGTGACCCGCTGCCCGTTGATCTTCAGGTTGTACATGAGCGCCGTGCCGCCGGCGGTTACCGGTATATAGGCGTAGCTGCCGGGCGCCGGTTTCTCAGGCTCCGAACCATCTTCAGGACGGAACTGGAATGGGATGTCGGACGCGGCGAAGTCCACCGTGCCATTCAGGAAGTTCTTTCGCCCGGCGCTCGAACCGCTGGGGTTGTAGTCGACCGTGATCCCGAACTGCTTCACGTTGACACGCATGGCGTCAATTGCACCGGCAGCCCATGATGACCCTTCCCCAGAGATTCGCTGGTAGCTCTGCGCTTGCGCGTGGAGCCAAGGCCCCGTGGCCACTAGGTAGCCGATCAAGACAACGGCGAGGGCGCGACCAAATCGGCGGAAAATCATCACCGGCCTGCTCCCGCCATCAAGTCGAAACGGGCAACGTCTCGCGCGGACCTGGCGGCCACGCGGCGCGCCTGGCGCTTGCCGAGATGACCCGCCGGGCGCCCACCGAGCACGCGTGCAAGCGTGAAGAGCACCAGCACCACGACCATGAGCACCGCCGCGGTAGCGAACCCACGCGCGATAAGCGCAGGCTGCGGCGATCGGACGAACTCGAAGGTGGCAAGAGGCAGGGACACCATCGGGTTCTTGAGCGGGTCCAAGTTCAGCGACGACGTGAAACCGGACGTCAACAGGACGGGGGCGGTCTCGCCCACACCACGGGCTACGCCGAGGATGACCGATGTCGCCAAGCCCGATCGCGCGGTGGGCATCACCACGTGCCAGACAGTCCTCCAGCGTGGAGCGCCGAGCGCATCCGACGCTTCCTTGAGGTTGCCCGGCACGAGACGCAGGACCACGTCGGCGGAGCGAATGACAATCGGCAACATCAGGATGCTTACCGCTAGGGATGCCGCCAGCGAGGAGCGCTCGAAGCCGAGAATCAGGATCCACGTGGCGAAGATGAAGAGACCGGTAAGGATCGATGGCAGCGCGGTCATGGCGTCGACGACCGTGCGTACCAACCTGCCGGCTCGGCTTCGCGTCTCATTGAGGAACACGGCGCATGACAACCCCAGAGGGACGCTAAGCAAGATCGCCACCGAGATGACCATGAACGTGCCGACGATCGCGTGCTTGATACCTCCGACGGACAACGGATCGGCCGGCCCGGCCGAGCTCATGTCTTGCAGGTAGAGGTTCGTCTTGGTAAGCGCAGCTCGTCCCTTCCACAACGTGAACCCGACCACCGAAACGAGCGCCAGCCCCGCTATCGCTGCGGCTGAGGAAAGGAGCGTCGCCATGATCTTGTCGACAACAGCAGGCCGCGCTTCGGTCAGCGAAACCAGAAATGCGTAGGTGGCGAGGAAGATGGCGTAGAAGACGACGACGAAGCCGAGCGGGCCCGACAGCGGAGTCAGGTGTTTGAAGAGGAGCAGAGTAGTGAACAGTGCGCTTACCAGCGCGCCAACAATGTCGGCGAGGTCGGCGCGTGAAACTCCTCCGAGAGGACGTCGCGCCGGAGGGCCCTCCGCCTCGACTGCGCGAACCGGGATGGTGGTGGCAGGCGCCTGTTGGCCGAATCCCGCGACGGTGGGGCGATCAAGCAAGTCGGTCGCCATCATGCTTCACTGCTCGCGCCGGAACGTGACTTGGCCACAAAGATGGACGCCGTGAAGTTGACGGCGAGAGTCATAGCGAAGAGCGCCAGACCCGCAGCCATCAGCGCCGACAACCCAAACCCGGAGGACTCGCTGTATCGCAGGGCAATGAGGCTCGAGACGGAGTTGCTGCCGGCCTCGAGGATATGGAAGCTGATGTCGAAGCGGGGCGAGATAATCAAGTAGACAGCGATGGTCTCCCCGAGGGCGCGCCCCAGCCCCAGCATTGTGCCGCCGATGATCCCACCCCGAGCGAAGGGAATGGCAACAGATCGGATCATCCCCCACCTGGTGGCGCCGAGGGCGAAGGCGCCTTCGCGTTCTCCGGTAGGAACCTGCGAAAACACCTCGCGCATGATGGAACACATGATCGGCATCGCCATTAGCGCGACCACCAACCCGGCGACGAACGTAGAGGTGGTGTACACGGTCTCGTTAACCAGCGGGCTGGAAGGATCGGCCCCCGAAACCCGGAAGACGGGGATCCACGAGAACCAGCTCGACAGCCAGCGGGAGAAACCGATGACCTGGCCCTGGAACAGGAAAAGGCCCCACAGCCCGTAGACGACGCTCGGCACCGCGGCCATGAGGTCAACCAGAGAGATGAAAGTGGATCGCAGGCGCGCAGGCGCAACCTCAGTGATGAACAGTGCCGTACCCAGCGCCATCGGAAGCGCGACGGCAACCGCGACCAACGCGATCATCACGGTAAATGAGAGAACTGCCGCTATCCCAAACTCGCCTCGATCAGGCTGCCACTCGGAAGTCGTAAGGAACGAAACACCGGTGACTCGGAGCGCATCGACCGCCTGCATGGATAGGAATAGCCCGACCGCAGCCATGATCGCCAAGACGGCGAGCCCCGACAGCAGCGAGCCCCGGTAGAAGATGCGATCGCCCAGACCAAGTGGGGTGACAAGCTCGCGTGGCGCGATGGGGGCAGGCTCGCTGGTGACAGGAATGGTCGTCGTCATGGCGGTCACCGCGAGGCGAGCGTGGCAAGAGCGTCGAGCGGCGTGCGCTTCACTGCGCACCCCGCCGGACCAACTTACGGAGCTTGCTGACTACGGGCTGCTCGGCAGTGTCTCGCCAGAACCAGGTGTACACCTCGGCCAGATCCCCAAGGCCCACTTCACAGCCAAGCCCGTCATCACCGTCAGCAGCGGGCGACTCGTTCACAATCCGATTCGTCGATGCGCGAATCGACTCGGAGGCGACACCATGAGCCAAGAGAGTTTCCGCCGCCTCTTCAACCGCTGAAGCCGCGACTACTGCCGCCCGACTGCGCACCACGTAGACCTCGGCATCCAGTTGTGCCTTTGCAGTCGCCAGCGTGTGATCGAGGGAAACAGAGCCGCGCTCGGCTGCTTCGGCCTCGGCTTGCACCTCTCGGAGCGACGCCGCCAGACGTGTGAGATCGACCCTCTGTTCGTCGGCCCAACGCGCAAGCGCGGCGGCATCGGCAACGACGGCGACACGTGATGGAATCGCGGCGTCAACAACGACCATACCGGCGCAGGATACGGCCGCGTTGGTTGCGCCTGCCTGAACTGGAAATGAAGACTTAGGGGAAGCCGAGAGGTTCAATTTCTTCACTCGCCCGCGCTGCTGAGAACCGACAACGAGTCTGAGTGGTCCAACTCGGGTTCGAACTTGTATCCGACTCCGCGAACACTCACGATCCGCCTCGGTGTAGCCGGATCAGCCTCGAGCCTGGCCCGCAGCCGGCGAACCTGGGTCTCCAGCGACTTCGAACCGTTCGCATAACTGCCATCCCAGATCGCCGCAACTAGCTTGCGTCGGGGAACGACTTTGCCCTTGTTCACCAGGAGCACTCGTAGGAGCTCAAACTCCTTCAGCGAAAGATCAACGATCTCGCCATTTACCCTTACATCGTGTCCCTCGGGATTCAGTTCTACGCAGGCGTCACCGAGCATTCCGGGGTGAATAGGCGGGCGCTCCGGGCCGCGGCGCAGCGCAGCTCGCAGCCTCGCTATCAACTCTCTCTCGCCGCACCGCTTGGTGATGTAATCGTCGGCGCCCGCGTCAAGCCCGGCCACGCGGTCTGCCTCGGCGTCACGTCCGGTAAGAATGGCGATCGGCACTTGCGAACCCCGGCGGAGTTCGCGACAGACCTCGAACCCCGACATGTCAGGCGGCACGACATCGAGTAAGTCGAGAATCACGAGGTCGGGTCGATCCTCTTTGAACATGCTGATCGCGCTCGGGCCATCCTTCGCGGCCGTAGTGCGGAAACCTTCTCTCCCTAGAATTTCGCCGAGTGCGTCAAGGAAAGATGCGTCGCCGTCCGCTAAGAGAATGTGTGAATCCGGCCGTCCGTAACGGATCATGAGCCTCCTCCAACCCCCCCAGCACGGTACGAGGCCCGGCTGAACTGGAGGCTTTCGATAGGCGAGATTCAGGTGAACATTCACCAAACAGTGTCCGGAAACCGGCCCCTGCCTCCTACTCAGGCGGGGCCGCTCTCGGGCGCCTCGAGTCGGTAACCAAGACCGCGAATCGTGGTTATGTATTTCGGCGCCGAGGGGTCCACCTCGATCTTCGACCGGAGACGCTTGATGTGGACATCCAGAGTCTTGGTGTCGCCGTAGTAGTGAGGGCCCCAGACGCGGTTCATCAGGGCGTCACGCGAAAGTACGCGGCCGACATTTTCGAGAAGCGCTTCGAGAAGTTCGAACTCCTTGAGTGGGAAGGTGACCTGATTGCCCCGGACCCACACCTCGTGTCGATCGCGATCCATGCGAATCCCGCCGACGTCAAGCACCGCGCCGTCGTCCACTACCTCTTCGAGCGGCGTACGTCGAAGCGCCGCTCGCATCCTCGCCGCCAGTTCTCGCACTCGGTATGGCTTGGTCATGTAGTCGTCGGCGCCGACCTCGAGGCCCACGACGGTGTCGATCTCGGAGCCTTTTGCCGAGGTGATGATTATCGGAACCGTGGACTTGGATCGGATCTCGCGGCAGACGTCCAGGCCCGAAAGCCCCGGGAGCATGATGTCCAAGAGGACGATGTCGGGGCGGACGGCATCGAATTCCGCCAGGGCTTCGATCCCGTTGGTCGCAACCTTCACTAAGAAGCCCTCGCGCTTTAGGGCGACCGTCAGAGCTTCCACAAAGGCGGGTTCGTCCTCAACAATCAGCACGGTCTGCGACTCGGCCACAAGCTGATGATATGAACGAGACCCCTGCAATCTGGCCTCCGGGCAAGAGTATTCGCCCAGTGCTTTCCGAAGCTTTGCCCGTTGTTCATGTCGAACTGGTTTTATGGGCGACCGGCGCAGCACCCGCGCGCCGAAGGAGCAGAGCATGAACCAATCGTTGCGGAATTCCAGTGTGCCGGAGGTGCTGTTCGTCTGCGTGCACAATGCGGGCAGATCCCAGATGGCGGCAGCGCTCCTCGCCTATCACGGCAAGGAACGTGTGCGAGTGCTATCAGCGGGAAGTGACCCAGCCGAACGGGTGAACCCTGCGGTTGGGGAGGCGATGTCGGATCTCGGCATCGACATCTCTGCCGAGATCCCGAAGCGCTTGACTACAGAGGCCGCGCAATCCGCCGATGTCGTTATAACCATGGGCTGCGGGGACGCCTGCCCGGTATTCCCCGGAAAGCGCTACTTCGACTGGGATCTGACAGACCCTGCAGGAAAATCTCTGGATGAGGTCCGCATCATACGAGACGAGATCGACCGCCGCGTACGAGAGCTTCTTCGCGAACTCACCCGGAGGCAGAGGAAAAAGCTCTAACGCCGTGGGGTGGAACCCACCTGAGCAAAAGAGACGAAGCTCCCGAGGAGCGCCCTGTCACGGTCGTATGACAGCAAGTGATCCGCTTCGTCCACCGTCAGCCATTGCACAACATCTACCTCGTCGTTTGGCGCGAACTCACCACCCGATACGGTCATTTCCCAGTAGCGGACAACTTTTGGGCGACCCTTCCGATCAATGTATGACGTCCCCGCGAGTTCATGTCCGAGCACGCAGCGCAGGCCAGTTTCTTCTTCCACCTCGCGCACCGCGCATTGCTCATCGCCCTCGCCAGGATCGAGCTTCCCCTTGGGAAACGACCAGTCGTCGTACTTGGGACGGTGCACTATGAGGACTTCAAGACGGGTGTTCTCACCGACCCGCCACACAACCCCGCCCGCAGCGCGGACGAGCGTCGACGTGCTCATCGCAGCCATGCCGTCACCCGCTTCTGTGACACGTCGCCCCACGAGGTCTTCCACTCACTATCACTATCGGCTCCGAAAGCGTCGCGCTGTAGGGACAGGAGCTGACCTGCAACCAGAGCCTGACCACGAGTAAGGATCGGGCCCGCCTGACGCAACCAGGATTCCGCAACGACTGCATCCTGGCGCTCGCCAAGAACATCCTGAACTCGCGCCAACTTCGTAGAAAATTGTTTCGCGGATTTTCCCACCACGGGAATGGCCATCTCGCCAGCGTATCGAGCGCGCTTCGCGAAGATGCGGACCCTATGAGAATCTCCGCTGCTTTCCTTGTCCATCGCGCGGACCGCTTTATCGAGTCGTCGCCATGCACTACCAACAGTTCTGGGCAGCACGTCTACTGCCGGTCGCTTGGCCGAGTTCGTCAAGCGCGGGTTCGACGCTGCGTCCACCAGGCAGTCAATCAACGCGCCGTAACGATCTCCGGCAAGTTCATTCACGGCAAGCTCCAAGGCTTTTCCGCGCTCACGCCTAAGTCGTTCAATAAGCGTGGCTGTGTCAGGTCGATCGGAAAGTGCCAACCGATCCCCTTGACGCGTGAGCCGAACGATCAACACGTCGGCGTCGCGAACCGGCCCCAACACTCCCGCCATCCAAGCCAGTTCGCTGCGCAGTTCGTCTGCCCATTCCCTGTCAACGGCATCTCCCAAAGTGCGCAAGTCTGATCGCAAACGGCGAGCGCCGACGCGCATTTGATGCACGCCCTCTACATCGGCGTCGAGGCGCATAACCGGGTCGGAATGAATGATGCGGAGCAGAGCGCTCGCCAACGAGAGCCTTGCCAGATCGCCGATAGTTGGGTCACCGGGAAGATTGACAGCCACCACATCGGGGGGCGCCAACGCCCGTGGGCCGAGAGCTCGGACAAGCTTCGGCGTTGGATCGGGGGCGCCCGCTCCGGCCTCACGTAGCCGCGCAACAAGAGTGCTAAGCAGCTCAACTGAAGCTCCTTGCGCGAGCTCGGCTTCTACCTCACGGAAACGTGCGGTGACCCGACCATCAGCGACTACCGACACCTCGTCATCATCGACGTTGGCGACTACCTTTCCCTTGCCATTGTGAATAGCGAGGTGCCGACGACGTGTCGTCAGGCGGGCAACCACTTCCAACTGAGCCGAACGACGATGGACACGCACCAGAGCGGACACCGCATCGGGCACACGATCTCGCGAGCCACGAAACCCGATCTCCAGACGGCTGAGAACGCCGGGAATCGCTATCTCCGAAGGGAGCTTTACCGTCCACGGCGGGTCATCTCCAGTACGGTGGCGAACGGTTACACCCCAGCGAATCAACCGTAGATCAGGTGTATCAAAGTACGTTGCGTCGAGGACGCGCTCCGCTCCCTTGGCGGTCTTGACCCCTTTCGAGAAGCCATCGAGCTCAGGCAGTTCAAACCCTGGCCACGCCCCCAGCTTTACCTCACGTTCGAGGTTTTGGTTCGCCTCAGACACTGCTGCTGCCGGTAACTAACGCCTTCGCTTGCTGCAATGCCAGATGCTGAAGACTGACATGCGCGTTCAACGGTTGTTCCGGACCATCGACACCGACCTTGTTCCATAGCCCGTCGGCATCCAGCTCCCATGCCAGAGCTTCATCGGTGAGGTTGATCTCGAGAATTTCCTTCAGCCGTTGTTGGAGCTGGGGATCCTCTATGGGGACCACAGCCTCAACACGACGATCGAGATTCCGTTGCATCAGGTCGGCGGACCCTATGTAATAAGCGGCCTGACCGTCCGGCGAGCCGTGGGCGAAATAGAAGATCCGCGAGTGCTCGAGAAACTTCCCGACAATTGAACGCCCCTTGATGTTCTCTGACAAGCCTGGGACCCCAGGGCGAAGGCAACAGATTCCTCGAACCACAAGATCGATCTGAACACCGGCCCTCGATGCCTCGTAAAGCTCGTCGATCA
>ERZ1292645.811-Hain-H14-02um-R2-811-length-10246-cov-6_pt1 | contig 10246 bp, 7 predicted proteins | sample MGYA00564401_ERZ1292645 | MGnify/ENA primary metagenome ERZ1292645 (study PRJEB36523, sample SAMEA6512644) | groundwater metagenome | collected 2019-01-09 | study: AquaDiva: Metagenomics assemblies of 32 groundwater samples | reverse complement strand
TTAAGGGCGGAAAAGTCGTTGATCAGCTCTCCGGCGTGCAGCCGAAAGAGAAATTACAGGAAAAGCTTGAAAAATTAATAGCTTCATAATCATGGCGCGCGAGATTGAGAACGTAATCATCATCGGCTCCGGTCCTGCCGGCTGGACTGCGGCGCTCTATGCATCGCGCGCGAATTTGTCGCCGCTTCTTTTTTCGGGCAGCGAACCGGGCGGCCAGCTTATGACAACGACCGACGTGGAGAACTACCCGGGTTTTCCCGAGGGCGTTTTGGGGCCGGATCTCGTGGCAATCTTCCGCAAGCAGGCGGAGCGCTTTGGAACGCGGGTGGTGGACGACGCAGTGACGGAGATCTCTTTGAAAGAGCATCCTTTTCGCATCGTGGCTGCGGGAGCCGAATATTTCGCGCGCTCGGTTATTCTCGCAACCGGTGCTTCCGCCAAACGTTTGGGGCTTCCTACGGAGCGCACGCTGTACGGAAAAGGAGTTTCGGCATGCGCAACCTGCGACGGTTTCTTTTTCAAAAATAAGGACGTGGTCGTGGTGGGCGGGGGCGACTCGGCGATGGAGGAATCAACCTTTTTGACGCGCTTCGCGAATCGCGTGACCATCGTTGTCCGCCGCGATGCGCTCAAGGCATCAAAGATCATGCAGGAACGGGCGATGAAGAATCCGAAGATAACATTCCTCTGGAACAGCGAGGTGGTGGAAGTGCTTGGTGAGGATGTCGGGCGCGTGACCGGCGTGAAAATAAAAAATACCAAAACCGGAGAGTTGTCGGAGCAAAAAACCGACGGCCTTTTCGTCGCCATCGGCCACGAGCCGAACACAGCGTTGGTCGCGGGGCAGCTTGAACTTGATGTCAAAGGATATGTGGTGACGAAGCCGGGACGAACCGAGACCTCGTTGCCCGGAGTGTTCGCAGGGGGCGATGTGCAAGACCCACGCTACCGCCAGGCAGTCACCGCTGCAGGAACCGGCTGCGCCGCGGCGTTGGAGGCGCAGTGGTTTTTAGAGCACGAGGGTTAGGATTTAGTACGTAGTACGTAGTGAGTAGATCGAACGGCTGGCCGCGTTTCGGTATCTCTACCTTCTACGTTCTACATATCCCGACGCCTTAAACTTAAAATTTAAGAAGGCACGGTCGGGATCCCGACCGAAGCGTCGGGACTACCTACTATGTCATTGCTCCAGAGTGCACTTACACGATTGGAAGAAGCCGCGCGCGTTGCGGGAGTATCTCCCGAGACACTTTTAATTTTGCAGAATCCGGAGCGAGAAATCGGCGTGCATATTCCCGTACGTATGGATGACGGCACACTCCGCAAGTTCCGCGGTTTTCGCGTGCAGTGGTCTTCCGCGCGCGGCCCATATAAAGGAGGAATCCGCTATGCGCCGACAGTTGATTTGGACGAAGTGCAGTCGCTCGCGCTCTGGATGACGATTAAGTGCGCGGTTGCCGACATCCCTTTGGGCGGAGGTAAGGGCGGAGTGGAAGTTGATCCCAAGAAGCTCTCGCACGCGGAGCTGGAACGGCTCACGCGGGGCTTCGCGCGCGCGATTGCGCCGGTAATTGGTCCCGACCGTGACATTCCGGCACCGGATGTCGGAACCTCCGGAGAAACAATGCGCTGGATTGCGGACGAGTACGGAAAAATCGTCGGCCGTCCAGAGCCAGCCGTTGTTACCGGCAAGCCCTTGAATGCCGGCGGGAGCGCGGGTCGCGAAGCGGCGACTGGGCAAGGAGGACTTTATATTTTGCAGGCGCTCCAAGAGCGGCTCGGCAAGTCCCCGCAGGAGACGACGATCGCGGTGCAGGGGTTTGGAAATGTCGGTTATCATTTTGCGCGTCTGGCGCGGGCGGCGGGCCACCGCGTCATCGCGGTTTCCGATTCGCGCGGAGGTGTTGCTGTTAATTCTGGCTCTTTGGAACCAGAGGCGCTCATGGAAGGAAAGAAGGCAACGGGAGAGCTACCGATGCCGCCGCAAGGAAAGCGCGTTACCAATGCGGAACTTTTGGAGATTTCGTGCGATGTGCTCGTCCCTGCCGGAGTTGAAAATCAGATTACGGAAGAAAATGCCGGCCGCATCAAGGCGCGACTGGTGTTGGAACTCGCCAACGGGCCCACGACCCCCGAGGCGGACGCGATCTTGGAGAAGCGGGGAGTTACGGTGGTGCCGGACGTGCTTGCGAACTCGGGCGGAGTAATCGTCAGTTATTTTGAATGGCTCCAGAATCGCGAGGGGCGTGTGTGGGAAGAGCGGGAAGTAAACGAACGTCTCCGGCAAACGATTCTCGCGGCCCTCAAAGCGATGCAGAAATTGAAAGAAGAAAAAAAGACAAGCTTCCGCACCGCCGCCTACGCCGTTGCACTCACGCGGCTGGAAGAAGCATTGCGGGGATAGTGAGTCGTGGTGAGCCGTGGGTGGGCTTGACAATGAATGTTCGATGATCTATAGTCTAGCGTTCTTTTGTACAATCCTTCGATAGGTTCTCCACACGAGGAGGAAACATGGGGATGCAGACACTGGCGGAGCAGGAGAAGTTGCTCAGAATGATCAATGGCGCCGAATGGAGGAAGGTGTTCGAAGATGTCCAGAAATTGAATCCTGCAACCGGCGTAGAATCCGTTTGTCGTGTCATGCCGGAGGACATAGCAAGGGTTCTGGCAGCGGGACTTGACTATGGTCAGGATTTCACAACACACGTTGGCGTCTTCAAGCTAAAGGACGGACGGTATGCCTTCCTTTGGCACAGTGACGAGATCGTAATCGACTACGACGGACCCAACGGTGATGTGCCGCAAACTAGGCTTGCTGGGAGAATCGTTTTTGCCCACACTCTGGAGGATCTTATTGATGCGGTAGGGGCAGAAAAGAGATTCAGACAGGGGGAACTGAGTCTGAAGGTCTCCTGCATCTGATTTCGTGGAGCAAGAGGTTGGAACTCGAATCCGACCTCTTTTTTATTTGAAAAAATCAGCCGACTGTGGGAAGATTTCTCCCACACATCAAGTCCACAGAGATGCGGGTGGTTTGGTAAAATATTTGCACGATACGCCTTCGGCTTCCGCTTTATTTATAAAATTGATACTGCGACTTGGTGCGCGGTTCCGCCCCGAACACTTTCGGGGCTTCACATCCATGGCACGATTTGATCACAAAAAAATAGAGCAGAAGTGGCAGAAGCGATGGGAGAAGGAGCGTATTTTTGAAGTTGCGGAGGAGGGGGCGTTGCGCGCCAAGAAATACTACGTGTTGGATATGTTCCCGTACCCGTCCGCGGCCGGCCTCCACGTCGGGCATCCCGAAGGGTACACCGCGAGCGACATCGTTGCCCGGAAGCGTCGTATGGAGGGTTACCACGTGCTCCATCCGATGGGTTGGGACGCCTTCGGACTCCCGGCGGAGAACTACGCCATCAAAACGGGCGTGCACCCGAGCGAGAGTACGGCGAAAAATATTGAAACCTTCCGCCGACAGATCAAGTCGCTTGGTTTTTCATACGATTGGTCGCGCGAGGTCGCGACCTCCGACCCCGCCTATTACCGATGGACGCAGTGGTTGTTCCTTCTTCTTTATAAGCACGGACTCGCCTACCGCGCGCTCGCGAACGTGAACTGGTGCCCGAGCTGTAACACGGTGCTCGCCAACGAGCAGGTGATTGATGGCCGCTGCGAGCGCTGCAAGCACGAAGTGGTGCAGAAGGAATTGAAGCAGTGGTTTTTTCGTATCACCAAATATGCGGATCGGCTCCTAGCCGACCTAGAGAAGTTAGATTGGCCGGAAAAGATCAAGGCCATGCAGAGGAATTGGATCGGTAAGTCAGAAGGGGTTGAAGTGAATTTTAAGATCGTAAAAACTGAAGCCGAGGTTGAGGGTCGCGGGGCGACGATGCAAACTTCCGCCGAGGAGTTTGATATTCCCGTTTTCACGACGCGCGCGGACACGCTCTTCGGCGTTTCTTATATTGTCCTTGCGCCCGAACACCCGCTCGTACCTGCCCTTACCTCCGAAAGTGAACGCGAGCAGGTCGCTTTTTATATTCGCGAAACATACAAAAAGACCGAACTGCAGAGGACCGGCGCCGCCAGCGAAGAAAAAACGGGAGTGCCGCTCGGCGTCTCCGCCGTTCATCCGCTTACCGGAGAAAAGGTCCCGGTATGGATCGCTGACTATGTGCTCTTGAATTACGGTACCGGAGCGGTGATGGGGGTGCCGGCGCATGACGAGCGTGATTTCGCGTTTGCGAAGAAACACGGCCTGTCCGTTCGCCACGTTGTTGCACCGCCGCACGAAGTTTCGGAGGCGAGGCATGAAGAAGAACACCATAAGAAGGAAATCCGAAATCCAATCCGCCGACTGGCGGACGAAATCCGAAACTCGACGTACACGGAAGACGGAGTGCTGGTGAACTCCGGGGAATTCACGGGGCTTACTTCTTCTGACGCGCGGCAAAAAATAGCGGATGCGCTTACGAGCGCGGAGCGGGGGCGGCGGCAGACGAACTATCACCTGCGCGACTGGCTCGTCTCGCGCCAGCGCTATTGGGGCGCGCCTATACCTATTATCTATTGCGATTCCTGCGGCGAGGTTCCGGTTCCCGAAGAAGATTTGCCGGTCAAACTTCCCGACGACGTTGATTTCCGTCCGACCGGCGAGTCGCCGCTCGTGCGTTCCCAGAGGTTTCACAAGGTGAAGTGCCCGACGTGCGGGAAAGCGGCGTGCCGCGAATCTGACACCATGGATACCTTTGTGGATTCGTCATGGTATTTTCTCCGCTACTGCGACCCGAAGAATAAAAAAGAATTTGCCGCGAAAGAAACTTTTGAATACTGGTCGCCGGTTGATCTCTATGTCGGTGGCGCGGAACACGCGGTACTGCACCTCCTCTATGCGCGCTTTTTTACCAAAGCGCTCTTTGACCAGCGGCTAACAGCATTTGAAGAACCGTTCCTGCGGCTCCGGAATCAGGGCATTGTCATGGGAGAGGACGGCCAAAAGATGTCCAAATCGCGGGGGAACGTGGTGAATCCCGACGAGGTTGTCGGCGAGCACGGCGCGGACGCCATGCGGCTCTATGAAATGTTCATGGGAGATTTTGCTGAAGCGAAACCGTGGTCGGTGCAGGGTATTCTCGGCATGCGACGCTTTTTGGAGCGCGCACACGGATTCGTCGGCTCCGGTGAAACGGGGAGCGAAGAGGCGGATGTTACGGCGATCGTCCACAAGACGATTAAAAAAGTTTCGGAAGACATTGAAGCGTTCAAGTTTAATACCGCAATCTCCGCGCTCATGATTTTGTTAAACGAGCTTGCGCGTGCGAGCATGCCAGAGGCAACCCGCCGGTTCGCGGAAGAGAGTTTCGTGAAACTCCTCTCACCATTCGCGCCGCATATTGCGGAGGAGTTGTGGGAGCGGCTGGGGCACCGCGAGTTGGTCTGCCGTGAGACGTGGCCAACCTTTGACCCCGATCTCGCGCGGGATCAGGTAGTCGCGTTCGTGGTACAAGTGAACGGTAAACTGCGGGAGACGATGCGGCTTTCCGCCGATGCGAGCGAGGAAGATGTGAAGGCGCACGCGCTCGCTTCACCGAACGTGCACAAGTACATAGAAGGAAAAGAAATCAAGCAGGTCGTGTTCGTACAGGGTCGTCTTATAAACTTCGTTACTGGATAACCGGCCTAGATTCTAGCTACTAGCTTCTAACTTCTTCGGTATGTGCGGAATTGTCGGCTACATAGGAGGGCGCGAGGCAACGCCGATCCTTGTTGAGGGATTGAAGCGGTTGGAATACCGCGGCTACGACTCCGCGGGCGTTGCTACGGTGACTGGAAATGGAATCAAGCTCGTGAAAGTGAAGGGGCGCATCAGCGACCTCACCGCGCGTCTCGTTGACGATTCGGTTGCGGGATCTCTCGGAATCTCGCACACCCGTTGGGCAACGCATGGGGAGCCGTCCGAACGGAACGCGCATCCGCATCTTGATTGCAACGGCCGCATCGCCGTCGTGCACAACGGCATCATTGAAAATTATGTGACCCTGAAACGGCGGCTGCAGACCGAGGGGCACACGTTCCGTTCGGATACGGATACGGAGATCCTCGCCCACCTGGTTGAAAAATATTATAAAGAAAATCTTTCGGAGGCGGTGCGCCTCGCGCTCCGGCACGTTCGCGGCACATACGGATTTGCCGCAATCGCCCGCGACCAACCGAACGTGATTATCGCCGCCCGTCGCGGTTCGCCGCTTGTCGTTGGAATCGGAGAAGGAGAATATTTTTTGGCATCCGATGTCTCGGCGCTCCTGCCGTACACGAAAAAAGTAATTTATCCTGACGACGGAGAACTCATCCGCATCTCGCGTGAAGGTTTTTCAACCGTGACGCTGGAGAACCAACCCGTTCAGAAGACGGTGGAAGAGATTACATGGAGCCCGGAGATGGCGGAAAAGGGCGGATACGGCCACTTCATGCTCAAGGAAATTCACGAGCAGCCGCAAGTGGTGCGCCACGCGCTCGCGGGACGGCTGGCGATTGAGGAAGGCACAGCGCGGCTTGATGGTTTGAATCTCTCCGATCAAGAACTGCGGAGCGCCTCGCGCGTGCTCTTTCTTGCCTGCGGCACCGCCGCCTATGCCGGGCTTGTGGGCGAGCACATGATTGAGGAGATCGCCGCGGTTCCGGCGCAAACCATGATTGCCTCCGAATACCGCTATCGCCGCTCCGTGTACGACCCGGAGACGCTGGCCTTCGTGGTCTCCCAATCGGGAGAGACGGCGGACACCATTGCGGCCATGCGTGAGATTCAGCGCAAGGGCGGACGCGTGCGCGGAATCGTGAACGTCGTCGGTTCAACCATCGCCCGCGAATCCGGCGGGGGACTTTTCATTCACGCCGGTCCGGAGATCGGGGTCGCCTCCACCAAAGCGTTTATGGGGCAACTCACGGTTCTGGCGCAGATCGCTTTGCGCATGGGACGGCTCCGCGGACTCTCCGCTCCCGAAGGGCGGCGGCTCGCCCGCGCGCTGGCGCGAATTCCTATGCAGATTGAGAACATTCTCGCGCGCGAGTCCGTAATTGAAGCGCTTGCCGCACGCTACAAGGACGCTACGAGCATGCTGTATCTCGGCCGGAAGTTTAATTATCCGATTGCGTTGGAGGGCGCGTTGAAACTCAAGGAAATTTCGTACATTCACGCGGAGGGGTATTCGGCGGGGGAGATGAAGCACGGGCCGATCGCGCTCATCGCAGAAGGGTTTCCAGTGGTCGTCGTCGCGCCTCGCGACAGTGTGTATGAAAAAACGATTTCAAACATGGAGGAAGTGCGTGCCCGCCACGGAAGGGTGTTTGCCATTGGGAGCGTCGGCGACACGGAGCTCGCAAAACACGCGGATGACGTCTTCATGATTCCGGAGACGGAGGAAGTGCTTCTTCCGCTTTTGACCGTCGTGCCGCTCCAGCTTTTTGCCTATCACATCGCCAAGGCGCGCGGGTTGGATGTTGACAAGCCGAGGAATCTCGCAAAAAGCGTCACCGTAGAGTAAATTCGAAGTTCGAATATCGAAATCCGAAACAAAATCGAAACTCGAATGTTCTCCGCCAAAGGCAGATCCGCCTCGGGCGGAAAACGATCGAAACTGTTTCGAGCATTTAAATTTTTGGTCATTCGGATTTGTTTCGAGTTTCGGATTTCGTGCTTCGTGTTTTTCGTGAATACATGAATCTTTCTGTCTTTCGGTTTGAACCGATCAATTCTCGCCTGCAGAGAATTGCTGCCTCGCCTTCGCGGCGAGTTTTGAGTTATGCGCTCGCGGCCATTGCGGGCGTCGTTTGCGCTGCGCTTCTTCCCACATCGCGCGCGGCATTGCCGCTTGCCGTCGGGGGGCTCGCCGCCTGTGCGCTCGCCGTGCGCCAACGCGCGCGGCCGTGGGAACGAGTTCTCGCCATTGCCGTCGCTTTTTTTCTGTTCGGGGCGGCACGCTTTACCTCCGTTCTTCCGTCCGCCGAAGTGGGCCATGTCCTTGCGTTGGACGGCCGCGTGGTTACGCTGCGCGGCATCGTCACCACCTTGCCGGAGACGCGGCAGGGAAGCGTTCGTGTATGGATTACGCTTGACGCGCATCGCGACGGGCGCTCGCTTGCCCCGATCCGAGGAGTGATACAGCTCTTTCTCCCGCTCTCTTCGCCGGAGCAATACGGAGACCGGCTTGAGTTTAGTTGCCGCGTGAGTCGTCTCGAGCGCCCCTCGGCGTCAGTGAGTTTTTTTGCGCGAGAAGCAGGTACCGCCTCGTGCGCTTCGCCGAAGAATGTACGCATCCTCGCGCGCGGAGAAGGGTCAGGACTCCTCTCTGCAATGTTTGCCGCGCGAACGGAGTTCAGGACTGCCATTGACCGCGTATTGCCGGAACCGCACGCCTCTTTTTTGGCAGGGCTTCTTCTCGGCGAGCAAGGGGCGATCCCGAAAGATGTGGCGGAAGCTGCGCGCGTGACCGGTACGACCCACATGCTCGCCGCCTCCGGGTCTAACACCGGAGTGATTGCGCGCTGGCTTTTTGCACTGCTGCCGCTGCTCCTCATCCGCCGCACTCGCGCGCTGTGGGTCGTTGGAGCGTTCCTCGCCGGATTTGTCGTGTTGTCCGGAGCCTCGGCGTCAGTTGTGCGCGCCGCTGTCATGGCCGCAGTGGGACTTCTGGCAGCGCTCCTGGGAAGACCATCCCGCGCATTTTCCGCGCTTGCGCTTGCGGCCGCATTCATTGTGTTCGCGAACCCGTTAGCGGTTTGGGATGTTGGATTCCAACTTTCGGTTGCGGCGACGGTGGGGCTCATTGTCATTGCACCGCTCCTTGACGCCTCTCCGCGACTCGCCCGACTGCCCGAGGCGTTGAAGCGCCCGCTTCACGACACGCTTGCCGCAACGGTCGCGACTCTTCCGGTAATTATTTGGCATTTTGGCCGCGTTTCAATTGTCTCTCCGTTTGCGAATGTGCTCCTCGTGCCGCTCGTACCGTTGGGCATGGGGGTCGGATTTGTTGCCGCGAGCATCGGCCTTATCGCCGCCCCGCTGGGAACCATGGCCGGCTTCGGGGCGTGGCTCGTACTCTCCGGCATGTTGGGACTCATGCAGATTTTCGCAGCAATTCCCGGCGCATCCGTGCAGCTCGTTGCGCCTCACCTCTTCGCTCTCGCGTCGGCCGTTGCGCTCGCGGCGTGGTTTATGCGCCGCGCTCGGCAACGCCCCGCGCATGCCGAGGAGTTTAACGTGTCGGGATACACGGTCGTTGACGAGACTGTTGCTGGTCCATGAAGAACACGAAACGATACACCATTTTTCTCGCGGGCGTGGTTATTGCCGTCGTTCTGGCTCCATCCGTGGCGCGCGAGATTCAGGGTGCCGGGAAACTGCGCATATATTTTTTTAATGTCGGGCAAGGAGACGCGATACTAATCCGCACTCCGCACGGCGAGGATATTGTTATTGACGGAGGCCCTGATCGTACCGCGCTCGCGAAGCTCGGCAGCACGCTCCCGTTTTTTGATCGCGACATTGAACTTGCGGTTGTGACGCACCCTCACGCGGATCACTTGGCGGGTCTTTTGGAGATCGGCAAGCGATACGGACTGCGCGAGGTGTGGGAGAGCGGTTTTTCTGTAGGGAATGACTTAGAGGATGCCTGGAACGAGCAGCTGCGCGCACGCAGTATCGCCGCGCGCGTGGTCCGCGCCGGAGAAGTAGTTTCCCGCGACGGCGTCCGTTTGGAGGTGCTTGCTCCATTTCCCGAGAATGAAAGCAATAATCCCAATGATGCCTCGGTGGTGATTCGGCTCGTCTACGGCGAGACCGAAGTGTTGTTGACTGGCGACGTCACCGCCGCGGTGGAGGAGAAACTCCTTGCCGAGTGGGGGAATGGGCTTGACGCCGACATTTTGAAGGTCGGTCACCACGGCTCGCGCGACGGAAGCTCGCGGGAATTTCTTCGCGCGGTTTCTCCGGAGACGGCAGTTATTTCCGTCGGTGAGAATCGGTACGGTCATCCTGCATTCCGGACAATGAAGCATCTGGAAGAGGCGGGTGCGACAGTGTACCGCACCGATCGAGACGGCGATGTTGAATTCTGGAGCGACGGTAAACAGTTTTGGAAACGCTGAAATTTGATCCCGTTAGAAGCAACTTTCAGTTGTTGCTTAATTACAGCGAGAGCCGTGAGTCCCGTTAGAAGCCAAAGGTGACTCTCCTGTTAGCCGAGCG
>ERZ1292645.672-Hain-H14-02um-R2-672-length-11407-cov-6_pt2 | contig 10247 bp, 10 predicted proteins | sample MGYA00564401_ERZ1292645 | MGnify/ENA primary metagenome ERZ1292645 (study PRJEB36523, sample SAMEA6512644) | groundwater metagenome | collected 2019-01-09 | study: AquaDiva: Metagenomics assemblies of 32 groundwater samples | reverse complement strand
GGCACGGGCTTGACAGGGAGATGCGGTGAGCTGGAAAAAGGAAATCGAGGAGCTGCGGCGGCGCGAAGCGCTGGCGCGGCGCACGCCGGGGCGGAGTCTTTTCGGCCTCAGGCCGTAGTATTCTTTCGATCGACGAAAACCGAAATTCGAGGCCCACATGGCAACCCGACAGGACGAACGCACGATCGAGCCGGACATGAATCCGAAGGACCTCTGGCTCGAGGAGGTCTTCACCGACCGGCGCGTCGGCACGATCCGCAGGATGACGCCGGTGAAGGGCGACGGCGGGCGCGATGCCGAGCGCGAGGTCGTCTACGTCGGCGAGACGCAGGTGATGAGCCAGATCGGCACGCTGCCGATCACCTTCGCGCTCGAAGCGAAATCGATCGAGGAGGCGGCGAAGCTGTTCGGCCCGGCGGCCAAGGCCGCGATCGAGCGCGCGGTGCGCGAGCTGCAGGAGCTGCGCCGCCAGGCGGCCTCCTCGATCGTCATCCCGCAGGGCGGCTTGCCGCCCGCAGGCGTCCCGGGCGGCGGCGGCAAAATTCAAATCCCCTAGATGCTGCGCAGGTGCCAGGCCTTGGGGCGCGTGAAGGCCTGGATGCCGTAGGTGGAAAGCGTCAGGCCTACCCCCGAGCGCCCGATGCCGGACCAGGGAAGGCGCGGGCTGACGCGGTCGCAGCAGTTCCAGTAGACCGAGCCCGAGCGGACCTGCGCGAGGATGCGCCGCGCGCGTGGCTCGTCCGGCGTGTACACGCCCGCGGTGAGGCCGTACTCGGTGTCGTTCATCAGCCGCAGCGCCTCGTCGTCGCCGCCGACCTTCTGGATGCCGATCAGCGGGCCGAAGCTTTCCTCGCGCATCAGCTCCATCGTATGGTCGACGTTCGCCAACACCGTGGCCTCGAACCAGTTGCCGGGCCGCGCGATCCGCTTGCCGCCGGCGAGCAGCCTCGCGCCCCTGGCGAGCGCGTCGGCGACCTGGCGCTCGAGCACCTCCAGCTGCGGCGCGCGCGCCAGCGGCCCGAGGGTGGTCGCCGGGTCCATCGGGTCGCCGCTGCGGTAGCCGCGCACGGTGGCGACGAAGGCGTCGACGAAACGATCGTGGATCCGCTCGTGCACGTAGATCCTCTCCACCGCGCAGCAGCTCTGGCCCGCGTTGTACATGGCGCCGTCGGCGAGCGACTCGGCCGCGGTCTTCGCATCCGCGTCCTCGCAGACATAACTCGGGTCCTTGCCGCCGAGCTCGAGCTGCAGCTTCAGCATTCTCGGCGCGCAGGCGGCGGCGATCCTCGCGCCCGTGGCATAGGAGCCGGTGAAGAAGACGCCGTCCAGGGGCTGCTCGACGAGCAGCGCTCCACTGGACCCCGCGCCGATGACCACGGAGAAGATATCCGCAGGCACACCGGCCGCATGCAGCAGCTCGCCGATCGCGACGCCGGTGAGGGTCGCGAACTCCGAAGGCTTGTAGAGCACGGCATTGCCCGCAAGCAGCGCCGGGACGAACACGTTCGAGCCGACGAAGTAGGGGTAGTTCCAGGCCGAGACGTTGGCGACGACGCCCAGCGGTTCATGGGTAATCAGTTCTTGAGTTTTCGAGTCATCGAGGACGGTCTCGGGGGCGAGTGCGTGCTTGGCGTGATCCAGAAAGAAGTCCAGCCGGCCGCCGAGTGCGTCCAGCTCGCCTTGCGACTGGCGGATGGGTTTTCCCGTCTCGCGGGTGAGGGTGCGCGCGAGCTCGGCCTTTCTTTCCTCGAGCCGCTGCTTGAATCGCAGAATCGCGCCGAGGCGTTCGTCGAGCGGGCGGGCGGCCCAGGCGGGCTGCGCCGCGCGGGCGCGCCCGTATTTCGCGCGGATTGCCGCGCCGGTATCCTCGGCGAGCTCGGCAACCAGCGAGCCGTCAGCGGGATTGAGAATCTTCACGCTTAGAGCGCGGCGGCGAACAGATTCTCGAAATCCGCGCGCGTACAGGGCCGCGGGTTGGTCTGGTGGCAACTGTCGGCGAGCGCGATTTCGACCAGGCGCGGCAAATGTTCTTTTTTCAATCCCAAAGGGGAAAGACTGGCTGGAATGCCAAGCTGCGCCTTGAGCGCGGTCAACCACTCGACCAGGTCCGGAACGCCCGCAACCCGCGCCAGCTCCGCCATCTTCGCTTCCGCCGCCGACCGATTGAAGCGCATCACGTGGTCGATCATGACGCCGTTGGCGAGGCCGTGGTGCAGATCGGCGACCGTGGAGAGCGCATGCGCGCAGGAGTGCACCGCGCCGAGGTCCTTCTGGAACGCGATTGCGCCCATCATCGAGGCCATGAGCATATCGCCGCGCGCCTGAAGATTTTGGGGTTGCTTGAAAACCAGAGGTAATGCCCGGGCCGCGATCCGCACCCCTTCGAGCGCGATGCCGTCGCACAGCGGGTGGTAGGCTGGCGACAGGTAGGACTCGATGTTGTGGGTGAGCGCGTCCATCCCGGTGGCCGCGGTGACCCCCGCCGGCAGGCTGAGGGTCAGCTCGGGATCGGCGAACACGGCCCGGGCCAGCAGCTTGGGCGAAAAGATGATGCGCTTGAGGTGCGTCGCATCCTCCGAGATCACCGAGGAGCGGCCCACTTCGCTGCCCGTGCCCGCGGTCGTCGGCAGGGCGACGAAGTACGGCAGCGCTTTCTCGACCGGCCGCGCCGCAGGGTGGTCCCAGGCGTACTCGAGCACCTCGCCGGAATGCACCGCCATCAGCGCGACGACCTTGGCGACGTCGAGCGCCGCGCCGCCGCCGAAACCGATCACCGAATCGGCGCGGTGCGCGCGGTAGGCGGCGACGCCGGCGTCGACCTGGCTCTTCACCGGGTTACTGTGCACGCCCGCATACACCGCCGGCTCCAGCCCAGCGAGGCCGGCGCGGAACTCGGCGAGCATCGGCAACGCGGCGACGCCCCGGTCGGTTACGATCAGCGGGCGCTTCGCGCCCTGCGCCTTCATGTGCTCTGCGACGCGCCTGCGAGCGCCGGGACCGAAGTGGATGGTGGTGGGAAAAGCGAAGCGGTGGATTGTCATTCTGCTGCCGTCAGACTAAGCGGCGACGGCCGGCCACATCGTCAGCAATTCTCCGAAGAATCCCGCGGGTGTCTTGCTTACCCAACGAGGCTGTAGAAAAAGCCCGAAAACTGCCATTCTCGATTGGCTCGCGAGACAGCCGTGATTTTGTTGGTCAGTTCGAACATTGCCGCTGTCGGGCCGGAGGATGCGCGCCACGGGGAAATCGCAGCACAGTTGACCATCGACGCCGAATCTTATCGAAGAATCGCTCATATCGCTTCCTATCGTGGCGCCGGTCGAGCCCATACTTTTTCTACAGCCTCAACGTCCCGGCTCAGTCGCGTGCGGCCGGCTGGCCGCGCATCGACTGCAGCCGGCTGTTGGGCGACTCCACGAATAGCTTGGCACAGAGCAAATTTAAAGTCTCTGTCTCGCCTCTCACTCAATTATTCGATCCGCCCTGAGCAGCAGCGTTTGAGGAATAGTGACCTGGAGCATCTTGGCGGTCCTGAGGTTGATAACCAGTTCGAAAACGGTCGGCTGCTGGACCGGCAAATCGGAAGGCTTCGCCCCCTTAAGAATCTTATCGACGTACTTGGCGGTGCTGTGCCACATCTGCTCGAGGTTGACGCCATAGGAAAGCAAGCCCCCGGCGTCAGCGAAATCCCCATGCTCAAAGACCGCGGCCAACCGGTTCCGAGCGGCAAGATTAACCAGCCGCTGACGATTGGCCGTGAAGAACCCCGAGGCAAGGACGATGAGGGCTTCGGTGCGCGCCGCTCTGGCTGCGTCGAAGGCGCCCTCAAGTTCCTCGATACGGCTCACGCTGACGAACTGCAGCCGGAGTCCTAGTGAGCGAGCAGCCGCCTTCATGGCGTCCGCCTGCACCGGAACACCTCCCTGGCTCGGGTCGTTGAGAACCGCAACGCGCTCCAATTTAGGCAACATCGTCTTTAGAAATTCGATGCGTTTCGTGGTGATATCGATGTCCAGCATCGATTGGCCGGTGACATTACCTCCGGGTCGAGGCAAGCTCGCCACCAGTCCGGTAGCTACTGGATCAATGATTGCGGGCATGACAATCGGTATCGTGCTCGTCGCTTGCTTGGCGGCACGCACGGCGACCACGCCTCCGCCGGCCACGATGACGTTCACCTTCAACGCGACCAACTCCGCCATGAATGCCGGATAGCGGTCGCTCCGGCCCTCTGCGTAGCGGTAGTCGATCAGGATGTTCTTACCTTCAACCCAGCCCAGTTCAGCGAGGCCCCGTCGTAGTGCGCCAGCGTACGGGCTGGGCGCGGAGGGCGCGAGCGTGACCCCGATTCGCGGCACTTTCCCGGCCAGCTGCGCCTTCGGGACGAGCGGCACAAAAAGGATACCGGCCGCGGCGAGGATTAGGACGCGTCTTTTCTCAATCATTTGCCTCCCGATACTCGACCTTCCTTGGTGTGAGTCGCCCAACGTGTTGTTCTGCGGCGGGCCGCAATGACGGTTGATCTTCCCCGATGCTGATGGCCCGTCCGCAGCAACAAAGGGTTAGAAGCGCGTGCTTCCAGGGTCATGATTGGAGCTTCCTTGCTAGGTAGCGACACAGAGCCCCGCAGAGGCCCACAATCAACTCGGCATCCTCGTACTTTGGGGCCTTTCCCTCTTTCAGGTGCCGTCCTGTTTCTGATGTGTAGCCCCATGCTTTCTCGACAGCTTGATCGAGCGGTTTTGGAAACACGTCGGGATAGCGCTTGATGAGCTCACCTAGGGTGGGTTTCTGATCCCCTGCAACGTCACGGGCCACGCACTCCAGAGCCGCCATTGCATGCTGCACCGCGCCGGTGACATCCGGCTCGGGGCGCCGCGACAGATCACGGATTGCTTCGTGTAACTCGGTGGTCGCAGTGGTCCGGCCCTGCGCGTCAAGAGCATCCTTGGCGCCATGGACTGCTTCTTCGAAGGCCTCAGAGCCGCGCGTTTCAATTTGGCCGTCAACCAGCTGCCATCCGATCCCGCGGCCTCGAAAGTATCGGTTGATCTCCTCGGCGAAATTTTCAGCGCCATCAGATGAACCACGACGGCGACGAGCAATCATTCCACCAGATGAGAGCGCGGAGTAGATTTCCTCGATAACGTCATACACGTAGTACCACTCGCACGTATCGAGCGATTGCCTGATCTCACCATCCACGTTCGGATATTCCGACCAGTTGCTTGGATTCGGGCGAGTGCGCAGCACTCTGCAAACCAGCGTACGGAGCGGGTTCGGGGTAAATCCAGATTCGTAGGCGATTTCAACAACGACGCTTCTCAACTCGTCGGGTGCGTCATGACGCACCGTGATTTCGGCATCGGGCTGGGAATACCCGTGCCGACCGGAGAAGCGTGAGGACATGTGCGCGCTTCTAACGTAGAGCCAACCGGCGCGCGCGCTCGGCGCTCGCAAGATGGTACGACGCTCGCGGCGCGTCCGCGTTGGGCGCCGGGTTAGCCCGCGCCAACCCGCATTCATTCTGCATAGAGGACTTCAATTACTTGCGTTGTTGCTCGAACGCACTCCAATGCTTCGGACCTAAGAATTTTGGGCGAAGGGATCACATTCTGATCTTTTCTAGGATGAAGCACCCTATTCCCTGCCTCCTTTATCGCAATCAGGCATGCCTTCAAGGTCGGGACCTTTGGAATCGCCTGGCTAATCAGATCATTCAGCATCAAATACTTGTTCTTTCGTGTCGCGGAGAATCCGAGGTGACTGGCACGATGGATAAGTCCGAATTCAACGGTTGCGCGCCCCAGTGCGATGGTGGCCATCCACGCGCCAAAGGTGAATGCGCGATACACCTCTGTTAGTCGAAAACGGACGCTCGGGGGAATTGACGATTCGTCACGACCAACAAGTACAGGGCGGAGGGCGCGTAGATTGTTTTGCCATCGATCGGGACGGAACCACGATTGATCAAGTGCATCTTCGACAATTCGAACTTCCCACTGCCTTTCGTCTTCATCATCGAGCATCTGACGTGTGTAATCGGCGGTAAAGCGAATAGCATTCCAGACCGGCCGGCTACCTTCGGTATCTATGTCTTCCAGTAGTTCGAGAAACATCTCCGAGCCACTTGCCTTCAGATGAGCGGTCTGGAGAAGCTTTGCATGTGGTAGAAGCTTCTCGCGCAGAAATTTCGCGTGGGATGCAGGCATTCCAAGGAAAGGAGACTCATCGTCAGCGCTGACCTTAGCGCTCAGCGCTCTATGGATCTCGACGATCTTTCGATCAAGTCGCTCGAGCAGCCATTCAAGCCGTTTCCGCTTGGCGCCCTCGCCGAGGTTTCCTTTCTCGATCTCGCCAAGCCGGTCTGCGAGTTCATCAAAGTACTGCTGCGCGACGGCAATCGATTCGTTCAGTCTCGTGCTCACCCTGGACATTTGCGCGGGCTAACGTGATATCAACCGCATGCTCGGAATGCTGGAAGCATCCATTGGTAGAAGCAAGCTGGTACCACTAGAAACCGGTTTCTGCCGGCAGGTATCCAGATATGCAAGCTTCTGCCGTGATATTGATCGCGGTTGTTAATCAGCGCAATCAGAGCACCAGCGTCAACGAGCAGCGCCGGTTTTGCCATGAGCCTTGGCGCGGGCATGGCGCTTCCGGTTGGCGGCAAGGGATCTCCTGGTTTTCCGTTTTTCGCATTCGCCGCGGTAAGGCATCGCATTCTGGCACGCCTGACCGCGACTCGTCTCAAATCCGGTAAGGCACCCTGATTCCCGGCTCGTCCGCGGCGAAATCCTTGGTGTTGCGTGTGACGAAGAGCAGGCTCTGGACTCGCGCCGTCGCAAGGATGATCGCGTCGGGCACGCGCATCTTCGCGGCACGCCGCAGCGCCACAGCCCGCTCCGCGATCTTCTCGGTGAGCTCGAGCCGCTCGAAACTCGAGAGAAACTTCCGGGTCTCGGTCTCCACGCCGGGCTTGGTTGCCGCAAGCACCTCGATCCAGGAGATCACGCTGATCGCCGGGCGTTGGTAACGCGCGATCTCCGCCTTCGCCGCTTCGACGCCATTCAGGTAGTCGATGAGGACGTTGGTGTCGAACAACGCCCTCAACGCTTCCACTCCCTGCGCAGGCGGCGCTGAAACGCGATCCCGTCTACGCGGAGCCCTTCTCGCTTCCAGAGGCCGAACGCCTCGTCTCTGGCCGGAAGGTGCTCCTGCAGATAGCGCTCGACCGCCTGGCGGATCAATTCCGCACGCGAAAGCTTGCGGCTCCGCGAAATGCGCTCGAGCGCCTCGACCTGGCGATCGGGCAGATCAATGATGGTACGCATGGGCAGGTTGATCAATGATGACATCGCATGATATCACGGCACGCCCCGGCGACGCGACGCCGGCACCGCGGCGGCGAACTGCCCGACGTTGGCCCGATCGGGGACCACGTCTTCCGCCACGTTCCTGGTCAAATGATCTCGAAGTAGCGCTTCAGCTCCCAGTCGGTCACCGCGTCCTGGAACTGGCGCCACTCCCACTCGCGCGTGCGCACGAAGTGATCGACGAAGACCTCGCCGAAGAGCTCGCGCGCGGGCTTGGAGCGCTTGAGGTTCGCGGTCGCCTCCATCAGGTTGCGCGGCAGGCGCGGCATCTTCGCCGCCTTGGCGGCATCGCCCGAGAGCGGCGGCTCCTTGAGCTTCAAGTTCTTCTCGATGCCCCAGAGCCCGGCGCCGACGCAGGCGGCGAGCGCGATGTAGGGATTGATGTCCGCGCCCGGGCAGCGCGTCTCGAGCCGCGTCGCCTTGGGCGAGCCGGCGATGACGCGCAGCGTCGCGGTGCGGTTGTCCACGCCCCAGCTGCGCTTCACCGGCGCCCACATGCCGTCCACCAGGCGCTTGTAGCTGTTCACCGTAGGCGCGTACATCGCCTGCAGGTCCTCCAGCAGCGCCAGTTGGCCCGCGAGGTAGCTCTCGAACAGCTTCGACATGCGCCGCGGGTTGCGCGCGTCGTAGAAGACATTGCGCTTGCCGTCCGACAAGCTCTGGTGGATGTGGCCGCCGCAGCCCGGGTACTGCGTGTTCCATTTCGCCATGAAGCTCGGCATGATGCCGAAGCGCTGGCCGATCTCCTTCGCCGCCAGCTTGAACAGGATTCCCCGGTCGCCCGCCTCGATGCCGGGCGCGTAGAGGAGCGCCGCCTCGTACACGCCGGGCCCGGTCTCGGTATGCAGGCCCTCGACCGGCACGCCGAAGGCGGGCAGCTCCTCCATCAGCGCGCGGAAGAACGGCTGGTTCTGGCCCGCGCGGATCAGCGAGTAGCCGAACATGCCCGGCGTGATCGGCTCGGGGCGCAGGTAGCCCTTGGCGGCGATGCTCTGCGGCGTTTCGCGGAAATTGAACCATTCGTATTCCAGCCCGGCGAGCACTTCGAAACCCATCTTCGCCGCGCGCGCCAGCACCCGCTTGTAGAGCTGGCGCGGGCAAACCGGCAGCGGCGCGCCCGAGGCTTCTACGAACTCGCCGAGGAAGAACGGCACGCCGTCATCCCAGGGAACGCGCCGGTAGGTCGAGAGGTCGAGCCGCGCCAGCGCGTCCGGAAATCCGGTGTGCCAGCCGGTCCAGGTGGTGTTGTCGTAGCAGGCGTCGTTCGAGTCCCAGCCGAAGACCACGTTGCAAAAGCCGAACCCCGACTCGAGCGCCGACAGGAACTTCTCCTTGTGCAGGTATTTGCCGCGCAGCACGCCATCGGTGTCGGACACCGCGACCTTGACCCGCGTCGCGGGCGAGCTGCGGACCTGCTCGACGACGCGGCGCGCCGCGGCCCGCGTCAATTCAGGCATTGCGCTTCCTCCCCACTCTGCATTGCGACTAGACTATACCCGAGGAGGTTCCCCATGCACGGCCTGATGATGGAGATGCCGCTCCTCGTGAGCGACCTGATTCGCTTCGCCGACCGCCACCACGGCGCGACCGAGATCGTGTCGAAGACGGTCGAGGGCGCAGGAAAGGACGGCGCCGGTGCCGTGCACCGCTACACCTACCGCGAGGCGCACAAGCGAGCGCGGCGCTTGGCGAAGGCGCTCGGCGCGCTCGGCGTAAGGATGCACGACCGGATCGGAACGCTCGCCTGGAACGGCTACCGGCACTTCGAGCTCTACTACGCGATCTCCGGGAGCGGCGCGATCATCAACACGCTCAACCCTCGGCTATTCGCCGAGCAGATCGTCTACATCTCCAATCACGCGGAGAACATGGCGCTGTTCTTCGACCTCAGCTTCGTGCCGCTGGTGGAGAAGCTCGCGCCGGCGCTGAAGACCGTGAAGCACTACGTCCTGATGACCGACCGCGCGCACATGCCGGCGAGGACTTCGATCCCGGGGCTGCTTTGCTACGAGGAGCTGCTCGAAGCGCAGGACGACAGCTACGAGTGGCCGGCGTTCGACGAGCGCACTGCCTGCGGCCTGTGCTACACCTCGGGGACCACCGGCAACCCGAAGGGCGCGGTCTTCGGGCATCGCAGCACGATCATCCATGCCTACGGCGCGGCGCTGCCGGATGCGCTCAACCTCTCGGCGCGCGACGTCGTGCTGCCGGTGGTGCCGATGTTCCACGCCAACGCGTGGAGCCTGCCCTACGGCTGCACCATGGTGGGCTCGAAGATGGTGTTCCCGGGCCAGCACCTCGACGGCAAGAGCCTGCACGACCTGATGGAGGCCGAGCGCGTGACGGTCTCGGCGGGCGTTCCGACCGTGTGGCTGGCTTTGCTTCAGCACATGCAGGCGAACAAGCTGAAGTTCTCGACCATGAACCGCACCGTGATCGGCGGCTCGGCCTGTCCGCCGACGATGACCCGCGCCTTCCAGGAGGAACTCGGCGTGCAGGTCCTGCACGCCTGGGGCATGACCGAGATGAGCCCGCTCGGCACGGTGTGCACGTTCAAGGCGTAGCACGCGGGGCAGGACAAGGAGGCGCGCTACGCGCTGCAGGCGAAGCAGGGCCGCTCGATCTTCGGCGTGGACATGAAGATCGTGGACGAGGAGGGCAAGGAATTGCCCTGGGACGGCAAGCGCTTCGGCAACCTTCTGGTGCGCGGGCCATGGATCGCCACCGGCTATATGAAAGGCGAGGGCGGGAATCCGCTCAAGGATGGCTGGTTCCCGACCGGCGATGTCGCGACCATCGATGCCGACGGCTACATGCAGATCACCGACCGCTCCAAGGACGTGATCAAGTCGGGCGGCGAGTGGATCAGCT
>ERZ1292645.809-Hain-H14-02um-R2-809-length-10262-cov-5_pt1 | contig 10262 bp, 8 predicted proteins | sample MGYA00564401_ERZ1292645 | MGnify/ENA primary metagenome ERZ1292645 (study PRJEB36523, sample SAMEA6512644) | groundwater metagenome | collected 2019-01-09 | study: AquaDiva: Metagenomics assemblies of 32 groundwater samples | reverse complement strand
ACTACAGAGGCCAATACTTGATAGTTGACTTTCCGGCCATTGATAAGGGCGGGCGGTACTGGCCCTTGATAGCCAAGTGTCCCTTGATTAAACAATTCCGGGACAAAATGGTTGAATCATATATTTTTGATTGTTCTAAAATATAGACAAAACTGTGTTTTTCTGATAATAAGGTATAATATCAAAAATTAAAAAAGGAGATGAAAAAGTTCAAAAAAGCTCTAATAACCGGAATTACCGGACAAGACGGATCCTATCTGGCGGATTTGTTGTTGAAAAAAGGATATGAAGTCCACGGTATAGTGCGCAGATCAAGTACTTTTAATACCCAAAGGATTGATCATCTGAAAAAACACAAAGATTGCGGTAAACTCGTTCTTCATTACGGGGACTTAGGCGATGCGGCATCTATAAATAATGTTTTAATGAAAGTGAAGCCGGATGAAATTTATAATCTTGCCGCCCAGTCTCATGTTAGGATCAGTTTTGACGTGCCGGAATATACTTCTGATATAACCGGCCTGGGAACATTAAGAATGCTTGAGGCAATGAGAAAACACTGTCCGAAGGGGAAGTTTTATCAAGCGTCTTCTTCGGAAATGTTTGGCGATGTGTCGGAAAGTCCGCAGACTGAAAAAACGCCGTTTAATGCCCAAAGTCCCTATGGTATAGCTAAGGTTTTTGCCCATGAAACATCTTGTCGATATCGAGATGCCTACGGATTATTTATTTGTTGCGGGATACTGTTTAATCACGAATCTCCTAATCGGGGAGAGAATTTTATTACTCGCAAGATAACGGTGGGTATAGCCAATATCATCAAAGGCAACTCTAAGGAATTATCCCTTGGCAATTTAAACGCAAAACGTGACTGGGGTTATGCGCCGGAATATTGTGAGGCAATGTGGCTTATTCTTCAGCAAAAAAAACCGGCAGATTTCGTGATAGCTACCGGAGAGAATCACTCTGTCAGGGAATTTGTTCAGGAAGCTTTTAGTCAGGTCGGAGTTGATATCGTCTGGAAAGGCGAAGGACTAAACGAGAAAGGCATTGATAAAAAGACGGGAAAAGTTTTGGTAACTTTAGACCCCAGGTATTTTAGACCAAATGAGGTTAATCATCTTCTCGGGGATTATTCAATGGCAAAAAAAATACTTGGCTGGAGGCCGAAAATTAAGTTCAAGCAACTGGTCAAAATAATGCTTGACGCTGATATTAAAAGGTTAAATAACTTGACCACAATATAAAAAACAAGTATGGTAACGATGCTTGATTTAAAATTTAAGGAGTTTTTTAAAAATGAGAGCTATTGTTACCGGCGGGGCTGGATTTATCGGGTCACATCTGGCAGGTTTGCTTTTGGAAAAAGGCCATAAAGTCATTGTTTTGGACGACCTTTCTTCAGGTAATCGGGATAACATTCCCATTGGAGCGGATTTCCGAGAATTTGACATAAGCAGACATGGGTTAAAAGATATATTTGCGGGAGAAACAGCGGACTGGATTTTCCACCTGGCCGGTAAGGCAAGTATCGTGCCTTCCATCAAAAATCCGGAAATTTATCACAATGTAAATGTAACCGGTACCTTAAATGTTTTACAGCTTGCGCGAATACTTCGCGCCAAAAAGTTCATTTATGCCGCTTCCGGTTCTTGCTACGGTATTCCTCAAAAGATACCCACTTCCGAGAACTGCAAGGTCAGTCCGATGTACCCCTATGCTTTAACTAAATACATAGCCGAGCAGTATGTTGCTCACTGGAGCAGCGTTTACGGTCTTTCTTTCATATCCCTTAGACTCTTCAATGTCTTCGGTCCCAGGATGAGTCTATCCGGCGGATACGGCGGATTATTCAGTACGATTTTAGCGCAGAAATTTAATAACCGACCGGTGATCACGATCGGCAATGGGGAACAGCGCAGAGATTTTGTTTATGTTACGGATGTGGCAAGAGCTTTTCTGTCAGCCGCAGAATCAGATATTGTTAATGAGGTTTTTAACATAGGTCAGGGAGATTCTGTTTCGGTGAACTACATATTAGATCTTTTGCGCATAAAAGAAAATGATGTCAGGAGATTGCCGGACAGGCCGGGAGAACCCAAAGAAACAATGGCGCTTATTTATAAAGCAAATAAAATGCTTGGGTGGAAACCAACGGTTTCCTTTGAGGACGGGCTTGCTTGCATGGCGGCTGATACGGATTACTGGAAAAATGGCAGGGTTTGGACATGGGAAGAAAGCGTTGAATCTCAAGAGGACTGGTATAGATATTTAAGACGCAAAAGTAAATAATTTAAAGATTGACTTTTGCGTGAACTTGCCATAAAGTTACGGCAAGTTTTTTAATAATTAAATATACAAGAAAGGAGCGACATGAGTTCAATCTGGAAGGAAAAGATCAAGTCTCCGACCGAGCTCGCGGTTATTATACAAAACAAAAAATCCCAAGGGAAAAAGGTGGCGCAGTGCCATGGCGTTTTTGATTTGTTGCACCGCGGACACCTTCACCAATTTGAGCAAGTTAAGTCTAAAGCCGACATTCTGGTTGTTACTCTTACGGCTGACCAGTTTGTGTTAAAGGGTCCGGGGAGGCCGGTTTTTAATCAAAATATAAGAGCTGATATGTTGGCGGCTCTGGAGTTGGTTGACTTTGTGACCATAGTTGAATCTGTTAACGCCATAGGAATTATTAAGCTTTTAAAACCGAACTACTATGTAAAGGGCCAATCATATCAAGAAGCATACAAAGATATTACAGGAAAAATAGGGCCGGAGGTTGAAGCAATCGGCGCCGTGGGCGGGGAGATCATATTTACCAACGAAATGCCTATAAGATCCACGCCGCTGATTAACAGTTATATTGATCCGTATCCGGAGGATGTTTTACTGTATCTTGATCTGTTCAAAAAGAAATATTCTTTTGCGTCGCTTTTAGATATGGTCAATCAGTTTAAGAATCTTAAGATCCTTCTGATCGGTGAAACAATTATTGATCAGTATGACTATGTTGAAGCGATGGATATATCATCCAAGGGCGGAATAATGGCGACAAGACATTTGAGTTCGGAGTCATTTGTCGGCGGTATATTGGCCTGCGCCAACCACATGGCAACTTTTTGTTCCACTGTTGATGTGATTTCGGCTATCGGAACGCGCAATAGTTATGAAGGATTTATATCCCGGTCCTTAGCCGAAAATGTAAAGCCATGGTTTTTGAATAAAGAAGGAACGGATACTCTTGTTAAAAGAAGGCAAGTGGAAAATAACTACTTTACCAAACAGAGCGAGACATATTATGGCGACGAAAGCTGTCTTAAAGAAGAAGAAGAAAAAAAATTACTTGCGCGCCTAAACTCTGTTATGAATTGTTATGACTTGATATTCATAGTGGATTACGGACACGGGCTTTTAACGCCGAGAATTGTTTATTTTATTTCTACGCCATCCCATAATCCTAAACTTGCCGTTAATGCTCAAGTTAATAGCGCCAATAGGGGTTTTCACCTTATAACAAGATATCCCCTCGCCGATTTTGTGTCGTTAACTCAATTTGAGGCTAGAATCGCTTTTTCCGATAAAAAATCAAGTCCTCAAGATTTGGCTGAAAAGTTGTTGAAAAAACTCGGTGCATCAGCTGTGGCTTTAACCCTTGGCCGCAAGGGGTCGGTCCTATCCGATAGAAGCAGTTTCTGTTCTACGCCAGGTTTTTCTAAGCAAGTTGTGGATACGGTGGGCGCCGGGGATGCCTTTTTTTCTCTAGCCGCGTTATCTTATGTTTCCGGTTTTAGCATTGAATTTACCGGTTTTGTCGGAAATCTTGCCGGCGCTTTGTCTACTACATATATAGGCAACAAGTCCTCCGTTACGAAAAGCATGTTTTTAAACTTTGCCCAGACCATTTTGAGCTGAAAAGGAGAAAGCAAGTGGTGGCAGTGACTAAAAACTTCGATCTTGCTCTTAAAAATTATGTTTTGGAGATCAAAAAAGGGATAGATAATGCGCGAATTATGCTTGGGACTGATTTGTTTAATCCCGTGTCGCATCAAGACGGTTTAAACACTCTCTTGAATTTGCTGGTTGAATGCAGGTTAATGGGCAATAAGGTCATATTTATAGGTAATGGCGGTAGCGCGGCAATTTGCAGTCATATGGCTATAGATTTTTTAAATGCCGGCAAAATAAGAGCCATAGATTTTAACAGCGGGCCGTTGATTACTTGTTTAGCCAACGACTATGGTTTTGAGAATCTTTTTGCTAAAGCCATTGAGATACATGGCCGCAAGAATGATGTCATTATCGCCATTTCCAGTTCTGGCAGGTCTCAAGACATACTTCGCGGGGTTGAAGCAGGCAAGAAATTGGGGTGCAAGGTCGTGACGATGTCCGGGTTCCTTGAGAATAATCCATTGTCGGTTATGGGTGATATTAACATGTATATATCAGCATCAAAGTATGGAGAGGTTGAGGTCTCCCATTACTTTATCTTGCATTTCTTGCTTGATTGTCTTACTGAAAAAATCCCCGCCGATTAGGCGGGGTTTTGTTTTACCCCAATGTTCATGAGTATTGGGATTTATCAAATTTTTGAAGAGCCACCGAGCATCTGATTGGTCGTAGTATTTTGTATTTTGGGCTTTTTATAAAGATTTTTGCCGGGAGCGCGTTTTTTCCACTCAAACTGCAAACTCCTGATTAGATTTTTAATTAGATTCTTTACCGTGAATTTCATCGGATACACTCTGAATATGTTAAGGTATCCTTTTGTTAAAAAATACATCAGGAAATATAATTTTGACAATCTCCATTTGATAAGATGGTTAACCGTAATGTTTCTCATCCAAGGGAAAGCCACACAAACTGTTCCCAGCATCGCCAGGTTGTTTTGCATCAATTTTTCTTGTGGCGTAAAACAGTTGAATGGACTCTCGGCCGCGTAGCTTATATGAAGTTTATCGAAGTCAACCGGGCTGAACCAGCCGTTTTTAGTCACATACTCCGTTAGCTCGCATCCCGGATACGGATAGGCCGTTCCAAACTCAGCGAAATGAACACCCGCCTCTATATTTGTATCAAGGGATTCAATATCGTAATCCATTGCAGTTTTGCCTTGTTTTTCCATTTCTTCTTTTTTGACCGGTATGCCCAATATAGAATTGGCAAATGTTACTACCCCGTGTTTCTTGCAAAGCCCGAAAGCGTCAAGTATCTGTTGCCTGGTCATGTGTCTTTTAATGACATCGTTGCGAACATAATCGTTGCCGGCTTCTATTGACATGGTAAGAGAGTGCAGGCCGGCTTTTATAAGCAGTTTCAGAACTTCTTCGGTAAGAATATTGCAGCGCGTCAGACAGAAAAACGGTAAACCAACTTCTCTTGGATAGACCTCCGCGAATTCCTCAAGCCACGAATCTACTCCTCTTTTAACAAAAAACAGATCATCGTAGAATTTTACGAACTGCTTAGGCCATCTGGTAACGGTTTCTTTAAGTTCTTCACAGAGGCGCGAAACGCTTAGGCGGTTAAATATCGGACCCTTGCCCGCGTAAATTTTATTGAATTTCGGTTCGATACAGGATGGACATTCAAAGGGACATCCTCGGGAAGCCATAAAGGAAAGCATTGGAAATTCGCCTAAATGCGTGTGGTTGTAGATTATTTCTCTATCAAAAAAAGGCAAGCTATCCAGATTTATAGTGCGTCCGGCGAGATGGTGTCTTCTTCCAATTTCTCCCGCATCCTTAAAACGTCCAAACCAGTTTTCTTTGGTAAATATATTCATTACCGCATTAACGTCACCATTGCTGTTGATTGCTCTTAGCAGATTGGGCCAGGCATCGTCGCATTCTCCGCTACCGACAAAATCAATATGGGGATTTTCTATAACTTCAGGAAAGAATGTGCAATGCGGCCCTCCCATAACGGTAATAATGCCCGGCGATATTTTTTTGGCAATTTCAGCGGCATTAAGATAATGAGACACGCCTCCGGTTATACAGCTTAGAGCTACGATATCCGGTCTTACTCTTTTTATATCTTGTTCCAGGTCATCTTGAGCCATGACGCTTAGGTATGTCGTATGCCCTTCTCGCCTGGCGAGAGCCGACATAAGTTCTATGTTCATCGGATCAATATATTCAACGGTTCTGGGGACAAACAGAATTTTCATTCAGTAACTCCATTAAGTTCTTTTTTAAAGGTTCAATATTCTTGCACCATACATTATCTTTTTTGATTTGGCAACTTAAAATCTTTGTGTTTTATTGACTTTTTATTTCGGTATTCTATCCTAGTCCGTATTGTTCTTTAATTTTGTGAGTTCAGGTATGTCTGATATCGGCGCTATTCCAATCCAATCAAAGATGAAGCGAGTGACTATACCCGTTTTGCAGGGCATGAAAGAGAGAAGCGAGGTTATTTGCGCTTTAAGTATTTACGACGCCATTCATTCGCGATTATTTGACAAAGCAGGAGGAGACCTTATCGTTGTTGGCGATTCTGCGGCTATGACCGTCCAGGGCCGGCAGAATACTCTTCCGATGACCATGGACGAAATGGTCAGATTTTGTCAGGCAGTTAGAAGGGGGACCGAAAGGTTGTTTATTATCGGCGATATGCCATTGGGTTCTTATGAGGTTTCTGATGAGGATGCCGTACGTAATTCTTTGAGATTTATGAAGGAAGTAGAACCAGCCTGCGATGCCGTAAAGGTTGAAACGAATATGGCGTATGTCAGGCGCATAAAGGCGATTGCCGATGTCTGTTTGGTTGTTGCGCATATTGGGCTAAATCCGAATAAAGCCGCAATGCTTGGCGGTTATAGGACTCAAGGAAAAACAAAAGAAAGTTTTCAGGAACTGCTTCAGGTGATAACTGCGGTTGAGAAGGCCGGCGCCTGCATGGTGCTTGTGGAATCTGTAACTGAAGAAATCACCCAAAAACTTAAGAAAGTAGTGAAGATTCCGGTTATTGGCATTGCCGCAGGCCGTAATCTTGATGGTCAGCTTGTAATCAGCTCCGATCTATTGGGGCTCTTCCAGTGGCCGGGTAATCCTCCTGTTCATTTTGAACAATATCGCACCCAGAGGCAGGGCATTACAGTCGGTGAAGCGACACTGGACGCGTTTAGGTGGTATGTAAAAGCCGTAAGGGAGAAAATATTTCCGAGTGATAAAAATATTCATCATCTGCCGGATGGTGAATTAAGACATATCTTAGAATCTGACTCTTAAGATGCCTGTTGATAAACGACATTGAATGTCGTTTATCAACAGGTTGTTTAGTCGGTTATTTATAAATAAAAAAACCCGCTGTTGCGGGTTTTTAAATACCTGATATTTCTTCAGAGCTTTTAACCGGACTGCCGACTATCATTACTTCCTTGAATTCATCACGGTCAATCAAAGGATGTTGATCTTCAATCGGTCTGCCGAATTCCAGTCGAGGGCAGATTTTTTGATGTTCGTCCAAAGTAACATCGCAAAGAGCCGGTCCACTCCAGCTTAAAGCATATTCAATCTTGTCCTTCATTTCTTTATGGTTATTAATTCTTAAACTCGGAATTCCATAGGCCTCCGCCACTTTTACAAAATCAGGACTGCTGTATCCGTCTCTCTCGGAAACGGCTAAGCAGCGCTTTTCAAGTTCGTCTTGGCTTTTTATATCAAACCAGGATTCAATTGTTTGTTTAATAATGCCGTAGCTCTTATTGTTGATAACGAATATTTTAATTGGCAGGTTGTGGTATTTTATGGTTTGCAGTTCCTGTATGTGAACCTGTAACCCCCCGTCGCCGATCAAACAAATAACAGGTTTTCTGTCATTGGCCAGACAGGCACCTATACTTGCCGCAAGCGAATATCCCATTGAAGACAGTCCCATGTTGGAGAAAACACGCTGACCTTCTTTAACTTTGTAGGCCTGCATTGTCCATATGAGATTGCCGCCGCAATCGGTTATAACCGGCATTTCAGCCGGCACGGTCTCCGACAGTTTTTTCATGAAAACATACACATTAACCGAACCTGTTTGCTGATAATATTCCGGCAATATCTCGGTAAATCTATCTTTATAATATCTTGTTTTGTCTCTCCACCGGTCTATGTCCAAATATTGAAGAGAGAGATTGAAAAATAGATCAAAGAATCTTGATAGTTCCGACTTAACGGGCAGATCAATCTTTACACTGCATCGTTCCAGCTCAAATTCGTCAAAGTCTACCATTATCTTGATGGCTTCTCTGGCAAAAGTTTTAGGTTCGCCGCCGGTTTGGCGGAGATTTAGCCGTGCTCCAAGAACCAAAACCAAGTCGCTGTTTTGAATCGTATAGTTTGCTTTTCTGTTCCCGTAACTGCCGATATTTCCCAAATAATACGGATGATCGTGAGACAGAATATCAAAACCGCACCATGTAACCACCGTGGGTACGCCTAACTTTTCAACAAGTTTTCGCGCTTGTTCCATTGTTCCCGAGTTTCTGACTCCGCCGCCGAGCAGGATTACCGGCCGTTTGGATTTTTTAATAAGATGCCAGGCATGTTTTACTTTAGTTTTAAGACAATCGTCGTCTGGTGTATTTATCTTTTCTAATTCAGGATTGAAACCGACCAGATTGTTCGGTTCTATATTTGCTTTTTGAACATCAAGGGGTATATCAAGCAAAACCGGACCGGGGCGGTTACTTTTAGCAACATGGACGGCTTTATCAAGGAAGTACCTGATCATGAGCGGATTATCTATGTATTCAGAATATTTTGTAATTGATTTTGTAATTGTAACTATATCCACTATTTCCCGTCCGCCCGGCCTTTCCTTAGAGCGGTTCCAACGCGACCGGTTTACTTGGCCGCAGATAAAAATGCAGGGGATTGAGTCGTTCCAAGCTACGTCAATGCCGTTCAATAAATTGAGGGCTCCGGGGGCGTTAGTGGTAATAACTGCCGACAAACCGGCGAAGCGCGAATATGCTTCTCCGGCCATAGCCGCCACTTGTTCATGGTTAACCGGAATATGTTTTAATCTCGGCTCGTTATGGAAAGAATCAATAAGATTTACCGCGTAACCTCCCGTGACTACGAAAACATGTCTAATACCGAGCTCTGCCAGGTAATGGATCACATAATCTGAAAGCTTCATTATTTTCTCCAGTATTTTAAAGGACGATTGGCGTGATTATACCATCTAAAATAATCAAGTCAAAAATAAAAATCCCGCCTTGGCGGGATAAAAGTTACTCGAATTTTTTGTTGTATCGTTGTTCAAGCCATTCTTTAATGCGGCATTGAGTCCAGCGATGCCATGGTAATGATAAAAATCCCAGATTTTTCATCTCATGCCAGGCGTCATCGGCCGTCCATTCCATTTTTTCCACTCTATAAACAAAACACAGGCATCCGGTCCTGTCCCTTCCCTGCAGGCAGTGAATCAGAGACGGACAGTTGTTGGAATCGGATATGAATTCAAAGAAAAAATTGATCTCCGGTTTATCAGGCGGCCGGCCTGATTTTAAAGATATGTGACAGACAGTCAGTCCAAGTTTTTTGGCATGAGCCATTAATTCCGGTTCCCCGTGTTCTCGTAAAACTATAAGCGACTTTAGATTATAACGATTTACAAAATAGTTCAGTGCCGGTAAGGACGGCTGTGCTGACCGGAATAACTTATTCTTGGCGACTTCTGCAAACCGGAGCCGTTTTTCATATGATAACCATGGCTGACATATTTTCAGACGTTGCAGGACCTCTTTGGCCGTTCTTTTCAAGCTATCATCCTTTTTTGAAATATATTTTTACGATTAGTTTTAAAATCGTCCTGACAACACTGATTATATTTTGCAACTCGGTAGCTTTTGTTTTGCCGTAAGTTCTTATTCCTTTGGTATAAAAGGGAATTTGCGTGTAAGGCAGGCGGTATTTCTTTATTAAAGTCACTAAAATCTCTGCCATATAGGCAAAATTATCCGTATCAGGGCTTAACTCACGCAGAATTTTGGTCGGTATAACGGTTGTGCCGTTGTAATACCGTAACCGTAAACCGAATACCAAATTCATAAAAACTGTAAAACACTTTGAGATTATCCTGCGCTTGAACGGGCGCCGGCTCATATCGGCCTGATAGCCGATAACTATTCCATTTTCCGGAATATTATCCAGGAGGTTTTTAATTGACGCTCCGTGAAGAGTATTTTTACCGGGTACCATCATGAAATAATCAAATCTGGCTGCCGACAGGCCTTGCCTGTATTTATATCCCAAGTTTACATAGCT
>ERZ1292645.808-Hain-H14-02um-R2-808-length-10266-cov-4_pt1 | contig 10266 bp, 12 predicted proteins | sample MGYA00564401_ERZ1292645 | MGnify/ENA primary metagenome ERZ1292645 (study PRJEB36523, sample SAMEA6512644) | groundwater metagenome | collected 2019-01-09 | study: AquaDiva: Metagenomics assemblies of 32 groundwater samples | reverse complement strand
AGGCGTTGAAAAGTGTGGGAAAAAGAACTTAACATATCTACGAGTATCGAGAAAAAAGAATAAATATGCAGGTGACAACACAAAGTCCCACAATCACATATCCGAGCAGTTCCATAATAGTTTCCTTTCATATCGAAGAATAAATAATATGTTTCAATTTGTCAAGACACTTATTCCGCGAGGCGCATTTCTTTTTTTTCAGCCCCTCTACCACCGCTTCCTCGCATTGCTTGCGGCAATTCTGTATCGGTTTCCGTCACGAAAACTCACGGTAATTGGTGTTACGGGAACCAACGGCAAATCAACCACGGTAGAACTTCTGGCGGAAATCATTGAGGAAGCAGGGTATCGCGTGGCGTCTACCTCTTCTATTCGGTTTCGCATCGCGGATCGCGAGCATCCGAATGATTTAAAAATGACCATGCCGGGACGTTTTTTTATGCAGAAATTTTTGCGTAATGCCGTAACCAATGGCTGTACACACGCGGTATTGGAAGTTACATCCGAAGGCATTAAGCAGTTTCGACACCGTTACATCAAGTTTGATGTTGCTGTTATTACCAACATTACGCCGGAACATATTGAATCGCACGGGTCGTTTGAGAAATATCGCGCGGCAAAAGCAGAATTATTTAAAAGAGCGCCGATTCATGTATTGAATGAAGACGATCCAAATACCTACGCGCTCTTTTCCCGCATGCCGGCGCAGAGACGCGCGTCTTATAAACTTAAAGAGTACCCGCGGGGTTTCCATTTACACCTGCCGGGGGATTTTAATCGCGCTAACGCGCTTGCGGCTCTTACCGCCGGGCAAGTAATCGGTATTTCGTATGAAACAGCAAAGCGCGCGGTGGAGCGCATTGATTATATACCCGGCCGTTTGGAAGTTTTGCAAGAAGAGCCGTTCGGCGTGATTGTGGATTACGCGCACACGCCGGACGCGCTGGAAAAAGTTTATAAAGAGTTATCCGCCCCGCGCTTTATCTGTGTTTTGGGATCCGCCGGCGGCGGGAGGGATGCGTGGAAGCGTCCGGAAATGGGAAAAGTTGCCGCGGAGCATTGTGATTATATTATTCTCACCAACGAAGATCCATACGACGAAAATCCGGAAAAAATTTTGGAAGAAATAGAAAAAGGGATTCGCCTAAATTCCAAATTCCCCGCCCGCCATGCTTCGCAAGGCGAAGCGGGCAGGCAAATTCCAAATTCAAAGAAAATTTTGGACAGGCGGGAAGCAATCCGCGCCGCGCTGGAATATGCCAAAAAAGACGATGTGGTTGTTATCACCGGCAAAGGATGCGAGCAGTGGATAATGGGGCCGAATGGCGTGAAGATCCCGTGGGATGACCGGGAAGTGGTGAGAGAGGAAATTAAAAATTTAAAAATCAAAATGTAAAATGACAATCTAAAATTTAAAAATTTTAACATTTTGAACTGTAATTTTTCATTTTGATATTTACATTATTGTGTTAATTGTCCATAAACCATGAAGAATACCGATGTTTTTGCAATACTTCACAACATTAGAAGCCTCTACAATGTTGGTTCCATGTTCCGCACCGCGGACGCGGCAGGCATTGAAAAAATATTTCTTACGGGATATACGCCGGCCCCGGTGGATGTTTTTGGATCATCGCGCCGCGAGATTCTAAAAACAGCACTGGGCGCGGAACGCGCGGTACCCTGGGAACACGCGCGGGATATCGGCAAACTTTTTGATACGTTGAAGCGTGCGGGAGTGCGGATAATCGCGCTGGAACAGGACGCGCGCGCAATAAATTACAAGGCATTCAAACCGCGCTATCCGCTTGCGCTTGTGGTAGGAAATGAGGTCCGCGGCCTTTCGCGCTCAATACTCAATCAGTGCGATGCTATTATTGAAATTCCCATGCGCGGGAAAAAAGAATCTCTCAACGCGGCTGTTGCATTCGGGGCGGCAGTATATGGTATTATGCTTTAAATATGGTTACCGGACTTATAGTAGGAAAATTCGCGCCTTTTCACTTGGGACATGAACACATACTGGCATCTGCGTACGCGCAGACAGAACAATTGATTGTTTTGCTGTATGACGCGCCCGATTGTACGCGTGTGCCGCTTGCCGTCCGCGCGGGTTGGATCCGTGCTGCGTATCCCCGCGCAACAGTTATTGAAGGATATAATCCGCCGCCCCGCGGCGTATGGGACGACGAGACCATGAAACAGCATGAGCAGTTTATTAAAGACTTTCTCGCTCCTTACCAGGTAACCCATGTGTATTCCGGAGAGTCCTACGGCGACCGGTTGGCAGCGGTACTGGACGCCGAACATGTAATGGTGGAAAAAATACGCGGCGAGCTTCCCCTTTCCGCCTCGCTTCTGCGGCGCAATCCAGGGCTCTATAGAGAGTTCGTGCAGGAGAATGTGTATGCCGATTTGGAAAAATACGGTGACATGGTATAAAAGAGTATGTTGAAGGAACTTGTATTTGATATAGAAACAAAAAAATCGTTTCAAGAGGTTGGCGGAAAACACAATATGCATCTTCTTGGAGTTTCGGTGGTGGGAGTATATAACTACGCGGATGATTCATTCCGATGTTTTGAAGAAAAAGAATTTAAGGAGTTGGAGGATCTGCTGAAAAACACGAATCGCATTATCGGATTTAACAGCAAACATTTTGATGTGCCGGTGCTTCAGCCGCATGTGCGTGTCGCGCTTTCTTCTTTGGCTCACTTGGATCTTATGGAAGATATAGAACAGTATTTGGGGTTTCGTGTTTCCTTAGACAGTTTGGCGCAAACAAACCTGGGGGTTTCCAAAAGCGGGAACGGCTTAGCGGCAATTCAATGGTGGAATGACGGCAATGTGGAGGCCGTTAAAAAGTATTGTCTGGACGACGTGCGCATTACCCGCGATCTTTACGAATACGGCAGACAGCACGGTATTATAATTGCGGCAACCCGCCAGGATCCGCGTGTTTCCGTGCCGGTTTCCTGGCAGGCGGCAGAAATGCGGCAGCTTGAAGCGCAAGCGACTTTGTTTTAAGATGCGTACACATGGAAATTGAAGATAAAACATTTTTAGATATCAGCGGGCGGCAGTATCCGTTGGATGAGGTTTTGGTACGCATCCACGCGTTTATTGCGGACAAGCCGCAAGAACGGTATCAAATAATTGTCGGTTCCGATTCGCATCCGGGCGGAGAAGTGCGGTTTGTTACCGCGATTACAATCCGCCGCATGGGGAATGGCGGCATTTATTTTTGGACGCGTTCTTTGCCGGAACGGTACGCAACGCTTCGCGACAGGATTTATCGCGAGACAATGCTTTCTATAACGCTGGCGCAGGAATTGCGGGGGCGGTTGAAAGAAGTGCTGGGAGACGAATATTTTTGGAATGACCAGGTGCACATTGACGTGGGGGAGCGCGGAGATACCCGCGAACTTATTCCCAGCGTGGTGGGCATGGTAACCGCGTATGGTTTTGAAGCGGTTATAAAACCCAATGCATTCGGCGCGTGCACGGTAGCGGACCGGCATACGTAAAATTTCCATGACATGGAAATTTTGAGTATTTGATAATTAGTAGTATGCTTTATCTCGTTTTTTAATCGCCAAAACAAATATCTTTTTGTGCACGACATCAAAAATTATCCTGTAATCTCCTACTCGAAAGCGAAATTCTCCTTCCCGGGGTTCTGTAAGCCGTTCAGCAAATTGTAGCGGATCATCTTGTGTCGCATAAAAACGCATCTTTTTAGCGATGCGTTTTTGAATGTCTCGTGGTAATTTTTCCAATTGTTCTGCTGCTTTGCGGGTATAGTGGATTTCCATTACAGTTCCAGCTTTTTGAATAATTCTTTTTGATCTATTGTCTCTTTTTCTTTTATTTCTTTTCGGGCCTCCGCGATTTCCTGGAGATAGTTGAAATATGCAAAAAGCCTGCCGAATGACTCATCCAGCTTTTTCAAGCGCAGATATTCCTTTTTTTCTATTGTCATTGTTGGCATGTTTACAGGATAATAAAATATATTCAAAAATACAAGACGGACACGATCTCTTCCAAAGGTTCCTTTTTTCTTACAATTTTGATATGGTATCTTTGTCTTGCGTGTTTGGTTAGAGCGTCGTGTTTATTCACCCTCCCACTTTACGGGTGCTTAGCTCAGTGGTAGAGCGACTCGTTTACACCGAGTAGGCCGGGGGTTCAATCCCCTCAGCACCCACAAAAAAGTGGGAGGGCAAGCCGAGAAGGCCGTAGGTTCAATCCCTACAACACCCACCAATGAAAGCAGGTTGCTAGGATTGTCTGATTTTGTTATATTTTTTTGGTGGACGCATTTTTATAAAATACTCAACTTATATTGTATACTTCACAGCTGGATCATTGCTCTCGCCTTTTTTGTATTTTCTTTTTCGCGTCACAAAAAAATACTTGTTTGATGAGAATGATATAAAAGAGGGAACAGCAGTAGTTTATGTTGCACTTCTGGTTGGAGCATATCACTTTATTGTAAATACTTTTCCTCATTGGCAAGAAGAAAATTTTTATATTTTTCTCATAAGTATTCTTTTTGGAGTTCCAATCTTCAAGGGTTTACGACTTGTTTCTAAAAAAATCTATAAAGGAGGTGGCTACGGTGATGAATAAAATAATACTCCTTATGTGTTATAATTGATGTTGTGAAAAGTAGAAATAACAGCGAAATTGTTATTTGGTCATCCGATATTGCTTACGGTATTGGTTTGGTTGTTTCCGATGGTAATTTGTCTAAAGATGGTCGTCATATTTGTTTTAAATCTGCCGATTTAGAATTAATAAACAATTTCAAACAAGCTTTTTGTATTACCAACCATGTGGGTAAAAGTGCACGGGGCGGTGAAACAGAAAAACGTTATTACTATACTCAATTTAGTAATATTAAGCTCTATAATTATCTTAACATTATCGGCATTACCCCAAATAAATCAAAAACCATTAAAAAAGTGGATATTCCGGAAGAGTATTTCCACGATTTTCTGCGAGGTGTTTTTGATGGTGATGGGACTTTTTATACCTTCTGGGATAAGCGCTGGGTTCAAAGTTTTGGTTTTCAGATTTCATTTGCTTCAGCGAGCCTTTATTTTATTAGTTGGTTAAAAGAAATGTTGCATCAACTATACAACGTGAATGATTTTATACGACAGGGTGACGGTGTTTATAATTTAAGGTACGTAAAGGGAGACTCAAGGACTCTTTTTGCAAAGATGTATAATACTAGCCGCAGCTTGTTTTTACGCAGAAAACATGATAAAATTAGAGGCGCTTTATCATTTGATGATACCTTAAAGCGAAAGAGAAATTTAAAATTAAATGATGCCGCGGTAGCTCAGTGGTAGAGCTTTCGCCTGAAGAGCGAAGAGTCGTCGGTTCAATTCCGACCCGCGGCACAAAATTTGCTTATATCTCCTTCGCTTCAATTTTAACACTGCGGTTTTCTTCCCGGTCTATTTTGGGGAGGCGTATGGTTAAAAGTCCTGCTTTAAATGATGCTTCTGTGCGGTCGGAATCAACTTCTTCCGGAAGAAGCACGGAGCGGGAAAACGGCCCCCAGAAAACTTCGCGGTAGTAATAATTATGCGTGTCCGTTTCCTGTTTTTGTTCCCGCGTGCCGCGGATGGTAATCATGTCGCGGTTAACCGAAACATCAATATCATCCGGTTTTACGCCGGCCATGGGGGCTTGTACCACAATGTGTGTGGGTGTTTGAAACACATCTACGGTAAGCTGACCCTCGTCACTGTTGTTTTCATCTGCGGGATCTTTTGGAATTATGGGCGCATCTGTGTTTGCGGCAGGTGAATCACCTGTTAGTTTTTGAGGAACCTCTTCGGGGAAAGAAGCGAGTGCACTGTCCGCGGGGGGTGTTTCCTGTTGCGTGTAACTGCCGGTGAGTTTTTCAAAAAATGAACGATCGTCGTTTAACATAAATAATTATTAATCTTAATATTATAACAGTACCGCGCTATTTTGTATAGGTACAATTCTTTGAAACCGCGCCGCTTTTTTAATTTTCTTTACGCGGTCAAACGCAAAGATAAGAAATAAACTCGTAAGCACAAGTATGCCCAGCGCTTGGCCAAAACCTGCTTCCCCGTTCGCGCTGGTTACAAATATGTTAAATAACACATGGATACCAGTGGCGGCGAGCAATCCAAAAGCGGCATGATACGCGCGTTCTCCAGCATGGAAAAAGGATAGTGCGACGGCATATCCTACCACGCCGGAACTTACCGCGTGCAGAAGAGTCGCTCCCAAAAATCTCAAATTTGTTACCACAATGCCTTCAAAGAGTGTGTTGCCGAACGCGGAGAGAAGAAAGAAAAAATTCTCAAACGCGGCAAATCCCAGCGCAACTGTTATTAAATATATCATTGCGTCAACCGGCTCGTCAAAATCTTTGCCTTTGAGCACAAATCGTTTAGCGCTTATGTATTTTACCACTTCTTCAGATGCCGCAAAAGCGATAAGCACGAAAATATCGGCAATTTCCATGAACGCGCGGAGCGGTGGTGTTGCCGCGCCGCATATGCGCGCTTCTTCGGAAAATAGAAATAGGTACGCACTTGTGCAATATAATAACGCTTCGGCAAGCAACGCAAAGGGGATAGCAATGGCGCCCGCCGCGAACGCTTTTATCAGCAGGCGTTTCGGTTCCGGATGCAAATCTTCTCGCAGCCAGAACCAAAGCCAAATAAGAGCGGGGATTAGACCGCCGAGGAAGGCATAGAGAAGTTGTGTAGTAAAATTTGCTTCCACAAATTCTTTAGAATTTTATTTGGGCCATTTCTCTACCATCAGCAACTGCTTGCTCTTTTGCGGCACTTGTTCCCACACTGCTTCCGTCACAAACGGCATGAATGGATGGAGAAGTTTAAGACACGTAGTCAAGACTTCGCGGAGCATATATTGCGCGGAGGTTTTATCCTGTGTATTTTCTTCTTCGCTTTTTCGGCCTGAGGCTGACCAGCCTTGGGCTGGGGCGGAGAGGCGCGGTTTCGCCCCCTCTATTATTGTATCCGCAAATGTGTGCCAAAAGTAGTGATAAATTTTTTCCGCGGCCAGATAGAATTTAAAGTTTTCCATATCCTGTGTAACTTCTTCTACCATCCTCTTGAGTTCGGAAAGAATTTTTTGGTCCTGCTCGGCGAAAGAAGGAGATAGGGAAGTGTCTATGCCTTGCGTGTTTTCCAGCACAAACCGGCTCGCGTTCCAGATTTTATTGGCAAAATTGCGATATCCGCGAATTTTGTCTTCCGACATCCGCAAATCATTGCCGGGCGCGTTGCCGATTATTAACGATAATCGGGTGGCATCCGCGCCGTATTTTTCAGACATGGTCAGCGGATCAATAATGTTTCCCAGCGATTTAGACATTTTTCTGCCTTGGGAATCACGAACAAGCCCATGGAGATAGACAGTTTTAAAGGGAATATCGTCTAGCAAAAATCCGGTCATTAAAATCATGCGTGCAACCCAAAAGAAAATAATGTCGTACCCGGTTTCCAGCACGTCTGTCGGATGATACATTTTTAAGTCGGCGGGTTTACCCTGAGCAGCGTCGAAGGGCCATCCCAGTGTTGAGAATGTCCAAAGTCCGGAAGAAAACCATGTGTCCAAGGTATCGGGATCTTGATGTAAGTTTTTTGATTTACACACAGGGCATTCTTTTGGTTGTTCTATCACAACAATTTTTGTTGCATCATCATCAATATGTGTTATGGAGTGCCATTTTGATTCATGATCCCATTTTACACCGCCTATTTTGTCAGTATTGCAATCAGTGCAATACCAAACGGGTATTTGATGACCATACCAAATTTGCCGGGAAATACACCAATCACGGAGGTTGTGTATCCAGTGAAAATAAATTTTCTCAAAGCGGTCCGGTAAAATTTTTATCTGCCCAGTTTTTATTACGGAGAGCATGTGTTCTTTGAGCGTTTTCTCGCTATGGTATTTTTTATTTACATCAACAAACCATTGCAGTTTCATTTGCGGTTCAATAGTGCCCCCGCCGCGGCTATTGGTAGCAACGCGGTGCACATACTTTTCATCCACATCTCGTACCAGCCCTTTTTCTTTTAATTTTTCAACTATAAGGGGACGAGCTTTGGTAATATGTTGTCCTTTGAAATCGCCAGCAATGGGGAGTAATTTCCCCATGAGGTCAATTATGCGCTCACCCTGCAGATTGTGCCGCTGGGCGATTTCAAAATCGGTAGCATCGTGCCACGGGGTAATGGTCATAACTCCCGTTCCAAATTCCCGATCAACGGCTTCATCTTTTATAATTATTGCTGTGATTGTTCCGTTAATCCATTCAACCTCTATCTTTTGGCCGTGAGCGTAGTTTTTATACCGCTCGTCGTCCGGATGCATAACGACATATTTGTCACCAAACTTTGTTTCGGGACGAGCGGTGCCAATAACAAAGGGTCCATATTTTAGATAATAAAAAGGCGCTTTTTCTTCTTTCCACTCAATCTCATCGTCCGAAACGGTGGTTTGGAGTTTGGGGTCCCAATTTACAATGCGCCAGCCCCTATAAATCAAGCCCGCATCGTACATACGCTTAAAGGCGGTGCGCACAGCCAGACTTCGTTTTTCATCGAGCGTGTAGGCTTCACGGCTCCAGTCCATGGAACAGCCCATCTTTTTAATCTGATGCACAATCGTGTCATGGGATTCTTGCGCAAAAGATTCAACGCGTCGTAAAAACTCTTCACGGCCTAGATCGTGCCGGCTTTTGCCTTCTTTTTTATAAATTTCTTTCTCTACTTTTTCTTGCGTGGCAATAGCGGCATGGTCGGTGCCGGGAATCCATAATGTTTTCTTGCCGCGCATGCGTTCAAAGCGTATTAAAATGTCTTGGATAGCTAACATTACGGCGTGTCCAATATGAAGAGTCCCTGTCACGTTCGGGGGAGGGAGAACAATGGTGTACGGCTTTCGTTTGTCCGCGTCCGGCAAGTTCTCCGGCGTAAAAACCCCCGACTTCAACCATAGGTTATATATCTTCGGTTCCGTTTCCTGCGGATTATAGGGTTTGGAGAAATCAGACATGAGTGTATAGTATATACCCTTATTTGTCTATACTAACATTAAAATTTCATACAGCCAATATTTGACAAATTTTATTCAATCATCCATGATGAATACATGACACAAAAAGTCGCGACCATGAATATCTCCCTGCCTGTGTCTCTGCGCGCCGAGCTGGAAAAGAAGCTACAGCGCCAGTTTTATAGCACGGCTAGCGAGTATGTCCGTGAACTCATCCGCAAGGACTTGCACCGCGAAGCCATCAAACAAGTGGACACCCTTTTGCTTGAAGGGATCCACTCCGGTCCCGCCGCATCCATGACAGGTCACAACTGGCAGGAATTACGTCAGCTCGCTGGTCGCAGGCTCTCCTCCACTCGTTATGGCACAAAGAAAGTTGGTGTGGCGCCCCGTCGCACAGCACGACCTCGCTGAAGCGGTTTCCCATTTAAGAAAAGAAGGCGGCTCTGCATTGAGCCATCGCTTTCTTGATGAAGCTGAAGCCACCTTCACGCGTCTTTGTTCCTTCCCGCACATTGGCACGCTTTGGCCGACGACGAACCCAGAACTGACTGGCATCAGACGCCGACCACTGCCGCACTTCCCCTATTCCGTATTCTACCGATCCACAGAGACGACTATCGATGTTGTCCGCGTCCTCCATCACCGCCGTGACATCTCACCACTTCTTGAAGACCTCCTGACTTTTCCCAATTAGCTTACCACCATGATTCTATATTTTTACCCATCTGCACACCAAAATACATTCCGCAAAACACTTTTCACCACACGGGGCAGCTTTAATTTTGGTAAATATACATGTTAATATTGTTATCCACAGTTAGTCATTTTTTTTTGAATCTTTTTTAACGGTTTGTTATACTATAACTATGAGTTAATAGAAAAAATGGGTTGCTGTTTTTGGTATAATAGCTATATATTACAAGCTGTTTTAATCAGAAAATCCAGTACAAGCGAATTAATGACTTCCGGGATGAATATATTATGCCATAAAACTGGTGAAATTCATTGATTTTACACGCGAATCGTACGTCGCAATACTGAAATTAGCAACCCAAATATTCCATTAAACCATAACTATTATAAGTAATAAAATCATATGAGTTTTTTATTAAAACTTAAGAAAGAGTTTTTTGTTTTTTCTATAGTACTATCTCTTACTGCGGGATCTTTTTTATT
>ERZ1292645.807-Hain-H14-02um-R2-807-length-10266-cov-8_pt1 | contig 10266 bp, 9 predicted proteins | sample MGYA00564401_ERZ1292645 | MGnify/ENA primary metagenome ERZ1292645 (study PRJEB36523, sample SAMEA6512644) | groundwater metagenome | collected 2019-01-09 | study: AquaDiva: Metagenomics assemblies of 32 groundwater samples | reverse complement strand
TATACTAACTTATTCCAGATATGGAAGCTATGTCAATAAATAATAGACTTATTGCTGATTCAACCACCAATAGATTATAAAAAATGAAAACTTAGAAATAATATTGAAAAAATAAAATAAAGTGGTATGCTATTAAAAATTTAACAAAAACCAGAAAGACTATTTTTGATTTGTGCGTGGGGGTGGGAACCATTAATATTAAGAAAAGCCCATTGTCCATAAAAACAGCTCGCCTGCAATGGATAGGAATAGGCATTGGGGGCATCTTTTGGATCGTTGATTCTGCAATAGATGCCTTTATATTAGGCGAACATACCTTAATTGAGCAGATACTCGCTCCGGATACTATGGAGCTCTGGATGCGTCTTTTAGTTATATCCCTCCTGATTATCTTTGGATTCTACGCCCAGTCATTGATTGAGAAACGGAATCTTGCGGAAGAAAAGGTCAGAAAGATAAATGAAGATTTAGATCTCCGCGTTATCGAGCGCACTGCACAATTAGAAACTGCCGAAGGGGCGCTGAAGATGGAGCGGGACAGACTCATCAATATTCTGGAATCTATGGGGGACGGTGTCTATATCGGGAACCAGGCTTGTGATATAGAATATATCAACCCTGTTATTGAAAGGGAGTTTGGTCCTGTGGAAGGGCGGAAATGCCATGAATATTTTCATGAAAGGGATGAGGCCTGTCCATGCTGCAAGAGCGAAGAGGTTTTTACTGGAAAGATCGTTCGATGGGAGTGGCGCTCCAATAAAAATAACAAGACATATGACCTGCTGGAGGCTCCACTGCGAAATCAAGATGGAACTATCTCCAAGCTGGGGATCTTCCGGGACATCACAGAACATAAGTATATAGAGGCTGAAATAAGGTTATCACAATCAATAACACAGGCGATCAGCGAGGCTGTGGATTTGCAATCAGCGTTTAAAATTGTACTGCAAAAGGTGTGTGAAAGCACAAGCTGGGTTTTTGGTGAGATATGGATGCCAAGTTCTGATGGTGCGCGGCTTGAATGTAGTCCGGCATGGTATAGCAGTTCTGAAGGCCTGAAAAAATTTAGAATCAATAGCGAAAAGTTTACATTTCTCCCCGGAGTCGGGCTTCCTGGCCGCGTATGGACATCAAAAAAACCTGCATGGGTCGAGGATGTTACAAAGGACGAAAATTTCCACCGTGCCGCCATTGCCATGGAGGCAGGTATCAAGGCAGGGGTCGCTATTCCTATTATGGCAGAGAAAGAGGTTGTTGCTGTGATGGATTTTTTTGTGTTCGAACAAAAAACAGAAGATAAACGGTTTATTAAACTTATCTCATCGATTGCGGCGCAGATAGGTTTGCTCGTACAGCGGAAGAAGGCGGAGCGCCGCCTGGCTATTCAGTATGCCGTAGTCAGGGTGTTGGCTGAATCGGCTGCACTTAAAGAAGCTACACCGAAGATCATAGAGGCAATTTGTGAATCTACTGGATGGGATATGGGCGCTATCTGGAATGTTGACCATCAAGCGGGCGTCCTGCGCTGTATTGAACACTGGCATAGGCCATCGGTCGACTTCTCGGAATTCGAGGCTATTACCAGGCAGTATACTTTTCAAAGAGGTGTTGGGATGCCCGGTCGTGTCTGGGACACAGGCAAGCCTGCATGGATTACAGATGTTACCCATGACGCCAATTTTCCGCGCGGCCCTTATGCTGCCAAGGCGGGTCTTCATGCTTCCTTTGGTTTTCCGATTAGGATTGGGAGTGAAGTCCTCGGTGTCGTCGAATTTTTTAGCCGTGAGATTCGTCAGCCCGATGAGGGTCTGCTCCAGATGTTTAATGCCATCGGAAGCCAGATAGGGCAGTTTATGGAGCGAAAAAGGGCGGAGGAGGAGATCGAAAATTCTCTTTCTCTCCTGCGCGCAACACTCGAATCTACTGCCGATGGTATCCTTGTTGTAAATAATGACGGGAAAATGGTTGGCCTTAATCAGAAGTTTGTAGATATGTGGCGCATCCCTGAATCCATTGTAGCATCTAAGGATGATGATCAGGCGCTGGCATGTGTGCTTGATCAACTGAAAGACCCGGAGGTATTTCTCGGCAAGGTAAGGGAGTTGTATTTGCAACCTGATGCAAAGAGTTACGATGTGTTGGAATTTAAGGATGGAAGGTTCTTTGAGCGATACTCGCTGCCACAGCGAACAGGCGAAAGAAACGTCGGAAGGGTCTGGAGTTTCCGGGATATAACCGAGCGAAAACAGGCAGAGGAGCAGATTTTCCATCTGGCTTATTTTGACATGCTAACCGATCTTCCAAACCGCCTTATGCTCCGCGATGACATTGACCGCGCACTAACAGCGGCAAGGAAGGAACTTATTTCTTTTGCCCTGCTTGCTGTAAATCTCCACCGTTTCAAGGATATCAACAACACCCTCGGCTACCAAAAAGGAGACATCGTGCTACAGCAGGTAGGTAAGCGCCTGAAGACTATCCTTCCGGAGACATTTTCAATCGCCAGGACAGGGGGGGATGAATTTGGAGTTCTGATTTTAAATGCTGATGCAAATATCGCTGTATTGGAGGCAGAGAAGATCGCAAAGAGTCTTGAGGAGCCGGTATTTGTTGATGGGTTATCGCTTGACCTCGCTGTCAGTGTTGGTATTGCCCTCTCCCCCGGCCATGGCGAGGATGCCGATACGCTTATCAGGCGGGCGCATATAGCTATGCATGCCGCGAAACAGACTGAAAGCGGATATGCCATATACACACCGGAATACGACCAATTTATCCCGGAGCGCCTGGCGCTTATGGGTGAACTCCGAACGGCTATTGGTCAAAATCAGCTCTTTCTGGTATATCAGCCGAAGATAGACCTAAAAACCGGCCGGACGTTAGGCGTGGAGGCCCTTGTCCGCTGGCAGCACCCAACAAAGGGGGTTATACCGCCTGACCAGTTCATCTTCCTTGCAGAGCATTCAGGCTTAATAAAGCAGCTTACCTTCTGGGTTTTAGGAGAGGCGCTTCGCCAGACAAGATCCTGGAGTCAGGCAGGACTTGAGGTTTCTGTAGCGGTAAACCTTTCAACAAAGAATCTCCAGACTCCATTACTCCTTGATCAGATAAAGGGTCTCCTCTCCACATGGGGTGTTCCCCCCAGCAGGCTAAGGCTTGAGATCACAGAGAGCTTAATAATGGCCGACCCGAAACGCACGATCGAGATACTTACGCAGTTGACTCTACTGGGTATATGCTTTTCAATCGACGATTTTGGCACAGGATATTCCTCCCTTAGATACCTCCAGACCCTGCCGGTGGATGAGATTAAGATAGATAAATCATTTGTGTTAAACATGATGACAGATGAAAGCAGCATGAAGATCGTCAGATCCACAATAGAACTTGCCCATAGTTTTGGGCTGAAGGTTGTCGCAGAGGGTGTTGAAAGCAGGGAGATATTGGATAAACTCACCGCGCTTGGCTGTGATGCTGCACAGGGATATTTCATAAGTAAACCCATCACTCACGAAGAACTGGTATGCTGGATGGGTAAGCAGTAGTGCACATGGAGAAAAGGGTGTCAGGTCTTGGAATGCCATGTTTTTGGAGAAGGGTATGCTTAAAAAATTATTTCTTGCAATAATACTTGTAATACTATCAGCAATCGCCGGCGCCGGCATTTGGTTTGGATTGTGGGTTTTGAGCCTTCCTAATATAAGCGACCTTAAGAAGGCAGACACAGGCCTGTCAATAAATGTGAAGGATGCTAACGGAAAACACAGGGATTGGATTGTCGGTGTAAGGAATCCTTCATGGATTCCTTTAAGCCGGGTATCGCCGCATATTATTGATGCTGTGGTTGCGGCAGAGGACGATGCATTTTTCCAGCATGATGGTTTTGATTTTGAGGAGCTAAAGAATTCTATAAAGGCAGATTTAAAAAAGAAACGGTTTGCAAGAGGCGCATCTACAATTACGATGCAGGTTGCAAGGAATTTATATCTTACAAAGGAAAAGACTATATCAAGAAAGCTTAAAGAGACGTATCTCACATACAGGCTTGAGAATACGCTTACAAAAAACAGGATACTGGAATTATATCTTAATATCGCAGAATGGGGCCCTGGTATTTACGGCATCGGTCAGGCATCAGGATATTATTTTGGGAAGGGGCCTTCGGAATTGAATCTGAATGAGGCGGCGCTTCTGGCTGTGATCCTTCCGAATCCACGCTATTTTAATCCTTATACACGAATGGCAAAGGTGGAAAAGCGGCAGAATTATCTTCTTATGAGGATGTTTACTGAGCATGATATTGCAACTGAAGAATATGAGGCGGCCGTATCAACGTCAGTGGAATTGAGGGAAAAATTATGACCGTTGCGTCGGACTGGGACGCCAGATATGCAGCAGGAGAATGCTCTTCTTCAAAGGATCCCGGCAAGCTGCTGAAGGAATTTATAGCTGCCCTGCCGAAAGGAAAGGCGCTGGATATAGCCTGCGGCGAGGGGAGAAATGCCATATTCCTTGCAAAGAACGGCTATGATGTGGATGCAGTGGATGTCTCAGCCGTTGCGATAAAAAATGGGGATAAAACAGCAGAGAAGGAAGGTGTGAGGGTTAATTTCATCCAGGCTGACATGGAGCAATATAAAATCCAGGTAGAGACTTATGACCTTATTGTGAATTACAACTATCTTCAGAGGACGCTTGTATCCGGCATTAAAAACGGCCTTAAAAAGGGAGGGGTTATTATCTTTGAAACCTATACTATGGAACAGCAGACAATAGGCCCGCCAAAAAACCCTGAATTTTTACTCAAACCAAATGAACTGTTAAGATTGTTTGAAGGAATGCACATCTTTTTCTATAGAGAAGGCATCTTTGAAGAAGAAATAAAGAAAGCTATTGCATCTCTGGCAGGGAAGAGATTATGAAGCAAAAAAAAGCTTGACAGGCCGGTATTTTTAAGTTACAAACTGTATAAAAGTAAACCTAAAACCAAACATAAAGCCAAATTTGTTGTTCACCCCGCTAAACGTGGTTCAACTTTTGACTTTCAAAGGTGGTGATATGAAGACATCTCAGATATTGGAACAGGTAGGCATTCCGAGGCATAAGCTCTATTACCTTGAGCAAAAGGGTTATATAGCCCCGGAACGTATACCGATGGGCGACCTTGAGGCAAGGGAATATAGCGAGATAGATGTAAAAAAAATTCGTCTTATATGGAAGTATTTAAAAAAAGGTTTTAAACATAAAGCAGCGTATCAAAAGGCCATGGGAGAGATGGATGGGGTGCATGTTAAAAAGGGGAGGGTATAAATAAGGATGTACGAAAAGTTTTTTTATTTAAAGGAAAATCCGTTTAATATAACTCCTGATCCGAAATTTTTATATATGAGCAAGAAACATCAGGAGGCACTGGACCTTCTCTTTTTCGGCATTTCACAGCGCAAGGGTTTCCTTATGCTGTCGGGCGAGGTTGGCACCGGAAAGACAACTATTTGCAGGGCGCTTTTGGAGAAACTGAACTCAAAGGTGAGCAGCGCCCTTATTATAAACCCGCTTCTGTCAGATGTTGAACTGCTTAAGTCCATAAATGAAGACTTTGGCCTGAAGGTAGAAGCCCTAACCATGAAGGAACAGGCGGATGCCTTAAACTCTTTTCTCGTCGGGAAGGCAAAAAATGCTGAAAATGCGGTTGTGATAATGGATGAGGCGCAGAATCTGAGCCTGAAGACGTTGGAGATGATAAGGTTGTTGTCAAATTTTGAAACAGAAAAGATGAAGCTTCTTCAGATAGTTTTAGTAGGCCAGCCTGAGCTGAGAGAGAAGCTCAAACTTCCTGAACTCCGCCAGTTAAATCAGAGGATTGTAGTGAGATGCCATTTGGGGTCTTTGAATTTTGAGGAGACCAAGGCGTATATATTTAAACGGCTTACAATTGCAGGGGGCAAAGGTAGTATAAAATTTACTGCAACGGCTTTAAAATCCATATACGAGGCAAGCTCCGGCATTCCCCGTCTTATAAATATTGTGTGCGACAGGACTTTAACAGCAGCCTTCGTGGCAGGAAAAAGGGTGATTGATGAGGAGATAGGAAAAAAGGCCGTAGATGAATTGGATATGGATGGAACCTTAAGAAAGGATATTGAGATACCGCACAAGAAGAGGGTCAGGCCTGCCCCTGCAGGCAGTAAGCAGGGTGGACAGAAGTTGGGGAAGAGATATATATTATATCCGGCAGTATCGGCAGTTATTATTGCTGTGATGTTTGCAGTGTGGTGGAATAATAGGAAAATAGCTGCTGCTCCTTCATTTGCAGGCGCACCTGTTATAAATCCTCTTCCGGAAGAACCTGTAAGTCCTTCAACTCCTCCCCAAGCCAGAGATTTTGGCGAGGTAGAGGGCAATAAGACGTCGATTACGCAAACTGAAAAGGAAAATGCGGGAAAGCCATCTGAAGCGGCTATTTCTGAGGGGACAGCGATACTCAAAGAGATGGTAATTCTTGTAAACGCAGTTGAGCATACTATTTCCAACGGTGAGACTTTGGAGATTGCAAAAGGGGATAAGCTTAAGATAATTGATGCAATTGTGGAAGGCGCTGATAGTAGAGAGGTATCGGTAAACCTTCTCGGTTTTGTTCCAAATAAATCTGTTAATAAAGGAGAAGACAGAGGTTATTTGGTTGATACAGCAAAGGACCTCTGGGTTAAATATTCTATAAAAAGGCGGGGCGCAGAATATCCGGTAGTTGTAAAACACGGAGACAAAAAGATAGGCTGGATTTTTATAAAAATCATTATGCCGGACAACAATAAAGGTTAACTTTATGAGTTTAATACACCAGGCGCTCAAGAAGATTCACGCAGCAGAAAAGACCGAAGCCCTTAACTCCCCTGCCTTCGGCGCCCCCTCTTTGATTAAAGAAGGGGCTGGGGGGAGTTATTTTAATCTTCCTGCGGCAAGGGTGAGAACTATTTTATTAGCCCTTTCTTCGCTAATCCTTGTTTTTGCAGTGTGGTGGGCTATGGTTTTTAAGAAACCACAGCCTGATTTAGAATCCATGGGACAGGCCAACCTCCGACAGATTCAATCGGTGGCAAGCTTCCCCGATGTAAAAGGCAGCGGTGTGATTGCCGCGGCAGAGCCTGCGTTATCAGTGGGTCGTGAGGATGGTTTTCAGACTGCGCTAAAAGCGGCAAAAATTAGAAATATTAACGGAGTGGAGCTTTACAAACATGGCAGCTTCTTTCTTGCAAAAAATGAGTTTTTATCTTCCATAGAAATATTTCCGGAATATGCCGAGGCATATAACAATCTTGGTTTAACATATAAGCAATTGGGCGATATGAAAGGCGCAGAGGTCAACTATAAAAAGGCCCTTCAATATAAACCCGGCTATCCTGAGGCCATGAATAACTACGGCATTCTTTTGGAAACGAAGGGAAATTCAAATGCGGCAAGAGAATATTTTAAAAAGGCTGTTTTGATTGCGCCTGATTACCCCGACCCCTACCTCAATATGGCTGTTTCTCTTGAGAATGGCAAAAGGATTGAGGATGCAATAATTTATTACGAAGGGTTTTTGTCCCATGCGGAACAAGCCCTTCGGCAAGCTCAGGACGAGATTCTTTTAAGAGATGTAAGAGAGAGGGTTCTTTATCTTAAAGCTAACAGCTTTGCTGTAGGAAAAAATAGGCAATAGGTTATTATTAAAGTAGCCGCAACCTTTAGGTTGCGGTTTTAAAACTATAAACAGGAGATTTTATGTTTATTTTTGACCGTGCTAACCTTACAGGCATTGATATAGGTTCGTATGCTGTAAAGGTTGTAAAGATAAAAGGAAAAGGGGGCAGCCGATCCCTTGATGCTCTCGGGTATTCGAGGCTGGACAGCGCGCAATTTTCTGAGGACAGTTCAAAATTAAGCGAAACATTTCGAAATCTTTTTAATGCCCACAGAATAAAGACAAAAAAGGTTGCGGCCGTTCTTTCCGGCGGTTCTTTGGCTCTGGCGCATCTATATCTGCCCAATATGCCAAAAAAGGATATGAAGGAGGCTGTGCGATGGGAAATGCGGAAGCAGGTTACTTTTTCTCCTGAGGAATTAGTTTGTGATTTTACTACTATCGGCGAGGTAAAAAGGGGAGAGGAATCCGTCATTTCCCTTATAGCATTCGGCGCCAGGAAAAAGGATGTGGAGCAGTTGATAAAAACCCTTGAGGATGCTGCGCTTGAGCCTGTTAGAATTGATGTGGCCCCAATGGCCATGCTTGCATGTTTTGATTATAATAATGTATGGGAGAATGGCATAAATTATTCAATGATAGACATTGGTGATTCAAAATCAATGCTTGCCATATTTAAAGATAGGAAGCTTATGTTTGCCAGGGAGATACCGGCAGCCGGCAGGGAAATGACAACAGCTGTTATGAATAAACTGGCATGCGGATCCGATGTGGCGGAAAAGGAGAAAATAAGATGCGGGGTATTGCGGTCGGGTGAAGGAGGGCAAGGGGTTGCAGACGCAGTATCAGGTGTTTTAGAACGGCTGGCTGCCGAGGTTCACAGGTCTTTTGAGTATTACCAGGCGCAGTTCAGGGAAGGTAGTGTAAGCAAGATTTTTTTGTGCGGCGGAACAGCAAGGCTTAAAGGCCTGGATGATTTTTTTGCAAACATCCTTGGAGTCCCTTGTTTTATAGATGACCCGCTGCGCAATATAAAGGTGGAGCCTAAAAGATTTGAAGCGGCAAGGGTGAGAGAGTTTGCCCCTGCCCTTGCCATTACAGTGGGTTTGGCCCTATGATAGAACGGATAAACCTTATTCCTGATGAGATGCTTATAGGTAAGAAGGCCGGGCAAAAAAGGCCTTTTATTATCGGTATTTTGATTCTGTATGTTCTGGGTTTGGGCGCGGTTTATATTTATCAAAAGGCTAAAGTTAAAGAAAGATTGAATAATGTGGAGCAGACAAGAAGGCAAAGGGATGAACTTATAGCGCAGAATGCAAGATACAGAGAGGTCGTAGAAAGAATTAACCTTGTGCAGAAAAGGGAAGAAGATATAAAAAAAAGGCTGGCGGTGATAAGTTCTCTTCTGGAAGACAGGGTATATTGGTCAGAGATACTGCGGAACACAACTCATCGTATACCAGATGGAATCTGGCTTACCAGTCTGTCCACTAATGATTTGGCCAAAGTGTCCGGCAAGCCCCCGACAGATTCAATCGGGGGCAAGGGTGTTAAATTTAATGGAACCGCTCTTTCAAATTCCGCGATTGCGGCGTTTGTCTTTGCCCTGGAGAATTCCAGCGATTTTGGGAATGTGGTTTTGGCCTATTCCCAGAAAAATGAATTTCAGGGCAGGGATCTCTATGATTTTGAGATTTCAGCAGATTTAAGAGGGGTAAAGAGGTAGATATGGCGGATATTAAAGATATAATATCAAGGCTTGAAATACCAGCAGTCAGGGAATACAGGGAAGCAGTAATCGGGTTGATGCTTATTGCGGCTGCAACTTTTCTCTTTCACCAGTATATTTATTTAAAAAAGGTTGTAGAGCTCAAAAGAATAGACTCTCAGATTCAGGAGGCAGCGGCAGATGTTAACAGGGTTTCAACGGAGATAAAAGAGACGCAGAAGATTGCAGAGAGGCTCAAAGACGCAATGGAAAGGCTTAAGGATATGGAAGAAAGGTTTACAGTAACACAGAGTAAACTTCCCTCTGACAAACAGCTTTCGTCCATATTAAAAGGTCTTATTGGCGACGATAGGAAGAGGGGCATAAAATTTATATCACTCAGGCCTTTGCCCCTGGAGCCCAAAGGCGAATATTTTAAACTGCCGTTTCAGATAACCATGCAGGCGGGATTTCAGTCATTTGGTGAATATTTAGAGAGGATAGAAGAGATGCCGAGGATAGTTACTGTGGAAAATTTCAGAATAGAGGCAAAAGAGGAAGACCAGCCCCCGACAGAGTCAATCGGGGGCAAGCCCCATCTTTCCATTCAATTATTTATGAATACATATGTCCTTGGAGGGAAGTGATGAAAACAGTGGTCAGTGGTCAGTGGTCAGTGGTTAGAAAAGGTCTAATGAGGTTGGTTTTGTTTTTACTGGTCACTGGTCACTGGTCACTGGTCACTGCCGTTGCCCAGGATACTGTTAAAGAATCATTATCAGATTTAAATCGCATCCTTCCGGCTAAAAAGATTGTTAATGTGCCATGGGGGAGAGACCCTTTTGTGGCTTTAACAGGAGATGGATTTGTGAAA
>ERZ1292645.805-Hain-H14-02um-R2-805-length-10268-cov-4_pt1 | contig 10268 bp, 10 predicted proteins | sample MGYA00564401_ERZ1292645 | MGnify/ENA primary metagenome ERZ1292645 (study PRJEB36523, sample SAMEA6512644) | groundwater metagenome | collected 2019-01-09 | study: AquaDiva: Metagenomics assemblies of 32 groundwater samples | reverse complement strand
TTGTATTTTCAAAGCAAGTAAGTTTGATTGGAACTTTTATAAAATTAAATGGTAAAAAGTAGTTAAAGTCAGTATTCATTAAAAAGAGATTTCTAAGTAAGCCTTCACGAAGAAGTCTCTTAAAACTGTCGAATAATTTAACCTTTGACAATGGATAATTCTCAGAAATTAGATCTTTTATTTCGGCTTTTCTATATGGGTTTGGGATCAAATTTAAGCTAGCCAAACTTTTTTCGATATCCTCAAATGGAAAAATAGTTTTTTTGTTAAGTAGCACAGAATAAGAAGCTCTTTCAAGATATTCGTCAGATAGGTATTTATAAAGTGCGTGCCATTGGACCCAAATTCAAAAACAGATTCTCCACGAGAGCGGCCGATCTGCCCTATCTCTTCAATGAGAGAAACGATGCTCTGATCCTCTAGCGGGTATGGATACGGAGCCAGCGATATATCTATACCCCCGTATGCGACTCCGGAATCTTTTTCGAACACGAGGCATGCATCCTGTATCTTTTGTAATTCGGATACAAGAGAGCTGATCAGGAGCTCCCGGAGAGAGTCCAGGTCCAAGCGATTATTATTTTTAACCAGCTCGGTAAGATACCCTACCATTTCCACCCCGACGATAAACTCGGCATTGCGTTCCGCACACGCAAACGGAAAGAAGGGGGATTTGATTTTGCCTGAGGACACCCCGACCCTAAAATTATCTATGGGATTCTGCGTATTTTTGATAATAAAATCGGCAACATTTGTTATCGCTTTTATATGCAATTTCCCATCGTTGATGGGAACAAAATTTATAAATATGTTGTCCTTGAGTTCGCTCGCGTATGCAGCCAGAGCCAAGGAATCCGCATATGCATGGCCTGAGACATCAAAGGGAAGGCCGATGCCCCAAAAATTATATTTTTCCGCCAATCTGACATAGTTCGAGATTAACTGCTTTGTTTTTTTGCTGTCGCCTGGGCTGATCAAGTCAGCGAGTATTCGGTACGTTCGCAGTGAATAACCACTTTTTTCGAAGCTGGCCAGGTTAGTGGTAAATTTTTTCAGCAGGTTTTCGTCATTGGTCGAAAGAAAACTTTGCAGGGTGATAGTTCTGATTTTTATATTCATAGGAGAGAATCGAGCGAAATGTTGCAATCCGCTATTTCTTCGGGAAACTTGTGTTTTACCGTCTTATACGGATAGATGTCATCCTGTGCAACCCTGTTTCTGATCGATTCGACGCTTACTTCGTAGTTTTTTCTCAAAGAGAAAAATTCTATGTCAGCATAATCAAAAACGACCACCGGGACTTTTTTTAGCCCTAATGCTTTTGAGACTTCCATTCTATGCTGTCCGTCCATAACCAATCCGTTTGGATCTATACAGATCGGCCTCGTCCACATCTTTTCATCAAGAATCTTCTTTTTCAGCCATGAGACTCTTTTTTTAGAAAAAGATTCTATATGTTTCAACTTAGAAGTATCAAAATATTTTACTGGGACGATATTATTCAGCATGGACTCGTATTCCGGCTGCGTGTTGAACGTGTATCTCTTCCCAGACAGTTTTTTGCATTTCAGGCGGAATTTTTTCTTGTCAAACAGAGGCTCAAAGTAATAAAAATCCAGTCCTTTTTTAGCCAAGGAGGACGCTCTCGCCACAAATGTTGACGCATCAGCGCTTGCAATCCAAAGCGCACCCACCATATCAAAATACTCGCCTTCCAGAGGTTTGGATCTCTTCCCGATTATAAAGTCATCGAATAGTCCGTTCTTAATTTTGACGATCCCATTAGATCTATTCTGGTCAGCTTGACCGCCAAGGAAGATGATGGATTTCTTGCCTAGAGAAGTGGCCATTTCACGAAAAGCAAGGTCATCATATACGCAATCACCCTCCAGGATCAACACCCCTCCCTTTGAATCTTTAACGCCGAGGACGGCAGACCAGATATTCTTGTCTTTGGTAAACTTGTTGTTTACCACATAGGAGACGTCGTACCCCGCCGTGTGGCGCTTGATCTGCTCCGCCTCATACCCAACAACGACTTTGATCCGGGCGTCCGGAATGTGCCGGTTAACCTGGCCTATGACCCTCGAAACAACTGATTGATTATCGACAGCAGAAAGGCACTTAGGTTGCTTGGAATTGAACCTCGTACCCATGCCCGCGGCAAGTATCACTATGTTTTTCATATCAGAATCTCACAAATAAACCCGCCAGTCGCAATCGCATAAGGGCGAGCGGCCTGGTAAGAGAATGTTCGGTCATGTAGCCAAGATGACTTTCTGACTGGATAGGCGTCCTCCAGTCCCCGTAGTACCATGTTAGATACTGTTCTGGCTCAGCAAACGTTTTATACCGCCTGCCGCGCAGGACAACCTCGCTCGTGCCGCGCATAAAGCTACCGGGAAAGTGAGACCACTTTTTATATCGCATATCATCCATCTTAAGGTAACCAATTATTTCGTATGCTGTGTCGCCGTGTTTTACCGCTTTTATTTTAAAATCTATCTTGCTTGGCCTGTGCATCTTTATCTCGAAACCAGCCTGGACAAAAGCCGTTACGATCTGCGTTTGTTTTGGATACACATCCTCGATCCGCACATCGATATCTACGTCGGTATCCCATGGGATAAAATCGCCGTCCCTGACAATACCCAATAGAGTGCCCCCTGCGAGATAATACGGAATAGAAAACTTGTCAAGAATTGCGCAAATTTCGTGTAGGTCTTTGGCGCGCAGTGCCAATTCCTCCTCTGTTCTCGTGCGCATAGACTTCCGTACCTCCTGCTCGGAACGGTTGTACACAATGCGTACAGGCATAAAAAAAACGACCACCTTTTGTATGACTTTATTGAGAAAATGGCGCAGTGTCATGGGGGCTATTATAGACTGTAACTGCTTTCCCCGCTCCTAGGTTGCTTTGGTCAATGTTTGTGCGGTAGTACACATATCTCTCGCTTTGACGGCAACGGCATCCATATCGACGGCATTGATGCAGGGACCATAGCCGGAATAGTCGTGGCCATGCGGGCACATCTCCGGGCGACAGAAAACCTGTATCGGTGCATCTCCATATTGATCGGTACCGACCCATTGGAGCCCTTGGCATGCCACCAGCACCACAAGCGGCGTACGCAAGATGGCGGCAATATGCGAAGTGCCGGTGCCGAGTGAGACCATACAGGCGCTGTCGTCAATGAGCGCTGAGACTTCCTGAACTGATGTTTCAACTGTTTTTGAGTTTTGAGGTAAATGCATGTGCGAAATCTGTTCGCGCTCTTTCTGTGTGCCGATGAACACAAGCGGGAGCGCGGGCATCGCGTGCGCAAGCGCATCAACGAGTTCCTGCCGCTTCTCCGGAGAGAGCCCGCGCGCATCGGCGCCGGAAAATAATCCAACAACGACATACCCCTTCTTCTGCAAACCGAAACGCGCAAGTAAGTCCGGTTGCGGAAGATATTTGAACGTCATCTGTTCCATCACAATCGGAATGTCGGCGGCGCGGAGTGCATCGCATTCAAGAAGGCGCGGCACGCTTGAACGATCTGGTTTGAGATAGATCAGTTTGTCGTACAAGAATTTGTTCACCGGGGAGCGATCGATAAACCCGATAAGGGCGCCCCGTCGCGCAAGAAATCGTGCTATCAGTTTGGTGGAAAGATTGAGCAGTCCGCCGGTATAGAGCGTACAGACAAAATCGCTTCGCCAGAAACGCTTCACAAGCGTGAAAAGCGCACGCGGACTTCTGCGATTTGCCTCGATAACTTCTATCCACGGGTACGCCGCGAGCAAATCGCGTATCATTGCTCCTCGACTTCCAACCGCCAGCCCGCACCGCGCATCCGGAAATTCTGCACGGATATTCTCTAGAAGATACTTCCCCATCAATGAATCCCCGATGGAGGAAGCGCGAAACGTGAGTGCTTTGCGAAGGAGCTTCATAGAGGTTAGCGGAACAAGGAGCGTATACGTTGCAGGAAGGTATATAAAGGAAGTTTCCTTATCCAGTATTTGAGTGTGCGCGCGGCATGGTTCTCGTCAATGCGCGCCGGATACCGACGAGCGCGCGGCGACAACACCTGAAGTTTCTCCAGGTCGATGGGCACGTTATGCCAAATGAGACGGTCGTATCCGGAGATACGCAGCGTGCCGTCATAGAGCTGAAAAAGTTTCGTTTCAAAATGGTGATCAGTGTGCAACGCATCGATGGAATTATCGGTGATACCGAACTTCGAAAATAATTCTTTCAGTACGAAAAATGCGTTCCCTTCGTTTGCGGCAACGAGTTCGTATCCTTTCTTCTTCCCCAGTTCGACAAAAGCTCGAAGCGACGAGCCTTGGAAGACCGTCATGTCGCGCGGTTGGATGAAAGGCACTTCGTGTGGAATAGAAGGATTAAACTCAACAACCATGACCCGCGGACGGTAGTCGGTCATAGAATCCCACAGATGGTAATCGCTTCCATCGATGTCGAGGGAAAACAAATCGAAGGTGTGCGGCAGAGGCGTACGAGAGAATAGACGGTCGAGCGATTGTTCGCCCTCAAAAGAGACGAACGCATTCACGCAATGCGCGCGTGGCGTGTTCGCGTATTCCTGTTGTAACTTCTCAAAATAGGTGCGGTCAGCCTCAATGAGCACGCCGGACCAACCTTTCTCTTTGACCAGATGCCATACATTGCTACCGTGCGTGCCGTTCAGAGCGCCAAGTTCCACACACCATTTTGAACCTTCGCCGATAATGCTGAAGATCTGTTCGATGATGCCGTCTTCGCCGTGTTCCGAAGTGATGTTGCGTCCATAGGCAAGAAGATTCGCAGTGCCGGAAGTAGCATTCATAGCGTCTTGAAGACCATGAATTTCAGTATACGCTCGGCTCGACCGCTCCACGAATACGCACGCGATGCCGAAAGCGCCGCGACAGCGCGACGCCGAGCTTCCTTCGGATTATCAAGCACCGCCCGGATCTCATTCGTTAGACTTTGTGCGTCGTCCGTTTTGTACAGAAAAGCATTGTCCGTGGAAACTATCTCTCGCATCGAGGGAGCGTCCGCAGCGATAATAGGGACTCCGCACGCCATATACTCGAAGGCTTTCATTGGAGAGGTCCAGCGATAGGATAGATCATTGCGAGCCGTGCTCGTCATGAGTACCGCATCAGCGGCCGCGATCCACAACGGCATATCCGCAAAATCGCGCTGGCCGAAAAAAACAAAATTCTCGGGAATATCTGACCGTCCGGTCACCTGTTCGAATTGCTCACGAGTGCCGCCCACGATGCCGAGCGTCACGCGCTCATCGGCGAGCGCCTTTGCCGCATCGGGCAGTATTTCGAGTCCTTTCCATTCGAGTATCCTGCCGATGTATAAGATGAGTTTTGCATCACTTGAAAGTCCGAGTCGCTTGCGCGCCTCGTCCTTCGGTATCGGAAGAAAATGCGCCGCATCGACCGCGTCGTGCTCGACGATGACACGGTCGGGAGACATTGAGAAAAGTTTTTGTAAATTTTCTTTTATCAGGCGGTTGATGGTGATAACTCCGGCAATGTTTCGGAAAAACATCCTATTGATGACCGTGCGGGGCTTACTGCCGTGCATTTCCGCAAAATAACGCATCGGAAGCAGTGACATCTGCGCATACGACCAGTCATCCCCGTCTATGGTATAGACGACAGTCCCTTTCTCACGTCGCCGGCGCATCATGTATAAGTAAGAAGAGACCATAAATGAAAAAGCGCTCAGGCGATACAGGATCCTTCCCTTGGTGTACCAATCGAACGAAAAAAGCGTGACCTTCGGTACCTCCACGCGCAGACCATAAAATTCCCGCACCGAGCGTGTGTGGGTTTTGCGCCGAGGCACGACCAGCGTCATTTCCGCGCCGGCCTCAATGAATGCCTCACACATCTTGGCTATTTGGATGCCGTGCGCCCGCTCGGTCGGCATCCGATAATTGGTGACATAGTATATCTTCATAGGTGATAGATTTCATAGCGATCATCAGAATACACCCGTGTCGCTCCAAGCTCTTCAGGATGATATTGAGGATCCAGTGTTTTGTCTTTGAGTATGTAAGAGACATGGTACTTCTTCAAGTATTCTTTTATGTTCGGCTTGATGTCGTTCTGAAATTTATTTTCAAGATCAATGAAAAACTGGTCGCCAAGTAATTCCTGCGGCGTCGGTGGCGTACCACAATCCTTGTTTTTATCCCAAAAGAACAGTATGCGGCATACTTTTATCCCGCGCTCGATGGTCTTTGCTTTATGGGGAAAGTCCTGACGCCCAAGATAGAGTCCCATAGTATCGCTGCTTTTTAAGTCATCGATCGTTGGGTTGTCGAAATATGATGAAACGAGGAACCTCTCGTGGACCTCTCCTTCAGGCATCAATTCAAACATGCCGCCCCACGTATAGAGCGTGAAGTGCTTCGTAAAGGTAGGGAGATTTGCAGTAAGATGATCATGAGGGTTACTCCACACAACGACAGGCTCTTTTTCTTTATTCTCTAGCCACGCAAACGGCTTCACATACAGCTGCTCCGTCTGCCATAATCCGCGATTCACGTTTTGTGTGAGGAATGGAGAGAAATAAAAATAAGTGTAGTGTACATTTGCCACTGATAAGACACCGATCACGATAACCGAAAACAGTCTCAGCTTCCCTGAGAGTAGTGCGCGCTTCTCCCACAATAATGCTCCTATGCATACGGTGGCAAAGAGAAGCCACGGCAGAATGAGTATTCGGATATGTTCCGCGGTCTCCAGTAATTTTCCGGTGATGAGATTGCTCCCCTGCATGATCCACAAACCGAGACCGTTTATGACAAGAAATAGACCGAGGAAATTGAACTCTCTGTCCTGCTGAAATCCGCGCCAGAAAAGTACCGCCAGAAAAGCGATCATAATGCCGACCCATCCGCCGGAGTAAATAACCTCGGCCATTGGAATATGAGTGTTCACGAGTCCGAAACGACCGACACTTTCCCAAAAATACGGTGATGCATAGGAAAGCCAGAGTGTGTAGAGCAGAACAGGGAGTCCAATGACACCGCCGATAAGCGATGAGAGGAGTGTCGCCTTTAGGAGCGGCCAATTTTTTCGGACAAGAGCGTACAGAAAGAGAAGCCCGAGCGTTATAACGGCAATTTGCCAGAAATAGGCATACAGATAGAACGCCATACCGGTAGCGAGAGCGAGGAACACAATGTTCTTACGGCTCTGCTCACGAATAAGGCGCACGAGTGCTATATAGAACAAAAAATAAAAAGGATACACCGGCTGCAAATTGACCGACCTCCATACATGCGAATACATTTGCAGATACATTAGAGTGGTACCGAACACCGCTACCCACGGCCGAACGCGCAATTCTCGGAATAGCCAATAGAGAGATACCGCAAACAGCAGACTCCACAGAATGAAATTGACCATCATCGCCGTGTTGTACGAAAGGCCTGCCAGCTGAGGAGCCGCGTTTATCCATACCCCACCGAAAATAACCAGTGGAGGATCATTGCGATGTTCAAAAAAATACGGATTACCTCCCGTATATCCTTTTACTATTGACTGTACGAGCGCCGGATAGAAAGGCTCGTCACCAAAAGTTGGCAAGAAGCCCTGCCATGTGTTACCGAGAACGAGAAAGATATCCAGAACAGGAATAACCGTAAGAACCAAGATAGTCACCATAAGCACTGCGACAGGACGGTGATTTTGTAGGAGCTTTTTTACCCAAGTCATGATAGAAAATTGACCATGCTAAAATACAATATCATGCACACTGCTCAACAAAAAGATAAGGAAATTTCTTTTTTCGACCGCCATGCCGAGAGCGATGTATACGACGCTTTTACGCCGGAATCGAATGTGCTCCTTATAAGCGCATTCAAGAGACTTACGAACCTTCCTCCCGGCTCGCACATTATTGATATCGGATGTGGTTCCGGAGTATTCACGCAATTGCTTCGAGAAGCTGGTTATCGCGTGGTGGGCCTCGATATCAGTCCCAAGCTCATTGAACGCGGGAAGAATGTGTATCCCGGACTCGAACTCATTGTAGGAGATGCTGAGGCCCTTCCCTTTGCGGATGGATCTTTTGACGGCGTTCTTTTAAGCGGTATCGTTCACCATTTCCCTGATCCGCGGAAAATTGCCGCGGAGACCTATCGGGTACTCCGACCGGGCGGACGGTTCATGGCATTTGATCCGAACCGAATGAATCCGTTCATGTATCTCTATCGAGATCGTTCTTCCCCGCTCTATAGTTCGGTGGGAGTAACCGAGAATGAGCGCCCCCTGCTCCCGAAACAAGCTGCCGCCGTTTTCAAAAATGCCGGATTTTCGGTTACGACCGACTACCTGTCGGGACTCGCTCTTCGGTATCTTGCCTCAAAACAGGCTCGTATTTTTTTGCCGATATACAATTGGGTAGATCGCGTCATATTTGGGTTTGGCATATTAAAACCCGTGCGCCCTTTTGTCCTCACGAGCGGAGAGAAGCCGGCGGCGACATAAAAGATGCACCAGTTACTTCGTATCGCACACGCGCTGTGGCAAAGACGGGTATACCGCGCCGCACTCATGGGTGTTGTCGGACTTGTGACACAGAGCATCATATTCGCCATACTGGGGCTGTGGCTTGCCATCGTGCGCCCTTCTACGGCGGTGCTTATCAGTACCGAGATCGGTCTCATCACAAATTTTTATTTAAACGACCGTTTCTCCTTCACGGGCAACCCGCACACACCACTTTCACGGCGCTTGATGCGTTATCACACCACCGTACTCGGCTCCTTCTTCTGTCAATGGTTTTTCGTCTTCATAACCGAGCAAATAACAACAAATATGTATGCGCTGTCAGCGGCATACGCAGCGGGCGTTCTAATCGGGTTTGCCATCAGTTATACCGGCTACCGTCTCTGGGTATGGGAGCATCACGAAGCATCTTCTTCGTCAAAAATCTAATGCGGAGTCCTGTGCGGATATAGGCAAATAAATCTAAGGGTTTTGCACGACCGATTGAGGTTGTGCGCGCACTATAGATCTCCCATGGCATATCAACTTCCGCTATCTTGTAACCAAGTCGGAGCGGCTTCAGAATCGCTTCAAAGAAAAAAGGGTGCCGGGTCTCTTCCCATCTGATGTTTTTGACGACCGAAATTTTATATGCGCGATACCCGTGCGTAAGGTCTTTCACATGAGTGAAGTACAGCGCGCGGAATAGTTGTTGAAAGATGAACGCCAGCACCAATTTGACCGGATGATAGCCATTGAAAGTAATGCCGTTGCACCAACGGTTCGTTGCGACAATGTCGTAGCCCTGCTCCAATTTCTCTACGATCGCAGGCAAGACTTCCGGCGGGGTCTCCATATCAGCGGCCATAAAAATAATGGCATCGCCATGTACGCGCTGGATCGCCTCGCGTGCCGCAGAGCCCAGACCAGGGGAAGTCTGATCAAAAGAATCAACACGCCCAGGATAGGAGGTCTTGAGCTCCTCGATGACGGCTCTCGTTTCCGGCGTTGTGAGGAGCGCAGAGGTAACGATGAGCACGCTCATGTCCTGCCCCGTTAAATATCTGAAAGATGCATCAACCGTCTGCCGCAAGAGAGGCCCCTCATCGAGGGACGGTAGTATGATAGTTATGCGCATGTGATATAGTTTCCCGCGTATCAGTATAAACTGCAAGGATATGGTTACAAAATCGATCGGCCCGCAAATACGCTGTCAGATTTGCAATAATCCGAAGCTCTCTTTGGTGCTTTCATTAGGACACCAGCCGGTGTTGCAGGAATACCTCACCGAAGAAAACCTCCAAGAACCGGAAGGAACCTACCCGCTTAATCTTGTTTTTTGCAGCGTTTGCGGTCTTTCTCAGCTCGATTACATCATCGATCCGAAACTGGTATTTATGCCGCACTATCCCTACCGCACGGGGCTCACCCAAATGTTGGTGCGCAATTTCGATTCGTTGGCACAGACCATGCACGAAGCGGGCCACTACAAGAAAGGCGAGTTGGTGGTAGATATCGGCAGTAACGACGGCACGCTTTTACAGCAGTTTAAAAAGAGAGGAGCGAAGGTCGTCGGTATCGAGCCAACCAATGTCGCAAAGATCGCGAACAAAAGAGGCATTCCCACCATCCAACACTACTTCAATGCGGGAACGGTAAGGGATATACAAAAAAAGTACGGAATCCCGCGGGTCATCACCGCAACGAATGTGTTCGCGCATATTAACGATACCCCGGAACTGGTGCGCAACATCAAA
>ERZ1292645.804-Hain-H14-02um-R2-804-length-10270-cov-3_pt1 | contig 10270 bp, 9 predicted proteins | sample MGYA00564401_ERZ1292645 | MGnify/ENA primary metagenome ERZ1292645 (study PRJEB36523, sample SAMEA6512644) | groundwater metagenome | collected 2019-01-09 | study: AquaDiva: Metagenomics assemblies of 32 groundwater samples | reverse complement strand
GACTTTCTTACCGCGCAATTTCCTGCGCAATTTCGGTATGTCTTTGAAAGCGTAGATCACGAAGAGCAGTATATACCTATATATAGAAAGCCCCGGCACTGCGTGCCGGGGCGAGATGATCACATTGACTATTTCGACAAGTCGCGCATGCTCGCGCCGACGGTCGAAGCTCGCTGGATAGCGTCCGCAAGCAGCGCATCGATCGAGACTGCCTGCAACCACGATTCGTTCCGTTTCCAGTACGAATCTTGCCGAGGGATGGTTTGAGTCACGATGACCGGATAACCCGACTCGCTGAACGACTTTTCAGCATTATTGCTGAAGAGGGCGTGTGTTGCGCATATACAGACCGACTTCGCGCCACGCTTCATATATTCTGCCGTAGCGATCCGGATGGTGCCGCCAGTGTCTATCATGTCGTCGATGACGACGATGTCGTTACCGATCACATCTCCCGTGCAACTAATAACTTCAGCTTTGTTTGGACCGGTGCGTCTCTTGTCGATGCTCGCAACGGGAACATCCGGATCAAGTTTCATAGCGAGACGACGCGCGCGCACTGCACCACCAAGGTCCGGTGTCGCAACGACGACCGTACGAAAGTCGTTATGGAATTTTTTGCGTAAAAATTCCGCATGCACGACGCTTCCACTCAGGTTGTCGACCGAAATATCGAAGAAGCCTTCCTCTTGGTCCGCATGCAGGTCGAGTGTAATGATCCGCGCGACCTTTTTATTCGATTCGATGAGGTTGGCAACCGTACGCGCAGAGATCGGGGTGCGACCGTCGTCGTTTCTATCTTTGCGATCTTGCCGCATGTACGGAATATATGGCAAGACAAGTGAGATTTCGGCCACCGAGGCCCGCATCAGCGCATCGTTTGTGAGCAGCATGCTCAGGAGCGCGGTGTTGGGATCGGGGTGCTGAAGCGGGTGCAAGAAGAATGCATGCATACCGCGCACCGTCTCGGGGATCTGGGGCTTGATCTCGCCATTCGCGAATGTCGTGAAGCCGACCTTGATATGCGAGAAGCGGGCGCTGCGTTGCTGCAAGAGCGGCATGATCCGCTCCGCCATCTCGTGCATGCCCGGCGACGATAACAACACATTTCCATCGACTTCTGTCATGACAGCTCCTGTGGTTATGAGCGATTTCGAGTTACTTCTGTAAAAAAATATAGCATGCATTGGTCTGTGCGTCAATACAAAACCCCGGCACTGCGTGCCGGCGCGGATGAACAAAAAACAAGATACGAGATCAGACCATCACTTTCTGCTCAGCGCGGCCTTCGTTGCCAAAGACGCGCTGATAGCGCTCAACTACCTCTTTCGGGCCGGTGGCCTTATTGAAGTTGTTGGAGAGCTTCACCGCAGAATTGCCGTTGGCCTCTATGACCTTGCAAACGAGCGAGTGCCCGCACAGCAGTTGGTCCCAAGTAAGCCCCAGCAGATTCCCATCGATGACTGCAAAGTCACCGCCGCGAGGATGACAACCCTCGAAGTCGTTGGTGAACATTGTGCCCCATCCATCGCCAATATCGATGCGCCCAGTGAAGGCGGTGTCGAGTTCCAGCATTGAGTCAACGTCGAGTCCATCGGACGGAACGTATAGTTTTTCACGCGGGTTGGCGCCTTGTGCAGTTACCCAATCGATAAAGAGATTCCCTTCATCGATCAGGTTTCCCGAGTCACCTCGAGCACCCCGCCAAGTATGGTCAACCTCCTGCGCAAGATCCTTCGGCATACCTCTGTAGAACTGTCGGCTGCCGTAGGTGTCGGGAAGCAGGATGCGCAACGCCTTCTGCTGGAAGACTTGCTGCCACTTACGCAGTACCTCATACTGTGCATCGAGCTTTTCTTCGTCACTTTTCGCGATCGCGGTCAGCACCATCGGTTGTGAATGCGCGTTGGTACCGATCGGCACGAGGTTCTGGTCGGAGGCCAGATATGTGTTCGAGGTGCCCGTAAAGTTCGCACCCATCACCTCGCGCGCCATTTCGATGGCGAAGCGCTGCCACAAGAAACTGTGGCGTCGACGCAGGCCAAAATCCGCGAAGCGGACTGTCCCACGAGCCCTGAGCCGTTTCAGTTTACGATACAACTTGTCGGTCGCGCGGGCATAGAGGATGCGCAGTTCAGTCTCGCCGGCATTGCTCTCCGCGATGCTCCGTAGCACCTTGCGGTTGAGAAGCTCGGCGATGATGGCAAGCGCTATCGTCTCCCAGAACTTCACTTCTTCCCACGATCCAGAAAATGTCAGTTCATACTGATTCCCTGCCCGCGTGAGCTGATAGGGTGGCAGCCGGAGCTGAGTGAGGAAGTCGAGATAGTCCTTAGGAAACATCGCCTCGCCGTACACATCCATACCGCGCAGATAATAGATCTCTGTCGGAAGGAAGCGGAGCGTGCGTACATGGTCAAGCTGAGCGCGCAGTTCGCCTTCATCGACCAGGTCCGCCACAGGAATGTGGAGGTGCCGGTTGATGAAGCCGAATGTGACTTGCACCCCACGATAGAACCGAAAGATGAAGAGCCCCATCGTGAACTTGTAGAAGTCCACATCGCGAAGCGACCGGATGATCCAATCGGGATGCTGTGGACGCGTGATGCGTCGAACAAAGTCAGTCATGTCGTGCTCCCTTTCGTTGTAGTGGGCTGGTAGAGGCCGTTCTCTTTGATGCAGGCGGCAACGGTTCTCGGAACGAGATGCTCCCACGGCTGCTTTGCCGCAATGAGCTTTCTGATGTTGGTGCAGCTCGCGTTTTGCGGCGTTTCAAACTCGAGCAGTATGCTCTTCGGCGGAAGTTCGGCGACCTTGTATCCTGGCCGCGTCAGCACGATAAACCGTGCTTGCCGCCAGAGCTGGAACCCTTCGTTCCACAACTTGATCTCCCCGATATTATCGGCGCCAATGACATGCCACACTTCGGTCAACACGAGCGGCATGTGATGAGGCACGAAGTATTGATGCCGCAGAACCTCGCTCGGCGCGGCCGAAAACTTGACCTGCATCTCGTAGGTAGAAGTGTAGCCGCAGTCGTCGTGCCTGAGGTCATCCATGTGCAGGGTGACATCGAGGCCGCTCAATCCGTGCGCGAGCATTGCCGCGCGCGCATGTGCGGGCGTGGCCTGCTGTTTGGTCGCATAGGCGCCGATGGGCCACACGACTATTTCGACTGGCACATCGAGATCGATGTATGTCATCCAATATTTCAGTTTGACGAGCTGCTCGACTATCTCGCGATGATGCAGTGCGAACGGATCGAAGCTTCCGGCAAACACGATGAGCCGACGAAACAGCGTTGGCTTTTCGGCCACGATACATGCGGCAACATCTTTAGCGAACATGTGACCCCCTGTGAAGTTGGTGTGATTTCGTATCTGTCAAAGAACTGCTCCTCAAGGAACGTTCGAAATGTTTCGAGCATCTTGAGCGCTCCATAAAGGAGATTCCCCACAGGGAATCTCGAAAGAACTACGAACCCGGAGCTTCGCAGCTAAGCCGCGAAACCACCCATTGTTATTACGGCGTCCAGAAACCGGTACTGCCGGTCTTGCTGGCAGATGCCGCAGTTGCGACCTTGCTCCGGCTTGCCCGCTTGGTGATCGAACCGGAGAAAACCTTCATCACATGCCGGAATCGCCGTTGCTGGTCTTCTTTGGTTTCGCCGGGATCGGCCTTCGAGTGAAGGATATCGCGGTAGCCCATCGCTTGCGCGATGGCGCGAAAATCCACACGCTCGAAGGTTTCAAACCCGACGAAGACCAGGGTAAACAACTCGGGCGAAAGCTTCGAGAACACCTGGTACACATCGTCGGCATCCATCGGCGGCTGATTGTTGGCGCCGTCGGAGAATGTCGCAATGATCACTTCGGGATTCGTCCCCGTTCGCTCGCGCACCTGTAGAGCGTACGCGATCGCGGCCGTAGCACTGTCGAGCGCGGCCTTATACAGAGCCGTCGAGCCATTTGCTTTGTACTCGCGTTTCGTCAGCTTCGGAAGGTCACGAAGGGGATAAAATCCCTTATCGCCGCCCGATTGCCACAGCGGGGACACACTTTGATTAAACGCATTCCCGCCGATACGGATCGCGCCGACTTGATCAGCCGCGCCGCCCAGGAGACCCGGGATGACGATCTCGTTAATGTTTTCGACGAGAGCATCTTCGACATCTTCCATGGATCCGCTCTTATCGAACGACAGAAGCACGATGCGGAAGTCATCCGTCTCCCCTTCCTCGTCGGTGAACGGCGAGCCCTGGCACATCGGCAAGGTGCCCGCGTTCAGATTGTGGATGAGAATATCGGACGACGCATCGTCGAGTCCGAGTGCACCGCCCCCTTTCTTGATGAGGGCGGACAGGTCTTTCTTCGTGGTAGCAGTTGTTGATGACATTTCTGTCTTCCTTTCTTCGTAGAAGGTTACGGGTCGATCAGGACGCGAAGGGGGCGTCATGTTTGACGACCTGCACATTCTTTTCTTTCATCACCTTGTGCAGGTTCTTCACGACATCTGACCCGGGCACGATAGCCGAGGTACAATCGCCGAGAAAGCTGATGCGCTTCAGTATGTCCGGCTTCTTGCCGTAGTACTCGAGAACCTGAAGCACTCCCGCATTGACGCAGAAGTCCTCCGCCTCGCCGGCGATCTGGGTCGACTTGCAGTCACCGATAATGTCGAGGTACTTGGTCTGCAGACCGCCTTGCGGGTGACCCGGGACATCCATGCAGGGACGGAACGGCCCGAACCAGTCCACCTCGGCGATCATGCCTTTGTACATGAACATGGGCTGGACACCGCGCGCGACGGAGGCCCACTCGATGAGCTCCATGAGCGCCGGGATGAGGCTGATTCCATTCGAGCCTTCGCGACAGTGTGCCGTGAAGACCCAGATGTTACCCTGGCCCGTCGCCTGCAGATGCTTGGCATATTTGTAGGTATGCTTGCGCATCAAGCGCGGCCGGAACTTCTTGGTCGGTCGACCATCGACCCAGTGACCTTCGAAGACCGGGTTGGTTTCGGAGTCGTTCACCAGCTCCATCCACATCGGTAGATCAACGGCGGGCGGATTGCCCTGGTCATCCGTATACCAGCCGTCGCCGTGAATAACGGTCGCCGGATGGATGTCGATGGTGAAGATGTAGTCTGTGTCGTGCTCTTCAAGCGCACCTCTGATGACCCGCTCGCCAAAGCGTTCGATGTCAGCGTAGGTGCCCGTTACGGGAAGACGGCCTTTGTCGCCGAAATCGACTTCCTGGTCGATGCCGATGAGCAGATGCCGGTCGCCGCCGCGCTTGAGCTGGCGAGTAACCTTCTCGAGTCCGGCCTTACGGCCCTCTTCGCGCGCCCGATTGAAATCAGGTACATAGAAGGGATCAGCGATGTTCTTGGGATTCCAGAATGTGGGACGATTTTTCACAGTTCATTTCCTTGTCGTAGAGGGTTGAATGTAGACCAGCCGATTCGTCTTCACGACGAGAATGCCCGCATCAAGACGGCCGAGGCCGTCAAGCGACGAAACATCCTTCGATGTGAATATGAGCGACTGTCGCGTGCGGTCCGCGAGTACTTCGCGGACTATTCCCTGGTCGGTCGGGTGCATGACAACGCCGTTTACATAGGCCTTGCCTTGCACGCGCTCCCACGGACCGATGTCCGATCCTTCAAGAACGAAGTTTCGGATTGAAGCACCGTCCGTCGTCGAAACGACGTCAATGCGTACCCGGTCCGCACCAAGCTTGCGCGTTTTGCGGACCAGCAGTAGTGATTCGTTGCTGAAGTACAATGCGAATTCCTGCAGCGACTCTTTCGGGTCGAGCGGCATCACTTTGATGTCGTCCAGACGATGGAATGTTCTCCAGCCATCTTCACTGCGCACCAAGAACCAACGCCTGGCGTCGAATTCACGATGGAATCCGGCGACGAGCTCGAGGTCTAGATTCCGTGCCGCGGTAAACCAGGTTTGACCCTCGAATACCTGCATCACGCGCCGCTCCGCCATATCGGCATTTCCAAATCGTTCACCAGCGAGGATCTCTCCTCCGGCGATCCGGTATAGGAATTTGTCGGATGTTGCGAAAACAGCGCGTGCTCCCTCGAAAACCTTGGTGGTAAGCTGCTTGCGCAACTCGGCACCCTTGCCGTCGATATCAAGCACGAAGAGCTCCGGCGCAGAGGCCGACGGGTCTGGACAAATGACCAACGACCCATCGAACACTCCATACCGCGCCCCCGGCTGTGTCGCGAGCGGAAGAACAGTGCGCACAAGCGGTTTCCCCTTCTCTTGCACACAAAACACCATATCGTCCTTCTCCTCGGCTACCGCATACAGCGTTGAATCGACGCGGCCCGTGTAGAGGAACCGGCCGCTCGTCTCGAGCAAAACCGTAACGGCAAAACCTGAGGCCGCTGCTACGGCACGCGTATCGAGCACCGCGGTGTGAGCGCACGACGGGCATTTCGCCCGTTCCTGCGGATACCATAGTCCGCACGACTGGCACGCGCGAAGCGTATCGCGGTAACGCGAAAGCACCGAGAGTGGAAACGGTTCGCGGTTTTTCCTTTTCAGGATCTGCTGCATTGCTTCCGTCATTTCATTTCCGAGAACTTCGGGCGGGAGCCCAATTTCTGGATAGGTGACTTCACGATCGAGCACTGTGACGCCATGCTCGGCACGCTCCTTGAGCGACTGGAGTCGTGGGTGCAGTCCTGATTTGAACGGATGAACTCCATTCGTCAAAGCCCGGAACATCAGCACGGTGAATGCGAACCAGTCGTGTTCAGGTTTGAACGATGGTCGTTTCTCAAGATCAACGCCGTATAAATCGGGGCAGAGGTAAAGCTGCGTCCCAACCATGCACGGGAAGCGTCCGAATTGAATGCTGTCCATGTCGATCCACGCGAGGTCGTACTTCATTTCATCGACCATCTCGTTGCCATCATTAATGTCTCCGTAGACAATCCCGAGCGGATGCATTGCTGCAAGATCGGCAAGCGCTCGGCAGAAGACATCCGCCTTGACCTTGGCCGTGAGGCCGTGGTCCGTGGAATACTTCGTGCCGAACATCATGCCGAGCTTTCGATACCGGTTGGTAAGCCGGCGCATCTGAAATCCGACGAGATTGCCTTTCGCGCCGCGCACCGCAGCGAGCGGTATCACCGCACTCTGCGGTACGACGAGTTTTGCACTGAGCATTGCCTCGAGCTTTTGCGCCCGCAGCTTGTCCGGCTCCCGGTAGATCTTGAGAACTCTCGTCTCCGGATGCGCTGGGTCTTTGTAGATAATCGCTTCGCCGCCTTGGCCAACGACAATGTCTTTGGTCGGGGTAATGAGGCGTCCTTCTACTTCAACTTGGTCTAACCGCATAATCTTCTACTCCTTTTTTTCCATTTGGCGCGTTCGTCTTGAACGCAACGACGGTGCAGTCATCAGAGAAGCGATGTTCATCGTTCGATGCTTTGTTCAGCCACCACTGAAGGCCGGCTTTCGCCTTGGGCTCGTAGCCCCAGATGCCGCTACTGTCGAAAGATGGATCCTTTTTCATCTCTCCGCCGAGACCATCGGTAGCGATGGCGAAACGATCGAGATCGTCCATATTGAACCGCGACACATCGAATGTGTCGGGAGGAACGAAATCGCTCAGCATGCGCCGATCGATGAGATGATAGGCCAGATAGTGAGGCCGATCATCCTGGTCAATAAGCACTATGCCATCATTGGCGATGATGAGTCCATCACCCGCAGAGAATGCAATGAGTTCGTTACCGTCAGTAACGAACCCGAGCACCGTGCAGAACAGATGCGTACGCACGAAATCCCAGAACGAATCCGGGGTCCCGACTGCGGTGGCACGCGCGATGGAACCAAGATACCCGAGCGCTCGTTGATACAGAACAGCAGGCACATCGCCGATAGGTGTGTGAGCCGCAAGGATCAGTGGGATCTCGGACCTGAAGAATGAAGCGAGTAGAATCGCGCCAACTTCATTATGGCTCCTTTTCCCGTCTTTCCTGTTCGTGCAGCCGTCGAAGACGGCACCGCACTGGTACGACGCTCCGGATGTGGTCATCTGCAGGTGCATCGCAGCATCCTGATTATTAATGCCCTTCTCTCGATGCGCAGAGCCTGTAACCGAACCAATACGAACCGAATACATCTTCATTCCATCTCCTTGGCAGTAATGATTACGATGTTAGAACTACTAACTAACAATGAGTATGGGTTCTTTCAAGGAACTCCCTCGACCTTAGCGTCGAGACGGCTCACCCCATCAAAAGAGAGGGTGAAGCGTCTCGAAACAGGCGACCGTACGTTCAACTGCACTTCTACTACAGCCTTGAACAACTGTCAAATGCTTGTTCTGTCGCCTTTTTGCCTTCTTAGTGTATCTTATACACTAACTAATTTCCCGTCAAGGGGGTGGGGAAGTCGAGCGTGGGGATAACAAAAGACCGGGGCTCGCGCTCCGGTCGTCTAAACCTTCGTTTCTACAAAATTCCCTCAAGCGTGAACCAGTGTTTCCAGACCGGCTCAAGCGCCATTTTTGCCATCTCTTCCCTAGTGAACCACCCGGAGCTTTTCGCCTCGTGCGGATTCACCCGTACCCTCGTCGGATCGACTGTCGCCCGGTAGAGCTGCCAGTAATGCGCCTCCGCAGTACGGCAGAAATTCCACGGCACTTCTTGTTCGCGCAAGAATTGCATGCTGATAAGTGCCGTGCCGAGCTCTTCTCTTCCCTCGCGCAGGAGCGCCGTCAGAAAATCTTCGCCCTCGTCGACATGCCCGGCCATGCCGGCCCATCCGTGCGGCTCATACATGCGATCCATGAGCAAGAATCGCCCGTGGTCTTCAATGATCGCGCCGACGGAATAATGCATGAGGCGACCGTCGCGCGAGGTACCCGTCATGGGCAATGGATTCAGTTCTGCATTCATGTGCCGCTCCTTTGTGTATTCGTCTGTGATAACTATGCCACACACAATTCTAAACGGCAAGTCTTCACAATATCTCGATGACTTTTGAATGCGCCGAAGAGAAACGATACAGAAGCGCCGGGCGACTGGCGCCCGTGCGCACTTTCTTTGCCGTGGCGGTGACGAGCTTCGTTTCCTGTACTTTCTTCCTGAAATTTCGTTTGTCGAGCGCGCGGTGCAAAATAATTTCATAGGTTTTCTGCAAATCACTCAGTGTGAACTCGCGCGGCAACAGATGCTGCGCGATGTTGGTATAGGCAACGCGTGCGCGCAGGCGCTCGACTGCGGCGCGCAGTATCTCATCGTGGTCATACGCGAGACTCGACACATCGTGTACCGGTTGCCAGCGCGTCTCGACTGCCCCACCCTCTTGTGCAAGTGCCTCTGGCGCCAGGCAGAGATAGGCAACAGAGATAACGCGGCCACGCGGATCACGCCCGATGGAGCTAAAGGTATAGAGTTGCTCTTTGTAGATGCGCCCAATGCCGGCCTTGTTGCGCAAGTGCCGCTCGACTGCCTGGTCTGCGTTCTCGTCTGCAAGGACCAATCCCCCGATAAGGCCCCAGCGATTTTTGTAGTGCGGCTCGACATTCACTTTCCCCAAGAGCACGCAAAGCTCTCCCGCGATGATGCGAAAGCAAACGGCATCCACCGCGACGACCGCAAATCGCAGTGCTTGCATCGATTTTGTCGTTGCCATAAGTGTATATTATACACTATTCTTCGCTATTTCCGAATAGCGGGTACAAATCGGGTTCCGCCAGGCGCTCGAAGAAGTGTTTCGGAAAGCACGTTCTTTCTCCGCCCGTTCACGATATTGACCTCCATCCCCTTCTGCGCCAGCGCCTTCGCGACATTGAATTTTGACGACATGCCGCCGCGGCCTGCGCCAGATTTTCGCGACGAGATATATGCCGCAACTGAACCCGTCTTTGTTGCATCCACTTCAGCAACCGTGTTACCCATAGTATCGAGAACGCCGTCGGTACTGGTGAGGATAATGAGGCGATCGGCGGCGAGCGCGCGCGCGACAAGTCCTGCGAGCTCATCGTTATCGGTGAACATGAGCGCGGTGGTGGCGACGACATCATTTTCGTTCACGATGGGCACGACATTGTCCAAGAGTAGTCCCTCAAAACAATTTTTCATATTGAGATAATGTTCGTCGTCGCGAAAATCTTCTTTGGTAGCAAGCACTTGCGCGCAGTGATATCCGTATTTTTCAAAAAGCCGCGCATACATGCTCATCAGCTTGACCTGCCCAACCGCAGCGAAGAGTTGCCGGCGCACGGTCTCA
>ERZ1292645.802-Hain-H14-02um-R2-802-length-10295-cov-4_pt1 | contig 10295 bp, 7 predicted proteins | sample MGYA00564401_ERZ1292645 | MGnify/ENA primary metagenome ERZ1292645 (study PRJEB36523, sample SAMEA6512644) | groundwater metagenome | collected 2019-01-09 | study: AquaDiva: Metagenomics assemblies of 32 groundwater samples | reverse complement strand
GCAAGTGTTTTTGTATTGCCAAAAGTTCGGTAGATACGCTCTCATGGCGCGTTAGGGATATTGTTTTTTGAATAAGCCGCTCAATGGCGCGAATATCTCCCTGCTGGTCGGGCGTTGCGAGAGAAACCGCTATTCCTTCGCGCCCCGCGCGCCCCGTGCGGCCAATGCGATGCACATAGTCCTCCGCGTTTTCCGGCAGGTCAAAATTTATCACAAGCTCAATGTTGGCGATATGAAGCCCGCGCGCCGCTATGTCGGTTGCCACTAGCACGCGAAAGCGGCCTTGGCGAAAACCTTCCAGCGCTTGTCGGCGCTGTCCCAGCGATTTATTAGAATGAATATCGGTTGCTTTTTCGTTTGCGAACTGCAACGCGTGGGCGATTTTACTGGCGGCATATTTTGTCCGCGTAAACACCAGTACGGTACCGGTGTGTTTTTGTAATAAAGAAGCGAGTACATCCATTTTTGATTCGCGTTTGACGATTATAATTTCCTGCATAACTTGTTCCACGGTAGTACCCGCGGGTGCAACTTCCACGCGTACGGGTAGCGCCATATGTTTTGTGGCAATGGAAAGAATCGCGTCCGGCATGGTTGCGGAGAACAGCATGGTCTGGCGTTCCTGGGGCGGAGGAAGGGAACGCAATATCTCATGAATCTGCGGAGAAAAACCCATGTCAAACATGCGATCCGCTTCATCCAGCACCAGTATTTTAATATCGCCAAGCGAGGCGGTTTTTTGCTTTACGTGGTCAATGAGTCGTCCGGGTGTGGCAATGATGATATGCGGATTTCTTTTAAGCTCCGCGGTCTGGCGGCTCATGGACGCGCCGCCAATAAGCACCACCGTTCGAAGGCCTAACGGACGGCCAATTCTTAAAAGCATCTCGTTGCCTTGTTCCGCAAGTTCGCGCGTGGGGAGCACAATAAGGCCCCTGCCGCTATGCTGCGCGAGGCGTTGAATAAGAGGAATGCCAAACGCGAGTGTTTTTCCGGTTCCGGTCTGCGCGATGCCAATAACGTCTTTTCCTTCAAGGGCGGGCGGAATTGCCTGACGCTGAATAGGCGTGGGTGTGGATAACTTGCCCCGCTCTAAAATGGCGAGAATACTTGGCGCTATGCCAAGTTTATGAAAGCCGATCTCATCGGCAGTTGGTTGTGTCATACAATCGGTACAAAACGACTCGATATATTCTGTGCCCTCTACGAGTCATTAGTTCCGCAAAGATGACAAATGAAGCTCGAGTCCGTAATTATTTTTCAATTATACCATACCTTATATAATTTTGCAAGCCCACATGGTTTAAAGACCTAACCATTTGATTCTAAAAATTGTAGGCGCGCAGCACCCACGCGGCATATTGATTCCCAGCGCGCGTCGGTTCCATTAATTGCTTTTATACAGCTTTTCACCATTAAAAACATGTATATATAGCGAAAGAAGATTCGCTGGGCGGGAAGCAGAAAAAGGAGTACTACTGCCCGTTTGCGCCATGATCCCGCGCCTAAAACGGCGTAACACATATCAAGCGTCTGAAACGCTATAAATTGCACGGCAAAATTTTCCCAGCTGCCGGTAAGAATATTTGCCGCCATAGATATTTCTGCCAAGAGCGAAATGGTCGGAGTCATGGTTGAAAACAGAGAATTGTTTATATAAAACACTACGGCCCGCCAATCACGTTGCGGCGTGGAAAGCCAGCTTTTGTGTTTCCAAAGGCATTGAAAGGTTCCATATGTCCATCGAAAACGCTGTTTATAAAATGAACGTATTGTTGAAGGGGCTTCCGTGTAAGCAATAGCGCGCGGTTCATACGCAACATGATATCCCGAACGCAGTATGGCTATAGTCAAATCTTGGTCTTCCACCAGCGTGTCGGTTTCATATCCTCCCACGGCGCATACGGCTGATCTGCGCCAAGCGCCAAGTGCTCCCGGTATAACTGACGTAATGCCAATGGCGTCAAAAGCTCTTTTTTCTATATTTTGCGCAACTTCATACTCAATACTCTGAAAGCGCGTGAGCGTGTTATGAGGGCGCGCCACCGCGATTTTCCCTGCTACGCCCCCATAGCGCTTATGCGAGAACGGGCGCGTGATATAATCTATGGCTTCCGGATGTAAAATGGTGTCGCCGTCTATAGCTATAAAAATATCTCCGCGCGCTTCCCGTATCGCGGCATTCAGCGCGGATGCTTTCCCTTTGTTTTCCAAAAACACCACAATGCGCATGATATCGGGAAATCGTTTGCGCACGGATTCAATCGCTTTATGCGTATTGTCGCGCGATGCGTCGTCTATGACAACAATTTCATCGGGAAGCCGCGTGTTTTTCATTATGCTTTCCAGAGCGGACTCAAGATTTTGTTCCTCATTATACGCCGGCACCAGCACGCTTATGAAACCGCTAAATGGCTGGGAAACAGAAAAACGTTTTCGCTTGTTTGAAATAAAAAAAAGCGTGAATACCGCAAAAACACGAATTACAAACGCGCCGAGCGCGAAAATAAATATGTACTGTGCCGCGCGTGTTGTATCAGAAAAAACACGCATACTCCCGTACACTACCGCCGTTGAAAATATAGATGCCGGATCAGTTTTTTTCGCGGACGCTGTAACACCTGTAATATCTTCCAAAGGCACAATCTCATATCCTTTGCTTCGCAGCATCCCTATGATGTCCTCAAGCGCTTCCGCGGTCAATTTTTTGTCGTCATGCAGAAGTATGATATGCGTTTTCCCCGCGGTGTTGGCATCAAGATCTGTTTCTATTATTTTGATAATGTCTTCCGGTGTTTTTGCCGTCCAATCAAAAGAATCTATTGTGATGCCGACTGTCTGATATCCTTTCTTTTCCGCCCATCCTACCGCGGCGATATCATTAGTTGGAAGCAAGGTGCTCCATATATCAAGGAGGAAGGGAGGCCGATAAAAAACTGGATACGCGCCTGTTTGTTCATATATAATGGTTTCGGTTGCGTTAAGTTCCATGGAAAAGCGCCATTCCGAAGAATGGACGCGATTGCTGTGCGTAAACGTGTGGTTTCCTATGGTAAACCCGCGGCTATGAATTTGCCCCGCTATGGATGGATTTTCCAGCATCGCGGAGCCCAGGAAAAAAAATACTGCCGGTGCGTGATTACGTTCCAATATATCGGCAATTTGACGCGTGTATATCGGATGAGGTCCGTCGTCAAATGTAAGAGCAACGCGTCTGGTGTCTGGTGCATGAAGTGTCCTTATATAAGGAGATGCCGCAGTATTTCTTACAAGCGCGTGATACGAGGCAATAAATATTACTAAACAAAAAAAGGTTGCTGCGGCGCATATCACGCGAAGCACGCGTTTTCTTATGTGTAATGGATCAAAAAATACCATATACTCTGCATGGAATGGGCCATTCGTAGCACATATTGACAAAAAAGTATAGGTTGATATAATCCCTCTGATTTTGAGGATTTGGCATATAACAAATTTTGTTTCATAGGAGGTTTGATGAAAGTTGTTATTACTGCTCTTTTTATTTTACTCTTTTCTGTTTCCATTTCCCGTGCGGAAATTTTGGAAGTCCGGGTCAAAAACATCATGACCGGACAAATCATGACGCCCCCGCTTATAGCGGTCGGTGTGTGCACGTCTTCGGTGTTTTCTCTCGGCAGTATGGCAAGTGTGGGTGTGGAAAAACTTGCGGAAGGCGGCCTCACCACGGATCTTGCGCAGTGGTTCCGCGGCAAAGGGTGGACTACCATAACGGGGTCTGCGGTATACCCGGGCAAATGGTATATCACTACATTACAGGTCCCGGTTATAATTCCGCCGTCCAACCTCTGCTTGTTTGTGGGTGGTATGTTAGTTCCCACAAATGATGGGTTTTACGCGGTTCAAAATCTGCGCGTCCGGAGTTCGCTGGCTCTGACTATTTTCATACCGGCGTACGACGCGGGTACGGAGTTCAATGATGAACTCTGCGCCCATATGCCCGCGCCCGATGCGTGCGGCAGTACCGGCGAGGGGTATAACCCGCTTAAAAATCCACTGGAAGGACTTATTACATTTCACCGCGGTATACACGGCTATGAAGATAGCCAGCTTGATCCGCGTGTGAATGATTTTGACACACGGACAGTGGGAATTTTGTACCTGCTTTTGCGGTAAATTAAATAAATTTGCCAAATCCTCTTAAAGCGCGTAGTGATACGCGCTTTTTTGCTGCAAAATGTTGTTGCGGATGCCGTATGTGGTATACTAAAAGCATGCCCCTGGCTGTATTTTTTGAGTATCTTTTGTGGCAATACGGTGATGGAATTCAGGAATATATGCGCGCGTGGAAGAATATCCACTGGTTTTTATGGTGCTTGTTTTCCGTGCCGCTTTTACTGCACACGTTTTTCTCTCCCTTTCGCCGCACCAGCGAGGGATACGGCCGCACCTTTGATCCGTCTGTAATTGCTCAAACGTTTCTCATAAATTTGGTTACGCGGTTGGTGGGTATAATTGTGCGCGCGGTATTTTTGGTAATTGCGTTGCTGTTTGAAACAGCGGTTGCGGCTGTGGGAATTTTGTTATTTTTCTTTTTTATCACCGCGCCTGCCGCGGTGCCCGGCCTTTTGCTTACCGGTATTATCTTTCTATTTATCGCACTTATATAATGTATGGCAGATCCGCGCACAAACGCAGTTGAACTTCTTGCCCAGCGACCGAATATTTTCCGCGCGGTGCGCCTGGAGGCAGTTATTCCGCGCTCTCTGCGCCGCAACGCGCTGGCGGCATTCTTTTTTCTTTTCATACTGCTAGGCGCTTTATCCTTGATAGTTTCATTCATGGGTACGTTGGCGTTTTCAGCGGTAGCTACGGCAGGCGCGTCCCGATTTTTGATTGGTCTTACGCTTCTGTGCGCTTCGCCGTTTTTATTTTTTCTGGTTGCGGAATTTTATTTTCTGACAACTTCCCGCGACGAGCCGCTCTGGAAGGCATCACTGCCGGACGGAGAGAAACTGTTTTTATGCAATTTTGGCGCCGCGCGCCGGTTGTGGCAATTGGGCGCGCTGGATGGAAAAGAAGCGCCAATAACGCGGCTGTACGACAGTTTTTCGGTGGGCCGGTTTGCGAAACAATTTTTTATGCGTTTAGGCATTCCGCGGGAAGCCGTTTTGGAATTTGCGAATACCCGGAATACCGCGCTCTCCATTCCCCAAGAACTATTGTTTCAGATGTTGGTATATGAAGCGATTGAGTCCCGCGCGAATACGGTAACGGCGCGGGAATTTATACTTCTCTTATTTGATGTGGATAAAGAATTTGAGGAATTTTTATTCCGGTATGAAATCCGGAAAGAAGACGCGATCGGAGCCGCGAATTGGGTTTCCGACTTATTCCAACTGGAACAAGCGCGGCTTCAATGGTGGGAGCGCGCGGTGCTTGGCCGCATGCCGACGTTCGGCGCGAGTCTTATTTTTGGGTATACCTATACTTTGGATCAATACGCCCGCGATATAAGCGCGGGCAGCCAGGGAGCAATTATTCCGCGCGGGTTTATTCATGGAAAGGAACTGGATGAAATGGCGCAAATTCTTGCTCGAAACGCGCAAGCGAACGTAATTTTGGTTGGAGATCCGGGTATCGGCAAAATGTCGCTGTTAGAGCAGTTAGCCCGCCTTATATTGGAAGGACAGGCGCCGAGCGCGCTGTGGGAGAAGCGGTTAATAGCGGTAGATACCATGGCGTTGACGGCAACCGCTAAGAACAAAGGAGATTTGGAGGCATTGCTTATAAAAGTTATGAACGAAGCGGCTGGTGCGGGCAATGTGGTTCTAGTGCTGGAAAAGCTGCCGGAATTTATAGATTCGGCGTCGTATCTTGGCGTTAACGCGATCTCCCTTTTGGAGCCGTATTTGGAAGGAACGGAATTGCAGGTGGTCGCGTTGTCGGATTTGGAACAATACCATCGGGTGCTGGAGCGCAATGCTGTTGTTACCAAGCTCTTTGAAAAAGTGGAGCTTGCGGAACCGGAGCGCATAGCCGCGGTATATGTGCTGGAAGAGGTTGTGTACAATCTGGAGAAAAAATATCCGGTGATTGTCACATATCCAGCATTGCTTGCGGCGGCAGATTTGGCAGAGCGGTATATTTCGGAAGGGGCGATGCCGGAAAAAGCGGTTGATCTTCTGGAGCGCGGTATTACTGAAGCGGCGGGTAACAAAGAATATTTGGTTGAAAAGCGCCATATAGAGAAGGCCGTAGAAGAGCGGACGCATATTCCGGTGCACAAAGCGGAAGGCGCGGAAGCAAAGGAACTCCTGCATATGGAAGAATTTTTGCATAAGCGCGTTATCGGACAAGAAGCGGCAATTACAGCTATTGCCAATACCATGCGCCGCGCCCGCGCGGGGCTTCATGCTGGAAAGCGTCCCATCGGCTCTTTTCTATTTTTAGGACCCACGGGCGTGGGAAAAACAGAAACGGCAAAAGCGCTTGCGGCGGTGTATTTTAAATCGGAAGAAGCAATGGCGCGGTTTGATATGTCGGAATTCCAAGGGCCTGACGGCGTCAATAAGCTCATTGGATCGTTTGGTGCGGGGGAGACAGGGGCGCTCGCGAACGCGCTTCGGGAAAAGCCATTCGGCTTATTGCTGTTTGATGAATTTGAAAAATCCTCCCGTGATGTGATAAATTTGTTTCTGCAAATTTTAGAGGAAGGTTTTTTTGCGGATTCAAAAGGCAAGCGGGTTTTCGCAAGGGACAGTATTATCATTGCGACTTCAAACGCGGGAAGCAATCTTATTTGGGATTTGGTACAACAAGGGAAAGATCCTGCTTCTTTGCAAAAAGATGTGGTGGAAGCAATTCACCGCGAAGGTATTTTCGCGCCCGAAATTTTAAACAGGTTTGATGCTATAATTGTGTTTGAACCATTGGGTAAAGAAAAGCTGACATTAGTGGCACATTTGCTCTTAGAAGAACTTGCGGAGCGTCTCAAAAAACAAGACGTGGATTTTATTATTACTGATGAGCTTGTCGCGCGCGTGGTGGAAATAGGGTATGATCCGGTTATGGGAGCGCGTCCCATGCGCCGCGCCATTGCGGACCGGATTGAGCAGATTATCGCGCGGAAGTTATTGGATGGGTCATTGGTTCGCGGACAATCACTCCAGTTTACACCGGAGGAGATTAAGGGATTATGAGCTATATTTACATTTTGCATTAAAACATGTTGACTCTTCAAGAGATTCTTATTCAAGCGCGACACGAAAATAAAGCAATCGGCCACTTCAATATCTCCACGCTTGAGATGCTGCGCGGTATTGCGGAAGCCGCGAAAGAAGCGGGAGGAGTCCCGACGCTTATCGGCACCTCGGAGAACGAGGCGCAGTTTTTAGGTTACCGGCACGCTGTCGCGCTTATTCAGTCTTTTAGAGAAGAATATAAGCTGCCATTTTTTTTAAACGCTGATCATCATAAGAGCGTTGAATCAGCGAAAAAGGCAATTGACGCGGGATATGATTCCGTGCATATAGACCTATCAAAGTTGCCGTATGAGGAAAATCTTACAGGTACAAAGGAAGTGGTGGAATACGCAAAACGCAAAACGCAAAACGCAAAACGAGAAATTAGTGTGGAAGGTGAATTGGGATATTTGCCGACTGATTCTTCCAAAGTTTTTGACGAAGCGGTGGAGATTAACCCGGAAGATTTTACAAAGCCCGAGCAGGCGCAGGAATTTATAAAAAAGACGGGCATTGACCGGTTCGCGCCCGCGGTGGGAAATTTCCATGGAATGAGCACAATAATGGAAAAGAAATTGGATTTTGAACGGATCCGCTTAATCCGTGGCGCAATGCCGGAAGAGGTTGCGTTCGTTCTGCATGGCGGTTCGGGAATATCTCATGAACAAATTAAGCAAGCGGTTCAGATTGGTATGAATAACGTGCACATATCCACTGAACTGCGGGTGGCATACGCGGAAGCGCTCCGGAAAAGTTTAGCGGATCATCCCGATGAAACCACGCCGTATAAGCTGCTGCCAGATGTTGTAGATGCTGTGAAGAAGGTCGTATTTCAAAAACTATTGTTGTTTGGCACACAATAGTTGCTTGATTCCCGACTCATGGTGTGGTAAATTGGGTAAATGCAGCAGCTCGTCGCGCAACCTCGCGTTGAACGGGGGAAAAAGGCAAAACAGGTGCGTAAAACCGGCCATATACCGGCTGTTTTGTATGGATACGGCGTTACTCCCACTGCGGTGCAAGTGGAAGCGCGCGCGTTTGAGAAAACATGGCGCGAAGCAGGAGAATCTTCGCTTGTTTCCCTGCGTGTAGAAGGAGAAGGAACACAAACAGTGCTTATACATGATGTGCAGCGCGATGTTCTGCGAGGAAATCCTATTCACGCGGATTTTTATGCGGTGCGAATGGATCATCCCATTGAAGCGAATATCCCCTTGGAGTTTACGGGCGAAGCGGATGCGATTAAAGCATTGGGCGGTATATTGGTTAAAGTTGCGCACGAACTTGAAATTCGCGCACTGCCAAAAGATTTGCCGCATGTAATACAAGTGGACATAACGCCGTTACATACGTTGGGAGATCAGATTTTTGTTAAAGATATTGCAGTACCCGATGGCGTGGAAGTATTGGCGGATGGAGAACAAGTAGTTGTGCTGGTGGAGGCGCCGCGCACAGCGGAGGAATTAGCCGCTATAGAACAGCCCGCGGAGGTTTCTTTGGAATCAATAGAAATTGCGGGAAAGAAGCCAAAGGAAGAGAGTGATGAAGGTGAAAACGCGGAAAATTCTAAAGACGCAGACAAAAAGGAGTGATTGGAAATTTCAGATTTAAAAATTCTCAATTTCTTGAATCATAACCTTATATTTTGCTTACTATTCGTAAAATATATCTTTTTTTCATTACAATTATCCTTGTTGCGGGGGCTAGTTTTGCGTACGCGCAGGAAGCGAGCGAACTGGTAGAGACGCGCCGTGCCCAACTGAAGCTGGAGCTTGACCAGTTGGAACAACAAATTGCCGGTTATGATGTTTTAATCGGCGCAAAACAAAAGCAAGCCGCTTCTTTGGAGCGGGATATCGCCATTATTGACGCTGAAGTCGAGCGCGCCAAATTGGAAATCCGCCGGCGGAATCTCGCTATTAAACAGCTTGCCGGATCAATAAATAAACAAACTCTTTCTATTAAAGAGATATCGGCAAAAATTGATCGGGAACGCACGTCTCTTGCGGAAGCATTACGGAAGCTTCATGAGTATGATGATACTTCGCTGATAGAACTGCTTTTGGGATACGATAATTTATCGGATTTTTTTGTGGAAGCCGATACTATGGATTCACTGCAGTTGGCTATTCAGGCATCGTTTGATGAATTGCGCGCCGATATTGATGTAACGGAACAAGCGCGGGAAAGTTTGGAAGTTGAGAAACAGGAGCAGACTGAATTGCGGGCGCTTCAAGAAATTGAAAAACGCCAGCAGGAAGTAAAAGAAAAAGAGAAGCAAAGCATTCTTACCGTTACAAAAGGGGAAGCGGCAAATTATAAACAGCTGGCCGATGAACGCCGCCGCCGCGCGGCGAGTATCCGGAGCGAGCTGTTTTTGCTGCAGGGTTCGCCGGCAATTCCGTTTGAACAAGCATTAAAGCACGCAGAATTTGCTTCCCAGCACACCGGCGTGCGCCCTGCGTTTATTTTGGGTATCATTGCGCAAGAATCGGAGCTTGGCCGCAACATTGGCCAGTGCAATCTGCCGGATGATCCTCCCAAGTACAAATGGCAGAGCGTGATGAAGCCGGGCCGAGACCACGCGCCCTATTTGCAGGTAACGCAGGAACTCGGGCTGGATCCTGGCGCTATGCCGGTGTCATGCCCCATGCGCGATTCCAGTGGGGGCCAGGTAGGATGGGGCGGCGCTATGGGGCCCGCGCAGTTTATTCCGTCCACATGGATTTTATATAAAGATGCCATAGGGCGGATTACGGGCGCGAGTCCCGCAAATCCGTGGAATCCGCGGGATGCGTTTGTCGCATCAGGTTTGCTGCTTCGCGATAACGGCGCGGCGCAGAACAGGGACGCGGAATTTAAAGCCGCGGCAAAATATTTCGCGGGCGGCAACTGGAACTCGTACCTCGGCCGTTCCTATGCCAACCAAGTGTTAGCAAAAGTGGACCCATACCAAGAACAAATCACGTTCTTAAAGAGCCTAGCACAGCAGTAATATTTTTTTATTTTATGCTTATCCGGTGGCGCTTGCGGTAATAGGAAATAGCGAATCTATGAGATTCGTTTCTTATT
>ERZ1292645.799-Hain-H14-02um-R2-799-length-10325-cov-4_pt1 | contig 10325 bp, 17 predicted proteins | sample MGYA00564401_ERZ1292645 | MGnify/ENA primary metagenome ERZ1292645 (study PRJEB36523, sample SAMEA6512644) | groundwater metagenome | collected 2019-01-09 | study: AquaDiva: Metagenomics assemblies of 32 groundwater samples | reverse complement strand
CTCCTCGACGGAGGCAGCATTTCTGCCGTTTCTGTCGTTTCTATTGAGTATGTGTTCTCGCCGTTAATGCGGTCTATTCGTCCGGGCATTTTTCACCTCATGACTCCACGGCCTGCTTAGTTCCTTGTTTCCTGCTTTTCGCTTACTGGCTCGTATTTGAGCAATCTTACGCTTTTTGGTTCGTTCTAGTCGTTTAACAATTAGCCAATCAATATTATTCAAAATAGTTGTCATAATTTTGTTTATAGGCTCCTTTTGAGCTGCGGAATGGTCTCTTACGAGTTGTTTCTCCATAAGTAATGATCGTATGCCCAAATGTTGGTTCAGGCATGTAATCAGGCACAGATAATTTACCTTCATATGGTACATCCTCTTGAGCAGATAAATATATCAATGTATCATAAGGAAACTGAATCAAGCGAAAATAGCTCATGTCATTGGCATGCATCGTATAAAGCGATTGTATAAGTGCATCTTTTGTGGATGCGAATACATACCCAAAATCCACTTCTGCTACGGCCAATGATCCACTATCTCGCCATAACCACATGTGCCCTGGTTTACTAGCTTGTATCATACCGCATGCAATACTGCCAACAAATTCCTCAGTTGCTTTGTAAATGCCCCGCCCTACTGATTTTTCAGAGAGAGCATATTTTTCGATAAGTTTGAGGTAGACTTCCGAGTCAACTTCTGCGTCTACTGTCAATTTATGTGTTTTTACGATGTCGGCGTCATTCCAAAACCAACCATTATGAACCATACACAAACCAGACGCTTTAGCATAGATGGGATGATTATTTTGGTTGTTATCTGGTTCACCTTGTGTGGCTGACCGGACATGTAACAACATGGTTCGTGGCATCACTTTTGGCGCTTTAGTGGACAATAAATGCCCTGATATGTTGAGAAAATCGCAGGATTCTACGGGTGCTTTTGCCAAACAAACTTTTTTCGTTGTATTTGAGATGTAAGCATAACCAGTGGCGTCCCTGCCGCGACTTGCAATGTTGCCTAACAAACTACGGCATAAAGTATGTAATGAAATACTTCGTACTCGTTTATTGTCTTTAATTAAATAACCAGCTATACCACACATAATTTTTCAGTTTACAGGCAACGGATCGTTATCAGCTAACTCCTCTTCATCGTAGTAATTTGCTTCATCAACAATGGAATCGTTATTGTTGTTATTCTTAAAATAGCCAAATGTACGAGTAATATTATCATAACGATCTTGCAAATAGCTGTTATATGTATTGTTTACACCAACAAATTTACACAATTCGCCCATAGCATTACCATATTCTGGAAATTGAAATGCAGCAAGATAGTTATTACTACGTAAACCAAGAGGCTGTTTTAATTCATTGAAAGCATCTTGCAGAGTTGGATAAATATATTCTTTGGAATTGTTTAGTAAGTTTTTTGGCATTTCTACAAGCCATGATTTGCGGTTTTTATGTAAATACACTTCTGCTTTTGCCGTTTTTATCAATTTTGGGGCTGGAGGTATATATATTTTAGTATCAATCTTTTGTTGAACCGATTCAGAAGTCAAATACGGTTTCATTTCAACAAGCTTATCTACAAAAGCTGTGCATAACGTTGCAAACGCAATCGCTTTTCTGGCATTTAATGTACCACTATGCAATCTAAATTCAATTGTTCCTTTATCCTGTCCTAATGCGCTAAAATTTATGCCCTGGTACTTTCTAGTCCAGTCTACCCCCGGTCTGCAATAATCATTATTCCGACGACTAGGGACGGTGTAGCTAAAAAATATTTCCTCCACCGCAAACCATAAATTTGCTATTATTTCCCTTAAATGTCCTTGATGTCTATCAAGGGCAACTTTCAATTCTGGTGCGGCAACATGAACATGTAATCCACATGAACTGTTAATTTTGCCATGCTGTCTGGCTACTCGTAATGCTCGAACTAATCCTTCCATATTTTTAAATGTGAGCGGTGGACTTACTAATTCAATAGCGTGCTGAAATTCGTCTTCTGTTGTAATACTACCATCATGTTTTACTTGCCAACCAGAATAGCATCCCTCCCGGCATGTTACTTCCCCTGTAGCATAAGGATCAACTGATACTTTTAATGTTTGAAGAAGGTTGGCCATTTCTCTATGGCCTATTGCAGAAACGTGTTCAAATTCAAAACCAAAAGTCCTCATTTTGGTATCCTCTTACTAGAACAAACGGGACAATATTTCCACGGCCTTGGAGTTGTGCGATCATAATGTTGAAATATCCAATATATCCTATTCCATGTAATATGTTTACACCATTTAGCTTTCATCGGATTTCCTTTATTTTACGCTCTTTTGTAAGCTTGAACCCCCAACCAGTTGGCAACCCTGGGTGACGCCAGCACTCTCCTTGGGCGGAAAAGCCTACTACTGGATATTTATCTTGAGGTTTGTCATGTTGAGATACATAAAGTGTAACAATATTGCCCAGGACGTTTTGTTCTAACCAAAATCGTAATATATTTTTACCAAGGTTAAATACTATGTAGTCCATCATTCACCAAGCAAAATTGTTGTTTCGTTGAAGCCTATTTCACGAATTTTGAAATCAGGGCGGGCGATTTTAAATGGGTCGCCTATCTCAGGACATCGTTGTAATACAGAATTTATGTTTATCAGTAACCAGTCACAACCATAAATAGATATTCTAGGAGGACTATTATGCATCTGAATTTGAAGATACCCGCGACGACCAATTTTAAAATCAACCCTGATTGGCATCTTTAGCCTTTTTATCTTTGACGATGAGCCACAATTCCACATCAGCATCAATACCTGTAGATGTATTATTGCACATAGCTCGTATAATCTCATCCAGATCCATTGCCATATTATCCAATTTGAGAGTAGACATACTATATTTAGAGCTTATCCCCCCAATGTATTCAAATGATTTAGTGGTGTGTAACCATTTATTGGCTTCTGCGATTGCAACTCTTAACTGTATGTCTACTGCGTCCGGGACAGCTAACGAGTCTTTGTTATATGTTTTGTCTATGGCTTCAACAAGTTGTTTAAGTAAACGCATAATTTCTCAAGCACTATTTTCCTAAACTTTTTCAACCAGTTTTGGTAGATCGAAATTAACTTCTCGCACTACAATGTTTGAGTTTACTTTCTTGAAGGAAATTTGATATGTGATCCCACCAGTTCCATTTTTTTTGAACGAATTTTGAAGGCTATCGGAACATTTATCGCACATGAGCATATTTGTACTACGGTGCTTTGGCATGAAATACACTCCACAGCGACTAACGCTCCATCCATGCCCTAACATGGCAAAAACTTGACGAGTATGGTCTTCAAAGTGCCATTTATCATTGCTATTTAATGTATTATGCATATTAATGTCAATATCGCTCTTCCGACAAATCTAAATGTTAGCTTGTAACTCTACTAGTTGAGTCATCTCTTACAAGCATATGAGTAAGAATGAGCAATTAAGGTGGCCACCCATGAGATGATTTCACTCATTCCTAATCCTGTATTGGCAATTCTAAATACAATTTATTATCCCGTGATGTATTAAATACTATCCAAGGTTCTATTACTACACAATCTTTCAAAGATTTAGAGCGGTCCCTAAAGCCCACAATTATCATATTATCAGTAATGTGTTGTGATTTTACTAGTTTTTTTAATTTACCCCATGTCATAGGAACCCCCGCGTTTTTGGGCAGGTCACTTTGGGAAGCGTAGACTCTCTTATAGTCTATTTCCCAAAAGTGCGTTGCCCAAATTTCTCATTAAATTCACCAATAAAATCAGCAACTTAAACGGTCGCTGTTTTGGGAAGCAGTTTTTGCCAGGCTCTTCCCAAAAGTTCTAGATACCTCTTTCGCTAAGGACACTTTGTCCGTTCCAGATACAATTTGTGATGCTGTTCCATATGATTTGCAACTGCATGAAGCTGCTCGGCAGTAAACTCGCCATCTAATATGGCTTTTGGTGCACCCATATGCCAACTTATATAATATCCAAGATCAAAGAGACTATTATCTGGCATTATCCAAAAAGGTTCCAGTTCAATTAATGGTTTGTTCATAATTTCCTTGATTCCGTGTTGGCAATCATTTTTGCAATCGCTTGATAAATGTTTAATAATCACAATCTTTCCTGAATTTGACTGCATCAAAGCGAGGATTGTTTTTTGTCAACAATGAGATAAACTCGTTTGCAACCATGTTTGGCGTGTTATACTTGTTTGTTCCATAACTTTTTGTTCCATAACTTTATTAAGAATGCCCCTGCTATTAATATAATCAATGCAGCAATAGGCCAGCCGATCACAGTTACTAGTATTACCATTATTTCCATCGTTTCTTTTCCACCTGATGCAATCAATTCAACAATAAACAATCCGATTAAAGTTGAGATAACCTCGTTTGCAATCACCTTTATTTCCCAATCATCAAGCTGGAGAAGCCCTGCACGTAACATCGCTATTCTAGCATTGTTTATAGCTTTAGCAATTAATGTGTGATCTTTTCTAGTCATACAAGCTATTTTGTTCTAATTTTCCCAAAATCCTGGAGGAGTTACCAAAAAATAATAGGCTATTAACCTCGCTAATTCGTTAGTTACTACACTGGATTGACGTGGTGTTGTTGTACCACAATTGTAACACACAAGCTTATTGCCTTGCATGAAACATATTCTTGTTTTAATTCCGCAGTTATCACAGTGTATCACGTTCGTACTCCCCATAGCATTTTTATCGGTGTAATGGGTGACATATGATTGGTTAACAAGAATGTTTCATTCGCTTTATCGTTTGCATTTACACTTGCTATAACTAATTGGTTGAATGCTGTATCTAGATCTCTTTTAGGTTTACCCCATTCAGTCATGCTTGCTTTTTCAAGAGAGAAGTTGTCGTAAGTTTCTTGTTCAAGTATATACAACAAATAAGCTTTGAACCATGTTTGGCGTGTTATACTTGTTTGTTCCATAGACTTATTAAGCACGACGCTACCACTGTTATGATCAATCCAACAATAAGCCATGCCGTGAATACCACGAACCATCCTACAACTATAGTCGCTAAAACTTCAATCATTTTCCCTCCACGAATAACCCTTCCCTTCCCGGATAAGACGTTGCATCGCTGTGAGCCACCGAACCGACCCGGAGGCCACGTTTTGCCGTTGCTGATTGCCTCCAGGTTGGCCACCGTGCCCCGCGGGAGGCTCAGAGCGCGACCTTTGGCCACTCGCCGATAGGTTGACCCACCTCGGCGTTCGAACGTGCGAATTTGAGGCGCTGGAGCCGTTGGGGCCGTGTCGCTTGGCAAGGGCGGCTCGGCGGCCAGCCGTACAGCCGGACGCCGGAAAGTGCCCAAAATAGCGAGGAATGATGCAATTGCAGGTATGCTTGTGTTTCATGAGGCTTTCCGTAGTGATAGGATGATGATTCTTTGCAAAGGGGAAGCGTGCGCTATCCCCCTAAGCGGAAATAGCCATGTTAGGAGTCGTCGAATTGAAAATTTCATAGGTTCTTCCAAGTTCCTCAGTTCCGTCCACTCAGCCGAATGGACGGGTTCAGGAGCCTAAGAGCCTAGGTCGTTGCTGGTTTCCCTACAACGGCTTCCGTCAAGCCCATTTCCGCGAGGGCAGCCTTGCGATACTGAGGCTTGAGCTTCATGACATCCCCGATTGCTCGCTCTGCCTTGCGTGCCTCTTTGACCTCTTCGGGGATAGTGTCTGGGTCAGTGATGGTAAGCCCCAACCGATACTTGTGCCCGCCCCACTCAAGCCGCTGGCCATAAGCTCCATAACCTATGCCCGTTGACTTGAATTCGAAGAATGGCACGGGCATGTCGATGTAGTGCTTCTCATCCGCTGGATCGGTGAAGATGCGAATCAGCAACGTGTTAGGTCGCTTCTCCGCTTTACCGTGTGGATGATTCGCCCAGCCTAGAACTTTTTTGTCCGCCATGTTAACCTCCGTGCCTACCGTGTCGGCTTGTGCCGCTATTCGTAGGCGTTGCCGGATAAGCCCCGGCGTTGCTCCGCGTTTACAGCGGGATGTTGTGCCCTGACCTCATGTTTTCCTCCCCCTTGTTGCCCGGTTAGCTGCGAGCGCACTTCGCGCCAAGCGGAAGCGGAAGCAATCGGCATGCCAACTCAACGATTTCGCGCACTTAGCTGCTGTTTTAGCTGGCATAACACTTGTTTGACTGTTTTCCTCAACGATTTTTCGTGAAATGACGTTTTGCGGCGTGCTCCGAGATGCCAAATTATGGCCAGCCTTCAGCGGCGTGACGTAAGTGTCCTATGTTGCTGGGGTTGACCTTAGCTATCCTGTTTCGGCATGACTTGTCATGAGTGACAAAAAATGGTACTCTCCCGCCAAGTCTAGTCTGGCTAGACAGCGAATCTAGGATTGCTAGATTGGCTGATGAGGGTAGGGTTGGCACGGTTGTTGCATAGGCTAACCAGATGGCACGCATGTTGCATGCTAGCCAGTTGGCACGCTGCTTGCAGAGCCGCCCGTTGGCACATGCCACAATTTGTCACTTTCGAGGGGGTAGGGGGGAAATTTCACGTTGACTTGGCTGTAAGACCTGTTTGATGGCCACATAGAGGAAAAGACGCCAACATTCCGCTCATACACATATATGTTGACAAAAGGCGTGTGGTGTGATACATTTGAAGCTGAAGCACCAACGTGAAGTGTCGAGAATGCAACTATCAAGCAACCAACCTAGCAACCCTGCGTAATCATTGGGCAGGATTGCATACACAGCAGTATCTCAAAATCCAAGCGGCGTTGGATGGTCTAGAGATCGCAGCCGAAGTCAAGCCACTAAGAATCCGCAGCGATGTCAACATCTTACCCGTGGATATATGGTTGAAACATTAAGGGGGTGATGCCTGATGCCGGACTATGCTACCGGAAATCCCTTCGTGCCACAGCGGGGTAGCGCATCCGCCTAAAACACGCCTCAGTTGTAAGAAAAACAGACTTGTTTTTCTTACAAAGCTTTGTGTAACTGATTGATACTATGCCTAAAACACCCAAAAGCACTGAAACCCTAGAAAGCACCATCGCACTAGCCACTGGCATAGATACTGCTGGGGCTGCTTTGCAAAAAAAATGGCAACCCACCGACAACTTGAACCCTAAGCGCGATTGGGATGTAGAAAAAGCCCTGAATATGCGGCGCAAGGGGAAAAGCTACGCCGAGATTGCTGAAAGGGTTGACGCGCCTCCAACAACCATCCGCAGCAGATTGCGTAAGTTCTTGGATCAAATACCCTTTCTGCGTGAAGTTGAAGAGTTCAAGAAGCGTGAAGGCGAATTGATTGACGGCACACGTGCGTTGGCTCTTGTGCAGCTACGTGACGTGCTGGCTGATCCTGAAAGGGCGGCCAAAATCCATCCTCAAACGCTGACTTGGATATTTGGCGTGTTGTATGACAAACAGCGCCTTGAACGTGGCGAATCTACAGCTAACATCGGTGTGTTGTCGGCTGTAGTTGAGGCCATTCATGCCAAAAATGTCAATGAGCCAGACAAGGACAACAAGGACGCTGTAGAAGTGGCCTTTGGGCCGGGAGGGAAGAAAAGATGAGCTACATTGTAGGAGTTGTAGTGATCGTATTTTTGAGTGCTGTTGTGCTTGATGTTTTGTGCACATGTTTTGATGGCTTGAAAAGCTTGGGAAATGAGGTTAAAAAGCTCCTTCCCAAAACTCATGTTTGCAAATGATTGATATTGTTAACAAATATGATGCCTGTTTTGGGAAACGCATCTTTGGGCAATCTACTATAAGAAGATAGATGCTTCCCAACCCACGTTGCCCAAAATGATGACCATAATTGAGCCCCAAAACCTTAAGAAAGTTGGCCGGAAGCTGGTCTACCTGCCAGGTGGCCGCGAAAGAGCGCTAAAGGCTAAATATGGCATCACAGTTGCCGATTATGATGCAATGTTGGCAAAACAGAACGGTGTATGTGCCATTTGCAAGTTTCCACCCAAAAGGCGGCGATTGGCCGTTGACCACAACCACAAGACGGGCAAGGTGCGTGGCTTGCTGTGCTGGCGATGCAATTACGCCTTAGGAGTTTTAGAACGTAGTATGCCAAAACTGCCCATCATGCTTGCTTACTTAAAGGCTTAAGATGCCTAGATTTCGCCGCCCTCCGTTTGCCAAGTTTGGGAAAATTTCAGTGATGACTGAAGGACAAACACATCGTTATTACCGGCGTAAGAATGGTACTTCAGTGGTTTATACTATCTGTTGCGATTGTTCATTGGTTCATGTAGAGCAGCTTACGCCCCATAAAAGATACATTTCGGTGTGCTGTTGGCGTGACGATGTTTATACTAAACGCCTACGGCGAAGGAAGAAGTGACCATGCCATATGCAATCAAAGACGGCACAGTTGTTAAAGCAAACACCGGCAAAGTGGTTGGCCACAGCCGCAACCCAAAAAAGTATCTCCGCACACTTCAGGCTGTCGAGCATGGTTGGAAGCCCACGAAGCGTAAACGCAAGACATCGCTTAAACAAATATTTGGAGGTTAACATGCCACATAAAGGTAGCTATGGTGGAAAGAAACCCACCAAAAAAATGAAGCGTAAAGGCAAACAATCCCACACTAGTTTGAAGAAAATCTTCGGCAAATAATCCGAAGGAACTTAAGGAACCTATGGACCAAAGCCTCCTCACAGCATTTCGCTCGTGGGCACGCGACGAAGAAAAGTTTGTTCGTGAAGCCCTGGGCGTTGACACGATTACTTCACAGCAGGTGCAAGCCTGCAAAGAACTCTCCTTTTTAATAAATTCCAAAATCAAGTTCGCTGATGGTGAGAAGCTAACCGAGCGTGAGGCTGAATACGCCCGTAAGATTGGCATCAGCGTCATGTCTGGGCAAGGCACAGGTAAAGATGCCTGGCTCGCATGGACAATCCTCTGGTTCATGAGTTGCTTTCCGTGGCCCAAGATTGGCGCTACGGCTCCGACACAACATCAACTTAAAGATGTGTTGTGGAGTGAAATTGGCAAGTGGATGAATCGTCGCCGCCCTGATGGAAACTTTTATTTCTTGCTGCGAGATTTGTTTGTACTGCAATCTGACAGGTTGTATCTCAAAGAAGCTGAGGGAAAGCGTTGGTTCGCAGTGGCACGCACTACCAATGCAAAAGGCAGCGCCGACGAGCAAGCTGAAACATTGGCAGGATTGCACGAAGATTTTTTGATGCTGGCGGTTGATGAGGCTAGCGGCGTGGCCGATCCGGTGTATCGCCCATTTGAAGGCACAATGACTGGCAAGTGCAATTTTGGAGTGGTGATTTTCAACCCCACACGCAGTACCGGGTATGCCGTGCAAACACACATGCGCGACCGCAGCCGTTGGATATGCCTGCGCTGGAACGCTGAAGAGAGTGAGATAGTCACTAAAGATAGCATTGAGGATAAAGTCAAACGCTATGGGCGCGATTCAAATTTCTACCGCATTCGTGTGCTTGGATTGCCCCCGACACTTGAAGAGGACATTCTCATTCCTTGGGATTGGGTTATCGAATCGGTGGATCGGGATGTGGTGCCGCTAGACACAGATCAATTGATTTTTAGCATAGATGTAGGCGCAGGCGGTGACGACACAGCATTGATGCGGCGCATAGGCCCCAAAATACAGCCGTATGAAGTTAGCAACCTGGCCGAGTCCGAGATGTTAACAAATTGGCTCGTGCGACGCATACTGAGCGATGAACCCAGGTTTGTGTTTATCGACAGCATTGGTGTAGGCTGGGGCGTGGCTGGCAATCTGCGTTCACGGGTAAAATGTCCGGTGATTGATGTGAACGTCTCAGAGGTAGCATCACAAGATGACCGATTTGTGCGACTGCGTGACGAATTGTGGTGGAAATTACGTGAAGAATTTGAGGCACGTACCATTAGTTTGCCAGATGATCCAATGCTTATTGGTGAATTGACAGCTATTCATTATGAACCACATCGTTTGGACAGTAAAATTAAAATAGAAAGCAAAAAAGAATTGAAAAAGCGTATAGATTCGCCAAATCGTGCAGACGCCTTGATGATGAGTGAATATTTTCAGCCACAGGATTTACGAAAGATGTCCAGCCAACGTAAAGTTAGGCGTAGGACAAGTGATTGGAGGTTAGCATGAATCTGATGGCAGCGGAACCAACTGTAAGTGAATCACAGTCGATTGATCCACACACCAAACAGCCTATACCAAATATTAGTTGGCGACACAAATTCTTTCCAGGTGAGTTGCTTCCCTGGAAAGGCGTGTGGTTTAGGGTTTT
>ERZ1292645.798-Hain-H14-02um-R2-798-length-10327-cov-8_pt1 | contig 10327 bp, 14 predicted proteins | sample MGYA00564401_ERZ1292645 | MGnify/ENA primary metagenome ERZ1292645 (study PRJEB36523, sample SAMEA6512644) | groundwater metagenome | collected 2019-01-09 | study: AquaDiva: Metagenomics assemblies of 32 groundwater samples | reverse complement strand
GGAGGTAAACTACATCTGGTAGATGCCGGAGTCAAGTGCATACCCCCATAATATTTTTCCTCTTTACTCACCTCTCCCTGGCCAATAATCTTTATTACCTTCTCGCAATCCCTGCAAAGTGCATAAATTCTAATGCTATCTTCTGCCTCATTTGATACCTTTTGCAGCCTGGATATTATCTTGTCTAAAAGCCCCCTGTCAATAAGGCATTCAAATACACTATACTGCACCCTGTCTCCGAAGTCATCAAGTATATTGGCAATCTTTGTGCGCCTCGGTGTATCAGGGATATCATACGACACAAGGTAGAGCTATTATACCTCTAAATAAAAGGGGATATATTCCTTCTCGCCCTTTATAAAAGATGCCAACCTTTCAATCTGTATCCTGATAGATTTCCTGAAGGTAGTCTTCTCTTTAGTATCAGGGTGGATAAACTCGCTATTTATAAAATCCTCATATTCGGCGAAGTATCTCTTCATTGCATCCCTTGTAAGATAGACGCCATCCCCTTTCGGATTCTTATAGAAATCCTCCTGTTTTATGACCCTGTTATTTATAAGCCTCAGAGTCAGCCTGTCTACAACAGGCGCCCTGAATTCCTCCTGCAGGTCAGATGCAAGAGATGCCCTGCCATATTCGACACTGTGATAATACCCGAGATAGGGATCAAATCCCATGCCATCAAGGAGAGACGAGATCTCATTGAAGATGATAGTATAGCCTAATGACAGAAGGGCATTCACAGGGTCTGTGGCCGGATATTTCCTTCTCCCTTCAAAACCAAACCCGCCAAGTATCATCTTGCTAAAGCCTGAAAAATAATGTCTTGCGGCAATCCCCTCAATACCGTTAAGGCTTTCAAGTGAAGTCTGCCCATCTACACTTTTTTGGGCAGACTCCATTGCCACCATCTCCCCTTTTAAATCGACCTCAGGATGGTTGTAAGAAAAACCCCGTAAAAACTGAAGGGAATTCTTTATCTTCCCGGATACAAGCTTGCGGGAAAGGGCTATCTTAAAATCCTCACTCTCATATCTTCTAAACTGTTCAATTCTTAACTCTATATTTTTTGTTGCGGGTGATGTAATCTGGCCGATAAGCCTCCCCCTTGTTGTAAGTATCGCCATCTCAATCCCATGTTCAAATAGCTCCTTTATTGCCTGTGTAGTAAATTGCACATTGCCGAAAATCAGGACGGTATCTATCTTATGGCACTGGACATCAAGCAGAATCGCATCATCCTTTTCGACAATAAGCCGGTCACCTGTTTTTCGAAGAATAGAGCCCTGCTCTGTTAGATAGAGGTTAGCCATCTAATTCCAACTCCCCCTTGCCCCCTCTTTGAATAAAGAGGGGGACTATTTACTCCTCCCATTTATTTAAAGGGGAGGCCGGGAGGGGTTATAATGAAAGGCACAAGGTTGCACGTATTGGAGTCATATCTCATTCAAAATCTTGTCTATCCCCTGTTTTAGCGGTGGCAGGTCGTTTTTTACAGTTTCCCACACAACCGAAAAGCTTACGCCGAAGTATTCATGTATCAATTTGTCTCTCATACCTGCCGCACCTTTCCAATCTATGTCAGAATAGCTTCTTTTAATATCGTCCGGCATGTTCTTAACAGCCTCCCCTATGACCTCAAGGTTCCTCAACACAGCGTCCTTTGTCCTTTCATCCTTCATGAACTCCTGATAGGTCATTTTGTCTGTATACAAATCTATCTTCCGGATTGCCTCAAGAACATCGGTCAGGAAGAGCCTTATATCCCTCTGTCCCTTAGACATACACGACCTCCTTCAGAACATAGGGCTTTATTACAGGCTTCAAGGCGTCCTCCATAACCATTTCAACCTTTGCTCCAAGCTTCTCCTTTAGATATTCCTCGATAGCCACAAACTTGAAAAAACCTATAGGCCTTTCAATCTGAACGAGTAAGTCTATGTCACTTTCAGCATCCTGTTCTCCCCGCGAATATGAGCCAAAGAGCCCGATCTTACTGATCCCGTGCCTTTCCTTCAGATAAGGAAACTCCTCCTTAAGTATCTTTAAAATATCTTCCCTTGTCGTCACTGGAAAACCTCCTTTGTAAAGGATAACGGAAAAGTTAGAAGTAAGAAGTTATTTCTACACTTCCTTACTTCCAAGTTCTTACTTTTTATTTCTTACCGCCCACTTCCCATTTTCCACTTTCTACTTATATCGTCGCAATCCCTTATTCATCAGGTCTTAGTTTCCAACGGCACACTTAAATTCATTAATGATATTAATGTGCAAGAATGCCATTTATTAAGTTTTCAGAGAGCAGAGACTTCTATTCAGATACAATGACTTTAACCCAGCCCATCGGCAAATACTCCCCGTCTTTGAGAATGAACTTCCTGGATTTTGGCTCTATCCCTTTCTTGTTTATGAGATTCAGAGACATGCTGTTTCGTCCGGAGTGTTTTCCAATTCTAATCAGAAAGGAATCTGGTTCCTCATTGAGACTTAAAAACTCATCATATAGTACAGATACTTGGGAGTTATTTATCTGACTATCAAAGTCCTTGAAGAATTTGTCGCGCTCATGCATAAGAAGTCTTTTATAAAAAGCCTTACATGAATTCCTTATATCTTCAAATGATAACGTTCTGCCAAGTCCGTTCGGAATGATAAAATATCTTGTATCCAGTCGTGCCTCAATATCTATTTCAACTCCACTGTCTATAAACTCTGCGAATATTTTTAAATCTTTCATGTTATCCGCATTAAATTTGCCGTATTTGTCTTTTGACATTACATAGACTTTTTTTACAATGCCCTCCACATTTGAGGTAGATGAATCGCTAATTTTTAGGCTCTTTAATGGATCTTTAATAACATCACTGTATTTCAGAGTATCTGACTCAAGCATCTGAGCATCATGTTTTACAGATTTTCCATCCGGTTTGATATCAATACTTTTTGCCAGATTATTGCTTATTAGAGCAGTTCGTATAGCACCCTTAACAGAGCTTCCGGGTACAAATATTTTCCTGGCACTTCTAATGAAAGGTGTTACAAGAAGTTGATTTTCTACGTTTTCATTTTGCAGGTTGTCATAATAGATTTTAACATCTCCGGCATTCATTGAATATTCGATACAATCCGAAAATATATCTGGTGATGTTTTCCATGCTGATTGAATAAAGCTTCTTATACCAACAAAATCCTCTTTGTCTATAAGGTCAGTCAACGCGGATAACAAATCTACCGGTAATTTATTTATCAGCATAGACAGATTTATCTTATGAAGTTGTCCTGCTTCTGAAATAACATATTCGGTTGGAATGATATCACCTTCATAACCGTCAGTTATATGCACAGGGGTTAATGTTTTTAACCTGAAAACTTTTTTCCGGATATACTCAGTCATTTAATCCCTCTATTTTCAGAGGCATGGGATATGCCATGCCATAATGCACGATGTTTATTTTCTTTGCGGGATGTACCCCTTTTACGATTCTTCCATAATGCTCTTTCTTCTTGTCCACTTTAAAGACAGAACCTGATTCAAACATTACAATAGGATATTTAAAAGGTGTCGGATTTTTACCCGGGATGATAGAAGAGCTTGCAAAATGACCTCCAAGTTTCCCGTACTTGGTAATCAACTTGTAGAATCCCTTCTGAGGATCGTCCTGACAGGGGACATAATTAGATAATGACATGAAGGCATTGGTGTCATCAGTTACATCATCAGTTCTTCTCTCAATTGTGCAATAAACCGCTCCTTTCCCCGTTGACTTCTTCCTGCCGAATCCATCAATGTTGATGAACTCCATACACTGCTTTAGCTTTTCTTCTGAAAAGCCATGTCCTATTTTGCAGTATGCCTCCAATTCATTGCTGAAATAAAAGATTTCAGGAGCCGTAAATAGTCCGCCGTCGATGGCAGTACCTGATAACCGGTTAATCTTTGCATGGTAGGTAACTGACGGTAATTCAGCCGAAATCACCGGAAATTTTTTTGGATTCGCTAAAATTGCTTCAAGAAGGGAATACCTCGAGATTGTTCCCTTGCTTATATGTTTAAAAAGTTCTTTTGAGATATATTTGATCGTAGAAAGCTTTTTAAATGCACTTACTGCTGCGATAAAATCAGATTCATTCCAAAAGGTATTGATCAACTCTCTTTGTTTTGTTTTTTCAATTGGTTCAAGCACAGGAAACGGCAGACAACCCTTTGGGAAGGCATTTGAAATAACAAGCGGAGGTTCGCCGCTGTCATAGCACTCCAAGAAATTGAGCAATTCTTGCTCACTCCGCGTATATCTCAAAGCCCAACAGATATGTCCCCATAAGGTATCGGAGTGAAAAGGCGTGATAATGGAAGATTTGAGCTTAATATTTATCTTATAGTCTTGCATCTTTAATCCGTTATCGTTCTTTGTTCTAAGATTATAGAGTCTTCATTTTTTGCTAATTTAACCGGTGCCCCGTCAAGTTCCAAGTCATCAAATGCAATTTTTCCATAACCTCTGCTTCCCGAACCGCCAAGTGCATCTTCCTGAAGATAATAGAGGGCATTTAAAACTTCCTGCCAATTTAGCTCATCAATATTCTTCGCATGATTTTTATTATCGTCTGCGATTTCAAAAATCTTATAAGTTAATCCGAATTTAAATTCCAGACTGGCAGGAACACGTTCCATATGACGTGGATCAATTGCTGATCCTGTCAAGCGGTTTATTCTGTTTTCAACCTTGTCTTCAAAGCACATAGATTGATTATCTTTATATTTTTTTTTGAGATCATCCGTTAATTCACAATCATTTATAATTAATCTGGTAGGTCCATAATTTTTATCCTTTGCAGTATTACCAAAAATTCGGCATACAGCACAATTTCCATCATCAGGATCGCATCCATGCGGTTCACGTTTATCTTTTTTATTAAAAACGCCAAGCTTCCATTCCAAGAGGAATCTCATCTTCCCTTTAATAGAAGAACCTGGGATATAAGGCAATCCTGTTACTGGATTTTTGATTACAGGGTTATCCATACCCCCTATTTCAATCTTGTCTTTATTTCCACCAATATGAAGACCTGACAGCAATTTTATCTTACCTTTCAATTCCTTGTATCTTAAGAGTTTCATAAATTATCCTCCCTCAATTCTTCTTTAAGTTCGCAAATCCATAAACGGCTTCAAAAAATAGACAAAAAGCATCAAATTTTTCTTTTTTGTCTTTCGCGTCTTCTTCTTTGATTTTCTCAATGTTCTGGCAGATGAATTCATAAAAAAGCTTAAGACCGTCCTTTTTTTTATTATCTTTTTCTTTACTAAAGGCATATTTTGCTTTGGATTTTAGCATTAAAATCAGTGGAAAAATCTTCTTGAAATCATCACCTTTATCGAGCCGTGTCTTGTACTGTTTGACCTCATCATAAAATTTTCTCACTTGATGGGTTGAGAGATTTGTCTTTGACAATTCGTCAGCAATCTCACTTGCTTCTCTATCAAGCAACTCAGCTCTTATAAAACCATCAGAATCAAGAAATTCTTTTACATGTATAGTCATGATTGCTCTCCTTTATTGTATTCTCTGTTTTTATATAAACTCCAATATACTGGAATTTTTAAATTTTCCATTAGCAGGTCATCTACTGGTGTCCGGTAGAGTCTCTGTATCGCAGTTAAAACATTTTCCTTAAACCATTCCTTTGATGCGCTATCATCCTTTTTCACCAATCTCTCGTCGAGATTCCTTCTTACATCAAAGTTCATACGAGAGTGGAAAATAATTTTGGAAACATCGCCATTTTTGAAATCCAAATACATATTATGATAGGTAAGCAATTTATGGATGAATCTTGTAGTCAATATATCGGCAAAGTCATGATGACCTTTATTAAGAATATCTTTGAAATCAATCAACCCACCTAACTCAGACCACTTAACGGTAGTGTCAAAAAGGGTTATGCTGTCTTTACCGGATAATTTGGATGCTTCCAGATTTTGGTCAGCCACTTCAATCGCTGCAGAGATCGGATACTTGGGTTGAACTACTGCCATCCCGGTAGACAGAGTAATGTTATCGTTGTTGCATGTAAACCGTCTGAATTCTTCATTTAACCTTTTTGCAAATAATATTGTTTTCTCCCAAGGCCCAACGATAACCAGATCATCTCCGCCTGAATAAACAGTATATATTTCCTTGAAACTTTCCTCCTCTTTTAAAATTCTGTACATCCATCCGGAGAAAAACAAATCCATCATGCGTGACATAGTTAAATATCTTGAAACCGTCAACATATTTTCAAGACCTTCACTGAAAATAAGTCCGAGATTGTCAACGTCGGCTTTTAGAACGCCGATCAACTGACTGCCCCTATATTGTCCATCACTTTCGGTTTGTTCAGATGAAGCGGCCGCTATACAACTGAACGTATAAAGGTTCTTCTCATCTCTTTCGTTTTTCATCATATCAATTTGCTCGCATGGACGCGATTCTTTACACACAGAGCATAATGAACTATGATCGGAATAATTTTCAAAATAAGGTGTGTAATTAGCTAAGAAACGATGCACTGCTCCAAGTTTTAACGATTCTTTATCAACCCCGTGATCTCTAAGTCTCTGCACTACCAAATAGTCACTATCCCAGCTATATTTTTTTAGTGGCTGAATAAAATAGTTGTCGTTAAGAAAGAAAAAACACTCCCAGGAGAGAGGTTTAGTTTTGTCTATGTTCTTCTTGCGCTCTCCACTTTCGTCAAAGCCAATGGCAAGATATACGGCATCTAGCAATTTTCTTCCGATTATCTTGTCAATTGTGCATTTCCAGCACAGCACGCTTTCACTTTTTTCAGAATCATGAGGATCAGCATGTTCGGCAGGGAATTTATTGCATGAGCGACAGTTACCATTGCCTTCGCCATATGGAGCATATTCAGCAGTTCTTATGAAATTATTTTCTTTCCATCCTGCGCTTTCGAGCAGAGAAGTTTCAAACTTCCGAACTTTAGACTTTTCAATAGCATTATACATTTCATCAATTCTGTCCCTGAAATTACATTTGCGAGGGTTCTCAGTGTCACCTTCCTCTTCATTTTCTTCTTCATCCAAGCTCTCTTCACCGGTCTTTTTGTAAAAATCATCTCCCTGAATTTCTGTGCTCCAATCCATAAAGAGAGACAGTTCTCCTGAAAATTCCTCTAAGAGCCAGTCGGAAATCTCTTTGTATATGGTTAATAACTTATATTTTAAGTCATCAAGATTCGGGACAAGGATTATGAATTTACCGCCAGCCGACATTAAATTGCAGCTAACGGGCAGATTTAATTCTCTAAGAATTTTGGTGATTATCACTTCTACAAGAGCAGACACATAAAATGACCTAGCCCGTAGACGTTTAGCGACTCCTCCTTCTCCCGTAATTGATGAAATTTGATATATATATTTCTGTATGCCCGATAAGTCGCCGCCTACGAGCAAAAATTTCTTTTCGTCGTCCTTCTTTATATGTTTAACTTCTAATGTGTTATTGAAACAGTGATATTGATATAAACATGCAGCAATGGCAGATGATGTTTTTAAATGATCAAAAATCGAAACATCGGCTATAGCTGGATGAGTATGACATGGCAAAGACCAGAAATATTTCTCGAAAATAGAATGAATTGTATTGAAGAATTTATCAAATGTTGCCTCGTCAGATTTCATCCCCCGCAGTTCATCTATAAATTGCGTAAAGAGATCCCCTGTTTCTCCTTTTTCTAATTCTTTTTTATTTTCTATCGGAAAAGCGCGGAATGAATCGAGCAAGGCACCACCATATCCGAATATCTTACCTTGGACTTCCTTACCAAGATCAACCGATGCAAATACCGGTTTCAACGAAACAAGCCTTCCCTTTGGTGGATAAGTCGTAACTCCTTCATCTTCCTCAAATCGTTCCTTTGTTGAATAGCTATCAGCCTTATGAACTATCCAACCCCAAATCTCTTTCCCACTATGATGCTTCCTTATGGATTCTTCAAGCCTGTCCTTGTAAACCCACTCATCACGAATTTGTTTAGAGAAAAAATTCAGATTTTTGTGATTTCCATCTTCACTAAACTCATTTTTTCCAACAGCGAAGTCAGCTCCAAGGTGCTGATGGGTTCCTTTAAACTCTTCAACTCCTGTAATTCTGTGCAGAAACTTCCCCACATCATGCAGCAATGCTCCCAGGATAACAGATTGATATTCCCTCTGATCAAACTCAGGCATTTTTCCTCCCCGGATCTCGATCTTAAGCTTTCTTAATCATCTCCTTTAGGACCCGCTCGGCCTCGGCAATGAAGATCTTTGCCTTGTTTAACATCTCTTCCACTTCATCCTGCGATATCTCCCGGAAATCCTTGTAGTCCCCTTCGCATCTGAGATCATAGGCATCGTTGATGATCTTCCCGATCTTTTGAGGAAACAGACCTGGCTTAATAAGCTCCCGATGAAAAAGGGAGATAACACCTGAATGTTTTGCCGAATCAAGCCCCATTAATGACAACAAGGACTTAGCCGCATAAAAGATGCCGTAATAAACCCTGTTCATAGCACCCCTATAAGAGCTGCTTTGAAAGAGCAACCCTTCATCCTTTAGTGATTCAGAGGCTTCTTGCATGCGATATTTAGCCAGGTCGATGATCTCCTTTTTCATACGGATATCCCCTCTTTCCTTATTGTCTGGAGAAATGGGGTAACTTGATATTTCGGATCATTGTATTCATATTCAGAGTAGATTATAGGTGAAAGGACGACGTCATACTTTAGGTCAAGTTCGAAGCTGATATCTCCTATTATTTTCCGATCCTGTTCACCAAGCCTATCTATCAGCAGAAAGATATCTATATCCGAGAACTCCTCTGACTCACCCCTTGCCTTGGAGCCAAAAAGCTTGATCTGCTTTATCCTTTTGCCAAAGATCTGCCTGAGCGCTTGAGTAAATTCCAGCACCGCCCCTTGATCCTCTTCAGTCAGTCCCTTTATTTTAGTCTTCCTCATCTTTTATCTTTCTATCGCTTAAGTGAAAAAACCGGCCTAAATACTATGCCATTAATCACATAGCATATCCGAAAAAATTGATTTTGAAAAATTGATCAATCATCACTCCTTTTACAAAATTTCCCCACATCATGCATCAATGCCCCAAGGACGACTGATTGATATTCCCTCACCCGACCTAAACGATCTCATACTTCCCCAACCCAAAGCTCGTCCCCTTCCCCACATGCAGATGCTCCCCTAAAAGGAGATAGGGCATAAATTCCGAGAGATCGCCGGAGAATGTGACGCTTCCTAATATCCCGCCCATCTTCATCCTTACATCCTGCCTTGCAGAATACCTCTCCCAGTCATGCCAGTGTGTATCCCTCTCTTTAACTATTACATCTTGCGCCCTCTGTATCATGCCTTTGAAGTCTAGTTCCGCCTCCTGCCGTTATGGAAGTAAGAGAGGGTAGAGATGCGGCGGATGAGGCTTCGGATCAGGTGATGGAATTCAAGATCTACTACAAGATCTCCATTTACAATTATTCGGGTCGGGGTGATGAAGTTTAGAGTTAGGAGTTCTGAGTTTTGAGTTGAGGAATCCAGGAAAGTAGATATATTTACGGGCTGGATCGGTCTTAACTGCTTGTCTACTGAATTATATATCGGCTTCCCCTCACAACTCACCTCTTTTAACTCATACCTTCCTTTGCCCTTCCCTATCCCTATCCTCCCTAGCTCCTCAAAGGTATAGATAAAGTATGGGAGATAATCAATGGCCTTTCCTATAAGGATAAGGTTGAAGGCAAGGGTATCTCCTGGGTTATACACCCCCTTTGTCTCAAGGGGCGGTTCGATTACAAAAGGATGCGGGGCCTTATCATATTTCGGGAGATCTCAGTGCCTTCGTGTGGAGGGGTCTCAAAGATATACGAATAGATACATCGCCCTTTTAGGAGGCACTCATCACAATCCTTATCTCTTACGGCACATACTACCTTTTTAAAGGCATGGCCAAAGCCTCCACGAAAGGTCGAGCCCTTGTATGGCGGCAGGAGGATCTTATCCTCTGCCTGAAGATTAAAAAGAAAGGATGAAAACCTGATATCGGGTTGCATGATGCACCCATTTTTATGGTTGCCTGGTGATTGAGTTGCCTGTCCAGGTTATTATGATCCGGCTGCCATGTTGCTATGAAATACCGGCATAAGGCTATAATCCAAGAATGTTGTGGTAACATTAATCCATTCTTGGACTTCTGTCAAGAAAACAAGTCGCAATCCCTTATTCATCAGGTCTTAGATTCGCACAAAAGCGGACAAAAAAAAAGAA
>ERZ1292645.796-Hain-H14-02um-R2-796-length-10340-cov-3_pt1 | contig 10340 bp, 8 predicted proteins | sample MGYA00564401_ERZ1292645 | MGnify/ENA primary metagenome ERZ1292645 (study PRJEB36523, sample SAMEA6512644) | groundwater metagenome | collected 2019-01-09 | study: AquaDiva: Metagenomics assemblies of 32 groundwater samples | reverse complement strand
CATTGACATCATTGAGCGTATAACCATTATGGTCAGGAGCAATAATGGTCTTTAGATAAACATTACTACTGTTACTTAAAGAAGTATCCTTATAGATAGCCCTAGCTGGAAATGTGTAAGCACCCAGGTTTAGTGACCTCTCATATATGGACTTACCGCTTGCGGAGGCCCCGGTGGGTATGCTTTTGCTATTCACATTCTGCAAATCAGTACCCGCATCAAGTGTAAAGCTGCTGTCAGTCTTAGCTCCTCCGTAGTCACCGATGACTGTTGCAACGGGGCCATCAGTAACAAACCTAGCACGAATAACGTAGGGTATAACATTCCCTGAGCATTCGGCATGTAATCGAATGATGTCATTCGCCGCAAGAGTTATTGCTAGCGGTACAACTCCGTTGGAATCAGACTGTGAGGTGGATACTCGCCCAGCACCTAAACCATTCTTGGTGAGGAGCATGATGATGTCTGCCGAAGGGACATCACCTAACACCAACCCCGTGACGTTTCCCGCTGTAGTGAATTTGTGAGGCACAGCAGGCATAACGCCTGGTGCAACTATCACTGGAAATGTATTAGTATATGCAGTTACTATAACAGTTACTCCTTAACCTTAGTTTAGATATTCTTCCTAATCATAAACCCTAACACTGACTTCATGTCCCATGAGGGTGCCCACATGTTCGAGTACCGCCTGGAGGTCATGTGAGGCAAACCACTTGGAGGGGCGTCCGGTAGCCTCAACCCACCACCCTTTTTGGGAGGCTTCTTTTCGATACTCAACCTGTACACGCATGTTATTCATAGTTATCATCTCCTTCGGAGCCTGAATATACAGGCTTAGCTTAACCTAATTCTCCACTATCGTAGCCACCAAAGACCCGCTTCGTGGCATATCGGTCAGCCTTCCTAGGGGCCTTCCTACCAGTTCTTGGTGGGTCAATATCAATGTTCCTACCCTCTAGGGAACCTACCCTAATATTAAGGGGCTTAGTACCCTCAGCATGGCCCTTACGATTTAATGCCCCCTGCATGGCTTCTACTTCTTGCATCATGCCATCATAGGTTCCCTGGTCTAGGGAGAGTCTCTCCATAACCTCAGCAGGTGGAGCCCCAAGTTCTGAGGCATCCATCTGTTCAAAATAGAAAGGGTTGACATCTCCCTCTGAATCTGCCGGAGCATCGGAGGCCTCATAGGAGGCCCCGCTTTGTACTCGCTTCCTCCAACTACTCATCGGAGAGCTCCTCCTCCAATTCATCCCTACTGAATAAAGGTTGACTTCCCCTACTTACAGGCATACTTCCACTAAGGGATATGCCAGTGGCATCATCCTCAACATCGGGGGGATTACCAATGCGACCGGTTACGGCTTCGTAAACTGCTTCCGGGTTAGTCACCCCCAAAGTTACTAGGAGGTTAGCCAGCAATGCTGTAACTCCGTCAGCTTCGGATGCCTTTCGCTTTTGTTCTAGCTCCCTAGTATATTGCAACTCTGCATTACGCTGCTCCGGTAGCTGCTTCACGTAGGCGATAGCCTCTTTAGGGGTTAGCATTCGGAAGTCTTTTGCCTTATAAATGCGCTCTGCATCAGGGTGTGTTGGCAACAGGACTACCTCCCCTGTTGGACGCTTCCACCAAAAGCAGGGATAGTTACGCTGCTTCCGATGTGCTGAGGCCCACACTTTGTCATATCTATCAAGGATTCCCCTCGTTTGAGTTTCCCTAGGAAGTTCCTCATCACCAGGAAGAATCTGATTCGACATGTGTTTTGCCTGCCAGCGGTCAATGCTTTCTTTAGCCATCAGTTAACTACTCCTTATTATATTCAGCTAAGGGGGGACTCTATATCCCCCCTACTTCAGCTACTACGGGATATTACTTAGCCTTTACCCAAACTCCGTGGTCATCCCGAACTTCAATGACTCCATAAATTTCCTCAGCCACTATCTTCCAGGTGAGGAAATCCGGGTCAAACCAAACGTGGAACTCAGGGGACATCTGAAGGACTGCACCAATAGATTCCGACTGGAGGAAAGCACAATCGTGCCCGCTCGAATCAGCAGTAGTGTTTGTGCTTACCATGACATCCGCCCCATAAATTCTCATGGGAAGTATCCCACTGATGGTAGGCATTCCCTCGGCAGGGCGGTCTCCAATATACTCTACACGAGATAACTTGTCCATCTTGAGGAGACCAGACTTAGCGGCGGGACTCACCCAAATATAGCGGCCTTCCTCTAGAGCGTCAGCATCATCAAGATACTGAAGGGCCCGCAACCAGTTGTCGTCAATGGGGTCAACATTTAGTGTCCCCACGTTTTGGGTGAACCCCGCAACTAAGGCGGCAATATCGGTATCAACCTGTAACGCCAAGGCGTAACCGAGCTTACTTCTGTAAGCCTCCCGTAGGGAGACCGATTCCTGCAACTCTACAATGGTTTCAATACCGAAAGCCGCATACTTATCGGCGTTGATGGTGAGTGTAGTCGTGGTCTCTGCTATCGTTTCGTAAGTTATGGCAGTGTTTTCCGACTTAGCCCTAGAAGCCATATTTCCAATGGTCGGTATGAGGGCCCTACGACCAACCTTCAAGTCCTCTCCATAATCCGAGCGGACACACTTGAAGCAGTTCAATTTCTTTTCACGGGCAATAGTCATTTTCTTCGTCCACACATCGGGGATAAAGACGCTGTTACCAATCGTGGCATCTACAAATTCAGTGGCACCAGTAGCCATGGTTAGTTTCCTCCGTTATTATTTTCTTTGACTATCAATTAACTCCTGTTCAGCCCGAAGCATGTCAGCATCGGACATGCTAGCCCAATCGGTGGGCTTAGCAGCGTTTCCGCTAGCCTTCACCGGAACTAATTTCTTTTTAGGGGCTTCAACAGAGGTCTCCTTAGTTTCTTTCACAATTTCAGTCTGCTTGATAGTGGCTGACGCTCGGATTTCCTTCCTAGCCTTACGCCGAAAGGAATCCCAATCGTTGGTTGACAGCAACTCAGATGAATACTTAGCCACAGCATCATTAAATTGGACAGACGTTAGGCCCAACTCAATAACATCTTCGGCAAGCTCCTCCATAGTGGACACCCACTTTGTGTTGAAGAACTCTATAGCTTTCTCCTCATCATCAGCTTTAACAGCCTCAGTAAGGAGTTCTTGGCCTCTCTTTAAGTGCTTCTCCTCTAGGTCTTCCACCATCTCCTTACTGCTGCCATCCATTTCCCACCACTTAGAGGCAAACTTTTTGTATGTACCGGAAAGCTCTCGCTCTCGTTTTAGCTCATCTTCCAGTGCGGCAACCCTTCGGTTGACTTTAGCAACCTCACGGTCTTTCTGCGACTGAAGGCTTCGCCGTAGGTCTTCAGCATGAGCGGTTAGTTCCTGCTGAGTGTAAGTACGCTCTTTAGCTTCGTCATCTGCCGATTCGGTTGAAGCTCCTTCCTCAGTATCCTCCTCATCCTCCTCAACTAGAAGCCCCACGCTCTGCAAATCCTCGTCTGACTCTGGCTCGTAAACGACTCCCAAGTTAGTTTAATCTCCTTATTATTCTGAATGAAGCATGAATATTCAGGCTTCGATTAGGGCTTACTGTTGCCCATCTTTGCTTGTGTTAATGTCTGCATATCAGGGAACCACTTAGCTACAAGTTTGGCTTCATCTTTGTGAGTGAATAAATATACTTTCCTCCTGATGTCAAGTTGGTCATTTAAGAATGCTGATTGGGGACTCCTGTTTATCATCAACTGAGCTATAGCCTCACCATTAGCTGCCCGCATTGCAGGGACTTGTACTTCATAGAAGTCCTTCAGGAGCGGAATACTATCCAAGAGTTGCTGACGGATGTTTAGAAACTCACTGATTTGTGGTAAGTCTCTATAATACTGTTTCCCCTCGGAGGTTAGGTTCTTATGCAGATTCCTAAACAAGTAGTCATTGTGAGACTCATCGAGGGAGGCAACATACCTGGATAATTCTCCACTTAACTTATCTTGGGCCTCCTGTGGGATACTTGCTGCATTTCCGTAGGCATCCTCAAACAACTTCAGATAACCATCTATAGCTGCATTGTAGGAGCCCTCCTCAGAGGTGCCTGCACCGATGCGCTCCTCACGGATTCCAACTTTCCGCAATTCACTGCCGTGAGACCTCACGAGGGTGGACATTGAGTCCCTCCACTCCTTACGGGTGATGGTTCCTTTAGCTAACTCATCATCATACTGTTGGGCGGCCCGATTCTCTCGATAATCATTAATGCGGCTGATTTCAGCAGACTTCCCTGCGTTCATCTTAGCATCAACATCTTGAATTTGTGGGAGCATGTCAATGTTTCGTTTCTGTCCAGCCTCTAGGAGGTCAGGACGTTCAGGCGTTCCATCGATAGGAGCATAAGATGGTGTCTGGCCTGTGGTGTCCATCCATTTCTGCTGAGCTTCGGTGAAAAACTCTCTTGGCTGCCCCTTTGTAGCCTCCTGGCGGTAATCTCCTAAAGAGGGCATAGCTGTATTTATACCTACTGTATTAGCACCCACCTGAGCAGCAACATCGGAAGGTGACAACCCTCTATTCATGCTTCCTATTAAAGTTGTCCCTATGATGGGGGCAAACAATCCCATGCTCCAACGAAACCAATCGAGGGGAGTCTCCAGTGGACGCCCGAAGAAGTCGTGCTTAGTGATTCCATCCATAAGAGCAGCAACCGGAGTGTTCAGGGTTGACCGTCCAAAGCGTAGCAGGTCATCAAATCGCTGAGACACCACATCCTCCGAGGGGGAATCCTTAGCTCCTAATACCGTATGGGCTAGTATCTTCCAGTACCTTACGGAGGGAGAAACACCATAGTAGCCTTCGCCCCACTTAACTGACATAAAATGACTACTCCGTGGGTCATAACGAGATAAGTCTCCGCTATGGTCATTAGGAGATAATGCTGCCAGGCCCTCACTCCACAATACTTGGTTTGTAAAGTCCTGAGCAATGAGTCGCCTTGTCATCATCCCTTCGGGGCCCCAATCAGATAGGGCACTTATTATAGTGCCTATGTTACCTCGAATCCACCCTGGAGTTAGAAACATAAACTGCTCAAGGGGCCTGGGCCGGAATCCTACCTCTTTCCAGTTGATGCCTCCTAACCGCTGATTGACTATGTGAGATGCTATCTTCTCAAGGGACTCGTCTGATGTGGTGCTCCGCAGTTTACCCCCCAGGGAAGTAAGCCTAGCATTTAGTTCTCGATAGAATGGCAGCTTATCAGCCGCCGCTTTTGCTGCGGGGTAATCCCGCATGTCCTTAAGGTCTTGTAGGAGGTTATTCCACATGTGGATTTTTGCTATTGGTAGGAATCGCTCAAACTGTTGTTTGTTTACCCAATCAATGCCTGGTACAACTCTACCGAGGGCTGTAGTTCCACTGACAATTAAATCCGAGTTAGGTCTGATAACCAGCCCGCTCGACACTGCCCGGTCAATGGTGTAGGAGTTATGTGCTAACCACAACGCCCATCGATAGGGGGATGAAGTCACAGCATTTATAGTTTCTGCTAATGCCTGAGCATACAGGTGGGGCCTGTAGCTAAATAGCTGCATCCCCTGGCGACCAAGGACTCCGACATCAACATTTAACTTTACTGCCCTCATCTGGTCAAACACATGCTGTGCCCAACTGATGTCGGATGGAATCACTAATGGCTCCATAGCAGCCTTGATGTCATTGAGTGCCAACCCCTTAACCTCCGGTGCGTAGGGAAATGGGAAGCTCTTACCAGCTATGTTGAGACTTCCATTGGGAGCTACTACCATTCCTGCACCCTTCATCATATCCTGCAACTGGTTAGCAAATAGAGTTACAGACCGCAGGTGGGCTCCTCCCACGAGTCTCCTATAGAGCATGTTTTCAATGTTGGTGTCTATTGATATTTCACTGAGCCCGTTTGTTACACGCTCTTTGTTAATTTTGTTAGTAGCCCTTATGAAACCCTCTAGAGTGGATTTCCTAGCCTTAGCCCACGAGGGTAGGTTCATGAATGTGGGCATGTCCTTCACAATGGTGTTTGCCATCTCACCTGCACCTTGTAGCTGGTCGTCAGTATACTTTAGGCCGTGATGTACCCAGTTGTGTACCATAGAAGGGAGCTTCACCCCGGACTGCTGGCTCAGGCGGAAGTCCTCATTGACCACAAAATGATACAATGCTACCGCTATTTTTTGCTCGTTAGTTAGTAGGTATTCCTCCGGGTTTTGCAACACATGGAATAGTGTTCCCACATAAGGGAGCATGTCATTATAATCAGCTAGCTTCTTCTTCTGCCTCGCAGGTGGTGGTTTCACTAACCAGGAGTTGGGAGAAATAACCTCCCTACCATCCATGGCTCCGGGGGTGCCGAAGGCCCTCTCTATGGAACCTTTAACAGCCGTTACTACGGGGTCTATTCGCATCAGTTGGGCATCATCATAGTTGCCCACAGCTTGGAAATTATTCTTCAGGAATGGGTGGACATTGTTACCTCTAATAGGGTCAATGATAGACTGTACAAAGCGAGTTGCTGCTGACCATTGACGAGCAAGTGGATTCTGTGCCACCTTCATAGGTATAGTCTGTGCAGCAGCCACATGGTCGAGTAGGTCAGTTGTTGGACGCCCCCAAGTGATAATCGTGTGCTGCACAAGGGCATCTAGGTCTTTGTCTGTGGTGTCCCACAAAGGTCGCTGCATAGGGCCAGCAGCATCCATCTCACTCTCAATCGCTGTACGGGTGCTCTGTGGTAAGTTATCATATAGGGACTTCATACCTGTAGGAATCTGCTGAACATTACGTGCAGCATCCTTCATCAGAGGTGTAACATAACCCTTGATAACATCTAAGAAAGAGTTATTCCCTAAAGATGTAGACAACCCTTTGATTATGTCCACCCCACGAAGGCTGGCTTCCCACAACTTCGTAGTCGTGGGGCCTAATACTTTTAGGGCCGAAGCTACTACTGGAACTACAGTTGCCTTCAGGAGAGGAAACATAAACTCCCCAATGGGTATAGTGTTAATAGCAATATTAGCTTCCAATGATTGAATGCTACCCGAAGGTTCTAACCCAATGGCTGTACGCACCATACGGATTGCCGTCTGATAATTGGGGTCGGTGCTAGAGAAAGTCTCTGCTGCTGTAGCCTGAGCTTGTCTGGCCTTCTCAGCAGATACTTCCTCCATTGCTGGTGGCATACCACTAACAGTTGGGTATCTGACTGAGGGCTGACCATATATGTCATCTGTAGCATACGGAACTGTAGGGTCTACATGAGACAACACATCGGGGGCATATCTAAAGGTATCTTGAATACCCATTCCAATGTTTCCTACCATCGTTCCGACATCCCCCACCGTGGGAGATGTTAGTGGATTCATAGGATTTATTGGAAACCTACTGAGTGCAGGAAGTATACTCTCCAACGAGGGGAGAGTCACTCCTCCCAAGTTTAGGAGACTCGGAGCCTCCGGTGAAGGCGGAACCATCCCCGGTGGGGGCACTGTCGGTATAAGTTCAGTGGCCTCCTCCAGTGGAGACCGTGGTTGTAGTGGCATATCAGTACCCCCCTATCGTGGAGACGCCGGAAGATATGTAGTGTTGTAAGGCTTACCTACTGACCGCCCCTGCCGTTGGGATTCTGCGTAATAATCTTCTGCCCTGCCTCCGGCGAGGTTCACCCCAACCCCCAATTCCTGCAACTGAGATGGGGACATCCTTCGTTGAGTCCTAGGAGACAACGGACGGAACCCTTGAGGGACACTCGCTTGCAGCGGGGGAGCTTGACTTCCTCCGTAGGTGGAGCCGCCGGAGGTTCCTGATGTCAACACCGATGCCAGCACCGGGCTAGGAGGTAACCCACTGAGGGCCGCTGCCCCTGTTGGTACTTGCCTCCCCTGTGCGGCTGCTAGGGCTAGGTAGCCACCAGGCTGAGAAAGCATATTTGCTAGAGCTAGTTGTCTGGACTGTTCTGCGCCGGGAAGTTCAATATTCTGGTATCTTCCAGCCTCTATAGCTCTGGTTTGTTCAGCCCCAGGTAGTTCTATGTTTTGATACCTAGGAAGTTCAATATTCTGGTATCTTCCCAGGTTAATCCCGGTAGCTATATCCTGACGCTCCGACTCTGCATAACCTAAATCTGCTTGGAGTTTCACCTTCATTTGCTCCAGAGCATTGACCATAGAGTTTTGCCTGATAGCCTCATCAAGATTTCCCTGGGAGAGTGCTATCTGAGCGGCACTTTTTGCAGCCTCCAACGCATAGTTGGCATTAGCCAAATCCTGTTGAGCCTTTGAGGTTTCCCTTTGGAGGGTGGGTAGTCCCCCCTGGTAGCCAGATGCCTCCGCTTGTCGCTGAGCCAAGGTTGTTTCAAATTGTCCTTGGTTCTGCTGAAGCTGTGCTTGCCCAAGTAACAAGTCATAAGCGTTCTTCTGATATTGGGCACCTAAATCTTGACTCTGGCCTCCACTGGAGTCCTTTGCCATATCAGAATATATCTTACTAATCTGAGCGGCTATTAGTGCCTTCTGCTCTGGTGGTAGGTCATTCAAAGAAGGGAGGGGCATCAGTTGCCCAGGTGTGGCCCAGGGGGTACCTGGATTAACCGGTGGTGTTTGAAAAGCCCAAGGTTTACCAGTCCTGGGGTCAGTGTAAACAGTGCCACCATCCGAGGTGGGAATTGACACCACGGGAGGTTCGGGTGAGCCAGGTGGCACCTGTGGTGGTTCAGGAGGCGGTGGCTGTCCCCCATCTGTGGTTGTTGCGCTTGCTATTCTGAAGTCAGCCCCTGCGGAGCGATTCTGTGTATTAACTCCCCGCTGTTCAGGGCCCGTTAGCCCTAATAGTTGCATGTACAAGTCTAAGGCCTTTCGGCTAGTCACCCTGCCGGGAAGCTGAGGCCCCCCAATAGAGTATGGTGACTGAGGCGTAGCTCCAGGCTTGATAGGGGGCAATGCTCCAGGTGCCTGCACCGCAGGTGCTGGCGGAAGCACCGCTTTCGGCTGTCCGATAGCTGTTTTAACATTAGTTGCTTCCGCAGGGTTAGCCTTTTCTAAATAGGGGAGTACCGTCCCCTGTATGAAATCATTAGAGAACGTTGACAACCGCTTAGTACCAAAGGAGCCAATTACATTAGGATTAAACGTCATTAGCTTGCCTAAGTCTGTGTTATCTAACAAGGCTAACCGCTTGGCATCAAAGCCCATCTGTCGGTCAAGTGGTAGTAGGCGAAACAAATCATTGCTGATACCTAACTTATTGACCAGCACTCCGTTGTCATTCATCTCTTCCGCAGTTATAGGGCGTTTGTATTCCTGCTGAAACCCCTCTTTGAAGGCTACATAAGGGTCAGTTCCTACGGATGCACCTACACCTTCGGAAGCAACTCTAAAGTCCGCGGTGGTGCCTGCACCTGCGGAGCTGCGCTGCTGTTGAGTCTGCAACGCCTTCGAGTATCCTATGATACCTCCGTTGTTGTAAGCTGCCTGTAGGGGGGATACTGGCTCAAGGCCGGGTAGATATTCCCTTGAGGTTGTTGGCTCCGGGTTAGCTCTCACCACAGGAGGAGGTAATGGCTTATATTCCCTTCCTGCGGAGGCTGCGTCTGCCTTAGCAATAGCTATATCTCTAGCAGCATACAGAGCTGGATTCCTTGCCCGCTTTGCTTTGTTACCTTTGCTCATGCTGCGCAGCTCCTTTCAGATTAAAATCCTTCATTATGCTCCTTTCGGGACGAAAATTCCCTTTGTATGTAGAGGCGGCGTTCTTCTTCGAGGAACTTAGTCACCGCATCAAGTCCATGTGAGGTGACTAATGCCTGCACCTTAGCATAACGCTCCTCTGGAGGGCCCTTTTGTAATTCCTCATAAGCCTGCCGGACTTCCGCCCGACTGGTGAGGCCAAAGGCTAGGTTGTCCATGTTGGTTGTTGCCCTCTCCGCTAATGAGAGGAGGTTGGCAATTATTCGGTCAATCGTTTCTACATCCATCCAGTTGCTCCTTAGCCTGATACCAATGGGTTAGGTGCTTGAGGTAATCCTGCTACCCGCTGTTGTTCAGCTAACATGTTATTCATTTCCTCCACGGAGCCCGGCATGGGCTTCTGTGGAGGCTCTATGACAGCAGGCACATTCGCCTGCGGAGCAGGCTGAACCTCTGGTGCTCCCGTGGGAGCTACACCTGTAGCTACCGCAGGGGGTAGCAGCTTCTCACTAAGTTTTTGCACGATGTACTGTTTAATTGGCTCAAGCACCACGGGGTCACTACCTACGTCCTCCTCCTCACGGCGTTCTCGCTCAATGTGGTAGTCGTCAATTCCACTTTCTTCA
>ERZ1292645.107-Hain-H14-02um-R2-107-length-38544-cov-8_pt2 | contig 10343 bp, 11 predicted proteins | sample MGYA00564401_ERZ1292645 | MGnify/ENA primary metagenome ERZ1292645 (study PRJEB36523, sample SAMEA6512644) | groundwater metagenome | collected 2019-01-09 | study: AquaDiva: Metagenomics assemblies of 32 groundwater samples | reverse complement strand
ACCGAAGGTCATGTATGTTTACTCTGTCTTAAAGTGTTCAAATCCTTCAGTTGCAAGATGGAATATATCTCCCTTCTCATCCAATACAGTTATCCCGCATCCCTCCGGCACAATTTCACCAATCTGTGTTATCGGTATGTCCAGCTCACTTGACAGGGCATCTATTTGAGGGGCATTGCCTTTTGGGGCAGTAAACAGGAGCTCATAATCCTCTCCTCCGCTAAGCGCAAGCGCTATATCCTGAGGATGGTCTGACAACCATTTTTTAAGGCCTGTGGAGAGAGGCAGTTTTTTAAGCCATATCTGCGCCCCAACCCTGCTTTCTTCCGCGATATGCCTTAAATCTGAAATCAGGCCGTCGCTTACATCAATCATTGAGGTTGCAAGTTTTTTTTTTGCAATAGCCCTCCCTTCTTTTACCCGGGGTGAAGGGTCTATATGCGCCAACATTGCATCCTTTAAAAAAGGGTCTGTTACTGTCTTTTTGTCCTTTTTCTTCCACATCTTCAATCCTAGGCTTGAATCCCCAAGGCGGCCTGTTATATATATCCCGTTTCCAACAGATGCCCCTTTCCTGAATATCACCTGATCTTTTGGAACCTCTCCAAGTATTGTTGTGTTGATTATTATCTTATCAGAAGAAGCTGATGTATTGCCGCCGATAAGCGCAACATCAAACTCAAGAGCCTTTTCCTTTATACCTTTGTAAAGAAGGTTTATAAAATCTATCGGAGTTGCAGGCGGAAGAATTATTGATGTAAAGAGAAACATCGGCGTTCCACCCATGGCTGCAATATCGCTTAGAGATATGCTTACCGCCTTCCTGCCAAGATTGTAGTAAGGTGTGTATTGCAGAGAGAAGTGTATATCTTCAACCAGTGTATCTGTGGTGCACAGGAGATATTGGGAATCATCCTGTATTGTAACAGATGCATCATCCCCGATACCCTTTACAACCCTTGGATGGCCGGGTGCGAACTGTTCAGTCAGTTTCTTTACAAGACCAAGCTCTCCAAGTTCTTTGATTTGCATAAATAAACTGTCAAAGTATCAAAGTATCAGAGTGTCAGAGAAAAACTTTGTCCCTTTGACACTAAGACACTTTGACACTCTGTAACTACCTTGCCACAGCAACATTTCTCTTGCCTATGGGACGAAGGGGCTTTTTAATTGCCTTAATCTTTTTCTTTAGCGCTATCTTCAGCACATCGTCCATATGCCTTACAAATATAAAATTCATCTTTTTCCGGATTTCCTTTGGTATCTCCTCTATATCTTTTTTATTCCTCTCCGGCAATATAATGGTCCTTATTTTGGCCCGAAGCGCTGCCAGGGCCTTTTCCCTGATGCCGCCTATCGGCAGCACTCTTCCTCTCAAGGTAATCTCCCCTGTCATCGCGATATCTTTGCTTACAGGTGTTTTTGTAAGCGTTGATATAAGGGCAGTTGCCATAGTAACGCCGGCTGACGGCCCATCCTTCGGTATTGCGCCCGCAGGCACATGGATGTGTATATCAATCTCTTTATAAAAATCTTCCGCAAGTCCAATGGCCTTCGCCCTGCTCCTTGTATAGCTTAAGGCTGCGTGCGCCGACTCCTTCATTACCTCCCCGAGGTGGCCTGTAAGCGTAAGATTCCCTTTCCCCTTCATTGTTGTCGCCTCTATATAAAGGATTTCCCCTCCTACAGGCGTCCATGCGAGGCCTGTGGCAACGCCTATCTCATCCTCTTCCTGCTCCGCCTCAGGTATAAACTTAGGAACGCCAAGGTGCTCTTCAATAGTTTTTGGGCTGACAATAGTCAATCCTTTTTCTCCTTCAGCAACCTTTCTGGCCACCTTTCTGCAAACAGAGGCTATCTCCCTTTCCAGATTCCTTAAACCAGCCTCCCTTGTATATTGGGAGATTATCTTTTTAATTGCGTCATCAGTTATTTCAATGAGTTTTTTATTTAAACCGTTTTCAGCCAGCTGCCTCTCAATAATATATTTCTTTACAATCTCAAGTTTTTCCTCTTCCGTATATCCTGTCAGTTCCAGCACCTCCATCCTGTCCTTTAGCGCATCAGGGATAGGGTCAAGCATATTTGCTGTTGTTATGAACATAACCTTTGAAAGGTCAAATGGAAGATTCAGATAGTGGTCGCTGAATGCATAGTTCTGCTCAGGGTCCAAAACCTCCAGAAGGGCTGAAGCGGGGTCACCCCTGAAATCTGTCCCTACCTTATCTATCTCGTCCATCATGAATACAGGATTGTTTGTGCCTGCCTGCTTCATACCCTGTATTATCCTTCCAGGCAGGGCGCCCACGTACGTTCTCCTGTGTCCCCTTATCTCGGCCTCGTCTTTTATCCCGCCCAGGGATATGCGCACAAATTTCCTGCCCATTGCCCTTGCTATTGACCTGCCCAGCGATGTTTTGCCAACGCCAGGCGGGCCGACAAAACAAAGTATCGGACCTTTGCTCTTCTCATGAAGTTTTCTTACCGCCAGATATTCAAGTATGCGCTCTTTAATCTTTTCAAGGTCATAGTGGTCTTCGTCAAGGACATTCTTGGCCTTTTTAATATCAAGCGTGTCCTTTGTTGATTTGCTCCACGGGAGTTCAACAAGCCAGTCCATGTATGTCCTTATAATTGCAGACTCTGCCGCATCAGGGTGCATTGACTCAAGCCTGTCTGTCTGCTTTAATGTCTCTTTTTCAACATCAGGCGGCATCTTGGCTTTTTTTATCTTTTTTCTTATCTCATCAATCTCTTCGGTTATCTCCTCAAGTTCGCCAAGTTCGCTCTTTATGGCCCGCATCTGTTCCCTCAGATAGTATTCACGTTGGCTTTTATCCATTTCCTCTTTTGCCTGGGATTGTATCTTTACCTGTATAGTGGCAACATGGAGCTCTTTTACAAGGTATTCGTTCACCCTTTCAAGCCGCTTTATAGGTTCTATTATTTCCAGGATAATCTGGGCATCTTCAACCTTGAGGCCGAGATTTGCAGCCACAATATCAGCTAATCTTCCGGGCTCATTTACGGTTTCTATTATCATCATAATTTCCGGAGATATTGTTTTGCCAAGCGAGGCAAGTTTTTCAAGCTGCTCCCTTACATTCCGCATCAGCGCCTCTACCTCAGGGGGTGGCTGAAGCACAGGGGCTTCTTTAACCTTTTCAATATTAACAATATAGCCGGGTTTTTCCTGGGTATACTCTTTTATAATTCCCCTCGCAAGCCCCTGAATAAGCACCTTTACACGGCCGTCAGGCAGCTTCAGCATCCTCATTACCATTCCAACTGTTCCTGTCTGATATAGGTCTTTTGGCTCCGGCTCCTCATTAGAAATATCCTTCTGCGTTGTCAGGAAAACAAGACGCTCCTTTGCAAGGGCCGAATCCACAGCATATATGGACTTTTCCCTTCCGACAAACAATGGGACTATCATAAAAGGAAATATTACTATATCCCTTATCGGCAGCAAGGGAAGGGTATCGGGGATTTGAAGTTCTTCTCCCTTTTGTTCCTGTTTTTCTTTTTCGTCGGCCACTATGCCCCTCCAAATAATTCAGTTGATAGCTGATGGTTCATAGCTGATAGTAAAAGCTATGAGCTATGAACTATGAGCTGATTTTATGATTCTATAATAATCTTTTTTGGAATTCCGCGCTTCTCTTTAATAATCCGCGGCAATGTAATGGTTAATAATCCGTCCCTGAATGCCGCCTTTATTGTGGTTGTGTCAACAGGAGATGGAATGTCTATAACCCTGAAGAACTTCCCAAAGCTTCTTTCCATACAGACAAAATTTATCTTTTTTTCGTCAAAGCACTCATACTTAAGGGCATTAATAGTAAGCGCATCACGCAGGATAGAAACATCTATTTCTCCCGGCCTTATGCCCGGCAGCTCAATCTCAATTATTATGCTGTCCGATGTTGAAAGTATATCAACAACAGGGGTATGGCTTATAGCCGACTCCTTATGCAGCCCGATATTCTCTGTCTCTTCGTACAGGTATCGGAAGATCATGCCAATATCTTTAGAAACCGGCTGATCCATGACCTCTTTTTTGGGTATCTTTGCCACTTGCCGCTCCCTTTTTTCCTTTGTAGATTTTAAATTTTAGATTCTATTTTCCAATCTGCATTTTACAATTTGTTAGAGCCTAAGCCCCTTTAAAAATTTCTTAAATTCTTTTTTTATATTAGGATTCTTTATCGCAAAGGATACATTGGCCTTTAAAAAACCGAGTTTATCGCCGGCATCATACCTCTCCCCTTCAAATTCATATGCATATATGGGCTGTTTTTTGGAAAGCATTTTAAGCCCGTCAGTAAGCTGAATCTCTCCGCCCTTGCCTGCCTTGGTCTGCTCCAGCGTGCCAAATATCTCGGGCATAAGGATATACCTTCCTATAATTGCCAGATTTGAAGGCGCATCTTTCGGGTGCGGCTTTTCTATCATATCAATAACCTTGTAAATCCTCGGCCCGATCTTCTTTGCCTCTATGATACCATAATGATGCGTATCTTTCATCGGAATCTGCTGAACCGCCAGTATAGTAGAGGGGTATTGGTGAAAAACCTTCAGCATCTGTTTCATAACCGGAATCTTTGCATCTATTACATCGTCGCTTAAGAATACAGCAAATGGCTCCATTCCAACAAGATTTTTTGCGCAAAGGATAGCGTGTCCGAGACCCAATGGTTTTTTCTGCCGTGTGTAGGAAAAGTGCGCCAGGTTAGACACCTCTTCAACCATCCTTAATATATCCGCCTTCTTTTTTTCCCTCAGGAGTATCTCCAGTTCAAAGGCTACATCAAAGTGGTCTTCAATAGCGGTTTTGCCCATCCCTGTTACAATAATTATCTCTTCAAGCCCGGAGTTTTTGGCCTCCTCAACAGAATACTGGATTAACGGTTTATCTATAAGGGGCAGCATCTCCTTTGGGATTGCCTTTGTGGCAGGCAAAAATCTTGTCCCAAAACCAGCGGCAGGAAATACAGCCTTTCGTATCCTCATAATCCAATCACCATCTCTTTAAACTTCAATGGCTGGGATAGTATGCCTTTTTCGTAAACAAGTCAATAATATTTCGTTAATTTGACTGAACTTTTATAGTCTGCTACTATCCTGACTATGGCAGCCAAAGGCTTTTTTATCACAGGCACTGATACAGGCGTGGGTAAAACTTTTGTTACCGCCGGCATCGTATCGGCGCTGAGGGAAAAAGGCGCTAATGTCGGCGTGATGAAGCCTGTTGAAACAGGTTGCCCTGAAAAAAACGGGAGGCTTGAGCCTCAGGATGCTATTTTCCTTAAAAAGATGTCGGGTGTTGACGATGATATGGATTTGATAAATCCATATCGCTTCAAGGCCCTTCTTGCGCCAGCCGTTGCGTCAAGGGTTGAAGGTAAAATTATAGAATTAGACAGGATAAAAGAATGTTATGATAAACTTGCATTAATGCACAGCGTGATGTTTGTTGAAGGCGCAGGGGGGTTGCTTGCGCCTATAAATGAGAATGAGACCGTTGCAGACCTGATAAAACTGCTCAACCTGCCGATTATCATCATTGCCGCATCAAGGCTTGGGGCAATAAACCACACGCTTCTGACAGTCAGATATGCCCAATCTATCGGCATTGAGGTTAAGGGCATCATACTCAATTATCCTGCGCTTTCTGTTGAAGGAACCCTTTCTGCAAATCAAACCGAGATAAAAAGGCTTACTAATATTCCTGTCCTTGGCGAACTGCCTTTCTGTGATATAGACAGGGCACCAAAGATGGTAAAAAAATATTTAAAACTGTCTATCCTGGAACAGTAAGATAGTATTAAGAAACTGGTTTCGCCCAGGAGATTTTCTTGTCTATAAAAACGGATGAGGTTTGTAAAAAGAAATTGACTTCTTGCGGTTTTGAAATTAAAATGGTCATAAAAATTTGGAGGTGCGTATGAGAGAGGTTCAGGAGGTAATTCCTATTACACAGGCAAAAAGAGATTTTCTTGATATTATGAGAAAGGTAGAAGAGATGGACGAGACCATTGCTATAACAAAAAACGGCATTCCGGTGGGAATTTTGATAAACATTGGGCGGTTTGAAGGGCTGATGGAAACAATAGATATCTTAAGTGATAAAGAGACCATGAAGGCTTTGGAGCGCGCCAAAAAACAGCAAAAGGCAGGAAAGTTTTATACCCACGAAGAGGTTTGGGGTGAATGAAAAGATTCAGAATAGAAATATATTTTATCGGACACAGACGCGATGTTTATGCGAATTTTAAAGAATTGCTTAAAACAATAAAAAGATAGGTTTTTGCAGCCTTTCCATAAAAGCATATTTACAAATCTGCCCCCTTCCTCCTGCCCTCGCTACCCCCATATCAAAAGACTTTACTCTCTCCTGTGATTTTGTTAGCATTAAATAAAAAGGTAATATACGTCAGTATTGAATATTACTGCCATGATTTAAAGGAGGTGTTGTTATGCTAAAAACATTAGATTCAGGTTTAAATGAAATTAAAAAGGCAGTTAAAAGTTTATCATTGGAAAAAAAGATAGAGGTGTTAACGATGCTGGAAAAAGAACTCTTTGCAGCGAGGTTTAAAAGTCTTCTGAAAGAGTTCAGGGAGTCTGCCCGAAAATATTCTATAACAATAGAGGAGATTACCGGAGAGGTAGAATCTGTCAGGCAAAGGCGATATGAAAATCGTAATTGATACGAATATATGGATCAGTTATTTGCTTGGAGGTCTTTTACAGGATATAGATAAAAAGCTCATTTTGAGAGAGATAAAGATTGTTGTATCAGATGAGATGCTTAAAGAACTAAGTGAAGTTTCAGGCCGCCCCAAATTTAAAAACATTTTTACCGCCAAAAGAATCAAAGAACTCTTTTCGCTTCTTGACAGCTATGCAATAGTAGTTTTACCAGGTGAAAAGGTTGATGTTTGCAGGGATAAGAAAGATAACTTTCTGCTTGAAGTGGCATTGGAAGGGGAAGCCGATTATCTTATTACAGGAGATGAGGATATTCTTGTATTAGGTTCATTCCATAATACAAAAATTATAAGACCCAAAGATTTCGAAGCAATGCTTAAATAAATCCCCTTTCCTTTGAAGGCCTTTCTATACACTGCATAACTACTTCTCTTTTACTGCCTCATCTTTTTATACTGCTCAAGCGATTTTACGACATTTGTCAATTTTTCTTGATATTTGACTATTTTTGTATTATTTTCCCCTTAATTTCAGTTGCTGTTATGGGAAAATAACTTGTTGGGCAGATCGAAGCGACCGATGGGTAGAACCGAGATAGTCGAGCACGCTAAAGCGCTTCTGCAGCGCATACAAGCATATGCCGGGACGAGTTCCGGAGGCGGGGAGTCCTCACAGCGGGGCCCAGGCGCAGGTGTGTGAGTTCCTTAGGCAGTACGCGGGCGTAGTCAAGGTGCATGTATGTGTCACCAAGAGCGATTCCTAACCGCGTGTTCCCAGCGGACTGCCTTAGGTCTTGCTGCTGATCCGCAGGGCGTTAGATGGATAAGGGGGCGGCATGTTTCGAATCAATCCAAGTCTCATAACGTTCTTTGTATCTGTTTTGGGGATATTTCTAACGTCTTCCGAGCCAGGCATATGTGGCGTAGTGAGTGTAGTTGAAAAGCCAATTGCTAAATACACAATCGGCGAGAGTCATGTTTATGGCCGTTATGTGGTAAGGACGATTGATGATGAAAATGCGGCTGGCCAAGATGTAAAGGTTTGCGAGAAATCTTCCAACTCTCATTCCTGTGCGCCCAATGCCGAAATATTGAATCTCAAAAATGATATGGGGCAATGGTTTGCAGGTGTGAGTGGCAAGTATTTGTTCATTGATTTAGGAACTTCGGCAGGACCTCGAGGTATTGATGTTTATGATCTTGAATCAAAAAAGAAAATTTTTAGCGGGAGCTATACGGGGTCTGTCGAATTAAAAGGTGGCCAGCTTCATTTTTGGTCTGAGACGGGGGAAGCTAACCGGCAGAATTGTCCCGAAATCGATAAGTGGCAGTCTTCTGGCGGAGGTGCTGCTATTGAGACGCGAGTCATTTTTGACCTCGAAAAACTAACTCTTTCAAAGACTAAAGAAGTTCGGTGTGAGTATCAGGAATAGATATCCAGCTAACCAATCATTTCAACCGACGTCCCGAGGCTGAATTCAGTGCATTGTATTGAGGAATAGGGGATATCTGATTTCGGCCATGAGGCGAGCCTAAAAGAATTGTGGGAGGTCATTGGAAGGCAAGGGCAAAGGCTAACTTTCCTCAATATAAAAAAGCCCCCGCCATGATTATGGCTGGGGCTTTTCATTTTACTCCAAAACCTGAACAGGGCAAGCACAGGGGATTGCCCCTACATTTTACACCGCCCCTTTTGTAAAGTTCAACAAGCCGCCTGCGAGTATAATGTCAACTTGTCGTGGACTAAAACCGTGTTTTACCTTTATCTCTTTATTTTTTGCAACATTCTTTATTGTCAATGAATCTCCAGCCTTTAGTTGGTTTGTAAGGTCGTTTATTTCCAGCTTATCGCCCTGGTCTATTGCATCATAATCAGCAGGGCTTGTAAATACCAGAGGCAGGATGCCGAAGTTTACAAGATTATCCTTGTGTATTCTGGCAAAACTCTTTGCAATAATCCCCTTTATACCGAGATACATCGGGCAGAGTGCGGCATGCTCCCTTGAAGAGCCTTGTCCATAGTTCTCGCCCGCAATAACAAATCCGCCGTTTGCAGCCTTTGCCTTTTCGTGGAACTGGGCATCAATGGCTGAAAATACCGATTCTGAATATTTTGGGACATTGCTTCTGTATTTGAGCCATGTGCCTGCAGGGGTGATGTGGTCTGTTGTTATGTTATCTCCGAGTTTTATTAATGTGCTGCCACTTATAGCAGCCTGAATTTTCTGAGCTACCGGCAATGCCTTTATATTCGGCCCTCTCAATATCTCTATCTTTGACGGATCTTTTGCAGGCGGGATGACCATTGAATCATCAACCATGAATTCCTTCGGCATTTTTATCTTTGGATATTTGCCTAATTTCCTTGGGTCTGTTATTACGCCGTAAATGGCTGCTGCTGCCGCAGCCTCCGGACTGCAAAGATAGACCTGTGCGTCTTTTGTGCCGCTCCTGCCTTCAAAGTTTCTGTTAAATGTCCTTAAAGATACACCCTTTGACGGAGGCGACTGGCCGTTGCCTATACATGGTCCGCATGCTGCCTCAAGTATCCTTGCGCCTGCCCCAATAAGGCTTGCAAGCCCTTTATTAAGGGTTATCATCTCCAGAACCTGTTTTGAGCCTGGGGATATTGTCATACTTACATTCGGATTGACCTTGAATTTGCCTTTCTTGAATATATCCGCAACCAGCATCAAATCCCTGAACGATGAATTTGTGCAGCTTCCGATGCAGACCTGATCAACCTTCATACCCTCAACTTCAGAGATCTTGCAGACGGCATCAGGGCTATGCGGCTTTGCAATCATTGGTTCAAGCTTGCTTAAGTTTATTTCAATTGTTTCGTCGTATTTTGCATCCGTGTCAGCAGCAAGCCCTTGCCAGTCATTTCCCCTGTGCTGTGTCTTTAAAAATTCCTTCGTTATCTCATCGCTGGGGAATATGGATGTTGTTGCGCCAAGCTCTGCGCCCATGTTGGTAATAGTAGCCCTTTCAGGCACGGAAAGGCTTGCTACACCCTCGCCGCCGTATTCAATGACCTTGCCAACGCCGCCTTTTACAGTCATCTTTCTTAAGAGTTCAAGTATTACATCTTTTGCAGAAACCCACGGTTTAAGTTTACCTTTTAGATTTACCAGCACAACCTTTGGGTATATCAGATTAAACGGACCTCCACCCATAGCAACCGCCACATCAAGACCTCCTGCGCCAATTGAGAGCATGCCGAGACCGCCGCATGTGGGTGTGTGGCTGTCTGAGCCGAGCATGGTCTGCCCTGGCGCGCCAAATCTCTCAAGATGAACCTGATGGCATATGCCGTTGCCGGGCCTTGAAAATTGGATGCCATATTTAGCGGCGATGGTCTGTAAAAACCTGTGGTCATCCGCATTTTCAAAACCGCCGTACTGGAGCGTATTGTGGTCAACATAACTTACAGATAGCTTTGTCTTGACCCTCGGCACTGCCATTGCCTCAAACTGCAGATAAGCCATTGTGCCTGTTGCATCCTGAGTCAGTGTTTGGTCAATCTTTATGGCTATCTCCTTGCCATGGGACATTTCGCCTGATGTAAGATGGTTCTCTAATATCTTCTGTGTAATATTTTTGCCCATATTATTGTCCTCCTCCTTG
>ERZ1292645.795-Hain-H14-02um-R2-795-length-10348-cov-42_pt1 | contig 10348 bp, 23 predicted proteins | sample MGYA00564401_ERZ1292645 | MGnify/ENA primary metagenome ERZ1292645 (study PRJEB36523, sample SAMEA6512644) | groundwater metagenome | collected 2019-01-09 | study: AquaDiva: Metagenomics assemblies of 32 groundwater samples | reverse complement strand
AGCTGCTCCCACCCTGGCCTCCCGTCGCGCTGTTCTGCGTGTTGTTGTTGCCGGGGCCGCTCGCGTTTCCGCTGTTGATGCTGTTCTGGGCCACGGCAGATACCGGCACCAACGCCATCAGGGCAACGACTGCAATTGCAATCCACCACTTCGGCATCATACACTCCTTTATGGTTAAAACACCATCTGGACGATGGCATGCGCGAGCCATGCCAGCTCCAGGATCAGCAGGGCGAAGAGACTCTCCTCCACGCCCTATTCCTTGTATCCCGGCTCACAACCTGTGATAACCACCGCGCCACCCATCACCGGATGGGTCCGGTAGTGCTGATACTTTTGTTCCTTTGCCGTTTCACACGCAGCTAGATCAGGAAAGACATGGCTGCTTCGAGTGATGTCCCACCCCCCAGCGGCTTGAGGGTTCACCAGCAGAATGGACATCAGGAACGACCACTCGGCAACCAATGGTTACTCCTTAGCCTTCGTGATGGCGACCGCGAGGGGTTCATCGCGGCCTTCCAGGTAGATGAACCGCACGGCCACGGCATACTTCCCGAGGAAGGTCAGCACGTCGGGGATGGCGATTACTTCCTTCTTGCCAAGCCCGTTGGCCTTCCGGTAGGCAGCACACGCCTGGTGCCACAGCTTCGACTGGTTGTCAGGCTTACCCTCCACCACTTCCTTGGTCGTGAAGTCCACCTTGTCCCGGTACTCCCACGACACGTCGAACGAGGCCCGACCCTGTGGCTGCGGCTCCATCGGCGTGTCGCTCCCCTCCTCCTTCACCCCGGCTCCCTTGAAGAAGCCGTAGAAGTGGGCCGCCTTCCGACCCGGGTGCTGCGCGTCGGCGGGGCTCACGCGGAGGGTCATGCTGACTTCAGGGACCGAGTTGTAGGTCCCCGCTGGAATCCCGAGGGCCTGGGCCACTCGGGTTTCGGCCTCCGGGTCCGTGGTGATCCCATGCAACTGCTCCAGCGTCATCTGCTCCGTTTCCTCAGCCATCTGCTCCTCCTATTAGGATTTCGCCTGCGCTTTGGCGTAGGCGGCTTCGAGTGCCCCCTTGAGGGCCTCGTAAGACTGTGGAATATAGATTGGCAGGTTCATCACGACCTGGGTTGGAGCCTTGACGGCAGCGCCCCACACCTTCCCTTCGGGCAGGAGTTGCCACCGGCACGGCACCGGCTTATTGGGCTGTCGGGCTGCGAAGTCCGCGATGCTGTAGATCACGACACTGAACTCGCCCATGATCCGCTTGGCCATCTTACCAGGGAGGTCGGGGAAGATGTGGCTTGGCCCCCCTGATTTCAGATCGGGGTTGTCCACTTCCTTGCCATCCCAGCAGGTGAACACCACATTCTCCACCGGGGAGGCCATGACACGCTGGAGGTAGTAGGTGAAATGCTCATGGGCTCGTGCATATAAACGAGGCTCGAACTCCTCCCCCTTTCCCGAGGCCCCACCCGTGACCCAGTTGAGGATTGCCGCGTAATACTTGTGAAGGCCATCCCCAGCAAATGAGGTAATGGGGCCGTGCTTGCCACCAAGTATCTCCCACGTTAAGGTTTCAACCTGGTTCACGACATCCCCACTCGCGGTCTTATTCACGGGATCATCTTGCCACGTATACACATGAAGGTCAGGCTGATCTCGTGGAGCGGTCGCGTCACCCCGCTCACCTGGATAAAACTGCATGTGGAGGGGACGCGGCCATGTCTCAACAATCGAGGTTGTCTTGAAAACGTTCGGCGGCCCCATGAGCAGGACGCGACGAGCCGACACGATGGGACTCTCGGACTTGGCGAGGTAGGGCACTACCTCCCCCACCAGACGCGGAGGTCACGCACCAGGTTCGCCAAGACGGCCCGGAGCGTGGTGGCCTTCTTGTGACGCGGGGGTTTGCCGAAGACCGCGTTCCGTATAGGCTCAGTCATGGCTACTCTCTCCCTTCTTCTTATAGAGCGAACTGTAAAGGCTTTGGTTCCCATTTAACTGGTGACAACCTGGCAAAAGGAAGCATTCCTTTCCAAAATGGAGATGGCGGTCGGAGCATGCCTCAAAGTTCATCCCGATGGGTTCCTCGCCTGTCTCCTGCCACCACATCTGCTGCCACACAACGGCTGCTTGGGCTCGCCACTGTGCCAGCCGCTCAGGAGCCACCTGAACCGTAGGCCAGTGGACCTTGGGCTTCCCCGGCCCCAGCACCACGAGCCCATGCCCCACCTGCTTCACGCGAGCCCCGGTCCACTGCTGGACGTGCCACGCATAGTCTAAGAGTTGCCACGAGTGGGTGACGGATCGGAGGGCTTCCCCGAGGTACATGTCATCCAGGTTGATCTTCGTTTTCCAGTCCCAGACCTCGACGCCCCCCTCCCCCTTTGAATCCCCCACCCCCCGGGCAAAGTCCACCACTCGGTATAGTCGCCCATGACGAGTAATGCGCTGATCTTGGAAAGGGTCTGCATATTCGACCAAGAGAGGATAGAGGTCTTCCCCCCACCGTTCCTGAATCGCATCACGGAGGGCACAGTAGCCCTTTTCAACCAGTTTAGACAGGCTGAGAAGGCTCCACGTCTCCTGCTCCACAAACCCATCAGCGAGCACCTGATGGGTGGCTTGCAGCGCCGTATGGTCGCCCTGGGCTTTGAGATAGGCGGCGATCCCGACGTGGATAGCCGTCCCGACGAGCGCGTGAGGAGTCCATCGGTCGGCCCGAGGCTCCCAGTTCTGGGAATCGCGCCAGAACGTGGGACAGACCATCCACTGACGGACCTCGCTGGGCGGGTAAGAAGGGGGTTCCGCTCCCAGCCTGGCAGATGATGTGGGTGAGTTCCCCGCACCCGATGCACCGCCGCACGATGGCTCGGCCTTCCCGAGGACTGACGACATATTCGTACTGGGAGGGGCCACTACACCTAGCTCGGGGACAGCCTCGGGGGAGGAACTCGTTACAGGTGGCCGCGAGGGCGACCCACCAGCGAGGGGTGCTGCATCGGGGTCGGGGATCCACACCTATATACCCCGCGATGGATGCGTCAAACTCTCGTGAAGGTAGCCCTGAGCGTTGAACAGAATAGCACACCATGCCTCTTCGTCTACTCGTCCCTCTCGATGAGCCCACCATGCCGCGATGACATGACGGAGAAGGGATTTCAGGTAGTCTTCCTGGGGGATACCCTTTTGCCAGTTGTCACTTGACCGCTGGCCCTGATACTGATGGGCCAACATATACTCCCCAAACCGAATTAGAACGGTAGGGCTCAAGTAACCCTCATAGTCTGGCTTCTTGGAAGCATCACTGCGAGTGGCACCTGTGGGATACTCGCGGGCCATTTGCGTCTCCATGCTTATAAGATGCAGGAACCCTGCGCGGGGTTCCAGGCATCTATACTGTTGACAGGAGGCCACATGGCTCGCTGTGTCGCGTTGGCATGACCGATCCCCTCCATTGGATCGGTGACCCCCCGGCTCTGCACCCCCCTGGACTCTTTCCCGGGTTGTTCCCAGACTTTGGGGCCTTGCTCATTTCTGGTCCTAAGGAAGTAGGGAAAAGCCTTATCGCCTTGGAAATTGCCCATGCGGCGGTGACGGGGCATCCTCTCTGGGGCGTCCTGACCCCCAGCCATCCTGTGAAGAAAGTCGTATATATCTTCGTGGAACATGGAGGCTATGGGAGCCTCGCCCAGCAGTGGAGTTACACGGGGTTCGATGACCCCGAGCATCATATCTGGGTCTGTGATGACCTGAGGCCCCTGGTCGTGCGGGGGAATGTCCACATCCCAAACCGGGATTTCTATGTCCAGGCTGTTGCAGGGGCAGGTTTGGTTATTTTTGACCCCTTAGCCGCCTTCATTCAAGGGGAAGAGGGGGAGAACCAAGCCTCCCCCACCCGAGCCTTAATCAATGCGATTGAATATATAGGCAATAGCACCCACGCTGCCACCCTCATCCTCGGCCACTTCGGGAAACCCATCTATCGTCAAGAGACAGGGGAAACCGTCCACTCAGGGACCCGTGGGTCCTCGGCCCTTGAACATGCCGCAACAGGTGTTTTCTACTTGACAAAAGGATCAAAGGGGGATGGCTACCAGCTCTACCGCCTGGCGCAAGCCTACTTCAAGGGTGACGCTATCCCCAAGTTTCACCTGAAACGGTTGGACGACGAATTGTGTCACACCCTCGACCCTAACAAACCGAATCCGGTTCTCTCTTGGAAACGGGCTATTGCGGGCCGGAAGGGGGGGCAGAAGGGGCGTAATCAGTATACCGGGCCACTACCACCTGTGGGGGTGGAGGATGACTAGACACCACTAGGGTTTGCTCCACTTTGGGGTGGAGCAAAATTTGACGGAACGCCCGCCAATTGAAGTTTTTTGCTCCACTATATATATAGGGTAGTAAGGAGCAAAAACCCCGACCCCTACCCAACCCCTTACAGGAGCCACCCAAGGAACACGGGCATGAGCCGGAAGGGGTCCACCCGGAGGATGGCAAGCCCACAGACCAGGGAGTCGGCGGTCTGCTGGCACCAGTGGGCGACGAAGGTGAACTGGTCGAGTTCTATGAGGATGGGGGTGGAGTCCACCTATCCCTCCTTGGGCTCCTGAGCGGCCCTGTGAGCCTCCCCAGTGTGGTTGGTGTGGCACCCACACTCTGAACACCACCGGGCGCATCCACAGTGTTCCAGGGGCTGGACACAGACGGGGCATTGTGGCTCCTTAGCAGCCTTCATTCAAGTTCTCTCAGTCCTCCCGCCGTTCCCGACGGGCCTCAAAGTGAAACGTATTCGTCCGCGTTTCCTCACAAGGCGGATCAGCCAACGAGGCGATGGCACGACGGTCCCCCCGAAAACGTGAACTTCGTTGTAGCCACTAGGGCAAGGCTCAAGGACAAACCCTCCCTTGCGGGCTCGGACAAGGGCAACCCGCATTGTCTCTCCCGCGTTTAAAGAAAGCCTTGTTACACCCTCGAATAAACGAGGACAAAATTGTAACGACCGGATTTGATATTTACCGGGGTGATAAGACCTGTCTGGGAGCCGTTTGAGTGTGTAAGTTTTCATCGTGCCTCCTTCAGTACTTGATAGTCCTCCCTAAACCCCCACTTCTTGGGGCGGGTCAGGGGTTGCCCATTCCGGTTTAACCCTGGCTGACCCTTCCCCTTGGCTCGGGGGGTCACTGTTGGGTTGGCTGCATACAGATCAAGTTCCTCCCGAGCCTGAGCGACACGTTCCGGGTTCGGCGTTGGGTCAGTAAGGAGATTGTCCACCAGCGGGAGGGTATCATTTCCCTTGTGACGGAATTGCTCAGCCTGGAGGTTCCAGGCCACCCGGTAGCCCCATGACTTCGGGTGGTGGATTGTCCCTGGGACTGCCTCCAGGTACTTGACTATGACATCTTGCACCGTATCTGGGCCAAAATGGCATCGGGTCAGGAGGTATATGGAGAGGGCTTCAGGGGTCATGGTTCTCGCCCATCTAAGTTCAGGTCTTCCCAATCTCTTTCGGGTCCAGGTCCGCCTCCTCGATAGATGGTGATGATTGTTCCTTGCAAGTCTATCGCCTGCCCACGAGCCTGGCCCTTGAGATGAAACATGCCTGACTTTCTATCTACACGAAGGATGATATCCGATGGCCCCAGCCGCAAGAGGGTGCGCAGCTCAGAGTCAGGCAGGAACACTTCCTCAGTGACTCGAACGGTTTGCACTTGACCTTTCATTTTCCACCTTTCCCTTGGCAGGCATCGCATACATCCTTGACCGGATCACCATTGGAATCCGGCCCCATTCCCCACCGCCACCCGGTCCCCTGACATGTCTCACAGAGCCAGAGCCAGTGATAGCCCTCCAACACATGCTTCATCATAAGATAGAGGTCCAGTCCCCGCTCTGGAACCAGCTCCGTTGTCTGAGTGGTGGCCGTGTCTCGGATGGCTAGATACCCCTCGGTGGGGTCGAGGCCAGCTCGCATGATCTTGATGGTCTCGTGAGGCTTGGTCAAGCGGGCAATGAGACGCATCATACTTGGCCCTTTCTTAGCCGTTCCAGTCTGCATTACTTGTCCTCTTCAAAGAGACAACGCGCGCTCTTTTGCCAGATCTTACGAAACCAGGCACCGATTTCACTATCACTGGTGCATCCGTCTGAAATGTCGCATCCATCTTCAATGCCGGATCGAATCACTGTTTCTAATGCGGCAATTCGGCGCTGTAATCGCGCCATTTCAACCCCGGCCTTCTCTAACTGAGTTCCGTAGATATCTTCAGGTGTCATGCGCATGTCTCATTCCCTCCTTTTGTTATAGGCCTGTCGAGTGGTTTGGAGTGGCCGGCCCAACCAGTGTCGCTTGCACTCAGGACAGATGCCGTGTGTGGTTTCCAGCTTGTCGTAGGGAGCCTTGACACCTAGGAGCTTGCGACACCAGGCACAGATGATGGTCATTGGGTAACCTTTCTTGCCCCTTTGATGGTATTACAATTCGCACATAGAACCTGATAGCGTTTGGGGTAACGGATTGCATCGACTAGAATCCCTCTCGGGCCTTTCTTCTTCATGGCTTGACTGCCCCCACCATACCGATGGTCAAGCTGTAAAGCTCGGTGGTCTGAAAAGCCACATCACTTACACCGACGCCCATAAAAGGCTAGAACTGTTTCCCGCAACCGCTGGTAATATCGCCGCTGCCTTTCTCGCTCTTTGTCTGCCGCTGGACTTCTCATGCCCCTCTAGTCATGCTAAACCCATGCCACGCCCCCACGTCAATCAATCTGCACACTTGCCTGACCCCCACCCCCTCACATGTGACAAGTTATGCCGTTCACAAGCGGGCACGGTGGCACAACGTGGGCTAAGTGCGTGTGTTATCCACGAGTTAACTTGGTGTAAATAATTGTTGTCACACATGACAGATTGTGGCATGATAGGGATGATGCACAGCTTACGCGAACAAATCCGGCGAGATGCACGGGTTATCGGTTGGAAGCGTCGTGGGATTACAATAACGCTTGACCAGTATGATGCCTTATTGATTCAACAAGATAGACGATGTGCCATTTGCCGCCGACTTCCGACAACTCGTGCCCTGAATGTAGATCATGACCACAAGAGTGGTACGGTGCGGGGATTGCTCTGCTTTCGATGCAATCGCTATCTCATTCACTTTTGGCGAGGTCCGACAGCGATTCAGTTGTTTAAACGAGCGGCTAAGTATCTCGAACGCGCGGATGGGGCGTGACATCCTCACCCGGCCCTGAGCTGGGGGGGGGGGCGGCCAACTTGGCATGGGTCTTGCGCCGGCCCCATGGGGGGCGTGACACTTTGACACGAGGGCTGGGGCCTGGTGTCGCGGTGGCATGGCACGGGGCTTGCAGGGTGCCAAAGGGGCAAATCGAACTCCGAGGGATGGGGCCCCCTTCCATGAGAGGGTGGGGCTGGGGACGGGCATAAGTGTCTGTGTGGTCATGACAAAAAGGGGACCCAAAGGGGAACAAAACCTTCCCGATGGGACCCCAGGAAAAGGGGGGTATCCAAATAGGGGTCCCACGCATCTCAAGAGGTAGCCGCAGCCTTCAGCATCTCCCACGCCCCAGCCGCTCGCCCATCAAGGTAGCCCCGAGTGTAGGATTCATCGGCATGGACCTGAACCGTCTGGAACGTGGGTCGGCGTGCAAGGCCCCACGGGTCCCCGATCACCGCCGTCTCCTGGGTTCCAGCTCGGTTACACGAGAGACAGCGCCATGACCAGGCACTACTCCAGACGACTTCAGGGGTTTTACAGCAGGGATTCATACAATAAATTGTACCGCAGGAGACAATGTGGTGATAGGCTGAAGGCACGATGCCACCCGCAGGACGGATTCAGGTTGGAGCCCAAGGGTTAGGACGGATTCCAGGGACCCTCCAAAGTGATCCATTTGCACGCTCAGGGTCTCGCGGGAGGACGTATGTGCAAGCGCCCACTCCCTGGCAGGCGGGGGTCAATACGTTCTTGCGTAACGTGGTTCCCGGTGCCGCATTCTGGGTTGATGAGCCTCCCACCGGAATGGCGGGTGGAGCCTTGGGACAAGGAGCGGGGTTCATTCCCCATGTGGGAGGTGCGGTGATCCAGCCCCAACTTGCTGCTGAAGCCGCCCGTCAGAAACAGGGGCAGATGGTGCCGTTGCCTCCCAAAGCAAACTGGTTCCAGAATCTCCTGACCTCGCTAGGTGCCGCTTTCTCCTATGTGCCAGGGGGAGTCGGGGGAGGCGCGATGCAAGCCGCGAAGGCGGGGGTGGGTGGGCTCCAAGGACTCATGGCGGCCCCCTCGATGGTTGGCTCCAGTTGGGAACAGGTGCTCGGGGGCCTTGCAGGGACCGCAGCCCGTGGGCTCACCGACCGCACTGGAGTCATGCGATCCATGGCTCGGGAACCCATGGACAAGTGGGAGACTCCCTTCCCCGTGGACCCTGCTTGGCGAACCCGGGACTGGGGCCGCGCCCCAGTGATCCAGGGCTCGAACCCCTTTGCACACCCCGATACCGGAGTCCTGCCAGCCTGGGCGGGAGGCCCCTCAACCTGGAACCAGCCCGCTGAATCCTGGTGGATTCCCACCGAGGAACAACGCCCCGCCCAATCCCCATGACCATCTGGGTCTTCATCCTCCTGTTCCAGCTCCCATCCTTCGGTGGGCCGACCTCAGTGGCCTTCGCCTTCCAGACCGAGGATGGGTGCCGCCGGATGCAGAAGGTCGTCATGCGAGAACTGACCGAACGGCAGATGACCCGGTTCACGGTGATCCAGGACTGCACCCCTACGCCAGCCCCTTGACCCATGCCCCCACATCGGGTAACCTATGACATTGGGACCCGGCGATTGCGGGTCACTTATAGCCCAAGGAGGCCTACATGCCCCTTCTTGCCTTACTTCTTCCTGCGCTGGTGCCGGCAGTGGTGGACGGCTTTCGGAGCGTGGTCGGCTGGCTGTTTGGGTCCTCGGGAGCCCAGCCCCAGAACGTCGAGGACGCCATCAAGCTCATGCAGGCGGAAGTCGAGAAGCTCAAGGCCCTGGCGGAGTTAGACCGCCCCGCCAGCAATATCTCCCAGTGGGTGGCGGACTTGCGGGCGTCGTTTCGCTACCTGGCAGCGGCCATCATCATTCTCTCCACCATCGGACTGATCGCGGCGAAGGGCATGGGACTGGAAGTGAGTGATGGGGTCATTGAAGTCCTGCTCCAGTTGTCGGGAAGCGTATTCTCGTTCCTCTTTGGGGATCGCCTCTTGCTTCATTTAAAGGGAATGAGCAAATAATGGGACTAAAGAAAGGAGGCTAGCCCATGTTTGGAATCCCGGTGGCATTCATCCTGGGGTATGCGGTAGCCCGCTGGTTCGGGGATGCAATCAAGGCCGCAGTGATCCTGTTCGCAAAGGAACTGGAAGAGTGGTTCTAAGGTGGACGTGCGAAACGGCATGGGTGGTCCTGGGCATCCTCGTGGTGATCTGGGTCGGCCTGCGCCTGTGGCTCCAGCACGTCGCCACTCACCCCGGCCCAAGGTGATGAAAAACCCCTGGGGGATGGGGTGGACGAACAATGTCCGCCTGGACCCCCGGGAGGTCACGCTGGGCCAAGTTGACACTCGTCGCCCACGGTGATAGTCTCAAGAGACCATGCCCCCTCGAAAGGCTCCGATGAAGGCCAGTGATGGGTTGGGGTGGTGTTTCCTCGCCACCATGCTGCTCATGGTCCTGCTAGTCTTCGTGACCTATGCGCTGGGCCAGGACCATCCCTTCCCCTTCAAGACCTGGGAACAACTCAGTCAGGGGACCCCGGCTTGGCCCATCGCTGGCCCCCCGGAGTTTCGGGGATGTCCGGGGGTAGACACTCAGATCGCCCGCATCAATTACACGAGTGGGGCGGGCTCGAACTGGCAGGTCTACACGGATGGGAAAACGATTGCTGCCGCCTATTACCCCCCAGGGACTCTTGATGGGTCCCCACCGATCAGTGTCGTGATCGGACGCATCGAGGATGGCCAGGTGATCGTGGGGAGCAACGAGCCCTATGATCCAGCCAAGCACACTCCATGTGGTCCCTTCCAAGTGAAATCTACCCTTGGAGGGCCGGATGGATGTTGAGACGATCCGCGAGGCCCGCCGACTCCTGCATGATCTAATCTTCCAAGGAGAGGCCATCCTCTCCAGCGGCACCATGGTGTGTCCCAAGCCTGAAGTCCTGATCCCCCTCATCGAGAAGATCGCGGCCAAGAAGTTGGAGGAACCCCACGAGTTGCCGGGGGTGACCGGCTTTACCCCCCAAGGGACCCATCATGTAAAAGAGGTAGAAGGAGGTGACACCAATGACTGAACAGGAATTTTGGGCC